>R14__coassemble_137_pt1 | contig 62150 bp, 59 predicted proteins | sample R14__metabat2_high_PE_046 | metagenome-assembled genome bin R14
CTTAACCTAGATTTTTCTTTCAAGATATGATGGTTTTGATGTGAAGTTTTGAAGGTCCTTCAACGGACGAAGGTATTTAAAGGCATTAAGCTTTTGCTTAGTGTCTTTTTTTGTTGCTTATTTTGGTGGTTTTGGGGCATATGCCACAGCTTTCACTTCTTGTTTTGCATTTTTGTATTATTTTGGTATACTTGGCGTAAGTGGGCTTACAGATAGGTAGGCAAAATTGTATTTGTAGAAATTTAAAGGAGAAATAATGCAGATAGCCTTTACGTTTGATGATGGGCCGAATAATGTGATTACACCACAGGTGATGGATTTGTTTAAGGAATATGCCGGCAGGGCCAGTTTCTTCCTTATCGGAGAGCACATAACCGAGGAGTCAATTCCGGTGATGCACCGCATGGTAGAAGAGGGACACGAGGTAGCAAACCATTCCTTTTCTCATCCCGCCTTCTCTTCCTTAACGCCTGAACAGGTAGCAGAGGAATATTCCAAAACCACAAGACTAATCGAAGAAATCACGGGAAATGAAGTGAAGTATTTCAGACCGCCTTACATAGACTGTCCAGACAGACTTTTCGACATGATCCCTTACGTTTTCATCGAGGGCAAAGGTTGCGACGACTGGGACGAAAACAAGTCCGTGGATTACAGAGTTTCTAAAATCATGGACTTTGTGGAAGACGGCACCATCGTTCTCCTGCACGACAGCGATTACAACGATAAAACGGTGGAAACCCTAAAAATCGTGTTGCCCGCCCTAAAGGAAAAGGGCTACGAGTTCGTAACATTAACAGAGCTGTTTGAAAACAGGCATATGCACCCAAAGCCGTTTGAAGGCGTCCTTTATTCACAGGTATAGGAGAGATGCATTTTAGCTTGTGGATGGGGAAAATGTTAAGTCAGGCAGCAGGAAAAACCAAGTGATGAGTGAATTTGGTTAGCTTGGCGTCAAGCACTGAGTGAAAAATAAAACTTGAGAGGCAGTGAAATGTCAGATAACAAATATAAGATTTCAACAGAGGAGAACCTGCAGTTTCAGAGGGAACTCAGACAGGAACTCTTAAATTTCGGAAGGAAATTTCCTTCTCCTACCGGTGGTTCCTACTGGTTGGGAGACGATGGTACTCCATGGACCGACAGAAATCGTGAGACCTGGATTACATGTCGAATGATACATGTATACAGCATAGGTGCGCTCTTAGGCGACCCGGGCAGCCGCGAACTGGCGGAGGCAGGTCTTAAGGGCCTTCAGGGAGAGCTTAAGGACAAAGAAAACGGTGGTTGGTACCGAGGTGTTACACCTGACGGAAAGCCACTTGAGGACAAGCAGTGTTATGCGCACGCCTTTGTTATGTTAGCCGCCAGTTCAGCAATGCTTGCGGGCATAAACGGCGCAGGAGAGTTGCTTCGTGAGGCCGAGGAAGTCTATGACAAATACTTCTGGGACGAAGAGGCAGGTCTTGCCAAAGACACCTGGAACACTGAGTTTACAGTGCTTGACAGCTACAGGGGCATCAATGCGAATATGCACACGGTCGAAGCCTTCCTCGCCATTGCCGACGCAACGGGAGAGGACAAATACCGCATTTCCGCCGGTGGCATAATTGACAAGGTAATCGGTTGGGCAAAGGAAAACCATTGGCGTATTCCTGAGCATTTCACCGAGGACTGGCAGCCGGATCTGGAGTGCAACAGCGACAGAAAGGACGACCAGTTTAAGCCTTATGGCGCCACCCCGGGCCATGGTATTGAGTGGGCCCGTCTCATAACGCAGTGGGCAACATCCACCTACGCTACAGAGAGGGACTTAAAGCCTTATCTTGACGCGGCGGAGAACCTTTTCAACCAGGCAGTTAAGGATGCTTGGAACGAAGATGGTGCAAGAGGCATCGTCTATACTACCGACTGGAACGGCGCGCCAGTGGTGCACGACAGAATGCACTGGACCCTGGCGGAAGCCATTAACACGTCGGCGGTGCTTTATCATACTACAGGAAAGCAGGCATATGCCGACTGTTACGAAGAATTCATGAAATACCTGGACGAGTGTGTGTTAGATCACGTAAACGGCTCCTGGTTCCACCAGCTGGACCGAAACAACCAGCCTATCGGAACGGTTTGGCCGGGTAAGTCAGATCTTTATCATGCATTTCAGTCTACAATTATACCTTTTATTTCACAGGATGTGTCTATTGCATCTGGTGTTACGGTTAGTTAGGAGGGGAAATGACAGCTGAAGATATAAGGGGACTTGAGCGAGGAAGAATAGCAGTACGAAATTCTTTTTTGATACCAATTGGTTTTATAGTACTAATGTACGTGGTCACCATCGTAGGTGCGGCAATTACGAACAATCCGCTGTTCATGTGGGTTCCCCATAGTGTCATGGCAGTTGCGCTTATATATATTTTTAAGATACCCTATAAAAAGTATCGGGTGCTTAAGGAAATATATAAGGAAATGGTGGTTGGCAAGGCCTACAAAGAGGCATTTAGCGGCGCAATGTATAATGCAACCACCGGTTATACCAGAGATTTCGTTAAGGAAACCGAACTGGTAAATCTTGGTAACATTTATCACAGCGATGACTTTGTATCAGCCAACTATAAAGATGTACACTTTACCCGTGCGGATGTTTCAATCAAGAACAAGTCGGGCGGAAAAAATTCCTCAGTTGTGACCTATTTTGAGGGACGTTGGCTTATTATTGAAAGCAACAAAAATTTTAAAGGCGATGTGCAGGTTATAAGCAAAGGTTTCTTTGATGCGAAGAAGAAAACCAGCAGTATACATGGGGTTTCAAGACGTCACAAGGTTCTTTTTGAAAACGAGGCGTTTAATGAGGCATATGAAAGCTATTGTCAGGACGACGTGGAAGCGTTTTATCTGATTACGCCTCATATGATGGAAAACATTAACAGATTGAAAGAAGTCTATCAGGTTCCAATCATGGTGGCGTTTATTGATCAGAAGGTGCACGTGCTTGTGGATACGCGAAAGAACGCCACAGAACTTAACATATTTAAGAAAGTTGATTATGACACTGTAGTCACATCAATTGAGACGGAAATTAAGGCAGTTAAGGAAACAATCGAAATTCTTAGGCTGGATAGAGACATTTTTAACGCCTGATAATCCGCAGATGGAAAGTTAGGCAGTGTTATTTAGATAAAATTAAGGAATAAATGGATATTTTATATGTTATAATGTATTCAGATTAAAATATACTTGGGAGGAACTATGGATTATCAACCAGTAATCGACAAATTGGAAGCCGAAAGAAAACCGGTGGCTACTAGCTACTATATAGGAATTGCCATTATCGTAGCAAGTGCTATCTGTGTTTTATCACAAGGTAACTTAATGTTACTTGGTATGGTCGGTGTTGTAATTGGCGTTATTTACATGGCCGCAGTTGCAATGCCAAAGGGAAAAAAATTCAATGAATTGTACAAGTCCCTGGTTGTTGAGGAAGCCTACAAAAATGCTTTTAGTAACGTAATGTACAATGCAAATCAGGGTCTTTCCGAGAGCTTCATTTCCGGTACAAAGCTTATGCAGATGGGTAACATCTACAATAGTGATGACTTTGTTTCAGCAAACTATGGCGATGTTCACTTTAACAGAGCCGATGTTACAATTCAGGATGAGTACCAGGACAGCGATGGCGATACTCACACAACCACTTACTTTAGAGGAAGATGGTTAGTAATTGACTGCAACAAGAATTTTGAAACAAGCGTGCAGATCGTGGGACGTAGTTTTGCATATGCCAAAACTAACAAGAAGGGACTCTTCAATCACAGGGAAGATGCCCGTCACGTAGTAGAATTCGAAGATACAGAATTCAACAAGCAGTTTAAAACTTATTGTGTAAGCGACCAGGAAGCATTCTACCTTGTAACTCCACAGATGATGGAGAACATCAGAAAGTTGGATGCAGTATTCCAGGCACGCATGATGATCGGTTTCGTAGATAACAAGGTAAACATTGCAGTTCACAATAACAAGAACGCAATGGAAGCCGGTATTTTAACAAAGGTTACTTACGAAAAACACTTAAAGCCTGTTTTTGATGAAATTCAGGCAGTTAAAGATGCAATCGATATTCTGAAGCTTGACAGAAGAATATTTGGTGTATAAAAAAATTTTTTAGGAGGATAACATGGGACCTTTAATCATTGCATTAATCGTTGTTGTTGTTTTAATTGCAGGATGGTGGATTTCCACAATGAACGGCCTTAACCGTCAGAAGGTTAAGATTGAAGAATCACTTTCAGGCATTGACGTAGCACTTACAAAACGTTATGACACTCTTACAAAGATGGTAGACGTTGCTAAGTCTTACGCAAAGTTTGAGAAGGAAACAATCTTTGGCGCAGTTAAGTTAAGAAAAGGCATGAGCATGGATGAGAGACAGCAGGCTGCTGCAAACATGGATGCTACACGTTCAGAACTTAACATTCTCGCAGAGGCATATCCACAGCTTGCCGCTAACGAAAACTTCAAGCAGCTCCAGATTTCCATCATGGACGTTGAAGAGCATCTTCAGGCTGCAAGACGTGCATACAACAGTAATGTTTCAAACCTCAACCAGAGAATCGTAACATTCCCTACAAGCATCGTTGCCGGATCATGTGGTATTACAAGACAGCCTTTCTTCGAAGCTGAAGAAGCTAAGAGAAGCGATGTAAACATGGACATTAACATCTAAGAATGTGACGATTTTTTGAACATTGCCCCAAAATCATTGACTTAGGGCAAAGAATTCGGCTAAAATTGATTTACAAATGAGGCCAAGAGGTCGACAGCAAAACTGCCGACCTCTTTTTTTCCCTTTTGATATACCATCTTTTAATAGTTACTCAATCATCATATTATCAATGCATTAGAAATAACCAAATAATAGAAATGGAGGAACACACACATGAATGAAAAAAAAGCAACTCTTGCGGAGCGTTTCCTTTACAACAGATATCTCATTGGAAAGGAACAGAATAGCAAACTTCTAAACGGACTTAAACTGCCTGAATTTGTAGCGCTTCATGGACTTCACTTGAGATATGAGGATGATGAGAATTTTGAAAAATACTATTTAAGAGAAATGGCCGAGGACATGGATCTTCCAATGCCTAAGGCTTCTGAGATTGCCAAGAATCTTCAGGCAAAGGGTATGGTTAACTGGACCTTTGATGGCAAAGGCGAAGACGGTACCTACATTACAATTACTGAGAAGGGTCAGGATTTCCTTAAGGGAAACCACGAGTACTTCGAAGCCTTTAGTGATAAGGTAATCGAGCAGTTTGGCAGAGAGCGTTTCGAGCAGTTTATTGAAATGATGTCAGATTTGGAGAAAATTACCCACGAACTTAGAAAGACTACGGGCGCTGAAACTGAGTAGAAATCTGGCAGTTGAAAAGAATGGTTAGAGTTTGTTAAAATGAGAGTGGCCCAAGTGGCCACTCTTTTTTATTTGGGAATAGGTTAGGAGAAAAAAATGGGAAAGCCAAATCCATTAGATTTAGTTAATCTTTTGAAAGGTCACAGGACCTTTATTCAAACACACAACTTTCCGGACCCGGACGCCATTGCTACGGCAGCGGGTTTGAAAACTTTTTTAGAAGCACACGGTGTTGAAACCGAAATTTGCTACGACGGCCGCATTGATCAGTTGGGCACTTCCAGAATGATGGAAAACTTTGGCATACAGGTGGTTCAGAAGGACCGCATCGCTGACATGAACGCAGAAGACTACATTGTTGTTGTTGACGGACAGAAGTATAATTCCAACATGTCAGACCTGCCAGGCACCGAGATTGCATGTATCGATCATCATCTGGTGGTGGTGGAGTGCGAGGAATATGCCTACAAGGATGTTCGCAAAGTCGGCTCCTGCGCTGCCATCATTGTGTCTTACTTTAAGGAAACCAACACGGAACTGCCAACACTTATTGCCTCAGCGCTTTGCTACGGCATCAAAATGGACACGGCGGACTTTAAGCGAGGCACCACAACTTTCGATGTAAGCATGTTCGACTACGCCTTCCAGTTTGCTGACCCGGCAAAAATTTCCGCCATGTACAGCAACGTGATGGAGTTTCAGGATTTAAAGGCATATGCCGCTGCTATCGAGAACATTAAAATCTATGACAGAGTGGGCTTTGCCTGCATTCCGTTTGAGTGCGTAGACGCCTTAATTGCGATAATTTCAGACTTTATCCTGTCCTTGGACATCGTAGACATTTCAGTGGTTTACTCCGTAAGACCAACAGGTTACAAGTTTTCAGTAAGAAGTGAGAATCCAAAGGTACATTCCGGCAAGCTCGTAAGCTCTGCTCTTTCGGGCGTAGGCTCCGGTGGCGGTCATAAGGCCATGGCGGGTGGATTCGTTCCTGAAGAAGGCGTTAAAAAGCTGGGTGGTGAACCTCGAGAGGAACTCACCAGGAGATTCATGGATCAAATTGAGCATTTAGACCTATAGGTAGGGTAACACGACATACAATTATCTTTCTAAATAAGATAAAATTTCTAATTGCAAGATAATTTATCGTAGAGTATTATAATTGTATAAGAATTTAGAAGGAGGTATTTTCCAATGGGAAAATTTGTTATCAAACAGGCTAAGACAGGACCTATGTTTAACCTTAAAGCTGGCAATGGGGAAGTTATTATGACTAGCCAGATTTATGCTGATGAGAAGTCCTGCAGAAACGGTATCGAAAGCGTTATGAAAAATGCTCCGGTAGCTGAAATTGAAGATCAGACAGTTGAGGGATTCGAAACAAAGAAGAATCCTAAGTTTGAGGTTTACGCAGACAAGAGTGGCGACACAAGATTCCGCCTTAAAGCTACCAATGGCCAGGTTATCGGAACAGGCCAGGGCTATGCTTCAAAGTCAGGTTGCATGAACGGTATTGAATCCATTAAGAAGAATGCAGTTGATGCTAAGATTGAAGTTGAAGAGTAGGGTTTAAAAGTAATAAAGAATTCAAAATAAAAGAAGGCTCATGAAAATGGGCCTTCTTTTTTTCGTTAAAATTGTTATTCGCCGGCTGCTTTAGTCAACCACCTGGAAGATGTAGAACTTCAGATAGTAGGATTCGTCTGCTGACCAGAGAATTGGGTGGTCAGGGGACTGAGTGCGGTATTCAACCTGGCGCAGTCTCTTGTGCACGTCCTTTGCAGCCTGACCGATGGTCTTGGTAAAGAGCTCGTAGTCCATGAAGTGTGAACAGGAGCAGGTGCAGAGGAAGCCGCCCGGCTTAACGAGTTTCATGCCTCGAAGGTTAATCTCGCGGTAGCCCTTGATGGCATTCTTAACTGAGCTTTTGGACTTAGTGAAAGCCGGTGGATCAAGGATTACCACATCAAACTTCTCGCCCATCTCCTCTAACTCAGGGAGTACTTCAAATACGTCGCGGCAGACAAACTGTACCGTATCAGACAGACCATTTAGAGCCGCGTTCTTTTCTGCAAATTCCACAGCGAGATCAGAGGCGTCTACGCCGATTACTTCGCTGGCTCCGGCATATCCCGCATTAAGTGCGAAGGAACCTGTGTGGGTAAAGCAGTCTAAGACTCTTGCACCCTTGCAAAGCTTCTGAATTGCCAGACGGTTGTACTTCTGGTCCAGGAAAAATCCGGTCTTCTGGCCGTCCTTAACATCCACCATGTACTTAACGCCGTTTTCCACGATTTCAACGGTGGTATCGAACTCGTCACCGATGAAGCCCTTGTACTGTTCCATGCCTTCAAGCTTTCTGACCTTAGCGTCGGAACGCTCGTAAACGCCGCGGATGGTAATTCCATCCTCAGCAAGAATATCCTTTAAAAGGGCAACGATGGTTTCCTTCATTCTGTCAATGCCAAGGGCAAGGGACTGAACTACCAAAACATCAGAGAACTTGTCGATTACAAGGCCCGGCAGGAAATCAGCTTCGCCGAAAATGATACGGCAGCTGGAAGTGTCCACCACTTTCTTTCTGTAATCCCAGGCTTCCTTAACGCGGGCGCGCAGGAAATCTTCGTTTATGGTGTCCTGCCAGTTGCGGGTCAGCATTCTGACACGGATCTTGGAATTCTGGTTGATGAAACCTTTACCAAGGTGATAGCCGTCGAAATCGTTGACCAAAACGATGTCGCCATTGGTAAAGCGCCCTGTGATTGTGGCGATTTCGTTGTCATATATCCAAAGGCCGCCCGCCTTGAAGGCACGACCTTCTCCCTTTTTCAGGGTTACGATTGAAAGATTCTCTTTTTCCATGATTTCTCCTAGGTTATAAAAAAAGCACAGACCAAAATCTGTGCTTAAAGAGGCGACAGCCGGATTTGAACCGGCGATGACGGTGTTGCAGACCGGTGCCTTACCACTTGGCTATGTCGCCACAACAATAAATTGTCAACGGGCTTATGTTATCACAAGTTTTTGCCTTTTGCAACCTTAAAAATTTAAAAATTGTAGGGTCTAGATGAGTTTGCTGGGAATAAAGTTCCCTAAATCACCAAGACAATCCTCACAGGTTCCGTAAAGAACGGTTCTCATAGGGTTAATTCTAAAGTGATGATTGTTGTAGAGATGAGTCTGAAGCTCCTTGATTTCATCGCAGTGCAGATGAATAAGCTTGCCACACACCTCGCACTTGCAGTGGTAGCAGCTCATCTTGTCCTCGTGGGAGCTTGGCTCCACATACTCAAAGCACGCAGGCATATTCGCCTCGATCACGTACTTCTCCACAATGCCTTCCTCTACCATGCGCTCAATCTGTCTGTAGATGGTGGAAGCACCAATGGATGAACCACGGCCCTTAAGCGCCTGGAAAATGTCGTTAACGGTTAAGTGCTGCCCCGGCACTGTTTTAAGATAGCCAAGCAGCTCTTCGTAATTTTTGGATTTGTATTTACCTCTCGTTGTACCCAAAATGAATCCCCTCTCGTAGCGGTGACTCCTTCCGCTCCTTTGTCAAATTTAATGTGAAAACGATTTTCAAATTCGCCACAAAACATTTATACAACAATCCAATAATAAAGTCAATAAAAACAAAGGGAATGAGGGGCATATGCCAAAAGCCCGATTATTTCTTAAATATTTCTTAAATTATTGAATTATAAGGCTCTGTGGAGGTCTAAAAAGTTGAATATTGCAAATCAAAAAGGTATAATTAACTGGGTTAGAAACCAAAAATTATTGTGGGTGAATACAGTGAATACAATAGATTTAAACAATGTTCCTTGGAAGGATTCTACCGATGGAGTTCCACTGCATTTGGAATATCCAAACGGTTCCATGATAGGGGAAATAAAAAAGATTGCAGAGGCCTATCCAAACTACGTGGCCTTTGACTTTATGGGGAAACACACAACTTACAAACAAATGATGGCCAACATCATAGAATGTGCAAAATCTTTAAAAGCCCTGGGCGTTAGAGAGGGAGACCGCGTAACCATTGCGCTTCCAAACTGCCCACAGGGTATCTACATGTTTTATGCAGTTAACCTGATTGGTGCTGTTTCTAATATGGTACATCCCCTCTCAGCAGAGAAGGAGATTGAATTTTACCTCAATGCTTCAAAGAGCGTTACGGCAATTACCTTAGACCAGTTTTACAACAAGTTTGAGCGAATCAGACAGAATACCAAGGTGGTAAACATAATTATTGCCAGCGTAAAAGACGAGCTTACAAGACCAATTAAGGCCGGTTACATGTTAACGGAAGGAAGAAAGATTGAACGAATTCCTTTTAACGCGCCGGTAATCCGTTGGAAGAAGTTCCTAAAGCTGGGCAAGAAGATTTTCTACGATTACGAAGCGGAGAGAAAGGCAGAAGACCCGGCCACCATTCTCTATTCCGGCGGAACAACCGGAACCACCAAGGGCATCGTGCTTACCAACCGCAACTTTAATGCGCTGGCGAGACAGATTGTTTCCACAAACCCAATGTTTACACCTGGAGATAAGATGTTAGCTGCCATGCCTATTTTCCATGGCTTTGGCCTCGGCGTATGCATCCACTCCATGCTTGCAAACGGCGGCCGTTGCATTTTGGTGCCACGTTTTACCGCCAAGAGCTACGGCAAACTAATCCTTAAATACAAGGTAAACTTCATGGCAGGCGTGCCTACACTTTACGAGGCGCTGCTCCGTCTTCCTGAAATGGAAGGCAAGGATTTGTCCTTTGTAAAAGGCATATACTCCGGCGGCGACAACCTGTCCATCGAACTTAAAAAGAAACTGGATACGTTTCTTAAGGAGCACGGCTCTCCTGTTCAGGTACGAGAAGGCTACGGAGCAACTGAAACGGTTTGCGCCTGCTGCCTTACACCACCTACCCTTCACAGAGAAGGAAGCATCGGTGTTCCATTCCCTGATACTTACTTTAGAATCGTAAGACCGGGCACGGACATTGACATGGACTTTGACGAGGAAGGCGAAATTATTATTTCCGGCCCAACCGTCATGAAAGAGTACATGGATAACCCGGAAGAAACCGCGCAGACCATTAAAGTGGGACACAACGGAATGAAGTGGGTTTACACCGGAGACCTGGGCTGCATGGACAAGGACGGTTTCGTATATTTTAAGGGCCGCGCTAAGCGTATGATTATTACTTCAGGTTACAACGTGTACCCTGCTCAGATAGAAAACATTTTGGATGGCCTCGACGAAGTTCAGATGAGCTGCGTAATTGGCGTGCCGGACACCTACAGAATGCACATTGTAAAAGCCTTTATTGTGCTTAAGGAAGGTGTTGAGAAGAGCGAAGAAACCAAGAAGAAGATTCTTGATCAGTGCCGACGTCACATCGCCAAGTACGCAATGCCAAGAGCCGTTGAATTCAGAGATGAATTGCCAAAGACACTGGTAGGAAAAGTTGCCTACAGAAGATTAGAAGAAGAGGAAGCCGAGAAACAGAAAAATGGCGGAGAAAACTAAAAAGAAAACCGTAGCGGTGCCTCGAAGCGAACGAAAAAGACATCCTCGCTTTTACAAATTCGTAAAGGGCCTGGTGTTTAGGCTCTATCCCAAGATGACGCAGGAGGGACTGGAAAACGTGCCGGAGGAGGCAGCGGTTTACATTGGAAACCATTCGCAGATGCATGGTCCGATTGTGGGCGAGCTCTACTTTCCGGTGGACAGAGACATCTGGTGCCAGAGCGAGATGATGCACATGAAACAGGTGCCGGCATATGCCTACAAAGACTTCTGGTCAAAAAAGCCTGTTTACATCAGATGGTTCTTTAAAATCGCCTCTTACGTGATTGCGCCCTTAGCGGACGTAATCTTTAACAGCGCTGATACGATAGAGGTGCACAGGGATATGCACATCATCCAGACCTTTAAGGACTCCTCCGAGGACTTGGAGAACGGACGCAGCGTCATCATTTTCCCTGAGTGCTACGACAAGTACAACCACATAGTTTACGATTTCCAGCAGGGATTCGTGGACGTGGGAAAGTACCACTATAAAAAGACAAAGAAAGAGGTCCTGTTTGTGCCGTTTTACATCGCGCCAAACCTCCACAAGGTGTGTTTTGGCAAACCGATTCGGTACAATCATGAGAATGATAAGGACGTGGAGAAGGAGCGCATATGCCGCTATCTTAAGGACGAGATAACAAGCATTGCCATGGCTCTGCCGCGCCACAAGGTAGTCCCTTATCCAAACATGTCAAAGAAGGACTACCCTTTAAACATTCCTGATGAAACCAAGGAGGACCAGAATTGAAAAAACCGGTAGTAGATTACAGTAAGCTTCGTTGGTCTACGCGAAAGAATCCGGAATATGCACACTTAAAGCTCCTCTGGGGCTGGGTGGGCTACCTGCTTCTTTACGTTTTGACGGAGAATCTGATACCTTACGAGAAATGTCACGTGATTCATTCGGTGGTGGATGACATGGTGCCGTTTAACGAGTACTTTATTCTCGCCTACACATCCTGGTATGTGCTTATTGTGGGAACCCTGCTCTATTTCATGTTTTACGATGTGGAGAGCTTTAAGAAAGTACAGATTTTTATTATCGCCACACAGATCATCGCCATGGCGACTTACATCCTTTATCCAAGCATTCAGGATTTAAGACCAGCGAGCTTTGAGCACAAGAACTTTTGCACATTTATATGCGGCCTGATTTACAAGGCGGACACACCGACGGGCGTCATGCCGTCGCTGCATGTGGCATATTCCATGGCCATCATGTCAGTCTGGCTTAAGACGAAATACACCCCTTGGTGGTTTAGAACCTTTATCGCAGCGCTTTGCTTTACCATCAGTTACTCAGTAATGGCAGTAAAGCAGCATTCCTTCTGGGATGTAATAACAGCATTCATAATGTGCTTAATAATAGAAGCCATTCTCTACAGAAAGTACTGGATGGCAAAATTTAAAAAATCGAATTCCTAGGGAAAAGGGAGGAAATAGACATGAAACGTTTTGGTGATAGAAGAGATGGAGAACTCATAAGAAACATAGACTCCATGCATTACATTATGCCCCTCATGTATCCAAACAGATGCGACAATGAGGCTTTTCTAAGAGCAACATTAGACCTTACGGAGTGTGACAAGTTCCTGGCAAAGAAAAATGCCACCGACCCGGTTTACAAGTACAAGTTATTCCAGATTATCGTGGCAGCAGCCTTAAAGACCATTACTTTAAGACCTCAGATGAACCGTTTCATCTGCAGCAAGAACCTCTATCAGAGAAATCACGTAAACGCAGCATTTACGGTTAAGAAGATTTTCTCAGACGAAGGCGGCGAGACCTTGGCAAGAATCGAGTGCACAAAGGATGATACCTTTGAAAGTATTCACGAGAAGATTTACCAGCAGGTTTCACACTGTAAGACCGGTAGCGACCAGTCTACGGATGCCATGGACATCATTCAGAAGATTCCGGGCAAGCATGCCATCGGTGCCATCGCCAGATTTTTGGACAGACACGGCTGGATGCCACAACCAATTATCGCTACAGACCCTTACACTTGCTCTGTAGTGCTTTCAAACCTTGGCAGCCTTAAGCTGGATGCCCCATTCCATCATCTTACAAACTGGGGAACTACATCCATATTCTGTTCCATCGGAATGATCAAGAAGAGACCATTCTTTGATGAAGAGGGAAACATGGAGATGAAGAACAGCGTAGAAATCGATTTAACCATTGATGAGCGTATTGCAGACGGCTACTACTATGCCAAAACTTTAAGACTTCTGGAGAAGCTTATTCAGAATCCTGAACTATTGGAGAGACCATTTGGCGAAAACGTAGACATTGAGTAAACACTGTACAAAATTTTACTTCCGTCGTTATTTAATTGACGATTGAAACTAAAAGGAGTAAATTTAAAGCAATTTTAGTAAGAAAGGAGATGTTGACTTTGACGAAGAAGCAGAAGAAGGTCAGTGTAGTTTTGTGCCTGGCTTTACTAGCTTTACTTTTAACAGGCATCATTCTTTCAAACACAGGCAAGGCAAAGGAAGAATCCCTGAAGGAAATGATGAGAGATGCTGTAGATCACAGCTATAATCACATAGCCTTCTTCGGAATGGAGGTTAACCCGGCAGTCATTTCAGCCTTTACGGTTACCGGCATTTTGCTCTTGTTTGCGTTGATAGTAAGAATATTTGTAGTACCAAGATTTAAGATGGTTCCGGGCAAGTTCCAATTGTTCCTGGAAACCTGGGTAGGACTTTTTGATGGACTTGCAAAGGGCAACAGCCCACACAGAAACAAGTTCCTTAGTTCTTACATATTTGTGGCAGGAACCTATATTTTCGTAGGCACCTGTTTCGAGCTCTTTGGAGTACAGGCGGTTTCAACCGAAGGCATATCCCTGTCGCTGCCGGCACCACTTGCCGACATTAATGGCGCGATTGCCATGGGTTGTCTTTCCTACTTCATGATTATGATGGGCGGAATTGTTTCCAACAAGTTTAGAGGCTTAGGTCGTGCAATCAAGGAATTTTCACTTCCGGTCTCCATGAGCTTCCGACTTTTCGGTGCATTGCTCTCAGGTGCGTTAGTAACGGAACTCGTTTACTACACCATCATGCTTAGCTTTGTACTTCCGGTAATCGTAGCGGTGCTCTTCACACTGATCCACGCTTTGGTGCAGGCCTACGTCCTTACCATGCTGGTTTCCACCTACTACGGTGAAGTAACGGAGCCACCACATCCAAAGGAAAAGAAGAAAAAGAAAGTCCAAAATACCGAACAGGTAGCTTAAATAATTAGAAATTCGGAACCACAGGAGGTATCCAAAAATGAAAAAGAGTAAATTAATAGTTGCGGTTTTAAGTCTTGTCATGATGCTCGCAGTGCTGACAGTACCGGCATATGCCAGCGTAGTTAAGACTAACGTAAAGGCAGCAGAGACAACAGAAACAAGCGATGAAGATGCAGAAGAAGCTACTGAGTCAGCTGATTCCGGCGCTACAAAGGGCAAGGCACTTGCTTCAGGTATTGCCATTGGTCTTGCAGCACTTGGTGGTGGTGTCGGTATGGCATATGCCGTTGGTAAGTCCAACGAAGCCATCAGCCGTCAGCCAGAGGCAACTGGTTCAATAAGAACTACACTCATGCTCGGTCTTGTATTCATCGAGACAGTAGTTATTTACGCACTTATCGTAACTATTCTCATAATATTTGTAATGTAGTCAGAAAGGGGTATCACAAATGCCACTTAACATAGATATACAGCAGATTTTACTTCATCTGTTTAACTTTGTAATTCTTTACTTTGGTCTCTATTTCATTCTTTACAAGCCTGTGAAGAACTTCATGGAGAAGCGTCAGGAAGAGTATGTAAAGATGGACGAGGAAGCTAAGAAAAATCTTGCAGATGCGGAAAATTTAAAGGCTGAATATGCCGCTGACATCGCAGCAGTTGATAAGGAAATTGCCGACAAGAAGAAGGCAGTTGTAGCAGAAATGGACAAGGCTCGTGAGGAAAGCGAAAACGAAGCTAAGGCCGCTGCTGAGGAAATCATCAACAATGCCAAGAAGCAGGCAGAGTCTGAAAAAGCAAAAATCATCAAGGACGCACAGAAGGAAATTACCGGCATGATCGAGACAGCAACTCACAAAATCATGCTTAATTATGATGTGGACAAGGTCTATGATGAATTCCTTAACGACGCTGAAAGGAGCGTAGAGGATGGAAAAGAATCCTAATAAAAAAGCCCTTCTCTTCGCTGCAAAGGCGCCAAGCTCTAAGCAGATTAAGAGATTTAAAGCTTTTTTAGCTAAAAAATATAATGACGAGTTTGATATTGAGTTCGTTGCAGATAGCGCCATTGATGCCGGCTTTAAGTTAGAGGTTGAGGGCGAAATCTATGACTGGACTGAAGAGGGCCGTTACCGCCAGCTTAAGGAAGCGTTAGATGAGCTTACAAGAAGCTATGCGGGCAAGGACCTTATTCCTATCATGAAGAGCACTCTTGATGACTGGCAGATTGATATCGTGGCAGAGGAGCAGGGAACTGTTCTTACTGTTGGTGATGGTATCGTGTTTGCTGAGGGCATTGACGGTGCAACCTACGGCGAAATCGTTGTGTTTGATTCCGGCGTAAGAGGCATGGTGCAGGATCTTCGTCCAAACGAAACAGGTATCATTCTTTTCGGTGACGACACTGACGTAGAGGCAGGAAGCAAGGTTCGAAGAACCAAGAAAACTGCAGGTATTCCTGTAGGTGATGCCTTTGTTGGTCGTGTTATTAACGCACTTGGCGACCCAATTGACGGCAAGGGTGAAATCGAAGCAGACGATTACAGACCTGTGGAGACTGACGCACCGGGCATTGTGGACCGCCAGCCGGTTAACAAGCCAATGAACACCGGACTTATCTCCATTGATTCCATGTTCCCTATCGGACGTGGTCAGCGTGAGCTTATTATCGGAGACCGTCAGACCGGAAAGACAGCCGTTGCTACGGACACAATTCTTAACCAGAAGGGCAATGGGGTAATATGCATCTACGTTGCCATCGGACAGAAGGCCAGTTCCGTTGCACAGCTCGTGGGAACCTTAAAGAAAAATGGTGCCATGGATTACACTGTAGTGGTTAACGCTTCAGCATCAGATCCGGCGCCTGTACAGTATATTGCGCCATATGCAGGCTGCGCTTTGGCCGAGTACTTCATGTACAAGGGCAAGGACGTGCTCATTGTTTATGATGACCTTTCAAAGCATGCAATCGCTTACCGTGCGCTTTCACTTCTCCTGGAGAGATCTCCGGGTCGTGAGGCTTACCCGGGCGACGTTTTCTACCTGCATTCAAGACTTTTGGAGCGTTCAGCCCACCTGTCAGATGAGCTGGGTGGCGGTTCCATTACGGCGCTGCCAATCGTAGAAACACAGGCAGGCGATGTATCTGCCTATATTCCAACAAACATTATTTCCATCACGGACGGACAGATTTTCTTAGAGAACGACCTGTTCTTCTCAGGCCAGAGGCCTGCCGTTAACGTTGGTCTTTCCGTATCCCGAGTTGGTGGTGCGGCTCAGACTAAGGCAATGAAGAAGGCAGCGGGCAGCATCCGTCTTGACCTGGCTCAGTACCGTGAGATGGAAGTGTTCACACAGTTCTCCTCCGACTTGGATGAGACTACAAAGAATCAGCTGAAATACGGACAGGGTCTCATGTACCTGCTTCGCCAGCCTCAGAATGCACCTTACAAGACCTACGAGCAGGTAGTGCTTTTGGTGGCAGCGGAAGCAAAGACCATGTTAGACATTCCGGTTGAGCAGATTCAGGACTTTAAGAAAATGCTTCTTCATGACTTTAAGGCAGAACATGAAGATGTGTGCAAGCGAATTGAACGAGACGGCAAGCTCTCCGATGAAGACCGCCAGGTGATTGAAGAGGCGGCAGCGGCATATGCCGAAACATTCATTAAGGAGAATGTTGTTTTGAAAGGTGAATAAAAGTGGCTAACACAAAAGAGATAAAAGACAGAATCGCAAGTGTAAAGAATACACAGAAGATTACTAGTGCCATGTACCTTATCTCTTCTACTAAGCTTCGCAAGGCGAAGGCGGCGCTGGATAACACCAGACCGTACTTCAAGCGACAGGAGACGGAGATTCGAAGAATCTTTCAGACGCAGCCTGACGTGGATAGCATTTACTTCTATCCTAAGGAAGGTCGTCATCCGGCAGAGACCTATGCCTATCTTGTCATTACCGCTGATAAGGGTCTTGCGGGCGCCTATAACCATAACGTTATTAAGAGAGCAGAGGAGGAAATGCGTCATCACAAAAAAGTGCATCTTTTTGTGGTGGGCGAGTACGGACGCCAGTACTTTACCAAGCGCGGCATAAAGATTGCCCAGTCCTTCCTTTACACTGCTCAGAATCCAACTTTTAAGCGTGCAAGAGAAATTGCGGGCGTAATGCTTAATGAATATCACAAGCGTGAAGTAGACGAAATTCGTGTTATTTATTCGGACCTGGCAAGCGGAATGGAAGCTCAGGTTAAGATGGCAAAACTTCTGCCATTTGAAAGAACCCGCTTCTCAGTTAATGAGGGCGAGGAACTTAAGTCCTTTGAGGAATATGAATTTTTCCCATCCGTTGTGGACGTGCTTAACAACGTGGTGAGAAGCTACATTTCAGGCTTTATATTTGGTGCACTTGTAGACAGCTTCTGTTCCGAACAGAATGCCAGAATGACCGCCATGGATTCCGCCAACGGAAATGCGGAGGAAATCTTAGGCGAGCTTCAGGTGCAGTACAACCGCGTCAGACAGGCGGGCATTACTCAGGAAATCACTGAGGTTGTGGCCGGTGCCAAGGCGCAAAGGTTAAAGAGAAAGAAGGAGGCAGCAAAACGTGAGTAAAGGCAAAATCATACAGGTTTCAGGACCTGTAGTTGATGTGCAGTTCGAAAAGGGTGCCATGCCAAAACTTCGTACCGCCTTAACTGTGGAAGTTGACGGCGAAGAACGTGTAATGGAAGTGTCCCAGCTGCTGGAAAACAATACGGTAAGATGCATTATCCTGGCCTCCAGCGAGGGTCTTGCAAGAGACATGGAAGTCACCAATACCGGTGATGGCATCAAGGTTCCTGTAGGACAGGCTACCATCGGAAGAATGTTTAACGTACTTGGAAAGCCAATAGACGGTGGCGAAGAAGTGTCTGAAAGCAATGAAAGATGGTCCATTCACCGCAAGGCGCCAAGCTTTGATGAGCAGAATACATCTGCAGAAATTCTTGAAACAGGTATCAAGGTCATTGACCTTTTGGAGCCTTACCAGAAGGGCGGTAAGATCGGCCTCTTCGGTGGTGCCGGCGTAGGTAAGACCGTACTTATTCAGGAACTTATTCACAACGTAGCCATGGAACATGGTGGTTACTCCATCTTCACCGGTGTAGGTGAGCGTTCCCGTGAAGGTAACGACCTTTGGAGTGAAATGAAGGAAAGCGGAACCATTGACAAGACTGCCATGGTATTCGGTCAGATGAACGAATCCCCTGGTGTCAGAATGCGAGTAGCACTTACGGGTCTTACAATGGCTGAATATTTCCGAGACAGAGAAAACAAGGACGTGCTCCTTTTCATAGACAACATTTTCCGTTTCGTACAGGCAGGTTCAGAAGTTTCCACACTTCTTGGAAGAATGCCTTCAGCCGTTGGTTATCAGCCAACCCTCGCTAACGAAATGGGCTCATTGCAGGAAAGAATTACCTCTACAGCAAGAGGTTCCGTTACTTCCGTTCAGGCGGTATATGTACCTGCCGACGACTTAACTGACCCGGCTCCTGCCACAACCTTCACACATCTGGATGCGACTACCGTACTTTCCAGAAAGGTGGCAGAACAGGGTATTTATCCGGCCGTAGATCCTTTGGCATCTACTTCCAGAATTCTTACTGCAGATATTGTGGGCGAAGAGCACTACAACGTTGCAAGAACCGTTCAGGAGTACCTGCAGAAGTACGCAGAACTTCAGGACATCATTGCAATTCTTGGTATGGATGAACTTTCAGACGCCGACAAGGCGGTTGTAAACAGAGCCAGAAAGATAATAAGATTCCTTTCCCAGCCATTCTTCGTAGCGGAGAAATTTACGGGAACTCCGGGCTGCTATGTGCCTGTAGCTGAAACCGTAAAGGGCTTTAAGGAAATCCTCGAAGGCAAGTACGACCATCTTCCGGAGGCGGCTTTCTATAACGTTGGAACTATTGACGATGCAATTAAAAAAGCTGAAAAGCTTAAGGAGAGTGGTGAAGCGTGAGTAACACCTTTAAATGCCACATTTATGAAGCAGACAGCACCTTTTTTGATGGTGAAATTGTTTCTCTCGTGGTCCCTACAATTGATGGAGCCTACGGCGTAATGGCCAATCATCGAAACATCGTGTTGGCGATAGTGCCCGGCATATGCCATTTTAAGCACCCGGACGGCACAGTGGAATATGCCGCTGTTTCCGAGGGCATGATGACCGTTGAGGGCAATGACGTGGTTCTTCTCGTGGACTCAGCGGAGCGCCCTGACGAAATTGATGCCGAGCGGGCAAAGCAGGCGGAAATTGCGGCCATTGAGGCGAGACTGCAGAAGAAGAGCATCGAAGAATACTACATTGCAGAGGCGAGCCTTAAGCGTGCCATGTCACGACTTAAGCTGGCAAACAGAAAGAAATAATAAGTGAACATAAAGATTATTAGAAGCAGGCGCAGGCACGTGGCGATCCAGGTGAAAAACGGGGAAGTCATTGTAAGGGCGCCTTATTCTGTATCCAAGGCAGAAATTGAATCATTCGTGGAGAAAGAGTCCGATTGGATTGCGAAGCAGCTGGCAAAGCAGATTATTCGCAAGGAAGAGATAAAGGACGTGGAGCCCCTTAGTGAGCTGGAGATGGAAGAGCTAAAACGTCAGGCGATGCTGGTCATTCCGGCGCGGGTGGCTTACTATGCACCTCAAGTGGGCGTTACCTATGGACGAATTACCATAAGAAATCAGAAGACCAGATGGGGCAGCTGTTCCACCAAGGGCAACTTAAACTTTAACGTTGCCCTGATGAGAGCACCCTTAGAAGTACTGGATTACGTGGTGATTCACGAGCTGACCCACAGAATTCACATGAACCACTCAGAAGCTTTCTGGGCGGACGTAGCCAGGGTTATGCCAAACTACAAACTGTCAGAAAAGTGGCTTAAGAAAAATGGTGACAGACTCTTTAAGGAGTGCAACATAAGAACCTAAGCCTGTTTTCTGTATTTGTTTGGAGACATGCCATAATATTTTTTAAAAGTACGATTGAAATGCTCAATCGTTGGATAACCGGAACGGTCGGCAATTTCGCCGGCAGACAAAGTCGTAGTCTTAAGAAGGGCTGCGGCTTTTTTCATTTTAAGATCCTTTACGATGTCACCAAAGGTGTTGCCGGTTTTTTCCTTGATGTATTTGGACAGGTAAGGCTTGGTCAGATGGAACCTCTCGGAGAGTTCATCCAGGGTTACCGTCAGATAGTTGTCGTGAATGTAATTAAGCACGCCCACGAGCTGCGAATCCATTTCACTGACGGATTCCGCCGCCTTAAGGATGTGATTTACGGCTACGGTGAGGGCGGCCACGGAGGCCTTAATGATATCGGCATCTACGCCGACGCCCCAATACATGCGCCTGCCGTCGTCAAGACCTACGTAGGACGCCGCCAGGGAAGTAGTACCTTGAGTAAGCGCGTGCTCCTCGTAAACCTTCAGGTCATAGTCTAATTTAAAGAACTGCTTGATAGCGTTACTGGTGGCATCGAGACGACCGTTTCCGCTGGCGATAACCAGCGTGCTGCGACTGTTGCGGTAAACCGTCACGTGGGCGGTAATGCCGTCCCTTTGTTCAAAGTGCGTTTCCGGCAGTGAGAAAAAAGAGTGCTCCTTAACGTACTCACTTTCAAAAATGCGGCGCAGGCGGTCCGGCACCATGTGGGACACGTCGCTGCCAATCTTCTCCTTAACGGTGGCTGTCAAATCGACCTTCATCTGTTCAGGAATGATGAATCCGAAGTTCTCTCTTAAGAGGTGGCATATGCCCCTGGTCTCCTCCGTACCCTTGCTTTCGTTTAAGGAGCCGGCTTCGCCAAGGATGGCTGACTCTGCAGGTGTTACGGAGACGGAAATGTCCACGTCTGAGGCAGCGGCCAGCTTTTTGAGCAGGATGCTGCTTAAAAGCACCGTGTCCGGATCGTCAAAAGGCACCACCAGGTCAATTATGGCGTGCTTAAGTCCCTTAAGGGCGTCAACGGAACGCCTCAGGTTGTTTTCGCCGGGAAGGGTGGTGATTTTTACCGTCACACCTTCGGGAATGCGGTTTTCAGCAATCAGGGACAGAAGCATATGCCTGTCTGAGTCAGAAAAGCAAGGCGTTCCCAAATCGATGATGGTGATTCCTGCCTTTAGGGCAGTTTCAAATGCAGCAAGTCTGTCTATCATGGTTTTGTCCTTAAATGTTAAAATAAGTCAATAATTACGTATCAATTTTATTCTGTCAGGCGGGTCGGTGTCAACAGTGAAACACCCTTAAAACAATGTTCTTTAAAGGGTAAGCTGTTTATTGATTATGACTTGTCTTTTGTGCTATAATACACTCTGTATATCCACGCTTAAAGTGTATAACTATGCTCAAAATCAGGAGGCAATCATGGCATATAACGAAATGACTATAAAAGACTTTATTGAAGTACTTTCCTCTAAGGAGCCGGTACCGGGTGGCGGTGGTGCATCTGCACTTATCGCATCAGTGGGAATCGCCCTTGGAAACATGGTTGGTTCTCTTACGGTGGGCAAGAAGAAATATGCCGACGTGGAGGGTGAAATCAAAACCCTCATGGAAAAGTCCGAAGCTTTAATGAAGAAGTTCCAGGAGCAGATCGATGAGGACGCTACATCCTTCGCACCTTTAGCAGCAGCTTACTCTCTGCCAAAGGACACTGAGGAGGAAAAGGCAAAGCGTGCCGAGGTTATGGCCGGTGCCTTAAAGACAGCCTGTGCAGCACCTCTTAGAATCATGGAAACCGTTTGCGAAGCCATCGACATCGTTGAAGAATTCGCAGCAAAGGGCTCAAGACTTGCAGTTTCTGATGCAGGTGTAGCAGCCATTGCACTTCGCTCCGCACTTCTTGGTGCATCCCTTAACGTGTTCATTAACACAAAGGCGATGGAAGACCGCACTTTAGCAGAGGAACTGGACAGAAAGGCAAATCTCTTAATCGACATTTACGGCAAGAAGGCTGAGGACATCTTCCTTAGCGTTAAGGACGCAGTTTCCGCAAAGTAGGAAGCGCGTGAAAATAAACACAAGGAAAACAACATGGCAGAATTATTACTTGGAAAAAACGTAACAGCACACATAAACGAAGGCATCATGGCAGATGTTAAGATGCTAAACGACAAGGGCATATGCCCAACCCTCGGCATCATCCGAGTTGGTGAAAACCCAAGCGACATCGCCTACGAAAACGGCGCAGTAAAGCGTTGTGAGAAGTTAGGCGTTAACTACAAAAAGTACCTGCTTGGCGCTGACGTAACTACTGAGGACGTGCTTAAGGTAATTGACGAGGTAAACGGAGACGCAGGCGTTCACGGCGTGCTTCTTTTCAGACCTCTTCCAAAGCACCTTGATGCAGAGAAGATTGAAAATGCGTTAGACCCTGCAAAGGACGTGGATTGCATGACTGAAGCATCCATTGGAGCAGTGTTTACAGGAAAAGCAAAGGGTTATCCACCATGCACACCTCAGGCCTGCATGGAAATCCTCAAGTTCTATGGCTATGACCTTAAGGGCAAGAACGTTACCGTTATTGGTCGATCCCTGGTTGTAGGTAAGCCTGTGGCAATGATGTGCATGAAGGAAAATGCCACCATTACCATCTGTCACACAAAGACAGTAAACATGCAGGAGATTTCAAGGAAGGCAGACATCGTAATCGTGGCTGCCGGCCACGCGAAGACTGTGGGTGCGGACTTTGTTTCAGAAGGACAGACTATCATTGACGTGGGTATCAATGTGGATAACGACGGAAATATGTGCGGCGATGTGGATTTCGAAGCCGTAGAGCCTATTGTCGGTGCAATCACACCAGTGCCTGGTGGCGTTGGCGGCGTTACCACATCCGTGCTTTTAAGCCACGTAATTGATGCAGCTAAAAAACTGACCGGTAATTAATCGGTAAAAAGGGGATATAGATGAAAACAGGAATTGTTATGGAAGGTGGCGCAATGCGCGGTATGTTTACCAGCGGCGTCATTGATGTATTACTTGAAAACGGAATCGAGGTAGACGGTGCCATCGGCGTTTCTGCCGGAGCAACCTTTGGCTGTAATTACAAGTCAAAGCAGATTGGACGCGCCCTTCGCTACAACAAGAAGTTTAGCAGGGACAAGCGCTACGGAAGTTTTACTTCTCTCATCAAGACAGGAGATTACTACGGTGATTTCTGCTATGACGAGTTGGTAAACATTTATGATGTTTTTGACCGCGAAACCTTTGCGGCAAACCCAATGGAGTTTTGGGTGGTGGCCACTGATGTGGAAACAGGCGAATCCGTATATCACAAGTGCGAGGACGGACAGGATGAGGACATGAGCTGGATCAGAGCTTCAGCTTCCATGCCACTTTTTTCCAAAATCGTGGAAATTGATGGCGGCAAGTATTTGGATGGCGGCATATCCGATGCTGTTCCTTTGGAATTTTTCGAAGGCATCGGTTTTGCAAAGAATCTGGTGGTGCTTACTCAGCCAATCGGTTACATGAAAAAGCCAAATGCGCTTCAGCCGGCAATTAAGAAGGCATATGCCGACTATCCTGAACTCGTACATGCCATGGAAATTCGCCATGAAAATTACAACCGGAATTACGAGTATATTAGAGAGAGAGCCGGAGCCGGAGAAGCATTAATCATTGCTCCGGACGTACCTCTTAAAATCGGCCGAATCGAAAGAAACCCTAAGGAACTTCAGCGAGTCTATGACATCGGTCGTGCCAAGGCAGAGGAGATGTTAGACAGAATCAAGGCATTTCTTGAAAACGCCAAAAACAACTAAGCTATGAACGCCCCTTGCTCACCAACGAAGCAGAAGATGAACAGGAACGCTTATATAAACGAGTAAAATTAGAGTTAACAGAATCAATTAACTTGATGTATCAGAAAGGAAGAGAATCATGTTAACACTGGACAAATTTGAAGAGGCCTCCAAGAAGGTCAAGGAAGTCACACAGAATACATCCCTTATGTATTCTCAGTATTTCAGCGAGCAGACAGGCAACAAGGTTTATCTCAAGCCTGAAAACATGCAGTTTACAGGTGCCTACAAGGTAAGAGGTGCCTACTACAAAATCAGCACACTGACAGATGAAGAGCGCGAGAAGGGGTTAATTACGGCGTCTGCGGGCAATCACGCACAGGGCGTGGCATATGCCGCAAAATGCTACGGCGTAAAGGCTGTAATCGTAATGCCAACCACTACTCCACTCATTAAGGTAAACAGAACCAAGAGCTACGGCGCAGAAGTTGTTCTTTATGGAGATGTTTACGATGACGCAGCCAAGAAGGCAGCGGAGCTCGCAAAGGAACACGGCTACACCTTCATCCATCCTTTCGATGATGAGGCAGTGGCAACAGGACAGGGCTCCATCGCCATGGAAATCTTCCAGGAACTTCCACTTGTGGAGTACATTTTAGTACCTGTAGGCGGCGGCGGTCTTGCAACCGGCGTATCTGCTCTTGCCAAGATGTTAAATCCAAAGATTAAAGTTATTGCAGTAGAGCCTGCGGGAGCTGCCTGCCTTAAGGAATCCCTTAAGAACGGCAAGGTAACCACACTTCCTGCAGTAAACACAATCGCCGATGGTACTGCGGTAAAGACACCGGGCACAAAGGTTTTCCCTTACCTGCAGCAGAACATTGACGACGTAATCACCGTTGAGGACGATGAGCTTGTAGTAGCCTTCCTCGACATGGTGGAAAACCACAAGATGATCGTTGAGAATTCAGGACTTCTTACAGTTGCTGCCTTAAAGCATCTTGACTGCAAGGACAAGAGAGTCGTTTCAATCCTTTCCGGCGGTAACATGGACGTGATCACCATGTCCTCCGTAGTTCAGCAGGGTCTTATCTTAAGAGACAGAATCTTTACCGTATCTGTTCTTCTTCCTGATAAACCGGGCGAACTTGTAAAGGTTTCCACAGTTATTGCAGAAGCTCAGGGTAACGTAATCAAGCTCGAGCACAACCAGTTCGTTTCCATCAACAGAAACGCAGCAGTTGAGCTTAGAATTACCTTAGAGACCTTCGGAACAGATCACAAGAACAAGATTATTAAGGCCTTAGAAGAAGGCGGTTACAGACCAAAGGTAGTTAGAACCGTTCTGTAATCACAGGGACAAACAATGGGAAAAATATTTTTGGTAATGGGAAAGAGCGCCACCGGCAAGGATCACATTTACAAATCCGTGATGACTTCCATGAGTGATGTGCTCACTCCCGTAGTTACCTATACAACAAGACCAATCAGGGAGAGCGAGAAGAACGGAGTTGAGTACAATTTCGTTACTATCTCCGAGATGGAAGCGCTAAAGGCGCAGGGCAAAGTGGTGGAGAGCCGTTGCTATCACACAACCAAGGGCGACTGGTACTACTTTACCTGCGACGACGGCCAGATAAATGTTAAGGACCACAATAGCATCATGATAGTGACGCCGGAGGCATATGCCGCACTTAAGGCATTCTACGGCGCTGATGCCATTAGACCGGTTTACGTAGTGTCTGCTGACGCAGACCGCTTAAGAAGGTCCATCAAACGTGAAGAAAAGCAGGCAGAGCCTAATTACAGAGAAGTTTGCAGAAGATATTTGGCAGACGAGGAGGATTTCTCCGAAGAGGTCCTTAAGGAATTAGGCATTGAGAAAGAATTTGTGAACGACGTCTATGAGGACTGCGTTCAGGAAGTAATTAACTACATCAGACAGGAAATTGATTAATGAGAAATTGGAACGAAATAATCGGCCATGAGAGCATTAAAAACTACCTTCAGGAAGCAGTCGCAAAGGACAAGCCTTCCCACGCCTACATTTTTAACGGCGGCGAGGGTATCGGCAAGCGCACCATGGCGGAGATTTTCGTAAAGAGTCTGATGTGCGAGGGCGAGGGCGAAGCACCTTGCGGCATATGCCGTGCCTGCAAGCAGTGCGACACCGGCAACAATCCGGATGTGTTCCATGTGACCCACGCAAAGCAGGCGATTACCGTGGAGGACGTGAGAAGTCAGATTATCGGTCCCATGGAAATCAAGCCTTACAGTTCCAAATACAAGGTGTTCATAGTCGATGAGGCAGAAAAGATGAACGAGGCAGCGCAGAATGCTCTGCTTAAGACCTTTGAGGAGCCGCCGGAATACGGCATCATGATACTTCTTACCACCAATGCGGACAGCTTTCTTGAAACCATTAGATCAAGAGCGGTAGTGCTTAACTTCCAGCTGGTGGGTCAGAAGGAAATTGTTGAATTTCTCATGAGAGAAAAGAGGGTACCTGATTACCTTGCAGCCAATGTGGCAGCCTGTGCCAACGGATGTCCGGGCATGGCCTATCACTGGATAGATGATGCAGAATTTCAGGAAGAACTGGAAGAGTGTCTAAGGATACTCAGAAAGATTGAGCGAATCGATACGCCTACTGCCATTGATACAGCAAGAAAGTGGGCAAAGAACAAGGAGGATGCTTACTTCTTCCTTAACATTTTTGAAATATGGCTAAGAGACGTGCTTTTGATCAAATCCACCGGAAAGTCCGGTAAGTGTCTGCTTAAGAACGAGGAGAGCTACGAGAGAGGTCAGGCGTCCAGAAAGGACTACCTGGAACTTTCCCGCATGCTGGACAAGGAAGCAGACTTTAGGGCAAAGATTAAGACAAACGTTAACATAGAGAGCGCAGCAGTTGATTTTCTGCTGAATTTGTAAAGGAGCATTATGGAAGAAACCATGAACAACAACGCCGAAAAGGTTACCATTATCGGCGTGCGTTTTAGACAGAGGGGAAAGGTTTATTACTTTTCACCCGGAAATTTGCAGGTGCAGACAGGTGCCGACGTAATTGTCGAGACTGTTAGAGGAACTGAGCTGGGCCATGTGGTTTACGGCTGCAGACAGGTCTCCACAAAGAGCGTCGTGTCTCCACTTAGAGAGATTGTAAGAATCGCAACAGCTAAGGACAAGGAGATTTTTGAGGCCAACCTGGTTAAGGAAAAAGATGCCATGGGCATATGCATCGAAAAATGCAGAAAGCACAACCTGGAGATGAAAATCGTAGACTGCGAGTACACCTTTGACGGCTCCAAGCTTCTGTTCTACTTTACGGCAGACGGACGTGTGGACTTTAGAGAGCTGGTTAAGGACCTCGCCAGCGTGTTTAGAACCAGAATTGAGTTAAGACAGATTGGTGTAAGAGATGAGACAAAGCTTCTGGGTGGCATTGGCATATGCGGCCGCGAACTCTGTTGCGCATCCTACTTAAACGGTTTTGTACCGGTTTCCGTAAAGATGGCGAAGGAGCAGAATCTGTCTCTTAATCCAACTAAGATTAGCGGTAGCTGTGGCAGACTTATGTGCTGTCTTAAGTACGAGGAAGAATCCTATGAATATTTAAATGGCATGCTTCCAAACGTGGGAGCCAAGGTCGTTACGCCAGACGGCTACGAAGGCGACGTAGTAGCTACTTCAGTGCTTAAGCAGAAGGTAAGAGTTGCCATTAAGGACGAGACCTCCACAGATGAGGATGCTAAGGAGATTAAGGAATATGACGCTTCTGAACTCAAGTTCCAGAGGTCCGGAAGAAACTTCGAGCCGGACATTGTGGACGAAGAAGAGGCAAAGGCCTTAGAAGAACTCGAAAAGAAGGATGCGTCTGAAAACGCCGGTGCAGAAACACAGAATGACGACAGAAATCATGGAGAAAAGAATCGTGGTGATAGAAACCGCGGCGACAGAAGTCATGGCGACAGAAATCATGGTAACAAAAACCATGGTGAGAAGAACCACGGCGAGAAAAACGGTAGTGACAAGACTCCTGGCGAGAAGAACCAGGGAAGCAAAAACCACAACAGAAACAGACGTCATAACAAAAACAGAAACCATAACAAGGGTGAAAATGGCGGAGCGCCAAAAGAAGGAACTAATTAATGATTAATGAGGCTTTACTAAAAGAAGGAGAGCGCTTTGACGATTTGGAGCGCAACGGCTACCACATTATTCAGAATCCGGAGAAGTTTTGCTTCGGAATGGATGCGGTGCTGCTTTCCGGCTTTGTAAAAGCGAAAAAAGGCCAGAGGGTGCTGGATATGTGCACAGGTACCGGAATCATTGCAATTCTGGTGGCGGCAAAAACTGAATGTGGCAAAATCACCGCCGTGGAAATTCAGGAAGAAAGCGCTGACATGGCAGCAAGAAGTGTGCTAACCAACGAGCTTACTGACAGAATTGAAATCATTAATGATGACATAAAGAACTGCACTGAAAGGTTCGGAAAACACAGCTTTGACGTGGTAACCTGCAATCCGCCTTACATGTCGGCAGGAAAAGGGCTTACAAATCCCAGAGACGCTAAGGCCGTGGCAAGACACGAAATCCTTTGTGATCTTAGCGACGTAATAAAGACGGCAGCGGAGGTCCTTAAGGTAAGCGGACATTTCTACATGGTACACCGTCCGGGACGTCTTTTAGACATAGTGCAGGAGTGCGCAAAGAACGGCCTGGAAATCAAACGCCTGAAGTTTGTCCAACCCTTTGCAGACAAAAAGCCAAACATGGTATTAATCGACGCCGTTAAGGGTGGAGGCCGTGAACTCACGGTGGAAGAACCCATCATAGTCTTTAAGAGCCCGGGCATATACTCGGACTACATCAAAGATACCTACGGTTACTAAGAATTAAGGAGTTTTATGTTCGGAACTTTATACATGGTGGGAACGCCCATCGGCAACTTAGAGGACATGACCTATAGAGCGGTCAGAATTCTTAACGAAGTTGATCTTATTGCAGCGGAAGACACCAGAAATTCCATAAAAATCTTAAATCACTTTGAAATCAAGACTCCCATGACCAGCTATCATGAACACAACAAGATAGAAAAAGCCAAGGAGTTAATCAGACGACTTCAGAATGGTGAAAGCATTGCCTGCATTACTGACGCGGGCATGCCGGGCATATCCGACCCCGGCGAAGAACTGGTGGCAATGGCTCACATGGCAGGCGTTAAGGTTACGGTAGTACCGGGCCCAACTGCAGTAGTGTCAGCCTTGGTTATTTCCGGCCAGAAGACCAGACGCTTTGCATTTGAAGCATTTTTGCCTGCAGACAAGAGAAAGTGCAGAGAGGTTTTAGATGAACTTAAGAGCGAAACCAGAACTATCGTTCTCTACGAAGCGCCGCATCACCTCGTAAAAACGCTTGAAAAGCTCGAGGAGGCCCTTGGAGACAGAACCCTGTCCATCGTTAAGGAACTCACGAAAATCCACGAAAACGTCTTTAGAACGACTCTAAGAGGCGCACTTGATTATTACAGAGACAATGAGCCTAAGGGTGAATTTGTACTTGTAATTGAGGGAAAAGATCCAAAGCTGATTAAAGAAGAATCAGTAAAAGAGTGGGAAGAAATGTCCCTTGAAGATCACATGCAACTCTACCTTGACCAGGGAATGGACCGCAAGGATGCCATGAAAGCAGTGGCCAAGGACAGAGGTGTTGGAAAACGCGAAATCTATGATGCGCTGCTTGGTAACAAGTAGTTACAGCAGAGTGAGTGCATGTTTATCATTGTCGATTACGCTTAAAAGATGGTATTTGATGAGAAAGGCTACATCGTAGTACTTTCCATCAAAGCCGAATTTAAGTTCATTCATAAGAGGGAAGACGTACTTTTCAGTTTCGCTGATGTAAGCCACCATACGGTCGCGGTCAAAACTTCCCATCATTGTAGACACGTTGTTGCAACGATCAATTACTTTTACGATAGTTGCAAGACGGTCTTTTTTTATGTCCGCATAGTAGCGGTCATGAGCTGTCTCGTCGGTTTCGCCGTCGCGAATTTCAAAGCTAACCAAACGGACAGTGTTCTTAACAGTATCGTTTACCGGCAAATCGTCCGGAGTAACTCCACAATCTTCGCAAACATCGTGCAGCAAAATTGACGCAAGGAGATCATCTTCGCGCAGCCCCAGGGCACAGGCGTGACAAGCCATGAGGAGAGGGTGGTAGATGTAAGGAATATGCTCCGTTCCCTTTCTCGTCTGTCCGTCATGAAGCTTTTTCATTAAAGGCAGTGCAATTTCAGTCTGAGGGAGGTTGTACTTCTTAATTTGTCTTGAAATAAAGTTGTACATGTGTTCCTCAGAAAAAATTCTGTCGTGTAATACCCAAGGTGCTTTATCGCTCATTTTTAATCCCCTTCTTATTTTTTCTTGGCGTCGTAGCTGCTGATTTCGTGCATGTCGCTGTAGGCCTTGTTTCTAACGCGTCGAACTTCAGAAACTTCGTCTTTTTGGCCTCCGTCGTACTTATCGTATTTCTTAACGTAAAGTTCCTGCATGCTTCCCTTTGGTTTAGGGAAAAGAAGAATTATGAGTACTGCTCCCGCTACAAAGGCAAGTACGCCCAGGATAAGAGAGCGAAGCTTGGCTGTCGTGTAAAGGGATAACAGGTTGTTTTTAAGCTTGGTCCAAACAGTGATTTTTGTGACAGTCATCGTGTTTTTATTGGTAGTTCCCTCGGTAAAGGTGGTGTTTTCCGGATCTATTAAGTAGGACGGAAACAGTTTCAGGAACTCTTCATGAGTCATGGCGTTTACGGAGGAGAACAGAATGATGTCTGCCGCACCGACAAAGCGGTCTCCCATGGAAAATCTAATCTCGCCAATCTTGTTTTTGCCGTAGGCATAGTCCGCCAGCTGCGTAAGCACCACTTCTGAAGTGATGGCAGCGTTGTCGTAGTTTAAAGGAAGCACTATGGTAGCAGCGCTGTCCACATAGATGGAATCATCATTAAGCACATCAAACATGGAGTACTCACTAAAGAGGAGCCCCATCTCTGTTAAATCGTTGTTAAGGAAAGCGTTGGCGGAAGTTGCCTGGTAGTTATCAAAGGCATATGCCAAAAGGTCCTTGGTATCCTCGTAAGCAGAGTCAAGGTACTTGCTGCCCATGATGATGCAGACCACGTCCAAACCGTTGTAGCTGGCGTAGGTGCAAAGCGCGTAGCTGCCGTCGCCACCATGGGCGGAACCACCGGTCTTGCCTGCATATACGTAGTTAACGGTCTCCCTGCCGCTCATGAAACGGTGGGAACTCTTTACTTCTCTTGTGCCGCTTTTGTTAGTGGCGGAAAGAGTAGTGGAAGATAAGGAAATGATTTCCTTGTACTCAGGGTAATTCTTCATGAGTTTTGAAGCCACCACTGCCATGTCGTAGGCAGTAGACATGTGTTCAGCGGCATATACCCCGGTTCCATTTGTAAAAGTTGTGTTGGTAAGGCCCAGTGCAGTTGCTTCTTCATTCATCATGGCGGCAAAGCCTTCCATGGTAGTGCCTACGCCTTCTGCTAAGGCGTAGGAGCAGTCCTCGTAGGATGCAAGAAGCATGCCTGCTAAGGCGTCTCTAACGGATATGGTTTCTCCGGTCACAAGCCCTGCATTAGCTGCCAGATCGTAGTTCTGAGAGGTGGCGGTGGCAGAGCAGGTAACGGTGCTGGTGGTGGAAGTATTGTTAAGCACCACGTAGGCATTCATGAGCTTGGTAAGGGATGAAGGCTGCAGCTTTTCGTCTCCGTTTTTGGAGTAAAGCACTGCACCGGAGTTAATATCCATTACCACTGCGGCCTCAGCACTGATTTCAGGTCCATCGTCCTTAATTGGAGAATAACCATCTGCCAGAGAATAGCCAAAAAGGCTGCCTGTTAGTGCAGCTGTAGCAGCTACACCGGCAATGGCAGCCTTAAATTTCTTCATTGAATTTTTAAAGAAACAAAAATTCATCTAGTGTACCTATTCAGTATCTGAAAATTCCTTTGCTTCGAGTTCTTCAGCTGTTATGGTAACCTCTTCAGGAAACTCAGGATATTCATCAAATTTCTGAGCCGCATCAAGATCAGTGTCCTTTAAAAGGTTGGCAACTTCTTCAGCTGCAGTAATGATTTCCTGAGTGTGTCTCTCGGCTTCCTCTTCAATCAGGTCGCCGTAGATAGCCATGTGGTTGGCATCCTCGTTAGCCTTAACGGTTTCGTCAATGGCCTTAAGGAGTTCTTCAGTCTCACGGTCAGCCTCTTCGCGAATGAGGTCATCAAAGATGGCATGAAGTTCAGCGTCATTTATCTCGCGAACTACGTCGTCAATGGCCTTAAAGAGCTCGTTAGCTTCTCTTTCAGCGTTGGCACGGATTTCGTCTGTAACATCGTCTTCTGAGAAGGAGTAGATGTCTGTAGGAACTGTTGTTTCAGCCGCATCTGCAGTTTCTTCAGTGTCAGCTGCATCAACAGCATCTTCAGCGTCTGCCTCAGTTTCAGCCACCGGAGCGATGTCATCTAAAAGTGGAAGTTCTTCTTCCTCTTCCTCCTCAGTGATTCCAAATTCGGAAGCAAGAGTAGGAACTTCTTCGAAGTCATCCTCATAGCCGTAATCAACTTCTTCTTCAACAGTCTCGTCGAAACCGTTTAAATTTCTTAAATTCTTGAGTCTCTTGAGGCAGTCGTTAGCACCACCGTTAAAGTACTCGTCAAGACGCTCGTGATCTTCGTAGAGCTTCTTGTAAACGGTAGCGGCATCTCCAGCAGGATAGTAGGTCTTAGATGCTACATGTCCCATGGCTCTTGCTGCCTCTAAAATATCGTCGTAACCACCGGCCTCACTGCCTGCTGCGAGAGCTCCGAAAATAGCGGAACCAAGGGCAGAAGTGTTGGTGTAATCACCAGTCTTAACAGGCATATTCAGCACGTCGGCAAACATCTGCACCAACTTAGGGTTCTTAGCTGCCACGCTACCTGTAATATAGAAATCATTTACAGGAATGCCATGTGTAGTGAAACTTGCGATTGTTTTCTTTGTTTCAAATACAGCGGATTCAACTAAGGCTCTGTAGATGTCAAGAGGCTTGGTTTTTGTGGTTGTTCCCACTGTAACGCCGTCTAAAACTACAAGAGCATTTTCGCCGGCTTTAACTTCTAAAGCCTTGGCAAGCATGTTGTCCTCAGTAGAAAAGTTCTTCTTAAACCACTTAAGCTGAACGAGACTTTCCTTGTTGTCAGCCTTGTAGCCGAAGAAACCAGGGTATATGCCGTCCTCAGCCATTGCATCCACGCCTGGAACGAAAACTTCTTCGCTGTTTATTAAAAGATGTCTTGTCTTCTTGTTAACTTCTGTAAGGATGACGCCTGTCTTGTCGATGCCAAGGGCTGCCATCTTAACCTGAAGTGAGTCATTTCCGACTGCCACTGCAGTTTTTGAGGAAAGACCTGTAGCTCTTGCAACAAAAGGTGACACAGTGCCTGCGCGGCTGCCGACTGCAGAAACCGGGCAATCGAGCTTTGAGCCAACGAAGTTAGCCATCTTAGGTGAAAGGGCTGTAAAGAAATCGTCTGAAGGGTAGCCTTCCTTCTTGCTCCAAAGTCCGTTAAGACCTGCAAGGGAAGAACTTCTGGACTGACGTCCCGTGAGCTGCCAAACAATCCAATCAGCGGCTTCTACGAAAAAGTCGCAGGTGTCATAGACCTTTGGTGACTCGTTAGCGATTTCCATGATCTTTGGAACCATCCAGGCTGCACCGGCCTTACCGCCGTAGCGTGCAAGGAAGGCTTCGCTTCTGCTACCTGCAATATCGTTAAATCTTCCCAACTCGTCGTTAGAGGTGACGTGGTCAGGAAGCTTGGCATATGCATTGTTGTCCTCTGAAAACTCATTGAAGAAGCAGAGTGGTGTGCCGTCCTTTAATACAGGAAGAACTGTTCCTGCCGGGAAGTTTACACCGATGCCGATGATGTCTTCAGGATTGACGCCGGATTCCTTAATAAGAGTAGGAATCGTTTCCGTAACTACCTCGAGGTAATCCATCGGATGCTGAACGCCGTCGTCCATGATGCCGTGAGTGTATTCCTTGGTAGCGCTGGCAATTGCCTCACCTGTTTCAGTGTTTACAAGTAAGGAATGTCCAAACAGTGTTTCATAATCAATACCAATACTATATTTTGCCATTTTCCCCTCCGAAATTAATTAGCTTTCCCCGCCTTTTTCTTAAAGGTTTTATTCCAAAACTCAACTACTTGAGTTAAATAGTCTTTTTTAGTGAAAAGCATGAGGTAACGTTCGCCTCTGCTCTTTCTGTTTGCTTCTCTTAAAAGTCTTTCCGGTGTGTGGTAGGACAGGAATATGTCAAGTCCGCCCTCAGGGAAAGCCTTCTTGTCGAGAACGATGTAGTTCTCCTCAGAGAAAAGATAGTAATAGTCGTCGTCTTCGTCGATGTCCACAAACTTGTTCCATCTGAACTGCTCGTGAAGACCTGTTACGTGAAGATTTACGAAGTGTTCGTCCATGGTAACTATCTGGCTGGTGTTTTCGGCAAAGCTTGCCAGAATCTTACTTCTGTAAACCAGTGGCCAAATTAAAACCAGAGCTGCAAAACAAAGTAAATCTAAAAGAAGAAATACGAGCATTAAGGTTGGATCAGTTTTAAGTACAAGGATTCTTAAAAACCCTGTAACGGCAGTAACCGTGCAGACCACCATGGCCATGTAAAGGATTACTCTGATTACCTTACAACGTCTTGAATGCATCCAAATAAAGAAGCCAAGTCGGTTCTCTAAATCTTCTGTGAAGTCAATGTGATTTTCAGTGCGCATTGTCCCCTCCAATTACTAGAATAAATAAGTAAACAAAACCTAATATATGATAGCACACGACGGGCTTTAATTACAAGTGAGACGGACTATATTTGACATAAAAAATCAGTAGTTATATAATCTCTTGTGAATGTTTAAACGATGTTTAGGGAGTTATTAATCTAAAGAAATATGAGGATTTTAAATGTCAAATCTAAACAGGAACAACAGATCTAGCGGTAGTAGACGAAGAACAACGACTAGGACTAACAGATCACGAAGTGGTTCGCGGACAAGAACAGGCTCAAATTCTCGAAGAAGAGTGGGTTATAGCTCCAGTACAAGAAGTGGAAGAAACAGCCGTACAACGGGCAGAAGAGACCGTTACAGCAGAATGTCGCAGGAAGAAATCAATGCAGCGGTTCGTAAGGAAAGAGTGAGAGCCAGAGAAGAACGTTTCCGCCGCAGAAAACGACAGCAGACGCAGAAAACCATTGTTACCATCTGCGTTCTTTTATTGTGCCTGCTTGGAATTTCGGCATTTGTGAGAACTCAAACGCACAAGGATGTAAAAAAGGAAAGCTCAAAGTACGAGCACCTTATTTATAACACACTTAAAGAAAAGGAAGAGGGAGAAGTAACAACTCCAACACCTACTCCGGAAGCAACTCCGACACCGGACGTATCACAAATTGATACTACCACCATTGAAAGCGTCTACAATCCAAACATGGACAAGACCGGACTTGAGGAAATCGACCAGTCCGCCTTGGGAGACGTTGATCAAATTGAATACTTAAAAGGTCTTACACCAAACGGCAACGTTATGGAAATCATTAATGGAACCACCTATGTAGATGGTATTCTTATTGTAAACAAGACCTATTCTTTACCTGCGGATTATGTACCAAAGAATGCCTACATTGATCTTACCGGCATCGACTATTCCGTTTACGGCATTAACTCTACTGCCTATGACGCCTATTTAACAATGCAGGAAGATGCGGCAGCAGAGGGACTTAGCATTGAGATTACTTCGGGCTACCGTTCCTACGATACGCAGGCCTACCTTTTTGATGATTACACTTCAAGGGACGGCAAGGAAATGGCTGACACCTACTCTTCACGAGCAGGTCATTCTGAACATCAGTCCAGCCTTTGCTTTGACCTTAACTCCATCAATGATTCCTTCACGGATACACCTGAAGGCATCTGGATTGATGAAAACTGCTGGAAGTACGGTTTCTGCATCAGATTTCCTGAAGGCAAGACCGAATACACCGGCTACAAGTATGAAAGCTGGCATCTTAGATATGTCGGCACAGAACTGGCAGAGATTCTCTACAACGACGGCGATTGGATTTCACTGGAAGAGTACTTTGGACTTACCAGTGCCTATTACGAAGACTAGTAGAGGCAAAACAACCCTCACCCCGAGTGAGTGGAGACAGGGCGAAGAATGAAAAATGCGTTTTCAAAGAAATTAGCAGGTGGACTATTAGCTTGCGCAGCAGTGGTTTCAGTGTTTGCCTTTGGTGGCAGCACGGCATATGCCGAAGAAGCCACCTCACTGGATATCACCATCACTAACAGCAATGGTAAGGATGGCTCCACCCTAAGAGACGGAAAGTATTCCACTGAATTGTCCTATGCGGCAGGAGACACCATCACGGTTTCTTCCGATACGGACATTGCGGGCCTTTACATCATGTGGGGTTCAAAGGTTCAGGAATGGTCCTTCACCACCGATACCAACGCGACGGCGGTAACGGGCGGACAGAACGGATTCCTTCATGAGTACGTTTCTTTGGACACAGTTGCCAAGCAGTGCGTTATCACCTTGGGAGCAAACATGGATGTGTGCGAGATTAGGGCATATTCCGCAGGAGACCTTCCAAGCGACGTACAGACCTGGCAGACACCTTATGACAGAGCGGATTTCCTGGTTTTGGCAGCTCATGCCGATGACGAAATCCTTTTCCTTGGCGGCGTGCTGGCGCAGTACGGCGGCGAGCAGGGCTTAAGAGTGCAGGTGGGTTATCTCACCCAGTATTGGGAAGGCCCTTACGCAAATCAGATAAGAGAGCACGAAAAGCTGGACGGACTTTGGGCCAGCGGCATCACTCACTATCCGGTTTGCATGAATTTTGAAGATAACTATAGTGAAGATTTGGCTACGGCACAGAGTCAGGTGAATTACGACGACGTGCTGGCAGTAACCAGAGAAATGATTAACCAGTATCAGCCTCAGATTGTGGTCACTCATGATGATAAGGGTGAGTACGGACACGGACAGCATATGCTTCTGTCTAAGGCAGTTACTGATACGGTAAGCAACCCTCAGGCAGGGGATTGGGATGTGCCAAAAACCTACCTGCATCTTTGGGGCGAGAACAAGATCACTCTGGATCTCAGACAGCCACTTACAAATTTTGGCGGGCAGACTGCTATTGAGGTTGCATCAGCAGCCTACCTTAAACATGAATCACAGCAGTACTGCTGGTTCTATGTTTCAGATGACTACGAATACAGCTGTGCCGATTTTGGTCTCTACAGAACCACTGTGGGAGCAGACACCGGCAATGACATGATGGAAAACATCGTAAGCTATGATGAGCAGGATGCTGCGGCAGCGGCTGAGGCAGAGCTCACTCAGGCAGCGGAACTTACTCAGGCAGCAGAGCTTACTGAGGCTGCAAAGACCGAAACAGGTTCAAATGTTGCGTCCTCTGGTAATTCAAAGAACAGCAACTCAAAGGATACCAAGTCCGGCAGCGGCATTAAGACTGTAGTTAAGGTAGTTGTAGTTATTCTTTTGTTAGCCATCATTTTGTTCCTTGGTCTTTACATCAGAAAAGTTAAGATTGAAAGAGAGCGCAAGAGAAGACGTCTTGCCAAGATGAAGAGAAAGCTTAGAGAAGAGCAGCTGGCACAGGAAAAGGCCATGTACGAAGCTCGCAGAAAGAGACAGGCAAGAATGCAGTCTCAGGCGAGAGGCGGAAGAAGCAATGAATATGCCCGCTACGGAAGAAATTACGGAAGCTCTTCTAACAGGAGCAGAAGCTCAAGCTATGACAGAAATGAGAGAAGATAGGAGAAATCATGCACAAGAACGTGAAGAAAATTGCGGCAATGGCACTTATTGCGGTAATGGCCTTAATGACCGTTGCCTGTGGTAAGAAGAAAGAAAAAGCCAGCACTAACAAAAGCTCCGCAGTGGATGCGCCTGCAATTACTGAGGCAGCAACCATTGACGAGGCGGTAGTTGAAGAAGAGGAAGCTCCGGTTATACCTGAAAAGACAGTGAGAGACCCTTACGGAGTTACACTCATTAACCTTTACAAGAATTATAGCGACGAGGCGATGAGAAAAATCGTGCCTGACGACTACTCATCAGAGTGGGTTAAGGGACAGGATATCTCATCCTTTGAAGTATTTGCCACAGACGTGGAGACAATTCCAAGAGACGGAAAGTGGTTCCAGGAACTCTTTAATCCAATTTGGGAGAGCTACGAGAACTATGCAGACTGCAAGATCGGTTACACCGTGGATTACGATTTAACAGACGGAACTCACGTGCATATGACCCTTCTCGGACCAGACGACATCACTAACAAGGACTACATTGAAATCTACCTTTACGATGACGTACACATTGGTCTTGGTGCATGGTACTCACACCTTGAAAGCGTAGATGATACCACACTTATCACTTCCATTAAGTTTACTGCAGGACAGCAGGTGGAAATGGTAGCAGGTCAGATTACACTTCAGGCCTTTGTTTACTACGATGACGTGGACTTTGATGAAAACGGTGACTACACAGGAACTGTTTCAGACACAATCACAGTTACCAACACAGCTCAGTAAAGTAGTAAATAATTGCACAGCCAAAAGATTAATTAGCGGAGCCTTAGCGAAAAGCCGGGGCTCCGTTTTTGTTTAGTTGCAAAATAGGTGGTTTTAATGTACATTTAGGATAACTGATGGGATTCAACTTAGTGAGGGGAAAATATGACTTACATTCCGGATTTTTTCAAGGATATCCCGGCGGCATATGCCGTAATGGAAGGAATCTTTGAAGATGACAAATTAGTGGATGAGAGATACATCTTCGTCAACAGAGTGTATGGTAGTTACATGAATAGACGCCCGGAAGATCTTTTGGGTAAAACCTATCGCGAGGCTTTTGATAACAGAGATTCTGTGTTTAAAGATGAAACGCAGGTAGCTCTGGATGAAATGAAGATGGTGAAGGGCTACATTTATTCAGAAGAAGCCGAACATTGGTTTTTCTATGCTATCATGCCTTTGTCTAAGCCACGCCATTTTTCAATTATTACGGCCAGTATCGATAATTTCCAGAAAAATTTGCTCGAGAAAGAGAAGAACTGGGTTACTGATGATGGACTGTTAAAAATTGCGGGCATTTTAGTTTTGGAAAAAGATTACAATAAAAGAATGAATCGTGTGCTGGAAGAAATTGGCAAATGGATTCATGGGGAAAGAGTCTATGTTAATGAGCTTTCCGGAGATATTGTGGCGGATTCCTTCGAATGGAACGCACCGGGCATCGAGTCCGTTATGGACCAGTGGCAGCATATTGATAAATCTAAATATATTATTGGTGGCAATGAACCGGCAAATGATGCTCCAAACATCATTACTGACATTGAAACCATCAAGGAAACAAATCCAGAACGTTATTCTTTAATGAGAACACAGAGTATTCATAGCGTCATTGAAGTACCTTTATTCACCAAGAATAATCGATTTATTGGTTATTTGGGCGTGGATAACATTGAAGATACGGGAAAACTGGACACGGAAAAATTCCTTAGTTCCGTTGCTAAGTTCGTAGCAAATGAAATCAGCAACCAGCGGAGAATGCAGGAAATGGAACGGTTGGGTACTCATGATTCGCTGACCGGAATCTATAACCGCTGGTCTTTGGATACCGAAATCAGCAAGTACCTGGTACAGCATCCTGAAGCGCCACACGTGGCAGTCATGATTGATATCGATGACTTTAAGCAGATTAACGATTTGCATGGCCACAAGGTGGGCGACATTGCACTGCAGACCCTGGCAAACGATTTGAAAAGCTTCTTCGATGGCAGGGGAATCTACGGAAGAAACGGTGGAGACGAATTTCTGGTCCTTATTCAGAAAGTCAACATGTCTCAGGCGAGGGAACTCATCTACGAATTCTCTAAGATGCAGCATCGTTTCACATACAACGGCAACGAGTACAGCTTTACCATTTCCATGGGTTATGCGGGCTATCCGGAGGATGGTTCTACCATGGAACAGCTTCTTAAGAAGGCAGATGCCGCCATGTACGTTTCCAAGCTTCGCGGTAAGCATCGTTTCCTGGCATATGCCGACAACATGGAGGAAGAAAGCCGAACGGTATTAGGCTTTGGCTACAGGACGATTGCGGAGAATATGCCTGGTTCCCTCATGGTTTACAAGCATGACGAAGTGCCAAGAATTCTTTATGCAAACAAAAACCTGATCAGACTCTTTGAGTGTGACAATCTCAAGGACTTCCTGGACTTTACAGGTGGAACCTGGAAGGGAATGGTTCTTAAGGAAGAGCAGGAAAAGGTTGAGCAGTCGCTCATCAAACAGAACATTGAGAACCTGGACAAGACCCGCAACACGCTGATTTACCACATTCAGACGAAGACGGGCAAGGTGAAGCGTGTTCTCGTAAATGGACACATCGTAACGGATCCAAATTACGGAGAGGTGCACTACGTGATCTATCTGGAAATGGATGATGTGCTGGAAATTGAATAGGTAAGAGGGCTCGGACGGGGGTTCGGGCTCTTTTTTTTGTGGGTACCCCCCTAAACTACTTGTTTTACCCCCTCATTTGTGCTATTTTTTATTTGTTTGTGTCGTTTTAGTAGTGGGCACAACAAATCGAGTGAATGAAAGGGTAAAGACAATGTCCGAAAATTCAAAGAGTGCCGGATGGCGCGAGAATAAGTGGATCCGTGGCGCAATTCCAGCGTTACTTCTCCACATGAGTATTGGTACAGTTTATTGTTGGTCAATTTTCAGTGAGGAAATTGCAAATTACATTGGTTGGAAAAAGAACGCTATTGAGTGGGCTTTCAGCTTCGCAATCTTCTTCCTTGGTATGTCAGCAGCATTCCTTGGAAGCATCGTTGAGAAGGATATTCACAAGTCCTCACTCATCGCAACCTTCTGTTTCTCCATCGGTATGGCAGGAACAGGTTTCTTTATCTGGTATGGTGGACAGCATCAGCACAGCGTGCTTGCCTTAATCGGCATCTATGTGTTCTATGGTTTCATCATGGGTGTAGGTCTTGGTACCGGCTACCTTTCACCAGTTAAGACACTGATGTTGTGGTTCGAAGATCGTAAGGGTCTTGCTACAGGACTTGCAGTTGCAGGTTTCGGTGCAGCTAAGGCTATCGCATCACCAATCATGACTGCAATGCTTACAGGACTTACTGTTTCTAAGATAAATAACGTAGGCGACGGCGTATGGAAGATGTTCATCGTTCTTGCAATCGCTTACTTCATCATGATGTTCGTTGGTCACCTGCTTCTTAAGAAGCCAGCCGGATGGCATGAGCCTACAGGCGCTGATAAGGGACCTGGAATGTTTGAAGTTATTAAGTCAAAGCCAATCGGTACTTACATCGGTATCTGGCTTATGTTCTACCTTAACATTACCTGCGGTCTCGCACTTATCTCTCAGGAGAAGATGATTGTTAAGTGTATCGGACTTGGTGCTTCAATCGGTATTCTTTCAACAATTTCAGCAATCTTTAATGCTGGTGGTCGTCTTGGCTTCTCAGCTATGGCTGATGGTATGAAGGACCGTAACACTGTTTACAAGATTATCTTCACAATCTCAATCGCCCTTACAGGCATTGTTATTGCTACACAGGGTATCGTAAACGGCGAAGGCAACACTTTCCTTATTGTACTTGTACTTGCACTTATCTTCATGGTAAACGCAGGCTACGGTGGTGGATTCTCCAACGTACCTAACCTTCTTTCAGACCATTACGGAATGAGCAATATTTCCGCTATCCACGGTCTTACACTTTCTGCATGGGGCTTTGCTGGTCTTACAGGTAACCAGATGGCTACATGGATTGTTTCAAACTTCGGAAAGATGGAAAAGCACGGTGACATCATGGTTAACCCGGTTGGATATCAGACAGTGCTCTATGTAACAGGCGCACTTTACATCGTTGCATTACTTCTTTCACTCTTCCTCGTTAGACCTTCAGAGAAGGCTCTTGAGGCTAAGAAAGCTAAGAAGGAAGCAAAGGCAGCTGCAAACTAGGCTGAATAAAGTAAATAAAATAGCCCTCGAACACGTTTGATATGTACCCAGAATCCTGGACACATATCAGTTGGTGTTCGGGGGCTTTATTTTTCCCAATATAAAAGTTTTAATTCCAAAAATCCACCGGCTCATAATCCGTAAGCTTTGCCAGGAACCCATGCTCCTTAAGCTTCTCCTGAATGAGGTCTAAGATTTCCGTACTGTCGGCAGACACCGTGTGATAGTGGTAGCCACCCGTAATGTTGCTAAGGTAGGTGGATTCACCGGACTCGATGGTTTCCATATACTTATCCACATCATAGCGGGACTTTATGCTCAGCTCACCGGTCACAATGCCGTACACCTTGTGGTATACGAACACGTCCTCAACCTTGCCTCCTAAATCCACGATGAGGTAGAGTTCATCCTTGACCTGCTCAGGCATATGCCACACCTTGAACACTCTGGAAATCTTCTGATCACCATGAATCTGGTAGCCCTTGCTGGTGGAATATATGTTTCGTCCCTCAGCGCGGAGCAGTGCAATGTCCTGCACAATAATTTGTCTGCTGACTTCAAAGCGCTTAGCAAGGCTTGAAGCAGACACAGGAACTTTGTTGTTCTGCAGAATCTTTAAAATACGATTACGTCTGTCGGCACCTGAGAGTGCCTCTGCATTTGTCTGATTTTCTTTTGCCATGTTAACCCCTTTATAAATGTTAGGCCTAAACCTCCGGTCTCAAGTTCTTAAGTGAAAGGTCAAGAATTGGAGCGGAATGTGTAAGCGCGCCACTGGATACAAAGTCTACATTAAGGTCCTTAAGCTTTTCGATGTTTTCTTTGGTAACGTTGCCGGAGATTTCGATTTCGGCACGACCATTGATGTATTCGATGGCTTCCTTTTCCTGTTCGTGAGTCATGTTGTCGAGCATGATGATGTTGGCGCCGGCTTCAACGGCCTCCTTAACCTGCTCGAAAGTTTCAACTTCGACTTCGATTTTGCGGACGAATGGGGCATATGCCTTTGCTGCCAGGATTGCCTCCTTAACGCCACCGGCTGCACCGATGTGGTTGTCCTTAAGGAGTACGCCGTCTGACAGGTTGTAACGGTGATTGTGACCGCCGCCGATTCTTACCGCATACTTTTCAAATATTCTCATGTTAGGGCAAGTCTTTCTGGTGTCAAGAAGCTGAATCTTGGTACCTTCAAGAAGTGATGCCACCTGGCTTGTATATGTAGCGATACCACTCATTCTCTGAAGATAGTTAAGCGCAACACGCTCGCCGGAAAGAAGAACTCGGATGTCGCCGTGAACCTTTGCGAGGAGCTGGCCCTTTTCTACCTTGTCACCGTCTGTAACATAGAAGTCTGTCTTAGTCTCAGGGTCAAGAAGTGTGAATACTCTTTCGAATACCTGAAGGCCGCAAACAATACCGTCTTCCTTGCAGATAAGGTCAACTACACCTGGAGTTGCAAGAGGCATTACTGAGTTGGTTGTTACATCTTCGCTGGTAATGTCTTCCTGAAGTGCAAGCTTGATTAAGGGGTCTACGTTGAGTGTGAGTGTGTTTGGATCGAACATATGATAACCTTTCGTCTTTTCTCTTTCAGCGTCAGCCTTGTCCTGAGCTTTCATGGCATCAAGGATGAGCTTCTTATATTTCTTTGCCAGTTTATCCTGGTCCTCAAACTCGGCCAGGTCTGCTGCATCAAGAATTTCTTTCTGAAGCTTCTTAACAGGCTTCTTGTAATTTGCGCTGATCTGTTCGGCAGCGTGTCCTGCAAATACCATACTCTCCAGGAGAGAGTTTGAAGCGAGACGGTTCTTGCCGTGTACGCCGTTGCAGGCTGTTTCTCCGATGGCATAGAGTCTGTCCATGGAGGTCTTGCTTTCGTGGTCTACCCAGATGCCGCCCATGTAGTAGTGCTGTGCAGGAACTACAGGGATACATTCCTTGTCTACGTCATAGCCCTTCTCTGCGCACTTTTCGCAAATGTTAGGGAAGTGCTCGTGAAGCTCCTTCTTAGGAATTGGACGGAGGTCCTCCCAAACATGCTCCGTGGAGTCGTGCTTCATCTGCTCGAAGATGGCAGCGGAAACCACATCTCTTGGAAGGAGCTCGTTTACGAATCGCTTGTTGTCCTTATCAAGAAGGTAGGCACCCTCACCTCTTACGGATTCTGAAATAAGGAATGATCTGTCTTCAGGGTCCTTTGAATAGAAAGTGGTTGGGTGAATCTGTACATAGTTTACGTTCTTAAGCTTGATATCATGCTTAATGGCAATGGCAACGCCGTCGCCGGTTAAGTGACGGAAGTTAGTGGAGTGTCTGTAAAGACCGCCCACACCGCCGGTAGCGAGCATTACATAGTCTGCTTCCACCTTTTCCAACTTGCCGCTGGCTTTCTTAATAACTGCGCCATAGCAGGTGTTGTCCTTTTCAATAATGTCAAGGAGAGTTGTGTTCTCCAGAATCTTTACATTATCAAGTTTCTTAACAGCCTCTAAAAGATGGCTGGTGATTTCCTTACCTGTTACATCATTATGATAAAGAATTCTGTGGTGTGCGTGGCCGCCTTCTCTTGTGTAGTCAAAAGCGCCATCCTTGTTCTTTGCGAACTCAGCACCGCAGTCGATAACGTCCTGAATAACCTGTGGTGAAGACTTGATCATGATTTCAACGGACTTGGTGTCGTTTTCGTAGTGACCTGCCTTCATTGTATCGTCAAAATAGCTGTCGTAGTCCTTTGGGTCTTTGAGGACGCATATGCCGCCCTGTGCTAAGAAGGAGTCGCAGCTCTCTACGTCTGATTTAGTAATTAAAGTAATCTTTCTCTCTCTTGGAAGCTTGAGTGCGGCGTAAAGTCCTGCACATCCCGTTCCGACTATTAATACATCTGTTTTCATGAATTATCCTTTCCGTCGCTGCTAGAGCAGTGGCTTCATGAAGTCGAGGATTAATATAGCACAGAAATTTACACCTGACAAGACACCTGTAAAATATTTTCTTGACACCTGACAACTATAAACTTATACTGTTGCTGAATTAAGAACTTTACGGAGTGTATAATGAGAGTAAGAGAATTACAGGATGAAATCATCCGTTTAAAAAAAGAAAAGGATTTCTGCATTCTGGTGCATGCGTACCAGAGTCCGGAACTTTTAGAAATAGCTGACTTTGTGGGCGATTCCTACGGCCTTAGCGTTAAGGCGGCAGAGGCACCACAGAAGAACATCATCATGTGCGGTGTCAGATTTATGGCAGAGACCGTAAAGCTTCTATCCCCTGAGAAACACGCCTTCCTGGCAAATCCGGCAGCGGGTTGTCCGATGGCTGACCAGCTGGACAAGTACCTGCTTCAGGGCATGAAGGAAAAGTTTCCTGATCACACGGTAGTGGCCTACATTAACACTACTTCAGAGCTAAAGACCGTAACTGACGTGTGCGTTACATCTTCTTCAGCACTTAAGATTTGCAAGGCGATTGACAACGACAAGATTCTGTTTGTGCCGGATTCCAACTTGGGAAGCTGGGTAGCAGAACAGATTCCAGAGAAGAAGTTTGAGTTCTTCCACGGCGGTTGCCCAACTCACTTCCGCGTAACAAAGGCAGATGTGGAAAGAGCCCGCGCAGAGCATCCGGAGGCACTTCTTTTAGTGCATCCTGAGTGTCGCACCGAGGTCACAAACCTGTCCGACTATGCGGGAAGTACAACGGGAATCATGGCATATGCCAAAAACAGCGACGCCAAGGAATTCATCATTGGCACGGAGCTTTCCATCGTTTGGCATTTGCAGAATGAGTGTCCGGACAAGAAGTTCTATCCGCTGTCTAAGGACCTTATGTGCCACAACATGAGAATCACTACCTTAAACGACGTGTTAAAGACCATACAGGGCACTGGGGGCGAGGAAATATTCCTGTCCGACGAAGTGCTTCGTGACGCCAAGAAGCCAATCGAGAAGATGATTGAGCTGGGTGGCTGATAATTTTAGGATTTTTTGGTATTAAAAGAAAAAGGTAATAGAGAAATTAAAAGGCCATCTCCTTGCGGGATGGCCTTTGTTGCGTTTGGATTATTGTGTCGGTGTTGACCGATGCCTTCTTTGCTGCTTAGTTTCAGCATGTTGACCAATGTCGATTCTTTGTCTGAATGTTACTCGACGTTTACGCCCTTGTTCAGTACTGCTTTGCACAGTAAGTACATGATTAAAATGATGAAAATGTACAAAGCAGCTGACATTACTGCGAGCAGTTTAAAAGCATCAACATCAATGTTAACCTGTGCGGTTTTAAAGAGTTCCATCACGGTTGAATCGAAAAAGCCGTAGACGAATACTAAACCTAAAATGATTGTCTGAGCCAACAGGTAGATGATAAAGCCGAAAATAACGGAAAATCCTATTTTGCCGTTATTTCTTCGGTGACCCAAGGTAATTCCTAAGAAACCACACTGGATGGCGTTAAACACTTCAAGGAAGATGAGGACAAGCGTTATCGCAACAAAAAATGCAGTTTTCATGTTTAGGCCAATGGTGATTTTTCTTATATAGTTAGTGATAACGACCCAGTTTTCCTTTGAGTAAAAGGCGATAAACAGGCTGGCTATAATAAAGAGGAATCCCACGAAGAAAAAGATCAAAGCCTGCAGGAACTTGGAATTGTAAAGGTCGTTCTTTGTTACTGGCAGGGTGTGAGTCAGATAGGACTCGTCTTTATAGAGTGAGTCCCTAAATCTAATCCAACTTCTGATCATGGTGTTTATCAGTATGTTAAAAAGCATGGCAACCATGGTTCCAAGGCTGATTTTTGCAATAATGCCAACAATTACGGACTGGTCAATATTGTTTAAAAGCCTTGTGGTTGTTGCAAAGAAAATCGCCAAAATGTAAAAGACGCTCATGTTTTTAATCATGTATTTTAAATCATATTTTAATAACTTAACTAGCATTTAAACATCCTCCTAAAGATATCATCGATGGATGCGCTTTCCTTGTTTCTAAGTTCATCCGCATCGCTCTGCAGGATGATTTCTCCCTTGTCTATGAAAATTACTTCATCCAGAATTCTTTCAATGTCAGAAATCAAGTGCGTGGAGATAATCACGCTGGCGTTTTCGTTGAAGTTCGAAAGAATCGTATCAAGAATATAGTCGCGGGTGGCAGGGTCTACACCGCCGAGAGGCTCATCTAAAATGTACAGATCAGCTTCTCTACTCATTACAAGCACGAGCTGCACCTTCTCCTGCATACCCTTACTCATCTTAGTAAGACTCTGGTTGATGTCCAATTCCAAATCCAGTAAAAGCTTTGTGGCCTTTTCAGCATCAAAGTTCTCATAGAAATCTGAAAAGAACTTAATGATTTCGCTAACCTTCATCTGCTTGTTCAGGTAAGTTCGCTCAGGCAGGTAGGAGATGATCTTTTTGGATTCCACGCCTACAGGCTTTCCGTTAATTAAGATTTCGCCGGTGCTTGGTGTCAGCAGGTCGTTTATCAGTTTAATTAAAGTTGATTTGCCTGCGCCGTTTTTTCCGAGGAGGCCGATTATTTTGCCTCTTTGGATTGTAAGGTTAACGTCCTTTAATATCTTTTTATTGTCGAATGACTTACTTAAATTTTTAGCTTCTAAAATGCTCATTTAACCGTCAATCCTTTCTAAATATTTAATTGACTCCGCTTTGCCGAGCCCAATTCTCTTCATGCCCTGGAAGTAGCTTTTCGCCAGAGTCATGGCATATTCATCCTTTAACTTTTCAATTACCGTCTCGTCCTGGGTAACGAACTTGCCGTTGGTTCGCTCCGTGTAGATAAGGTTCATGCTTTCCAGCTCGGCAAGTGCCTTCTGCATGGTGTTCGGATTTACCTTGAAGGTGGTGGCAAACTCCCTGACGGAGGGCAGCTTCTCGCCGCACTTAAAGACACCGGATATCAGGTAGATCTTAAGGTAATCCAAAAGTTGGATGTAGATCGGTATGTTGTTATCGAAAACAAAGTCCATATTTTACCTCACTGTGTCACTGTGTTACTTGGTTAATACAGTGACATTATGTAACAGGTGTGGGGAGTTGTCAATATATTTTGGGAAAATTTTTTTGAGGGAAAACAAAAAAGCCCGCGGGTGCGAGCTTTTAGGTGATTAAATTTCTGATAATCTTTGGGAGAAAAAAGCCCGCGGATGCGAGCTTTAAGATGTTTAAATTACTTTAATTTTGCTACGAACTTCTCCAGCAGAATTTCCGGATAGTAGGAAAGCTTTGAGCGGCGAAGTCCTTCGTCGCCGTTGTCGTCTTCACGGTTAACATAGGTAAAGCCCTCGCAGTTGTGTAGGACAAATTCCTGGTTCATTACGGCATATGCCCCCTGCACCTCACCAAGCGCCTTCTCAATGTGCACGTCGTAGGTGTCCTCGGTCAGAGGCTCTCCAATGGAGAAGGCCACCAGCTTGCCGTCGCGACGGATGGCACCTCCGGTAAGCCCCAGCGCTTTGAGGTTTTTCAGGGCGTAGTGCACCGCGGACTGCTCTTCAATCACAGCCTCAAGCACCTCGCCGCCGTTCTCGAGCTGGTGGGCGAGCCAGATTTTGTCCAGCTCCACGCACTCGGCGATGTTGGCGTCGGTGATTTCCTCGTAGGCCCAGTTTGGGTTGTCCTTGAATCTTGCTATATGGTTCCTCTTTCCATGAAGCTTCTTGCCCGCAAGCGTGGCGAGCTTCTCCCTGGAGTAGAGGTAGTCGAACTCGTTGCGGCTGGAGAAGAACTCGAAGGCGTCAGGAAAAACGCGCTCCATGCGCTCCATGTCCTCCTTAACCATCGGCCCGATGAATAGCGGATGTCCCTCCGCCTCGGACTCTGCTTTAAGCAACTCAATAATGTCCTTTAACGCCTCGTCGTTGGTTGGGTCGCCGAAAGGAAAGGCATATGCCACCTTGTCCGTTTCCGGCAGAGTGTATTTTAAGATGAAAAAGTTGCCGTACTCGGCGTAAGTAGTCTTATATATGTCCTTCCAAAGGTAAGTCACACCGAAGGAGGATTCGCACTGCCTGCGGGGATCGCGCCTGAAGGCAGCGTTAAATTTTTCTCTGTCCTGTAAGGTTAAATTCTTATAATTCATAGCGCTTGCAATTCTAACCCAAAATGGAAGGTTTGTCGAGTGCAGAGGAGGGATGAGCTGCGGTGAGCCACGAAACCAAGGAAAAGAGATGGTTTTGTATCAGAAAAGAAACAGATGAGCCACGCCGAGCCACATTTTCCATAAAACACGTTTTTTATTGCCTGACTTATGTTATAATTGTCAAAGTGACTCTGGGACAGTCCGCCGCCTGTAAGAACAAAGAATAATGAACTTTGTCAGGCAAAGGATAGCGGATTTGCCCGCCGAGACAAAGAAACAGGCAGAAGGTATTTAAATGGCAACTTTAAAATGTAAATTATGTGGCAACGAGCTGCTCCCGGGTGCGGCTGATACGACTTGTGAATGCGAAAAGTGCGGCGCGAACCAGACCGTCCCTTTGGCTGACATTCCAAGTAAGATAGATCTGTTCGTGTTCGCGAACGATTTCCTCGCGAGAGGGGACTTCGCCAACGCGACAAACACTTTTAACAGTATTAAGAATATTTTCCCAAACGAGGCCGAGGCCTACTGGGGCTTGCTTTTGTGCAAGTACGAGGTGGCATATGCCAAAGATGCCGCAGGCAAGACAATCTTAAAGCCGGGCAAGGAAATCCCAGTGGAAATCATGGAAGATCCTGACTTCGAAAAGGTTTTGGAATGCGCCAGCGACGAGGCGAGACCGTTGTATGTGACTGAAATCATGGATATGCAGCTTAGCCAGGTCGCAGCAGCTGAGGCGGCAGCGGAAGAAGCTGCACCAAAGAAAGAACCTCTTCCGGGTGCGATTGTGCCAGCAAAGAAGGGCGGCATCGGCAAAAAACTTGAGGCCGAAGAAGTCATAAAGTTCGGCAGCTACAGAGGCGAGGAAATTGAGTGGCAGACCTTAAAAACTGAAGAGGGCAAGGCACTTTTAATCAGCAAGTATGCGTTGGAGGTTTGCTCCTACAGCGAGGGCGATAGCAGCGATTGGAAGGACAGTTCCTTAAGAAAGTGGTTAAATGAGGATTTTTTAAAGGAGGCCTTTACATCAGAAGAACAGGCGATTATTGAAACCGCCAAATTAAGCGTGGAGGACGCGCCTGAGAAAGATACTGAGGACAAGGTGTTCCTGCTTAGCACCAGCGAGGCGGAAAATCTGTTTAAGAATTACAAGACAAGATTATGTAAAACCACGAAGAACGCTAATTTCAAGAAACTTCGTACGGCGGACAGCAGCGAATATTGCTGGTGGTGGCTTCGAGCTTCCGGCGAAAATGGTGTAAAGGCGGCCTTTGTGAGTTCTGGCGGATTTATCGTAACCAGAAAATACAACATCGGTAGCGGAAAGTTTGCAGTGCGCCCATGCATTTGGGTGAGAGCCTAAATATAAAGGAGAACCATGATTCCCTATTTAGAAGAAAACAAGTACAGGGAGGGTGACCTTCCCTATTTAAAGCAGCTCTGGAAGGACGGCTTTGGAGACGAGGACAGCGACATCGAAGCGTTCTTTAACCTGCTGTTTGATCCGGCGGCGGTATATATAACCCGCGAGGAGGGCATCCCGGTTTCCGTGATGTATCTCGTGGAAGGGCTTTTGCTTCCAAAGGCAGAAGTGACTCCCGATGCGGATCAGGACAGCTACACCGTGACCTACCTCTATGCGCTGTCCACAGCGCCTTCTGTTCGTGGCAAGGGCTACGGCAGGAAGACGGTGCGTGGGGCGGCAGATTTGGCATATGCCCGAGGCGCCGACATCGTCGCACTGACTCCGGCGGACGAAAAACTTAAGAGCTGGTACAAAGCCAACGTGGGCTTCCCTTTCGACACCTTGGAAAAGGAGGAAGTAGGAGCGGACTCACTGCGGGTGATTTTCAAGCGCAACTTCCACGAACTTCAGGAAATATACAACTGGGGCGAGCAGGAAAAGGCGCAGGACACCGCCATCTACGAACTAAAAGATGGCGTGACAACGGATCCGTTTTATTGGGGTCCAACATTAGGATAATATGATTTGTTAGCACTCAATTTGTTTGAGTGCTAATTTTTTCTTGACTTTTGGTCAATTGACTACTATTATTTCTTTTGTGAGCTAGTAACTTAAGAAATTTTACATATATCAGGAGGCATAAAATGGCAGAAAAAGTTTACGAGAGCGGAAGTTTATCAATTAATTCCGAAAACATATTCCCGATCATTAAAAAGTGGCTCTACTCAGACCACGATATCTTTATCAGAGAGCTGGTTTCTAACGGTTCCGACGCCATTACCAAGTTAAAGAAGTTGGCGCTTATCGGCGAGGTTAGCCTTGATGATGAGAAGTTCCACATTGTGGTAAAGCCTGATTCAGAGAAGAAGACTCTTACCTTCATCGATAATGGTGTCGGCATGACAGCGGATGAAATCAAGAAATATATCAACCAGATCGCATTCTCCGGTGCAGCAGAATTCCTGGAGAAGTACAAGGACAAGGCCAACACAGATCAGATTATCGGTCACTTCGGTCTTGGTTTCTACTCAGCATTCATGGTAGCAGACAAGGTTACCATCGACACTCTTTCCTATCAGGAAGGTGCTGAGCCTGTACTTTGGGAATCCGACGGCGGCACAGAGTTCTCCATGACTGAGGGAACAAGAACAGAGCGTGGTACAACAATTACTCTTTATCTTTCTGAAGATTCCTATGAATTCTCCAACGAGTACAGAGTAAGAGAAGTTCTCGAGAAGTACTGCTCCTTCATGCCTGTTGAAATCTATCTTGGCGACCCACAGTTTGACTCTGCAGATTTCGAAAGCGACGACGAGGTAATCGACGCAGAAGTTGATGAAAACGGCGAAGCAAAGGAAGCTGAAAAGAAGGACAAGGCAGAAGTTAAGCCTATTAACGACGTGAATCCTCTTTGGAACAAGCACCCTAACGAGTGCACCGAAGAGCAGTACAAGGAGTTCTACAGAAACGTGTTCCACGATTACAAAGAACCACTTTTCTGGATTCACCTTAACATGGACTATCCGTTCAACTTAAAGGGTATCCTCTACTTCCCTAAGATTAACAACCAGTACGAGTCCATCGAAGGAACAATTAAACTTTACAACAACCAGGTTTTCATCGCCGACAACATTAAGGAAGTTATCCCAGAATTTTTGATGCTCCTTAAGGGTGTCATCGATTGTCCGGACCTTCCTCTTAACGTTTCCCGTTCCGCACTTCAGAACGACGGTTTCGTAAAGAAGATTTCCGACTATATCACCAAGAAAGTTGCCGACAAGCTCACAGGCATGTTCAAGGTGGACCGCGAAAACTACGAGAAATATTGGGACGATATCGCTCCATTCATCAAGTATGGCTGCCTTAAGGACGAGAAGTTTAAGTCCAAGATGATGTCCTCAATCATCTACAAGAACATTGAGGGCAAGTACATGACTCTTGAGGAATATGCCACCCCTGACGCGGGCGAAACAACCGACGCAAAGGCAGAAGGCGAGACAGCTGACGCAAAGGCAGAAGGCGAAGCAGCTGACACCAAGGCAGAAGGTGAAACCACTGACGCAAAGGCAGAAGGCGATGCAAAGGCAGAGGGTGACGCAGCCGACACCAAGCAGAAGACTACAGTCTTCTACGTAACTGACGAAAAGCAGCAGAGCCAGTACATCAAGATGTTTAAGGAACAGGGCCAGGAAGCAGTTCTTCTTCCACACGCCATCGACGCTCCTTTCATCAACCTGGTAGAGCAGGAAAACGAAAACGTTAAGTTCGAGAGAATTGACGCAGACATATCCGAAGCTTTTAAAGACGAAACCGGCAACACACAGGAAGAAATCGATGCCATCACAGACGTATTTAAGAAGGCCATCGGAAACGATAAATTAGAGCTTAAGGTAATGAAACTTAAGAGCGAAGATGTCTCTGCAGTAATCACCCTTTCTGAAGAGGGCAGAAGAATGCAGGATATGATGAAGATGTACGGTATGGCCGGCAGTGACTTAGACGGCTTCGGTGCACCTGAAACCCTGGTACTTAACTCAGGAAACGCCCTTGTGCAGCAGATCATCGCGCACCCAAGAGCTAAAAACACTACACTTTACTGCGAGCAGGTCTATGATTTGGCCCGCCTTGCACAGCGTCCACTTAAGCCTGAGGAAATGTCTAAATTCGTCGAGAGAAGCAACAAAATCATGATGCTTTTAGCAACCAAATAAAAGTTTGACATGGCTTTTTCAATGGGCTATATTTTAAGTGTGTGGGCATATGCCCTGCACACCTAATAAATTACGACTAGAAAACAAGGAGTAAAAATCATGAAAAAGTATGTTGCTGAATTTATTGGCACATTCGGTCTTGTCTTCTTCGGTTGTGGTACTGCAATGGCAGTAGGATGCAACGCTGCATTTGGTTCAGGTTACCTTATTACAGCTCTTGCATTTGGTCTTACAATCGTAGGCATGGCTTACTGTGTAGGTAATGTTTCAGGATGTCACATCAATCCGGCAGTTTCACTTGCAGTTTATCTTACAGGCGGAATGAAGTTCGTTGATTTTATTTGCTATGTAATCGCTCAGTGTCTTGGTGCTTTCTGTGCATCAGCTGCTCTTTCAGGAATCTTCACACTTGGTGATGTAACTGATATGACAGGCGGACTTGGAACAAACGGTCTTGCAGGTGTTAACGGAAACACAACTGCAGGTATTCTTATTGAAATTATCATGACTTTCTTCTTTATCTCAGTTATTCTCGGAGTAACTTCAAAGAAGGCAAATCATGGATCATTCGGTGGACTTATCATTGGTCTTACACTTACATGGGTTCACCTTATTGGTATCGCTGCTACAGGTTGTTCAGTTAACCCTGCACGTAGCCTTGGTCCTGCACTTGTTCTTGCAATTCAGGGTAACACAGCAGCTATCGAAGTTATCTGGGTATTCATCCTTGCTCCACTTATCGGTGGCGCAGCTGCAGCTCTTTTCCACATCTTCTTTGAAGGTGGCAGTGAAACAGAGGCAGTAGAAGAAGCAGTTGAAGAAGCAACTGAAGAAGTAGAAGAAGCAGTTGAAGAAGCAACTGAAGAAGTAGCAGAAGCAGCTGAAGAAGTAGCAGAAGCAGTTGAAGAAGCTAAGGAAGACGTTACTGAGGCAGTAGCTGAAGCAACTGAGGAAAAGTAATATGGATCAAAGGCCTGCCCGCAGGAGATACGATGAAAAGATAGTAAAAAGCAACAAGAGCACGGAGCTCTTAAAGCTTCATCGCATTCGCAGAATAGTAATTATTCTTTGGGCACTAATCTGCATTACCGGTGCTATCCTTTTCTACACGTTCTACGCGTCAAAGGAATATTCCAACACTCCTAAAGTGGCGATTACTACAAGCGACGGAGTGAACACGGGCACAAAACTTACCCCGGGAGCAAAATTTGGTCCTTGGGATGGTGAATAATTCATTTACTTTTAAAAATCATTCTGATATAATTTAAGCGTCTTTGCGGATAAACCACGCAAGGGCGCTTATTTTCTGGCAATTTGAAAGTTTAAGGCTTTCTATTGTATACATATTTATTTACTATTTCAGGAGGGTTTGCAATGAAATTTGGTCATTTTGATGATGCCAAAAGAGAGTATGTCATTGAGACACCTAGAACACCTTATCCTTGGATTAACTACCTCGGAACACAGGGCTTCTTCTCTCTTATTTCAAACACAGCTGGTGGATACAGCTTCTACAAAGATGCAAGATTAAGAAGAATTACTCGTTATCGTTATAACAACGTGCCTATCGATATGGGTGGACGTTACTTCTACATCAATGATAACGGTACAGTTTGGAACCCAGGATGGTCACCTGTTAAGACAGAGCTTGATGCTTATGAGTGCCGCCATGGTATGGGTTATACAATTATTACAGGTAAGAAGAACGACTTAAAGGCAGAAGTTACTTTCTTCGTTCCTCAGAACTATGATGGTGAAGTACAGCAGGTTGTTCTTACAAACGAAGGTGCGTCAGAGAAGACATTCTCATTCTTCTCATTCCAGGAATGGTGCCTTTGGGATGCTCAGGATGACTCAGCAAACTTCCAGAGAAACTTCTCTACAGGTCGTGTAGAAGTTGCAGGCTCTACAATCTATCACAAGACAGAATACAGAGATCGTCGTGATCACTTCGCATTCTACACAGTAAATGACGAAATCGACGGCTATGATACAGATCGTGATGCATTCATCGGTCTTTACAATGGTTTCCACAATCCTGAAGCAGTTCTTGCCGGCAAGGCAACAAATTCATTCGCAGACGGATGGTCACCAATTGCTTCACATTATAAGAAGATCACTCTTAAACCAGGCGAGACAAAGACATTAGTATTTGTACTTGGTTATGTTGAAATGCCTGTAGAAGAGAAGTTCGAAGCAGACGGCAAGACAATTAACAAGGTTAAGGCTCTTGCTATGATCGAAAAGTACAACACACCTGAAAAGGTTGCAGCAGGTCTTGCTGAACTCAAGGCTTCATGGGACAAGCTCCTTGGAATCCTTAGTGTATCTACACCTGATGACAAGGTTGACAGAATGGTTAACATCTGGAACCAGTATCAGTGTATGGTTACATTCAACCTTTCACGTTCAGCTTCATACTTCGAGTCCGGTATCGGCCGAGGCATGGGCTTTAGAGATTCAAACCAGGACGTTCTTGGATTTGTTCATCAGATTCCAGACCGTGCAAGAGAAAGACTTATCGACCTTGCAGCTACTCAGCTTGAAAATGGTGGATGCTATCATCAGTATCAGCCACTTACAAAGAAGGGTAACTCAGACATCGGTGGTGATTTCTCAGATGATCCACTTTGGATGATCCTTTCTGTTTCTGCTTACATCAAGGAAACAGGTGACTGGACAATTCTCGATGAAATGGTTCCTTATGACAATGATGATTCAAAGGCTAAGCCAATGCTTGATCACTTAAAGGTATCATTCTATCGTGTACTTAATAACGTAGGTCCTCACGGACTTCCACTTGCAATGAGAGCTGACTGGAACGACTGTATCAACCTTTCATGCTTCTCTGACAAGCCAGGTGAAAGCTTCCAGACTTACACAAACCCTAAGTTCGCAGCAGAAGGCGGCTACTCAAAGGTTGCTGAATCTGTAATGGTTGCAACACTCTTTACTTACGTTGCTCCTAACTATGTTAAGATTCTTGAGCACAAGGGCATGGCTGATGAAGCAGCTAAGGCTCAGGCTGAAATCGACAACATGAAGAAGAACATCATGGATTCTGCATTCGACGGCGATTGGTTCATCCGTGCTTACGATGCATTCGGCGAGAAGATGGGTTCAAAGGAATGCGAAGAAGGTAAGATCTTCATCGAGCCACAGGGCTTCGCAGTAATGTCTGAAATTGGTAAGGACGAAGGCGCTGACATCAAGACACTTAATGCTATTGACAAGTACCTTAACACAGACTTCGGTCTTGTTCTTAACAATCCAGCATACACAAAGTACTATGTACAGTATGGTGAAATTTCCACATACCCAGGTGGTTACAAGGAAAATGCCGGTATCTTCACACATAACAATGCATGGATCATCTGTGCAGAGGCATATGCCGGAAGAGGCGACAAGGCATTCGAGTACTATTCAAAGATTGCTCCGGCATTCACTGAAGAGACTTCCGATATCCACAAGACAGAGCCTTATGTATACGGTCAGATGATCGGTGGTAAGGACGCTGGTTCAGACATCGGCAAGACTGGAAACCACTTCGGCCAGGGCAAGAACTCATGGCTCACAGGTACAGCTGCATGGAACATGGTTGCTATTTCTCAGTACATCCTTGGTATCCAGGCTGACTTCGATGGTCTTAAGATTTGCCCATCTATTCCAAGTGAATGGGATGGCTTCAAGGCTTCACGTACATTCCGTGGTGCAACATACAAGATTGACATCAAGAATCCAAATCACGTATGTTCAGGCGTTAAGTCAATGACAGTTGACGGACAGGTAGTTGAAGGCAATGTAATTCCTGTTCTTGGCGCAGGCGAGCACCAGGTAGAAGTAGTACTTGGCTAATAAAATAGTTGTTTATTTATTACCAATTATCATTAATAAAAGGGCGGCATCTTCGGATGTCGCCCTTATTATGTTTGGGCGGGCGAGTGCCCCAAATCAAAAAACAGGAATCTGGTCAACGAAAACAAGAAAATAGAGTGACCACCCCACCAAAAAGAGGAGTAAATTATGAGTTTTGGTAAACAATCGTGGCTAGTTCACGTAATCTTAAGTATTTTAGGGCTTGTTTTAGGCCTTACTACTCGGAATACGAGGATCTGACTTTAGGCGACTATGAAAACTGGGAAGAAGAAAAGTGGATCGATGCGACCTCTGAAAGGTGGCTTTTATATTATATATCCGATTCGGTTGAACTCGATTTATAAGATACAAGGTTAGATGCAAAATAATAACCCTCCTTACTGAACTTTTCATTGTCCAGTAAAGAGGGTACATATCATTACAGGGGGCTTTACTATTTATTACACCGAAACAAACGTGGTAAGATAGGTCTCTTTGGCGAACGCAGTGAGCTTAAAGTTGTACTCGGCCTGCTTTGCCTTGGCTTCGTCGAGGAATATGCCGAAGACCGTGCTGCCGGAGCCGCTCATTAAGGAGCCGATGGCGCCCATGGAACGCATGGTGGTCTTCATCGCTCCAATCATTGGAAGCGCAGGAATTGCAACGCTTTCAAGGACGTTGCCCATGCTGTTGCAAAGTTCTCTGATGTCGCCGTCGTTTATGGCCTGAATCACTGCTTCCGTATCGGGATGCTTGGTTTTTTCGTCTAACACCAGATTGTCGTAAACATGTTTGGTTGAAAGACCCTTATCCGGCTTAGCTACCAAGAGATAACACTTTGGTGCAGGAGGAAGCGGAGTGAGAATTTCTCCAATGCCCTCAGCTAAAACCGTGCCGCCGATAATGCAGAAAGGGACATCTGCACCGATGGTGGCTGCGATATCACAAAGTTCCTTCTGGGAAAAACCGGTTTCAAAAAGTGAATTGAGACCACGAAGCGTGCCTGCAGCATCTGTACTGCCACCGGCGAGTCCGGCAGAAAGTGGAATATGCTTTGTGATTCCAATTTCAATACCTGAACAGGCTTCCTTAGGATTGGTAAGATTCTTACCTTTCTCCTTGCAGGCCGCAAAGAATTTCTTGGCTGCCTTGTATATTAAGTTATCTTCTCCAAAGGAAAGTGAAGAGATGTTAATGTAATTATCGTCATCAGGGTCACCTGGGATTCCGTTGATTTTAATATCAAAAAGGTCCGGATCCGAAACAGGTTCTCCTGTGGTTATTTTTTTGAGTGTCAGGTCGTCCCATATGCCAACGGTTTGCATTACCATGCACACATCATGGTAGCCGTTGTCACGGACACCGGTCACGTCCAGACTAAGGTTTATTTTGGCAAATGCCTTAACCTTTACTTCAATCATAATTCCTCCCCTAGTTTGTTCCATCCACAAATCTAAAGATACTATACCACAAAAAATCCTCAATTAGTCAATTCTTTACAGAAAATATAAAAAAGGTTATAATTAACGCGTTGTTTTCCACCAATTAATGTGGAGGGCACGTCTTAAATCCACTATATTTCGGAAAAGAGGACGCCATGAAAAAAGTAGCAGTTATTTTCGGAGGAAGATCTTCCGAGCACAATGTTTCCTGTATATCAGCTTCTACAATAATTAAGAACATCGATACCAACGAGTACGAACCGGTTCTTATCGGTATTACCAAGAAAGGCCGATGGCTTTTGGTAGACAGTTGGGAAAGCCTTAACGACGGCAGCTGGAGATATTCAGAGACCGATGCAATCATAAGTCCGGATGCAGCGGACCATGGCATAATTATCAGTTCCAACGGAACTATTAGAAAAGAAAGAATCGACCTCATCTTCCCTGTACTTCACGGACTTTGGGGTGAAGACGGAACCATCCAGGGACTTTTTGAATTATCAGGAATTCCTTATGTGGGCTGTGGTGTTTTAGCATCTGCCTGCTCCATGGACAAGTTCTATACAAAAATCATAGTAGACACACTTGGCATCAGACAGGCCAAGTACGAGCCGGTTTTAAGAAAAGACCTTAAGGACATGGCGGGAACCGTTGCACGAATTGAAGCAAACATTCCTTATCCTGTATTTGTAAAGCCTTCTAACGAAGGTTCCTCCTGTGGTATTTCCAAGGCTCACAACAGAGAAGAGCTTGTTGCAGCACTTGAACTGGCAGCAAAGCACGATAGAAAGATTTTAGTAGAAGAGACCATCATCGGCCGCGAATTAGAGTGCGGTATCTTAGGTGGAAAAGCCTCAGGTATCGGTGAAGTAGTGGCAGCGGATGAGTTCTACAGCTACGATGCAAAATACAATAATTCAGAATCTAAGACCGTAATCGGCCCTGAGCTTCCAGCCGGCAAGGCAGAAGAAATCAGAAAGAATGCGGAAAGAATCTTTGAAGCCGTAGACGGATTTGGTCTTTCAAGAGTAGACTTCTTCTTGGAGGAAGGCACCAATGAAGTGGTATTCAACGAAATTAATACACTTCCGGGCTTCACAAACATCAGTATGTTCCCGATGCTCTTTAGGGCTACAGGCCTTGAAATCAGAGAGCAGGTTAAAGAATTATTAGAAATGGCCGAGCACAGAAATGAATAATTTACCAATTGGAGTTTTTGATTCCGGCGTAGGCGGTCTGACCGTTGCCAAGGAAATCATGAATGAGCTCCCAAATGAACAAATCATATATTTTGGTGACACCGCCCGCGTGCCTTACGGTGACAAGTCTAAGGAAACCGTCACTACCTACTCAAGACAGATAGTGGAATTCCTGATGGCAAAGGGTGTTAAGTGCATCGTTGTGGCGTGTAACACAGCTTCGGCATATGCCCTTGAAACCATCCGTCACGAAATCGCCATTCCGATGGTGGGTGTGGTAAAGCCTGGGGCCAGAACGGCAGCTTCTACCACGAGTAACGGCAAAATCGGTGTTATCGGAACTGAGGCTACCATCAGAAGCCGCCTTTACAATGAATATTTAAAGGAACTTAGCCCTGATGTAACTGTATATGGCAAGGCCTGCCCACTTCTCTGCCCATTGGTAGAAGAGGGCTGGATTGACGATCCTGTTACCGAGGAGATTTTAAGAAGATACTTAAAGGAACTGGTTGAAAAGGATGTGGACACCCTGGTTTTGGGTTGCACACATTATCCTATTCTTAAGGATACAGTAGCAAGAGTGGTAGGCGATGGCATTCAGCTGGTTAATCCTGCACTGGAAACCGCCAGAGAATTAAAGCGACTGCTTACCGAAACAGACCAGCTTACAGAAAGTAGGGAAGTGCCAAAGCACAAGTTCTATGTAAGCGATGGCGCTGAGAAATTTAGAGATTTCGCAAATTCAATTCTTCCTTGCGAAATCATTGAAACAAAGGACGTAAACGTAAAGAAATTCTAGGAATTTCAGGGAGGAAACATGATCTGGACCATTCTTGTAGTGATTGCATTCCTGTTATTTTTCATAATAGGATTAATCCCAATGATCATACTTTTGATCATCCGACTCTTTAATAAAAATTTGGCCGCAACAATTGGTCAGCCTTTCGTTTGCAAATTCGGATTTAATCTGGTATTGCTGGCGGCAGGATGCAGAAAGGAAGTTCATGGACTGGAGAATATTCCAAAGGGTCCTTGCCTTTTTGTAGGAAACCACAGAAGTTATTTTGACATACCACTGTCTTATTCAGTAATTCCGGGCACACACCTTACAGCCTATGTGGCTAAGAAGGAAATTAAAAAAGTTCCATTCCTTAACTGGTGGATGCTCATTCTTAACTGCATATTCTTAGACCGCTCCAACCCAAGAGCGGGCATGGCAGGAATCAAGCAGGCCATTGGTGAAGTGGAAGCAGGACGTTCCGTAATTATTCTTCCTGAAGGAACCAGAAAGCACGGCGAAGGCGTGGGAGAGTTCCACGGCGGCAGCTTCAAGGTGGCCGACAGAACCAGATGCCCGGTTGTCCCTGTGGCCATGGCCTATACTGACGATGCGTTTGAGAAGCATATGCCAAAGATCAAGCCAACCAAACTTAAAATCATGTTTGGTAAGCCAATTTACACCACAGACCTTTCAAGGGATGAGATGCGTGCAGTGGCAGACCAGGCACATGATATTATCGCAGACATGTATGGCGAACTTACAAAGGCTTAAAATGTAAAATCTTTACTTTTTGAGGGCTCTTTGTTAGAATTAACAGGTAGATTTTGAGAGAGAAACATTTAGAAAATATGGAGGTAGGAAATGTTAGCTAATCCGACATTGTTATTATCAGTACCGGCTATTATAGCCTTAGTTGTACTTGCAGTCCTTCTTGTAGCTGCAATCGTACTTATTATTGTAGGACGTCGTCTTCAGAAGAAGCAGGAAGAGCAGATGCCTGACGTTCGCGCAGGTGCTCAGCAGTATTCCATGCTTATCATTGATAAAAAAATGATGAAACTTAAAGAGGCAGGTCTTCCTGCACTGGTTCTTGAGCAGACACCAAAGTATATGCGTGGTGCCAAGGTTCCAATCGTTAAGGCAAAGGTTGGTCCAAGAGTTATGAACCTCATGTGCGACCAGAAGATTTTCAACGACATTCCTTTAAAGAAGGAAGTTAAGGCTTTAGTAAACGGCATTTACATCATTGAAGTAAAGGGCCTCAGAAACAATGCAAAGCCTGCTGAAGAAGAGCCAAAGAAGAAAAAAGGACTCTTTAGAAGAAAGAACAAATAGTAAAACAGAACCCTGTAGCAAAACTGATATGTACCCTCTTTACTGGACAATGAAAAGTTCAGTAAGGAGGGTTATTTT
>R14__coassemble_143_pt1 | contig 60630 bp, 49 predicted proteins | sample R14__metabat2_high_PE_046 | metagenome-assembled genome bin R14
GTCTCCACCCCCGTCGTCATTGGGAACATATCCACCGGCTGCACCAGTTTCACGTCGTAGCCGCCGGCCGCAAACAGTTTGACGTCCCTTGCCAAAGTTGCCGGGTCGCAGGAAACATAAACGATTTTCTGTGGTGCCATCTTTAAAATGGTGCTAATCAGTTTTTCGTCCGCGCCCTTTCTTGGTGGGTCTAACACAACCACATCTGCGCTGTATTTCTCTGCATCCTTCGCGTAGCACTCAGTTACCACGTCTTCCGCCGCGCCCACAAAGAATTCAGCATTTGTTATACCGTTTAATTCTGCGTTTTCCTTAGCATTTTCAATGGCCTCCGGCACTATCTCCACGCCGTAAACGTGGCCTGCCTTTTTCGCCAAAAACAGGGATATGGTGCCGATTCCACAATAAAGATCCCACACTCGTTCCCTGCCGCTAAGTCCCGCTGCCTGAAGCGCCTGATTGTAAAGCACCTTGGTCTGAGCAGGATTTACCTGATAAAAGGAAGGCGCCGAAATTTTAAAGGCAACATCTCCGATGCTGTCCGTAATATAGCCCGGTCCGAAAAGATTCACGAACTTTCTTCCGAAAATCACATTGGTGTTTTCCGTGTTGATGTTAAGCTGAATCGAGGTAACACCCTTAATGGCCTTTAACCTGTTAACCAGCTCTGCTTCAAGCCCGTCTTTGCCGAATCCATCGCCGTTTAAGACAATTACCACCATGATTTCTCCGGAGGCAAAGCCCTTTCGCATCATGACGTGGCGCACCAGGCCCTTGGCCTTCCCATTGTCTGCTCCGCCGCCACGCTTTCCTCTTCCGCCCTTAGGTTTTGTGAGGGATTCGTCGTCTTCGGCATATGCCGAAATCCCCTTTTCCTTCATGAAATCCAAAATAGTTTTGAGGATATCCTTGTGCTCAGGGAATTCAATGGCGCAATCTTCTGTAGGAATGATGCTGTGTGTACGGCCTGCGTAAAATCCCGCCGCCGGCTGGACATTTTTATCGTTTCGAATCGGGAAACTTGCCTTGTTACGGTAGTTCTCCCAGCTCATGTCACCAGTCATGCCCAAGGTAGGTCTTACTTCCACGTCCATGCCTGCCAGTCGGTTAAAACACGCCTTCACTTTCGCGGTCTTAAAATCCAGCTGAGCCTCATAACTAATCTGCTGCAGCTGACAGCCACCACAAGGTCGGGCCACAGGGCACACCGGCTCCGCACGCAGAGGTGAAGACTCAAGAATCTCAATGGTTCTGGCAAAGCAGTAGTTTTTCTTCACCTTCGTAATGCCCACACGCACCGTGTCTCCGGTTACAGCGTCTTTAACAAAAAGGGCCAGACCATTTGCGTGGCCTATGCCCTCTCCTGTTTCTGACATATCTTCAATCTTTACGATTAACTCGTCATTTTTTTCCATATAAATTAGATAGTCCTTCTAATGTTTGAATCGAATAATCTCTGGTAACCCATCCAGCCATTATCTGCTTCCGGTCTTGCAAGAGTTTCCTTCATGGTCTCCATCTTGGCATCCAAATTGTCAGCCATGGAAAGCGCCAGTGCCTCAGCAAGAGCCGGCTTCTTTGGAGAACCAAATTCCAGTTCGCCGTGATGAGAAAGAATCAGATGAATGACCTCATTCTTAAGCACCGGTGGAAAACCTGGGATTGTGTCGATCTTTCGGGATATGCGCTCCGCACCAATATAAATGTGGCCCAAAAGATTACCTGCATCTGTGTAGTCATTCTCAGGGAAGTAGGAAATTTCGTCCAACTTACCGATATCGTGAAGTAACGCACATGTAACCAACAGGTCGCAGTTTAAGTGCTTGTAGTGGTTAGCCAGGTATATGCACAAATTTGCCACGCCCAGACTGTGCTCCAAAAGACCTCCTCTAAATCCGTGGTGTACTGCCTTTGCTGCAGAATGTTTCTTGAAGTTTGTCGCAAATTCCTCATCCTCTACAAAGAAGGCTCGAAGAAGGGCATTAAGATGAGGCTCCTTCACGGATTCCACGATGGCTCTAAGTTCCTTATACATCTCCTCGATGTCTCTTTCGGAACAAGGCACATAGTCCTCTTCTCTGTATTCGCCCGGATCAGCTTTTCTCACTCTTGAGATGTTAAGCTGGTTTGCGCCCTGGAAAACAGTGACGCGGGCATCAATTAAAATATAGTCAAGTGGATCAAAGTTACCAATTCCGTTGGTTAACTCCCAAACCTTACCATCGACGGTGCCGGTCTTGTCCTGAAGAGTAAGAGACATGTAGCTCTTTCCGGTCTTCGCCTGGAGAATAGCACAGCTCTTGCAGAGGAGGACCTCCCTAATGTTGTCACCTTCGCGGTATTCACTTATGTAACGCATAATTTTCTCTCTTTCTATTTAAATTTTTGGCTGCGACAAAGGACGATGTATTGGCTTCGCCCCGGTTGAAGACCTATGAATTTTCAGTCTCTTCAACAACATCATCTTCTTCAACAACCACCTTCGCCAGCGTAAACGTAAACTCCGTTCCCTCTCCCACCTTACTATCCACAACAATCTTCTCGCCATGGGCATTTACAATCTGCTTGGTGATGGAGAGACCCAGTCCGGTTCCCTTCTTGTCCTTACCTCTTGAGAGGTCAGTCTTGTAAAATCGCTCCCAAACCTGATGGAGGGAATTCTGTGGGATTCCGATACCGTGGTCACGGACGGAAACATATACCTTATCGTCCTTTTCGTTAATCTTAATTTCGATAAGACTGTTTTCATTACTGAATTTGATTGCGTTGTCCACCAGGTTGTGAATAACCTGCTGAATCTTTGGTCGGTCTGCCTTAACCTTGATGCTCTTCTCCGCAAGGATCAGACGAATCTTAATCTTCTTGCTGGCACAAATTGCCTCGAAGGTAGCTGCGGACTGCTTGACCATCTTGCATATGTCAAATTCCGTCAGATTAAGCTTAACCGCATTGGAATCGAATTCTGAAAGGTCAAGGATATTCTGTGTAAGACCCTGAAGTCGGTCTGTTTCAAACAGGATGATATCCAGGTACTTGCCCTGGCTCTCCAGTGGAATGGTGCCGTCCTTAAGTGCCACTGTGTAGCCTCTGATGGAGGTAAGCGGTGATCTGAAGTCGTGACTGATGTTGGCCACGAAGTTCTTCTGGTAACCAATGAGACCTTCGTTCTTTTCCGCCAGACAGTCAATGGCATTCGCCAACTCTTCACTTTCGTCTGAGTAGTGCTTGCGCTTTACCTTCTTGTCGAACTTACCATCGGTATATTCCGCTGTCATTTTAATGAGATAATGGGATGCTCTTGTGTAGTAGATGGCATATACCATAAATATGAAAAATGCTAACACACTGACAAACAATGCTATCACATTAAGAATGAACAAAATTCGCTCAACGCCGTCAGTTACATCGGTGTAAGGGGCATATGCCACCACGTACAACGCCGTACCATCCTCTTTTGAAGCAAGGCGATCGTAAACCACCACGGATGGGTCGTTTATAATACCATTTAAAGTGGTGTTTTTCTTGCTCTTAAGTTCTTCCAAATTAGCAAGTTCCCTGACAAAGTCCGAATTGATAACATTAAGACTTTTACCTGTCAAAATAGGGTCATTCGTACTTCTAAGCACTACGCCTTCTGCAGTTACAATTAAGAAGGAGTAACCGCTGTTTATATCAAGAGCCTTTAAGTAATTGTTGGACAGCACGTTTTCATCCGAAGCATAGTCGGACTCGTAGTTCATGACCACGTCCTTTATGTCCTCAACAATTAAATCAGATTCGTTGTCATAGAGCCACAGATACTGAACCGGGTAATTAATTACCAGGAACAGAATCATTGCGAACATCATGTATGTTATGAGTAGTTTTTTCCAGATTTTACCTCTGAACAATTATTTACCCTCCGAGTTATCTCTTGCCGGCTCTAACTCCGGTCTCAAATTTGTAGCCTACGCCCCAAACCGTAGATATTGCCCAGTCGTCGCCATCCTTGATTTTCTCACGAATACGCTTAACATGAACGTCAACAGTTCTGGTGTCGCCAATGTACTCATAGCCCCAAACCTTCTCTAAGAGCTGGTCTCGGGTAAACACCTGATTTGGATGGCTGGCCAGATAGTAAAGGAGTTCAAATTCCTTAGGTGGCAGTGCCACGGTCTGGTTATTATAGAGGCAGGTGTAATTCGTAAGACTAAGGTAAAGACCTGTGTAGTTTACGGAATTCTCATCGTTTTCGTTCATTGTCTGAGTCTGAACCTGAGATGCAGACTGAGCAGTACGTCTTAAAACTGCCTTTACACGTGCAACCATTTCCTTGGAATCAAAAGGCTTCATGATGTAATCATCAGCACCCAGTTCCAGCGCCAAAACCTTATCAAAGGTCTCGCCCTTCGCACTGGTAATGATAATCGGTGTGTTGTCATCCTTTCTGATGCGCTTGCACACTTCATAGCCGTCAATGCCCGGAAGCATCAAATCCAAAAGCACCAGATCCGGCTTAAATTCATTGTAAGCGCTAATGGCATCGACACCGTCATTTACGATTTTCGTGTCGAAAAACTCTTTCACCAGGTAGAGTTCCATTAATTCTGCAATGTTGTTGTCATCGTCTACTATGAGGATTTTTTGTTTTTCACTCATTGTCCTTCTCCTTATTTAAATTCAACAATTGTAACACCCCTGTCACCTTCGCCAAATTCCCCGACTCGGTAACTCTTAACAACCCTGTTCTTTCTCAGGTACTCCCAAACCGCATTTTTAAGCGCTCCGGTACCTCGTCCATGAATAACTGTTACCTTTGGTATTCCCGCAAGATAAGCGTCATCCAGATACTTCTCCAGCTCGGCAATTGCCTCGTCCGGATACTTTCCAACCAAATTGATTTCCGGTGAAACCGTAAAAGACTTGGACATTCTGATCTGTCCGCTTCCGTTTCGTGTCACCTTCTCAGGAAGCTTTACTTCCTCCTTTAAAATCTCCAGGTCCGTCATTTTGACCCTGTACTGCATGATTCCGACGGTAACTTCGCATATGCCCTTGCGGTCCGGCAGCTTGTGCACCGTTCCGTTCAGGTTCTGGCTGATGATGTGTACGGAATCTCCGACTCTGAAGTCCTCAGGCTTGTGGTTGACCTTTCTCACCTGCTCCTGCTTCTTGCCGGCTGAAGCCTCATCCAGCTTCTTTCTTAATGCGCGACGCTCTTCTTCCATCTCGCGCATGGCGCCACCGTGAGCGGCCTGCTTGTTGAGTTTTCTGATGGTAGCATCGGCATATTCCTTGGCTTCCTTCAGAATTTCTGCAGCCTCTTCCTTGGCAGCGTTTATTTCTTTTTCCTTGCGTTCCGCCAGATTCTTCTTCTCGGAATTCACCTGGTTTCTAAGGCGCTCGGCTTCTTCTCTGGCCGCTACCGCCTCATTCCTTGCTTCCTCCGCCTCGGTTCTAAGTTCGTCCAGCTGATGAAGCATGTCATCAAAGCTTCGGTCCTTCTCACCGATTAAGGCTCTTGCCTCCATGAGTATGCCCTCGTCCATTCCCAGCTTCATGGAAATGGCAAACGCGTTACTCTTGCCCGGCACACCGATTAACAGCCTGTAAGTAGGCTTTAAGGTGGCTACGTCAAACTCGCAGGAGGCGTTGGACACGCCGGGAGTTGTAAGGGCATATGCCTTAAGCTCCGAATAATGCGTCGTCGCCATGACGGACACGCCTTCGGTGTTTAACTTGTCCAAAATGGCCATGGCCAGTGCCGCACCCTCAACAGGGTCAGTACCAGCTCCCAACTCATCAAAAAGCACCAATGAGGAAGGGGTGGCCTTGCTGATTATGTCAATGGTTCTTGTCATGTGTGAGGAGAAGGTGGACAACGACTGCTCGATGGACTGCTCGTCGCCGATATCGGCAAAAATCTCATCAAACACGCCTAATACCGTACCTTCTCTTGCTGGCACGTGAAGTCCTGCAAGGCCCATGAGATGTAAAAGTCCCATGGTCTTAAGAGAAACGGTCTTACCACCGGTGTTTGGGCCGGTAATTATGAGCATTCCAAACTCGTCTCCCAGCTCCAAATCGATTGGAACCACTTTTTTGTCGTTAATAAGCGGATGTCTCGCCTTAAAAATTTTGACCTTCCTGTCTGTGGAAAAGGCCGGGCGGGTGGCACGCATCTTTCGCGCCAGCATGCCTCTGGCAAAGATGGCATCCAGCTCTGTTAAGGTAGTGACATCATATTTTAAATTCTCGATTTCAGGGGTCAGGGCGATGGACAGCATCTGCAAAATGCGTTCAATTTCCTCTCTCTCCTTAATTTCGAGTTCGGTAATTTCGTTGTTTAAATTAACAATTTCAATGGGCTCAATGAAGAAGGTGTTTCCACTTTGGGAACGGTCATGAATCATGCCCGCAACCTTGGACTTGTTCTCCGCCTTAACCGGCACGCAGTAACGTCCGTTTCGCTGAGTGATAATGTCGTCCTGAAGTTTGTCTTCTTCGGCATATGCCCTCATTATGGAGTTTACCTTCTCGCTGATGGAGGCCTTCTTCTGCTTGATTTCACGCCTGATACTCTTAAGGGTTGCACTCGCATCGTCTGCAATTTCCGTATCGGAAATGATGCAGCGGTTGATGTTTCTGTATATGTCCTCTAAAGGCTCCAAAAGATCAAAGCGCTCCTGCAGGCAGTCGTAGGTTTCGTGCTCGCCGATTTCTTCCTCTTCTTCGGTTTCAACCTTGGTGCTGCCGTAGCTTTTCACTCTGGCACACACGGAAAGAAGGGCGGCGATTCGACGGAGTTCCCCTGCAGAAAGTGTGGCTTTTACGGCAACTCTCGCCAGACAGTCACCAATTTCCGTAATGCCCTGAAAAGAAATCGAGCCGTTACGGTCAATTCTCATAAGAGCTGATGCGGTTTCGTCCTGAAGCTTTTCGATTTCCTCCAGGTCGCCCAGTGGCACCAGGTTCTTTACCGCACGTTTTGCAGCAAAGGAAGAGGCCTCGGAAACTGCCATCTCAATTATCTTGTCATATTCCAGTGTCTGTAATACTTTTTCGTTCATTAATCGTCCCAACTAAGTCTGTGAAGGTCACCCACAAGGTTAAAGCCCGGAAAATCGTTCTGTCTTAAGGCTTCATAGAGTATGATGGCGACAGAATTGCTGAGATTAAGACTTCTCGTCTCGCCCATCATGGGAATTCTCACGCAGGTCTCAGGATTTTCCTTTAAAATTTCCTCAGGTATTCCTGCACTTTCCTTGCCGAACATAATGAAGCAGTCAGGCTCATACTTCACATCTGTGTAGCTTTGTCTCGACTTTGTAGTCGCATAGTAGATCTTCGCGCCCGGATTCTTGTCAAGGAAGTCCTGGTAGTTGATGTAGGTCTTTACGTTAAGATCCTTCCAGTAGTCCATTCCGGCTCTGCGCAGATGTTTTTCATCCAGGGAAAAGCCCAGAGGCTCAATCAGATGAAGCATGGTGTCTGTTGCCACGCAGCTCCTTCCGATGTTTCCCGTGTTTGCCGGAATTTCCGGCTCGTGTAAAACTATGTTAAGCATTCTCTTACCGGCACAAAGTGCCACTCTCTTTCTCTACAGAAATCTTCTTGGGATGTAGGCCTTAATAAAGACTCCATCCTCTCTGTAATCTTCTTCCAAAATCTGTCCGTACTTGCGAAGGTTGTTTAGGTACTTGCCGTCGGCATATGCCACCGTCTTTTCCACATAGACCTTGCTGTCATTAAGAATCTTCTCAATGGCACTAAGCATTTCAGGAAGCCCTGTGCCCTGCTTGGCTGAAATCTTAAGAGTGATGTCCGCCTTAAGGTCCTTTAAGGTCACATCCTCCCTAATCTCGCCATCTTCTAATGGGCGCTCTAAAAGGTCGGTCTTGTTAAACACCGTCACAATCGGCTTTCCACTACAGTTCAGGTTGCCCAGGGTTTCGTAAACAACGCGCATATGCCCTGCTGTTTCCTTGTCCGTGGCATCCACCACATGCAGAATGATGTCCGCATAGGAAGCCTCCTCCAAAGTGGATCTGAAGGCGTCTACCAGATGGTGAGGCAGCTTGTTAATGAAGCCGACGGTATCGGTCATTAAAACTTCCTGTCCTGAAGGCAGCTTTGTGTTTCTGGTAGTGGAATCCAGCGTGGCAAAAAGCATGTTCGCTGCCAGCACCTTGGAATCCGTCAGTTTATTAAGAAGTGTGGACTTTCCGGCGTTGGTGTAACCTACGATGGCTACCACTGGAATAGCATTTCTTTCTCTCTGTTTTCTAAGGACCTCTCGGTTCTTAACAATGTCCGCCAGGTCTGCTTTAAGCTTTGAGATTCGGTCTCTAATGAGGCGTCGGTCCTGCTCCAGCTTTTTCTCACCGGGGCCTCTGGTTCCGATACCACCACCCAGTCGGCTCATGGCAATACCCTTACCTGTAAGGCGCTGCAGGGAGTAGCGAAGCTGCGCCAGCTCTACCTGAATCTGACCTTCCTTTGTCTGGGCGTGACGGGCAAATATGTCTAAGATGATCATGGTTCGGTCGCAAATCTTGCAGCCGATCTGATCCTCTAAATTTCGCATCTGTGCAGGAGTAAGTTCATCATCGGTTACAATGGCATCTGCATCCAGCGCTGCCACCATCTCCCTGATTTCCTGAATTTTTCCTGAGCCGATGTAGGTACCGGTCTGAAATCTGTCCAGGTTCTGAACGACTCTTCCCACCGTTTCAGCGCCTGCAGTCTCACACAGTTCCTCCAGCTCATCGAGAGAGGTCTCAACATCAATTTTTCCGCTGTTGTTGGAGTTCTTAATGTCCGGCACGTTAACCGCCACTAAAATCACTCGCTCTTTTCTCTCTTCTTCCTGTTTGATTTCCTGCATTAATTAACCCTCGCATCTAACCAGTTGTACTCGGTGGCTGCCGCTGTATCTTCCGGATAGGCTGTTATGTATTCTGCCAGTTTGGTGTGAGCTCCGCTAAGGTCGCCCATGCCCTCCAGACAGGCAATTTCGTTTCTTAGAAGTTCCTGTCTTACGGTGGAGCTCATGAAAGTAAGTCCCTTTTCAATCCACTCGTAGGCAGCGTCGTATTCTTCACTCTTCATGTAGCAAACCGCTAAGTCGTTACAAACCGTTGGAGATTCCACTACGGTGCTGTTCGCATAGGTTGCAAAGTAAGTCATGGCAGTTTCATAGTCGCCATTCATCATGCAAAGCTCTGCTAAGTAGAAGTTTGCTTCTTCAATGCCATTAGCCAGGGCATATTCCATCTCCGGCTGTGCCTGATCAAACTTGCCCTGATAGTAGTGAACTACGCCCAGGTAGAACTTGTCCTCGTTGGTTTCGATGTCTAACATGGAGGCTAAGAAAAGCGCCTCGTCAGCACCGGCCTGGTCTCCGGTTTCAAGGCAGCAGGCTGCCAGTCCGATATAGATTTCAAAGCTTCCGTCATCATAACTCAGTGCCTTATTAAAATCATTTATGGCCTTTTCGTATTCACCGTTGTTTCGGTATATGCCGGCTCTCGCCTCATAGGCCAGGGCATTTTCCGAGTCTGTCTTTAAGATATCCGTGTAGGTATCTAAGGCAGCTTCAGTGTCGCCCAAAAGCTGCTGGGCATTGCCCTTGTAGTACTTAATGTCCGTGTTCCACTCTTCAGCCACGTCAAGTTTCAGCGCTTTGTTAAACTTCTCAATGGCTGTCTCGTATTCGTGCTTGTTAAGGTAGGCAAGGCCTAAGGCACGATAGGCATATTTATTTCTGGTTCCCTCAGCACCCTTCTTCTTTTTGGTGAGGGTGCTTTCAAGGATTTCAATGGCCTCGTCCTGTCTGCCTTCCTGAATCAGTACCATGGCGTAATTCTGCTTGTAGGTCACATTGTCCTCATCCATGGAAGTTGCCTTCTCAAGATAGGACAGCGCCTGGTCAAAATCGCCCTGTTCATAGAAAGTCATGCCCTGTTCATTATAGTCTGCTGCGGATTTGCCGCCGCAACCGGTCAAAACCGAAGACATGATGGCCAATGCCAGCACGCAGGCCGTAAGTTTTCCTGTTTTCTTAATTCTCATCTAAGTTCCCTTAATTACTTTGTGTTACTTTTATCGAAATTTCCAATTTTGTTTAATGGCCAGATTCTAACCACCACGTGTTCCACGATTTCCTCCTCAGTGAAAGCTCCAAGCACACGGCTGTCCGTGGAATTAAAACGGTTATCACCAATCACGAAATACTCATCATCAGCACAGGTATAGCTACCGGTTTCACTAACTGAGTGAGTGATTCCAGGGTAACCATTGGATGTAGCGTAGGTGTAATTACCAAAGTAACCGTAAGGATCGTCGAGCTGGTACTCTTCACCGCCATCAGCAGGTGTAATCCAAATCTTGTTGTCCTCGTCAATTCTAATGGTCTCACCGGGCAATGCCATGATTCTCTTGATGAACTGATTGCCACCGGTCTTGTCTGACTCAACAATTACCACGTCGTAGCGTTCAGGCTCATAGCCCACCTTGTTGGCCCAGACAATGTTGCCATCCTTAAAAGTATCATTCATGGAGTCACCGGAAACCATGACCGGCTGTCCGACAAAGTTTTTAATAAACAGCGCCAGCGCAAATACAAACGCAACAAAGGCAATGGTTTCTAACGCGTTCTGAAGCGGGCTCTTAGCCGCTTCCTTTCTTGCCTTTTCAGCCTTTCTGGCTTCGCGTCTCATGCGTCTTTGCTTCTTCTTGTCACTCTCTACCTTTGTTGTGGCTGAGGGAGTGATTTCACCTTCTGTTTTTGTCTCGTTATTTTCTAATTCAGAACTCATGTCAGTTCGTCCTTTCGTACATAGTCATACAGAATAAATTATATTGCAAATCCCCTATTCTTTCAAGTCTGCAAGGCCCCTGGCAAACAAAAACTCCGACATTTTTGCAGTACATTACGACTGAAAATGTCGGAGTTCGATTCATTTCGCTATTTTTGATTTATTTTTCACATTTTGCCTTCGATTTTGCCGTCTTTTTAAAGGCATATACCCTGTAAACCGCTTCCACATCCCTCTTGGTTAAGCCCTGATTAGAGAAGGCAGCTTTCTTAACCGCCTCCATGTAGGCCTCGGTTACTTTCTCATCGCCGGTGTATTTAAGGACAGCTTCGGCATATGCCTCATCCGTCGCACCAGGCACCAGCTTGGCCATCATGCAAAGTCTTCGGTAAACCCTTCGGTTCATGCGTCTTGCCGCACTCTTGTAGCGTTTAGCCCTGATTTCCCCAAAGAGCCTCTCTGCGCTCTTTCGTTTAAGCACAAGGATGGTCACAAGGACAGCTGCGAGTAAGACAACTATCAGAACCACTTTAACAATCACGGCCCTGTTCTTTAAAACCTTAGTACTCTCAGTGCCACCGCCATCACCATTCGTACCACCAGGTTTTGGTGTAGTTGTTGCGCTCTTCGGCGTAGGGGTGTTTGTGATTTTCCCTTCCTTCGGAGTAGGTGTTGGTGTGTCGCCTTCCTTGGTAATCTTAGGTGTAGGTGTGTTTTCCTCTGCCTTTTTCGTAGGTGTTGGTGTCGGAGTATTGGTTGCCTCCACACTCTTTGGCACAAACTTCTCATCAGGATCGAAATCCTTCTGAGTTGGAAGCTTTGCCACGTCTGCATCGTAACCAGGCGTCACTTCGATCGGAATCCAGCCAATGTAGTCTAAGTAAACTTCTACCCAAGCATGTTCACAGTAATCCTTAACATCTGCCACGTAAGTGCCATCTTCGATTTCAAACATGGATGGCTTAACAACGTAACCTGACGCATATCTCGCCGGCACACCATTCTCTCTTAAAATCAACACGGCAGCTGAGGCAAAGTGTCTGCAACAGCCCTCCTTGCTGTCTTCAAGGAAGTACAAAACGGAATCCTCGTCGTAATCCAAATCGTCGAATTCCCTGGCGTAAGAGTAGTTGGCAGCCAGGTAGTCCCTTACGTAAAGCGCCATGTGGTAACGACCCCAATTCTCGTCGCTAAAGCTAGATTGATCCAACGCATTATGGCATGCACTCCAAGTACCTGAACTAAAGTTTTCAAAGTCAGCTGGCGTAATTCCTTCAATGGTTTCCAGGTACTTTTCTTCTACGAAAGAGTTGTAAACACCGTAAATATTATTCCCATCAACAGAAAATCCAATGCTGTTATCTGATTTTTGTATGATGCTGTCCACGTCGTAATCATCGAGTTCGGTAATTATCGGCAACTCAATGGTTCCATAGGATACTTTAGGGTCCGGCAGAACATCTCCTGAAAGAAGATTAAGCATTTCGTCGCTAGTCCTAAAGAAGTAAGGGATGGATGTTGCCTCATCGGTTTTGTATTCCACTTTTATGTCGGCACACAAAACACCAAAATCATAGTAATTAACAGCATCATAGAGATTCTGCACTATGCATTTTCTTACTTCGTCCTCGCTATAATCATCGAAGTAATCGTCAAATTCGTCATCAAAATCGGTGCCGGCTCGGTTCCAGGCGCCCAAGTCGTAATCCTGTCCCACAAAATTCTTGAAGTAGATGTTGTAGTCCGGAGCCTTTGCACTATTTAAGGTCACTTCCATCTGAAGCGTACCCTTGTAGTTTAAGTCTGTATTGTCGATAAATCTCGTGGTCGAATCGTTAAGGCCCAATGTCACCCTTAACTTTGACTCTATGGTGCTCTGCAGATTCTTGGCGTCATCGCTGTGCCTTAAGAAATCTTCCGCTGCGCCGCTAAAAAATGTGCCGATAAAAATCACAAGCACGGATAAAAGCGCCACTCTTATAAGAGTTGGGCTCAGGTTCTTGACCCTGTCCGTCGCATTAATTAAAACCAGAGTGCCCAGCACAAAATAGACAATGGATCTCCACTCAGGAGTTCTGCCGTCTACCATTGGCAGGAACACCAAAAGCACCGGCACAATTAAGTTAATGAGCTTCACGTCCACCATCTTGGAAATCGCATAGATTACCACTACCGCCGACAGTATGGTGGTGGTGTAAGCGAATTCGGCATATGCCCCAACTCCCTTACCAATTCCTAAATTAGTGTTGTGGATGCGGTTATAAACGTTAAAGAAAACCTCCAGCACGTCGGAAAGGCCTCTGGTTAAGTCTCTAAAGTAGAGTATCCAGACAATGCCTACAATCGCCATGGTCACAAGCCCCGCTGCCAGATTAAGAAGGTTACGATTCTTCTTGTAGTTAAGATCTCCGTCCGTTTTCTCCGTCATCTTTTCAAGCAGAATTGGCAGTGCCATCTCAAAAACAAAGGTGACAAGAAGCAGGACAAAGGTTATGGCAAAGTAGTGCTTGCCCTCAAGTGAAACGTTTGAAAGCACAGGTTCAGCCATGCTAAGCGATGCGAGGGTAAACAGAAAAAGGGCGCAGAAAACCCAGGCCATTCTTAACAGATGGCGGCTTCTGTCGCGGCTAAATTGTCTGTCCTCGTAAAACTTAATCATGATGATTCCTTTGTTAATTTAACTGAATTTCCAGTTTTTCAGGGTTGTCCGTGGTCATTTCCGTACCATCCACATTAATGGTGGTGGCACTGGTCGGACACAGGATGTGTAATGGATTCTCCGCACGATATTTTTCCCTGTAATCGTTAATGATGTCCTCTGTACCGGTAGCGGCACAGTCGCTAAGCATGGTCATGACGAAGGCATAAAAACTCTCTTCGTCCGACACACGGATTCGTTTAATTTCCTTGTAGGTGTTGGAGAACCAGGCTCCATAGTGATAACAGCCTTCGTCCATAAGCGTAAAGGAAAGGCTGACCAGCCACTCGGTCAACTTCTCATTGCCACTAAGTCCGGGCACAGCCAGAAGCACCACAGGGAAAGACTTGGCGTCTGCATGATCCCTAACCATGAGTTCGTCGGTTCTCGCACTGAGTTTCCAGTGTACATTCATCATTTTGTCACCGTTTCTAAACTCCCTTACGTCAAAAGAGGCGTCAGGCGCGTTGCCGGAATTTAAATCGTCCGGAATTGATTCCTCTGCGTAGTACATTCTGGTGCCCTGGCCAATGATAATTGGGAGGCCCAAAATGTCCGGGAACACAATTACATTTGCGGCACGACCATTCTTAATGGACATGTAAAACAGTCCGGTCATATCATAAATTCGCACCTTTTTTATGGTGAAATTAAATGCTCCCGCCTCGGAGATGGAGACGGCAAAGTTGTGAAGGGATATGCCGTACTTAAGGTCATGGCACTTAAGCCACACGTGTTTGGTTTTCCCGCCCGCAGCAGGACCATAGTCCACTCTTACGTTAATCTTTCTAATCACCAACTGCGTGTTGTTCTTTGCAATCAGTTTAAGTGTAAACATTCTGTTCTTTTCTGCCGTTGCAATGGGTATTCTGATGGCTACCTTAAGGCGCATTCTTCTAAAAAGCAGTAACAAAAAAGAGAGCACAACAAATACTGCTGAGGTGAAACCCAGCAGTGCAAATGACGCACTCTCAAAAATGAGAGCCAAATATAGAATTACAGCGGTGAAAATTATCGCCAGAATGTAACTAAGCATGGCTGTTTGCCCTTTCCATGTAGGATGCCGGCTGCTTAACGCTTCTTACGATTTCCTCTAAGACAGCCTCCACTGAAATGTGGGCAACTCTTGCCTTTGTGTTAAGTACGATACGATGCTTCACTGTATCGGTAAATACAGCTGTTACGTCGTCAGGTGTGGCATATTCCCTGCCGTTAAGAAACGCCCATGCCTTAGCCATGGATGAAAGCGCAATGGTTCCACGAGGGCTGACACCCAGTTCGATGTAAGGGTTGTCTCTCGTAGCCTGCACCAGTTTGGCGATGTAGGTATAGATGTTGTTGTGTACATAGATGCTCTGAACCTTGTTCTGCATTGCGATAAGAGCCTGAGTGCTACCAATGCCGTTTACGTTTTCAGTAAGCGCGCCTGCACTTCTGCCCTTGGCAATGGCGATTTCGTCCTTGATGTCAGGATAGCCCATGCTCATGCAGATCATGAATCGGTCCAGCTGTGACTCAGGCAGAAGCTGAGTACCTGAACTGCCCTTTGGGTTCTGAGTAGCCATTACGAAAAATGGTTCCGGTACCGGTCTTGTCACGCCGTCCACAGTCACCTTGCGCTCTTCCATTACCTCAAGAAGGGCAGACTGTGTCTTAGGTGAAGCACGGTTAATTTCATCTGCAAGAAAGAGGTTGCACATGATGGCCCCAGGCTGATATTTGAAAGTTCCCGAATTTTTGTCGTACATGTTAAAACCTAAAATATCTGATGGCATAACATCCGGTGTGAACTGTTCTCTTACGTTGTTTAGTCTAAGTGCTCTGGAAAATGCTACCGCGAGAGTAGTCTTACCAACGCCCGGTACGTCTTCAACCAAGATGTGTCCGCCGGCAAGAATTGCGGCATATGCCTTTTTGATGCAGTCATCTTTACCGATGATTGCCTTTGAAACTTCATTCATTACAAGCTTTGCAGCTTCATATTCCTGACTCATTTTCTTCCCCTTTTAAATCTGGCCCAAGGCCTAAAAATCCAACTTGAAACCAATTATAGCATAGAGCTTAGCCAAAAAAAAGAACTCCATTCTTAAGAGTTCTTTAACTTTTTTGCCTTGCAAAGTGGGCGCCGTAATTTTATTATGGAAACATGAATGCAACATACCTAAGTGCCAAGACAATTAAGGAGACTAATTTTGGGGAAATCCTCACTCACTGCCGCCTGGTTCTGCCGGAAAATCTGCCGGTTAAGGTAATTACCAACGGACAGCGCGTGCTGATTAACGTAGGGGAGGCTGCCTTTTTCCCAGCCGGTTCGGTTTTCGAGGTGAATTCGGACTGCGAGAGAAAGCAGATTGACTTTGATTACAGTCTTATTCACGAGGAAGAGGATCTTACTTTCCTTCTGCCTCTGTTTTCTAATGCCTTTATTTTAAAACCCAAGGCAGAAACTGCGGAAGCAAAGGAAGTTAAGCCTTTTGGCTTCATTCTCCCAATCACTGCCACAGGCTCTGACAAGGCTGCCTTTAAGGATACTACCGCAAACCTCTCTCCCGTGGACTTAGTCCGCCTGATTTTTGAGAGGGTCAGTGCAGGAGACCCCTTCTTTTTCGAGCTTAACAGCAAAATTCTCATGAAGACCCTCATGTCCATGATTGGCCGGGAGGCTTTGACGGCGCTCTATGGTGCAGGCGAAAAAAAGCCCACCCACGACATGGTAGGCAGGCTTTCTAATGTTGTGCGTTTTATTAACGAGCACTACTCTGAACAAATCACTCTGGATGACATTGCCGCCGCGGCTCCTTACACAAGGACACATCTGTCCCATCTGTACAAAACGTTCTACGGCATATCCCTGTTTGACTACTTAAACCTGGTTAAATCCTATGCGGCCGGCAAAATTCTGATAACCGAAAAGGTTTCCACTCAGGACGCCTTCATGCGCGCAGGTTTTACCTCCAGTTCCAATTTTAACAGAGTATTTAAGGATGTCCTGGGCTATTCCCCAAGGGACTACGTTAAATTCAAAAACTACGATTAATCTTCATGTTTAAGCAGCTTCCTGTAACTGTGCTCGATTCCGAAAGCGCCCAGCGGTGCTGAAATAAGAATCGCAACCACGGCTATTGTAAGCACCAGTTCGCCCACAGGCAGACCCATGGACAGCGCCACACCGCCAATAGCGGCCTGAACCGTTGCCTTTGGAGTCTCAGCAATCATGCAAAACAGCTTTTCCCCGCTGTTTAGTTTCGTCTTAATAAGACAAAGTCTAACGCCTATCATTCTGAAGAAAAGTCCGATAAACAGGGCGATTATCATGGCGAGTCCCGCCGATAAGGCATATTCCACATTTACAATCGAACCTACCAGAACGAACAGGAAAACTTCTGCGGCTACCCAGAGCTTATTAAACTTGCTCATAACGCGCTTCGCTAATTTTTCATACCTGTTGTAGATGGTAATTCCCATGGCCATGACAGCCAAAAGGCCGGAAACGGGAACAATGCCCTCCAGCGCATTTTCCAGAGAAACAAACAGGAAGGAAACGCTAAGAAGAATCAGGACTTTCACGGTGTCGCGCATATGCACCTTCTTAAAGAAAAGCACTAAAAGCAGGCCGGAAACGATACCCAGGCATATGCCGAGCACTATGGAAATTGGCACGCCCACAAAGTCGGAAGCTTTTGCCTTGCCGCCTGCTACCATGGAAAGCATGGTGGTAAAAACCACGATTACGTAAACGTCGTCTGCGGAGGCACCGGCGATAATCATCTGTGGAATTCCCTTTTCAGTACCCCACTTGTTGTCCATAAGTCGGGACATGGCAGGAATAACCACGGCTGGTGAAACTGCGCCCATGACCGCACCGATAAGGCCTGCCTCAAGAAGCGATACGCCAAGGAGCTTTGGTCCGATTAAAAGATAGGCAATAATTTCGCAGGTGGCTGGCACAAAGCACAGCAAAAACGCCGGACGCCCCACCTTCTTTAACACGTTAATGTCTAAGGAAAGCCCCGCCTTAAGCAGAATGATAATTAAGGCAATCTGTCTTAGGTCTGCAGAAATAAGCATTATGTTTTCATCCAACAGATTAAGGCAGTGAGGCCCCAAAAGAATACCCACGATCAACATGCCAATAATGTGTGGAAGTCCGATTTTCTTAAACAGAGCTGCAATGGCCATGCCTGAGAGTAAAATTAGTGCGATACTTAAAAGCATTTGTTTCTCCTTTAGTTTAGTCACAAAAAAAAGCTGACGACTCCTGTAAAAACAGAAGTCATCAGCTCAATGAGCGGTTTAGGATTTACCTCGGGAGATCATCATTCCCGTCCGATTTCTCGGTCAGAATCAAAAGACTCATTTATTCATTTTTTAGAAACTCAAATTAAGCCTGTCCAGCTGATTCGAAAGCTTCGCAAAGTTCAACAACCTTGTTGATGATTGCATCAAATCCTGGCTTAAGGAGCTTACGAGGGTCATAACCCTTTCCTTCCTTGTCCTTACCAGCTTCGATGTAGCCACGTGTAGCTGCTGCGAACTCAAGCTGAAGTTCTGTGTTGATGTTTACCTTTGAAACACCAAGTGTAACTGCCTTGTGTACCTGATCGAAAGGAATACCTGAACCACCGTGAAGAACGATTGGCTTTCCACCGATTGCCTTGTCGATTTCTGCAAGTCTGTCAAAGTTAAGACCTGCCCAGTTTGCAGGATACTTTCCGTGAATGTTACCGATACCTGCTGCAAGGAAATCTACACCAAGGTCAGCAATTGTCTTGCACTCTTCTGGATCAGCAAGCTCGCCGTTAGATGTAACGCCGTCTTCTGTACCACCGATACCACCAACTTCACATTCTACAGAAACGCCCTTTGAATGTGCAAGCTCGATGATTGCCTTTGACTTTTCGATGTTCTCCTCGATTGGGAAGTGTGAACCATCGAACATAACAGATGTGAATCCTACTTCGATACACTTCTGAGCGCCTTCGAATGTACCATGATCAAGGTGAAGAGCTACAGGAACAGTGATTCCCATAGAATCAATAAGATCTGTAACAATGTCAACTACCATCTTGTAGCCACCCATGTACTTAGCAGCACCTTCAGATACCTGAATGATTGCTGGAGAATTTGCCTGCTGAATACCTGCAAGAATAGACTTTGTCCACTCAAGGTTGTTTGTGTTGAATGCTGGAATTGCATAATGACCAGCATGTGCCTTGTCGATCATCTCTTTAGCTGAAACTAATGCCATGATTTTAAATCTCCTTTGAAATTTGTTTTATTTCCTAACTCCTCTAACTGATACGAAGTTAGCCACGCCTAAATAATACCCTTATTTGACGATTTAATCAACAGTTAATCGAATTTTTTTGTGGTTTTCCACATTCTTAGCACGATAATCCTAGTTGCTTTTAGCAATTACCAAGCCAGTCCACAACGGCCTTTGGACTATCTACTACGTCTAATGCTCCGTTTGCTCTTAGCTCCTCTTCACTGCCAAAACCATAGGACACGCCCAAGGTCGGAATTCCAAACTCTGCTGCCCCACAGACATCGTAGAATCTGTCGCCGATCATTAGCACATCCTTGTTTTCCTGTTCGTCGTAGCTGCCGGAGTAGATGTGGTCTAAGGCATATGCCAAAACCTGTTCCTTCGTGTTAATCTTCCCGTCAAGAGAAGCGCCGAAAATCTCGTCGAAATACTGGGAAAATTCAAAGTAGTCAGCGATGTAGCCCGCGTACTTCTTAGGCTTTGAAGTTCCCATGAAAATTTTGTAGCCTGCGTCCTTAAGCGCCTTTAACATCTCGTGCACGCCTTCGTAGACACGGTTTTCCTTCCAGCCGTAGTCTTCGTAACGCTCTCTGTAGGTAAGTACCGCCTTTTTCTGAGTTTCAAGATCGTCAAAATAGTCCTTGAAGGTTTCTGAAAGTGGCGGACCAATATATTTTAAAAGTGTTTCCTTCTCTTCCTTGGGGCCACCAAGCTTGTCCAGCGCGTACTGGATGGAATTGGTAATACCTTCCCTGGAGTCGGTTAAGGTTCCGTCTAGGTCAAACAGCAGATTCTTGTATTTCAAATTTCTCTCCTATTACTCGTCTGCTTCATTTTCGCTCTTGCCATTAAAAAAGCGGTCGCGAACCATCTGCAGAAGTACCTCTTTTGAATTTAAAGCCGGATTCTCAATTACCTGAGTAAGCAGCCAGTTAAGCACTGCGCCCAGTTCTTCACCGGGCTTCATGTCACATTCGTTAATTAAATCCGCGCCGGTTACGGCAAGGCTCTTTAAGCTAAAGCATTCCTGCTTCTCAAACATTTCTTCCACGCAGGTCTGCATAGCCTCAATTTCTTCCAGGCTTTCCTTAAGGTAAGGTCCTGCCTGTCCGAAGGAGTCGGCATATTGCACCGCAAGAAGCAGCTTCACATTGTTCTCTCCCACCTTGTGAGCGAGCTTTCTGGCACTGGAGCCGTTCTTCTCCCAGGTCCAAGTGAAGCGCACGTCGTGGTTAGCCACCAACGCATTTACCGTTCTGATGGTCTCATTGTCGCATTTTAGCCTTTTTAGCGCTGTAACGGCCATCTTTGCAGACTCTTCCTGATGTCCCCAGAAATGGGCTCTCTCGCCCTCCATGAACTTAACACGTGGCTTACCGATATCGTGAAAAAGCATGGTGATTACTAAAATCTGCTTCTCCTTTTCGGTAAATTCGTAGTTAAGCTTAATGCGTGGGTCTCTTTCGTAGCCGTTCATGCCCAAAGTCATCTGCATGAATTTAAGTGTATCGATAATATGCTCTGCCACCGTATTGTTGTGGTAGCGGTTTTCCTGCATGCAGTCCACACACTCCATGAATTCCGGCAGCACTATGTCAATGATGCCCGCCTTTACTGCAGTCATGATTTTCTCAGGGTGCTTGCCCATAATGAGCTTAAAGAGTTCCTCGCGAATTCGCTCGGCACTGATGTCCCTAAGATTCTCTGCGTAAAAGGACATGGCGTCCTCAGTTTCCTTTTCAATTTCAAAGCCCAGGGCTGAAGCAAAACGCACCGCACGCATGATTCTAAGGGCATCTTCCTTAAATCTTGCCATTGGGTCGCCCACTGCACGGATTATGCCCTGCTCAAGGTCGCTAAGTCCTCCAAACAGGTCCACCAGTCCCTGACCGTCGTTATAGGCCATGGCATTAATGGTGAAATCACGGCGCAAAAGGTCCTCCGACAGGCTCTTGGTAAAAAGAACCTCGGATGGATGTCTGTTATCTTCGTACTTGCCGTCCACTCTGTAAGTGGTCACCTCAAAGCCTTCCTTGTCCAGCATGATGGTAACGGTACCATGCTCAATGCCGGTATCGATAGTTCTTCTAAACAGGGCTTTAGTCTCTTCAGGTGACGCGTTGGTAGTGATGTCCCAATCCTTAGGCTCCTTGCCGAGGATGGAGTCTCTGACGCAGCCGCCGACGGCATATGCCTCAAAGCCTGCGCCATTAAGCGTTTCGATGATGAATTTAACTTTTTCCGGAAGTTTTACTGTCATTTAATTTCTTTCTCTCTCTAAATTCCGTAATCAGTTACCAATAATTACTCTCGTGCTTTTTAGTTTACCCTATTTAACCCCTTTTTGCATCAAAAAAAATCAGCACCCGGGAAACAGTCCTGCTGTTTCCCGAGCGCCAACCAAAATTTCAACGAATACTAAGAATTATTTAGAAGCTGTCTTTGTTGTCTTCTTAGGCTCTGCCTCTGGAACAACAACCTTTGTAAGGTTCCAAATAGTCTTGGCATATTCCTCAATGGTTCTGTCGGAAGTAAACTTACCAACATTAGCAACCTGAGTCATTGCCATCTTAGCCCACTTGTCCTGATCTCTGTAGGCCTTGTCAACCTTCATCTGAGCTTCTGCGTAAGAACGGAAGTCCTTAAGGATGAAGTACTGATCTGCACGATCATAAGTAGGCTCAAGAAGTGAGTCATAGATTTCTCTGAAGAGTTCTGTGTCGTTAGGTGAATAGAAGCCGTTGATCATCTGAGTCATTACCTTACGGATGTCATCATCTGTATTGTAAATTTCCTTAGGATCATAGCCACCGTTGTTCTCGAAATTGATAACTTCGTCTGATGAAAGACCGAATACGAATGCATTCTTCTTACCAACTTCTTCAACGATTTCTACGTTAGCACCATCCATTGTTCCGAGAGTTACGGCACCGTTAAGCATGAACTTCATGTTACCTGTACCTGAAGCTTCCTTGGAAGCTGTTGAAATCTGCTCAGAAACATCTGCTGCTGCAAAGATCCACTCAGCGTTGGAAACTCTATAGTTCTCGATGAATACGACCTTAATCTTTCCACCGATAGTCTTATCGTTGTTGATTACGTTAGCAACGTTGTTGATTAACTTGATGATGAGCTTAGCTCTTCTGTAACCTGCACTTGCCTTAGCACCAAAGATAAATGTTCTTGGGTACATATCGAAGCTTGGGTCTTCCTTTAACTTGTTGTAAAGGTACATAACATGCATGATGTTAAGGAGCTGTCTCTTGTACTCATGAAGTCTCTTAACCTGAACGTCAAAGATTGAACGAGGATCTACTTCGATTCCGTTGTGTTCCTTGATGTACTCAGCAAGACGAAGCTTGTTCTGGTACTTGATGTTCATGAATTCCTTCTGGTACTTTTTGTCATCAATAAATACTTCAAGTTCCTTCATGTGATCAAGATTTGTGATCCACTCATCACCGATCTTGCTTGTTACCCAGCTTGCAAGAAGTGGGTTACCATGAAGAAGGAAACGTCTCTGTGTAATACCGTTTGTCTTGTTATTGAATTTTTCCGGCCAAAGTTCATAGAAGTCCTTAAGCTGTTCCTTCTTGAGGATTTCTGTATGAAGTCTTGCAACACCGTTTACGGAGAAACCGGCAACGATTGCAAGGTTAGCCATTCTAACCTGTCCGTCGAAGAGGATAGCCATCTTCTGAATCTTTGTGTAGTCGTTTGGATACTTCTGTCCAAGTTCGTCCACAAAACGATGGTTGATTTCTTCAACAATCTGGTAAATACGTGGAAGGAGTCTTGAGAAGAGTTCGATTGGCCACTTTTCAAGAGCTTCTGCCATGATTGTATGGTTTGTGTAAGCACAGCACTTAGTTGTGATTGCCCATGCTTCATCCCAGCTAAGGAAGTACTCGTCCATGAGGATTCTCATGAGTTCAGGTACTGTAACTGTTGGATGTGTATCGTTAAGCTGGAACACAACCTTCTCATGAAGCTTGTGAATATCATCATGAGTAGACATGTACTTAGCAACTGCACGCTGAATTGATGCAGATACGAAGAAGTACTGCTGCTTTAAGCGGAGTTCCTTACCTGCTGCATGGTTGTCATTAGGATAAAGTACTTCGCAAATTGTCTGAGCAAGGTTCTGCTGTTCAACAGCCTTGTGATAATCACCCTTGTCAAACTCTTCAAGGTTGAAATCAACGATAGCTTCAGCATCCCAAATTCTAAGTGTATCAACTACGTGATTGCCATAGCCTACGATTGGAATATCGTAAGGGATAGCACGTACTGACTGATAGTTTTCCTGAATGAAATGTTCTCTACCATTCTCATCCTTTGCATAGCGAACGTAGCCACCGAACTTAACTTCACAGGCATATTCTGAACGCTTGATTTCGAAAGGATTTCCTTCTCTTAACCAATCATCAGGCTTTTCAATCTGGTAACCATCACGGATAGCCTGCTTGAACATACCGTACTTGTAACGTACGCCACATCCGTAAGCCGGATAGCCAAGTGTTGCGAGTGAGTCAAGGAAACATGCTGCGAGACGGCCAAGGCCACCGTTACCAAGTGCTGGATCCGGTTCTTCCTCTTCGATGTTCTCAAGGTTAATACCAAGTTCTTCGAGGGCCTTTCTAATTTCCTTGTCTGCCTTTAAGTTAATGATGTTGTTACCAAGTGCACGACCCATGAGGAATTCCATTGAAAGGTAATAAACCTGCTTTAAGTCCTGCTTTTCAATTTCCTTCTGAGTTGCTGCCCAATCATCTACAATGTAGTCCTTAACCGCATATGCTACTGCCTGGTAGATCTGCTGCTGAGAAGCATCTTCTACAGTTCTGCGGTAAAAGTTCTTTAAGTAGTCCTGAACATTTTCCTTAAATTCTTTCTTGTTAAAAGTCAATGTGTTCTCCTCCTTTTTTCCTGCTTCGAGAAAATCCATTTACACATATATCGTCGATAGTATAGCATAGTCAAACCCCTTTTTCCATAAATAAAATCAACAATAATGCTGCTCATTTTGCCCCGATTTAAGTGATTTTTTATTAATTGTCTGACAGCGTATGGCAAATTGCACAGTTGCCTTTTCAAAAAGGGTTTTCAATAGGTAAAAGTCACCTATTTTACTTTCTTGTAACCGCGTTTGTAAATAATTAAATCTCTAAAAGTTATATCACAAGGCATGAAATTCGGCTCTTTAATGGCAAGGCCCAATTCTCTTCTGATGTTCCTTCCCAAAAGAGCAAAATCCTCGTCCGTCATTGCCTCTTCACCCTTCTCGAGTTTTCTCTTAAGTTTAAAATAAGGGCGTTTAATATCTGTGATACGACGAATGTTAGCGGTGTGAAGATTTGTAAGTTTTGCCTCCGTCTCCAGATTCATGGTAGTGGCATATCTCTGATAGATTTTTCCTTCATAAATCTTCTGAGAAATAATATCCTGAACGGCTACCTTTACAATACGAAATGCAATTAAAATGGTGCAAATAAAAAGTATCTCTCCACCAAAAGGCAACATGTTGTTACGCGTCGCCAGGAACAATCCTACAACTACCACCACTATAAAAGTTATGGCCGCAATTATTTTGTAATCAAAAAACTGCTTTTTCCTTTTTTCAACGCTTTTAAGCGCCAGTCCCTGTGAACGCTCTACTGATTCAATTTCATCAAGAATTTCATTTACCTGGCTTATGTAGCCCGCATTTTCCACGGCGTGATTCGCAATAAAATCCGTGGCAAAGTAATCTTCATTAAACACCGGACGGCCGGTTTTCGCTTCGCGGTTACTAAGATCTTCGGCGCCAAACATATCTTCATCCAAATCAATGTCCGGATTACTTCCCGTTATCTTAAAACTTTCCATATTTCCCCTCATTCTAAAAAAAGCAGTAATGCGGCGGCATATGCCTGTCTCACTACTGCTTTTTAATTCTTAACTAGTTCTTCTTAACTCCGAGAGTTACTGTCTCTCCGTTAAGATTCCATTCCTTTACGGAACCTTCTGCTGCATCAAAGCTGATGCCATCACAGAGAACCGTCTTCATGATCATGTCTTCATTTGTCTTTACGATGTCAGCAATCTTGTCGTTGCCGTTAATGTAAAGAGTGATGCGGTCCATGACTTCGAAGCCTGCATCCTTTCTCATGGTCTGAACCTTAGAGATTACTTCTCTTACGAAGCCTTCTTCGATAAGTTCAGGAGTAAGGTTAGTATCAAGTACTACTGTTACGCCGTTATCTTCCTGAGAAACAAAACCTTCCTTCTTTGCTGCTTCGATTAAAAGATCATCCTTTGCAATCTTTTCATCCTTGCCATCAAGAGAAATTGTAAGGCTGCCTGTTTCGTCAAGTTCCTTAACTGCTGTAGCGCTATCTACGTTAAGGAGAGCTTCCTTAACTGCACCAATCTTAGAACCGTAAATCTTACCAAGTGTACGAAGCTGAGGCTTGAAGGTGTAGCAGGTGAAGGCGCTAACGTCTTCTGTGAAGTCTACTTCCTTAATGTTAAGCTCGTCTTCGATAATTTCTGTGTAGATCCTGTCGAGTTCCTTGCCTGACTTAACGTACATCTTGCCGATTGGCTGACGCTGCTTGATGTTTGCAGCATTTCTTGCAGCACGGCCAAGTACAACCACCTTAAGAACTTCTTCCATGGAAGCCTCAAGTTCAGGGTTGATAAGGCTTTCATCTGCAACCGGGAAGTCACAAAGGTGAACACTCTCAAGTGCGTTTGGATCTAATGAGCAAACCAGGTTACGATAGATGTCATCAGCCATGAAAGGAATCATTGGAGCTGCAGTCTTAGCGATTGTAACTAAGGCTGTGTAAAGTGTCATGTAAGCATTGATCTTGTCCTGCTCCATGCCCTTTGCCCAGAAACGTTCACGACAACGACGAACATACCAGTTACTCATTTCATCCGTGAAGTCATCAAGCGCTCTTGCTGCTTCAGGAATCATGTACTTGTCGAGGCAGTTATCAACTGTCTTAACTACTGTATTAAGTTTTGAAAGTAACCACTTGTCCATTACGTTAAGCTTGTCTGGGTCAAGTGTGTACTTTGTTGCATCAAAGTTATCGATGTTTGCATAGAGTACATAGAATGCATAAGTATTCCAAAGTGTACCCATGAACTTTCTCTGACCTTCCTGTACAGCCTTGCCGTGGAAACGGTTTGGAAGCCAAGGAGCTGAGTTGATGTAGAAGTACCAACGAATTGCATCAGCGCCATAGGTTTCAAGAGCTGTAAAAGGATCAACGGTATTTCCGAGATGCTTGGACATCTTCTGTCCCTTTTCATCCTGTACAAGACCAAGAACGATAACGTTCTCGTAAGGTGCCTTGTCGAAGAGAAGTGTGGACTCAGCCATGAGGGAGTAGAACCAACCACGAGTCTGGTCAACTGCTTCTGAAATGAACTGTGCAGGGAACTGCTGTTCAAACTTCTCCTTGTTCTCAAATGGATAATGATGCTGTGCGAAAGGCATGGCGCCTGAGTCGAACCAGCAGTCAATAACTTCAGGAACTCTGTGCATTGGCTTGCCGCACTTAGGACAAGGAATTGTAACCTCATCAATGTAAGGACGGTGAAGTTCAATGTTTGCTGCGTCAGCGTTGCCGCTCTTCTCAGCAAGCTCTTCTCTTGAGCCGATGGACATCATCTCGCCGCAATCGCAAGTCCAGATGTTAAGCGGTGTTCCCCAGTAACGGTTACGGGAAATGCCCCAGTCCTGAATATTCTCAAGCCAGTTACCGAAACGTCCCTCACCAATTGAAGGTGGAATCCAGTTAACTGTCTTGTTGTTTGCAACAAGTTCATCACGAACAGCTGTCATCTTGATGAACCATGTATCTCTTGCATAGTAAATAAGTGGTGTATCACATCTCCAGCAGAATGGATAGTCATGTTCGAACTTAGGAGCATCAAAAAGAAGTCCTTCCTTGTCGAGGTCAACTAATACCTTAGGGTCAGCGTCCTTAACAAAGAGTCCGGCATATGGAGTCTCTGCTGTCATGTTACCCTTACCATCTACAAACTGAATAAATGGAAGGTCGTTATCTCTACCAACACGGGCATCGTCTTCACCGAAAGCAGGGGCGATATGTACGATACCTGTACCATCTGTCATTGTTACATAGTTATCAGCAGTTACGAAGTGTGCCTTCTTGTTCTGCTTTGCTGCTGCTTCGCCTGTACACTTGTAAAGTGGCTCATAGGACTTGCCTACAAGATCTGTACCAACGTACTTCTCAACTACTTCGTAAGCAGCCTTGTCTTCTGTTGCAAACTTTCCAAGCACTGAATCAAGAAGAGCTTCTGCCATGTAGTAAGTGTAGCCGTCTGCTGCATTAACCTTTACGTAAGTTTCGTCAGGATTTACGCAAAGTGCTGTATTTGAAGGAAGTGTCCAAGGAGTGGTTGTCCATGCAAGGAAGTATGCATCTTCTCCAACCACCTTGAAACGAACAATTGCTGAACGCTCTTTAACCGCCTTGTAGCCCTGAGCTACTTCGTGAGAAGAAAGAGGTGTTCCGCAACGTGGGCAATAAGGAACAATCTTGAATCCCTTGTAAAGGAGACCCTTGTCCCAAATCTTCTTAAGAGCCCACCATTCAGACTCAATATAATCATCATGGTAAGTTACATAAGGATCATCCATGTCTGCCCAGAAACCAACCGTATTTGAGAAATCTTCCCACATACCCTTGTATTTCCAAACGGATTCCTTACATTTCTGAACGAAAGGATCAAGACCATAGGCCTCAATCTGTTCCTTTCCATCGATACCAAGTAATTTTTCTACTTCAAGTTCAACAGGAAGACCGTGTGTATCCCAGCCAGCCTTACGTGGAACATAGTAGCCCTTCATTGTACGGTAACGTGGAATCATGTCCTTAATTACACGTGTAAGCACATGTCCGATGTGTGGCTTGCCATTAGCTGTAGGAGGTCCATCATAGAATGTATAAACCGGTCCCTTAGCTCTTGCGTCCATTGACTTTTTAAAGATGTCATTCTCTCTCCAGAACTTCTCAACGGCTTTTTCGCGCTCGACGAAGTTCATGTTCGTGTCAACCTTCTTGTACATTTTTCTACTCTTTTCTATGTAAATTTAAATTTCGTAATACTTTTAGTAAGCCTTGCCCCAAACAACCATAGTCTTGGCTGGTTTGCCGCAGCATATGCATTTGCCTGAGAGATTTTCCTGCTTAAATGGCATGCAGCGGGATGAGAGGCCTGCCTCTTCCTTAACCTTAAGTTCGCATTCAAGGTCGCCGCACCACATAGCCTTAATGAAGCCTGGCTTTGTATCTGCCATTTCCTTGAATTCATCCCACTCAGTTGCTGAGTAAGTGTGAGTCTCAAGGTGCTTCTTAGCTCTTTCAAACATATCGTTCTGAATTGTCTCTAAGAGTTCAGCTACCTTTGTATCAATTTCATCAAGAGAAACAACAATCTTTTCTCTTGTATCACGACGAACAAGTACTGCCTGGTTCTTTTCAATGTCCTTAGGTCCGATTTCAACTCGGATAGGAATACCACGCATCTCCTGCTCTGAGAACTTCCAGCCTGGAGACTTGTCACTGTCATCTACCTTAACTCTGAAAGCACCAAGCTTTTCCTTGAGTTCCTGAGCCTTTTCAAGAACGCCTTCCTTCTTCTGCATGATTGGAATAATCATTACCTGAGTAGGAGCAATTCTTGGAGGAAGTACGAGACCATCGTTATCACCATGAACCATGATGATGGCTCCGATCATTCTTGTACTAACGCCCCAGCTTGTCTGATGAACGTACTGAATCTGATTGTTCTTGTCTGTGTAAGTCATGTCGAAAGCTCTTGCGAAACCATCGCCAAAGTTGTGGGATGTACCGCTCTGAAGAGCCTTACCGTCATGCATTAAAGCTTCAATAGTATAGGTTGCTTCTGCACCTGCGAACTTTTCCTTGTCAGTCTTTCTACCTGTAATAAGAGGAATTGCAAGAACCTGCTCGAAGAAGTCGGCATATACATTAAGCATCTGAATTGTTCTTTCCTCTGCCTCTTCAGCTGTTGCATGAACAGTGTGGCCTTCCTGCCACAGGAATTCGGAAGTACGAAGGAAAGGTCTTGTAGTCTTTTCCCAACGAACTACTGAACACCACTGGTTGTAGAGCTTTGGAAGATCTCTGTAAGAGTTAATAATTCTTGAATATAAATCGCAGAAGAGAGTCTCGGAAGTTGGACGCACGCAAAGCTTCTCCTGAAGCTCTTCCTGTCCACCGATTGTTACCCATGCACACTCAGGTGCAAATCCTTCTACGTGATCTTTTTCTTTATTTAAAAGGCTTTCGGGAATGAACATTGGCATATACACGTTTTCCACGCCGGTTTCCTTGAATCTTGCATCAAGTTCCTTCTGAATGTTTTCCCAGATTGCATAGCCTGCTGGCTTTAAAATCATGCAACCCTTAATTCCACTGTACTCAATAAGGTCAGCCTTCTTTACAATGTCCGTATACCACTGGGCAAAGTCCTCATCCATGGAGGTAATTGACTCGACCATTTTCTTATCGTTAGCCATTATTTTAGTCCTTTCTGGCACAATACGCCAAAATACTCTGAATTATTGTACGCACAAAGCCCCTGTTTGTCAAGAATTCAAAGAGTTGTTGCCAAAGTTGATAAATTTGGTAAAATAAGTTTTGGAGGATTACCATATGGTTGTTTTTTCGTTCATTGTTTCAGCGATTATTCTATCAAAACTAAAGAATCGCTATTATTTTTATAAATTAAACAACAGCAACACGTTTATGTGGTCGCTTTTCGGCCTTACCATAGCCACATATGTTGCCTGGCCGTTTGTTTTCATATCTTACTTTTTCTTAAAAGGCAGCGGCGTTTTAGACAAAATGGCTTCCGGCAATTTAAAGAGAAGGCAGGAGGCTGAAATCCTGGAGCGCTTTAAAAAGGCCGAACCTAAGAGTGATGTCCCACACAGCAAGTACTACCAGTATCAGTACAGGGAAACTTACTTTAATTCATCTTCAGAGATGGGACTTCCTGAGTCACCTAAGAAGCGTGAGAAGATCATAAAGAAATTTAATAAGGAATATGCCCTTAATCTGACCAGTCACCAGATTGAAAACATCGTAAACGTAACCTACGCCTCCAGAGAGTGGGCGAACGAGCTTAAAATGATGGAAAGGTCCTACGTCTCCCCTTACGAGTGGATGATGAATGGCCCATACTGGCTTAGAATCTACATGACTGCATTCCCAATCATGGACATCGTGCCGGATTACAAGTTGCAGGAGGACGTGGTAATTAGAGCCTTCGACGAGGTTTTCACCTACGGCTGCGGTCCCGGCAATCTTCCTTTAGAAGTAGTGGTAGAAAACATCAACACCAAATTTCTCACCAAATTTGACGACGTTACCTTCCTGCGCGCCGTTGAGTACATGAAGTCTAAGGGCAAGGAATATTCCTTTGCCACCTCAGTCATGGACAGCGTAAATACGCAGATGTACGACTTGGAAAGCAAGTACGACAGAATGTAGGCAGACGAAAGACCTGAAACATGCACTGCAGAATGTAGGCTGACGAAACACTTGAAACATGTGTTGCAGAATGCAGGCTGGCGAAACACTTGAAACATGTGTTGCAGAATGCAGGCTGGCGAAACACTTGAAACATGTGTTGCAGAATTCGGGCAGAAAAAAACCGCGTCTGGCCTGACACGGTTTAAAAGAATGCCTGATAAAGAAAGCTGCCTGTTCCGGATACAGTTGCCTTTTGACAGCCCGTCGGCTAAATGATGGATCAATTTCCAAAGGAGTGTGTAGGATAAGAAGGACACAGGCACTCTTTTTACATGCTATGTAGTTTAGCAAATTCGGCGGAAAAAGTAACCGAACGAACTAACCAAATATTTTTAAAATTTAACAATAAAACGACAACAAAAAAGAACCGGGGCAGAAACTGTCTCGGTTCTTTTGTACATTTTAAACTAAATTTTTTGTTAAAGATTACAACTAACGAACTGGTAGCCATTTTCTCCGGCGTAGTTAACCAGGTTCTTTCCCTCATCATCCGCCGCCTTAAAGTCATCGCCCTCTTCAACAATTTTTACCATGCCTTCAGGGTAGAGACCGCTGTGCGCCAGTTCCACCTTCTTCTCGTAGCCAAGACGAAGTGGTGAGAAAAGAATCATCTGCTCTTCCTGACCTTCCTTCTCTGCCTTTCTGGCAAAGGAAACAATGGTCTGCGCCAGCACTTCCGGTGTGGCAAAAGATGAATCCAAAACTAAATCATAGTTAGAAAAATCAAAATAGTTAAGGCCGTAGATGTCAGCATATCTCATCTTTTCATTAGCTGCTCTCTCACGAAGCTTGTCCTTGCACTCTTCAGGAGACTTGTAGCTTTCCACTGCGCCTCTTGAAGCGTCATTGTAAACTCTCCTGGTTGCCTCGTCCAAACTAACGGACAGGAAAATCTTGTAGCTCTTCTCCACAAAGTTCCAAGCCAGTCTTGAATCAAACACAATGTTCTTGTCAGGATTCTCTCTGGATATCTTTGCCGTGGTGTCATCAATTAAATGGTCGTACTTGTGATCTGAACACATGAGTTTGTTCATTTCCAAAACGCTAAGACCCATCTCAGCTGCCAAATGTCTCTGTACGGTGCCGGTTGAGTAAATCTCAAAACCGTACTTTTCCTTTAATATCTTACAAATTGTTGATTTTCCGCTTCCAAGGTTTCCGGTAAGAGTAATGTGCATTCCCGCTCCTCCTATAATCCTGCGCGGACAAAAAGCCCCCGCTCACGATCTAAAACATGCTATCTGTTGCAAATATTTTAAATCAATAGCGGAGGCTTTTCAAGTTCTTTTAGGTGGCGTGCCAATTTGGATGCAAGCACGATTTTGTTTACTGCCACCCTCCACAGGACCGGAGATGCAACTTACTTTCTCATTGGGTCATGTTGGGGTTTGTAGAATTAGAAAGTTCTGTGATGACTATGATTCACCGGTCAAGCTTAAAACAATTTTATTAAAAGGCATATGCGAATTCCATTGACATAGTCGCCGAATCAATTGCCCATATATTGCTTTTTCAGGCGGGGCCCCTCGGGAATATGCCGAAAATTGCCCCCAATTTTTGGCACCATTTAACAATTAATTCACTTGACCTTAAGTAATCGCGCAAGTATAATTCTAATAAATTAGCAGAGGCTAACCATGGTTTTGCTTAGGCAAAATCCTAATGTATCATTCCCGCAAGGGAGAAAGAGGTGTAATTATGGCAGATGAACAGCCATTACAGGTTTCAAAAGACGTAAAAATCGGCGAACTACTCATGCTCGACCCTACCGTAGCTCCGATTTTCATGAACATCGGCATGTTCTGTGTCGGATGTCCTGCATCTCAGGGTGAAACAATCGAAGAGGCAGCATTTGTTCACGGACTTGATCCTGACGATCTTCTTGAAGAAGTGAACAGATACTTAAAGACACATGAGTACGGTTTTGACATTGATAACATGAATCCATTTGGATTCTAAAAGTTTGGTACGTACCAAAAATTTATCACGTTACATGAAAAAAGCTACTTAGGCGAAAACCTAAGTAGCTTTATTTTATTTCATCAGTTCAACAAGTCTGTGAACTGCATCGTCCTTTGCGACTTCTTTGTAGTACTCCTTGTAAAACGCCAGGGCGTTGTTTCCAATCACAGTGGCATATTCACAGCCTACATTACAAATCGCATTGAATTCGTCCTGTGGAATGTCGTCCATGAAAAGAACCAGGAAGTATCTCTTGCTCTGCATGTCCTTGTAGAGATTTGATCTGCCCTTAAAGGAATTAAAGATTATGTTGCAGAAAGTAGTAGTTTCATCCAGTCCCTTAAAAACAAAGGTTCTGTAGGTACTGCTGTTACCCTTCTTGCCTGCTCTCGCCTTTTTCTTTCTTTCGCGTTCCACAATCTTTGAAAGCTCATCGATGATTCCGCCGGTGCTCTGGTTAAGGTCGATGTCGTTTTCACCTTCTGCCTCATCCATGCCTTCAAGAGTGGCGTCGGAGAACGGATTAATCTTTTCTTCCTCGGAAACTTCCTCAGAATCCTCTTCACCTTGTGGTGTGAACTTTGAGAATCTGACATCCAACTCCTCAGGGCTATCCACCTTGGTGAACACAAGCACGAGAGTTGTTGGAGAAGTAGGAATTGCCTCAATCATGATAGGCAGTTCTTCGCTGGAAAAGCCCAATTTCTCCGTTGCAGTATTTAAAATATCGTGGAACAGTCTGTTTGCCTTGTCTGAACCGTAAGCAAACTCTGAAAGCTTGATGTCTCTTTTTTCCAAGTCTTCCACTGTTAATGTACATTTAATTTGTCTATCGTTAATCTTTTCTATCTTCATTAAATCACGCTCATTTCTCTTTTTCGTTGTTAAATTTATTATATTATCTGACATAATTTATGTAAAGTCGACAGATTTTTGCAAGATTCAAAGTTTTTTCAAAATTTCTTGTAATTCCGACATTTTGCCCTTAAAATTATATTATAAAAATTACATAAGGAGGTTTTAGCTATGGCATATGTTATTAGTGACGCTTGTATCTCCTGTGGTGCTTGTGCAGCAGAATGTCCTGTTGGCGCTATTACTGAAGGCGATTCACAGTACGTTATTGATGCTGACGCTTGCATCGAGTGCGGTGCTTGTGCAGAAGCTTGCCCTGTAGGTGCTCCTACAGAAGGCTAAGAGCAAAACCAACTACTAAAGCAAAGTAACGAGTGTTGAAAGTAGAAAATCAAAGACCTGTAGTCTGAGACTACAGGTCTTTTAATTTGCTAATCAGTTTTCTGAAGGTTAACGAATCTGGTGTTCTCAGCCTGCCAACCAAGCTTTAAAGTTCCTACCGGACCGTTACGCTGCTTACCAATAATGATTTCCGCCTTGCCAATGTCCTTGGACTGCTTGTTGTAGTAATCATCTCTGTAGATGAACATTACCACGTCGGCATCCTGCTCGATGGCTCCGGACTCTCGAAGGTCAGAAAGCATAGGCCTCTTGTCCTCTCGCTCTTCTACCTTTCGTGAAAGCTGAGAAAGAGCAATGACAGGACAGTCAATTTCTCTGGCAATCGCCTTTAAGGAACGGGAAATTTCCGCAACTTCCTGTACCTTGTTATCAATGTTACGACCACTGTTCATGAGCTGAAGGTAGTCGACCATAACGCACTTTAAGTTGTTCTCCAACTTGTACTTCATGCATTTGGATCTAAACTCCTGAATGGTAATTCCAGGCGTATCCTCAATAATCAGATTAGATCTTGAAATAACTCGTGATGTCTCCATCAGGCTCTGCCATTCAGCACTGTCAAGACGACCGGTTCTGATCTTCTGTGATGGCACTCTTGAATGCATGGACAGGAATCGGTTCATGAGCTGTGTGTTCGCCATTTCCAAAGAGAAAATTACGGTAGTGTAATCATTTCGAATTGCCATGTACTCAGCAATGTTAAGTACAAACGCGGTCTTACCCATGGAAGGACGGGCCGCAATAAGAATCAAATCTGAAGGCTGCATTCCCGCAGTCATGTAATCCAGTTCGTTAAAACCTGTTGGTATACCTGTTACACCGCCCTGGTTCTTTGAAGCCTTTTCAATGTTGTTTAAGGCATTAAGCACGATGTCCTGAATTCCGATGGAATCCTTGGTGCGTCGTCCGCTCTGGAAAACCTCGAAAATCTTCTTCTCTGCATCATTAAAGATAGAGTCTCTGTCGGTCTTGTCCATGTAGCACTGATTTGCTGCATTTTCAGACACCTTAATGAACTGTCTGAGCAGGGACTTGTCACGGATAATGCCAACGTACTCCTTAATAAGTGGAGAAGCTGTTGTAGGTACTGCCTGAATCAGGCTGTCCAAATAGTCAACAGTGGTATATTCCTCAGGTATATCCTTCTTCTTTAACTGCTCTTCAAGAGTGATGGCGTCAACGTTTAAATTGTTGTTGTACATGTTAACGATGACGTCGAAGAATATGCCGAGTTTCTTGTCGTAGAAATCTGCGCCATTAAGACCTTCCTGTGCGATGGAAATCGCATCCGGGTCCATGATCATGGCACCGATCAAGCCCTTTTCCGCACTTTCGTCATGCGGCGGAACTCTCTTTACCAGTTTCTCGTCCATGATTTACTCCTCTTCTACAACAACCTTTAATTCAGCTGTTACTTCCGGATGGAGCTTTACAGCTGCAGTAAAATTACCCATATTCTTGAATGGCTGCATAACCAACTTCTTCTTGTCAACTTCAATTCCGGCCTGAGCCTTTAAGGCTTCTGCAACTTCCTTTGCGGATACGGCGCCGAATACTCTGCCGTTCTCACCGATTTTAATCTTGCACTTAACTTCAGAGGCGTTAATCTTTGCAGCCAATTCCTTAGCTTCTGCTAAAAGTTCCGCTGCCTTCTCAGCTGCCACTTTCTGTCTGTACTTTAATTCCTGAAGGCTCTTAGGGGTCTTTTCAACACCCAGGCCTTTTTTGATAATTACGTTTCTGGCATAGCCATCGCTTAAAGTTACGATGTCCTCTGCCCTTCCGACATTTTTAACGTCCTTTAAAAGTATTACTTCCATTGTTTCTCCTATAATTCTCCGTTCGCAACCATCTGGGAAAGGAGCTTCTTAAGTTTTGTTTCTGCTTCTGCTACTGTCACGCCTTCAAGCTGAGCACCGGCAATATTCAAATGTCCGCCACCGCCAAGCTTCTCCATGATAATCTGTACGTTTACTTCGTCAATGGATCTGGCACTGATGTAAATCTGCTGGTTGTAATCAGTGAAGACGAAGGATGCCTTGATGCCCTTGATATTTAAGAGGTCGTTGGCAATCTGCGCACCCAGTACAGTTGGAGTCTCTACAGATTCAGGGATACAAACCGCAAGTGCGAAACCATCCATGAACATTTCCGTAGAGGAAACTGCCTTAGCCTTTGTGACATATTCACTCATGTCAGTTCTAAATGCCTTTCTGACTCTGGTGATGTCGACACCGTTCTTTCTAAGGAACGCTGCTGCCTCAAAGGTTCTGACACCTGACTTTGTAACAAAGTTGTTGGTATCTACAACGATACCTGTATAAAGTGCTTCGGCCTCTAACTGCTTAAGCTTAACATCATCGCCAATGTACTGCAGGATTTCTGCAACCATTTCACTGGCAGAGGAGGCATATGGCTCAATATAAGAAAGTACCGAATGCTTAATTGAATCGCTGGTCACTCTGTGGTGATCAAGCACGATTACAGTCTGAATTAAATCGAAAAGTTCAGGACACTCTGTTCTTACAGGACGGTTAACGTCAACTACGATGAGCAGGGCGTTGGCCTTAGCCATTTCCTGTGCCTTAATGGTTCCGATAAACATGTCATCCGGATAGTCCGGAGAAGCATTAAAGGCATTTACGATTGGTGCGATGCCGGCATTGGTCTCGTTTAAGACAATGTGGGCATTCTTTCTAAGCGTTAAGGCAATTCTGTAAACACCAATGGCTGAACCCACCGCGTCAGTATCACTGATGGAGTGACCCATGATAAAGATGTCGTCATGTGCCTCGATGAGTTCGCGCAGGGCGTGTGCCTTAACTCGTGCAGTAACTCGTGTACTCTTCTCAATGGAAGCAGAATTACCGCCAATATAAGTTATGTCGTCTCCCGCCTTGATGACAATCTGGTCACCACCTCGGCCTAATGCGAGGTCCATGGCAGCACGGGCATATTCATAGCTCTTTGCGTAGTTCTGATTTGCCACGCCAAGACCCATGGAAATGGTAATGCCGACTTCAGTGTTACCTGTGGAAATCTTCTTGATTTCTGACAGCAGGTCACGACCGGTTTTCTTTACTTCTTCAAGATACTTTTTCTGGAACACAAACAGGTACTTGTCGTTCTCCAGCTTTTTAAATACCGCATTCATGGACTGCATGTAGCGATTGAGCTTTCGGTCAACTAAGGCAACCAAAAGAGAACGCTTAACTTCGTCCACATACTCAAGGACTTCATCGTAGTTATCGATGTAGAGAAGTCCGATGATCATCTGCATGTTAAAATTTTCAGTCTTTAAGGTGTCAATCTCTGTTTCATCATAGAGATAGGCAGCCATAAGGCGTGAATCCTTGTTTTCGGTTGTCTCAAGATTCTGGTCAAAGGATGGAACATCAATCACACTAAGAATTACCTTGTAGGAAAGTCCATCAATCTTTGCATGGAACACCACGTCAGTTTCCACTGTAGGAAGCTTCGCCTTGGTTACGTTAGGGAAAATCTCGCTGAGTTTTCTGGCGTTATTACCATGCTCTGCAAGAAGTTCCTGCATCTCGTAGTTAGACCAGAGAATGCTGGTATCCTCATCAAGTACTGCGTAAGGCACTGCCAGAATGGAGAGAATTTCCTTCTGTGCCAAATTAAAGCCTACGCCGTAGCCCACCAGATTCTTCTTGAAATAACGAATATAAAGAAAAGTTGAAGCAGCCGCAATAATTAAAGCCACTGCCAGAGAACCATAGAGAACCGGAAGCACCGCCTTGTTGTTAATCAGCTGCATGGCAATGATGTCGCCAACTAAAATCACAGCCAACGCGATAAACGGCATTGCAAAATAAATTTTAAATCTAGATTTTTTCATAATTAATTATCTTTTTACCAAAGCTGTTTTAAATTAAGTCCTTAAACAAAAACGAACGGACATTTTTATTATAAAGTGTCCGTTCGTGAGTGTCAATTTTCAAAGAAGTTTTTTGCCTTTGGGAAGAGCGACTTAAATTCAAAGAATTTGTCCAGCATATGCCCAAAGAACCCGATTACGGTTCCATTAATTGCAGTGGTTATGAGCGTGCCGATACCTATGCCTCTGATCTCTCCAAAAAATGCCAGAGTCAGCACTACGGAAAGGACAAGACAGCTCGCATCAAAAAATGTTTTAAACTTGGCGAAGTTTAATTTGAAATGCTTGCTGATTACCTTTACGAAATAGTCGTAAACCTGTGGACACACGTAAACCTTTATGATTAGCGCCACCGCAAATTCCGTGATTATCGTTCCCAACACAAACATAACAATTCTTACGGGCATGGCGAAATCTCCGGGAGTTGTAACGTTTGGGTTAAACGCAGGAATCACTGCTCTCCACGCATCCAGAATCACACCATAAATAAGGCAGGTGATAAAGGAAAAGAAGAAGGCAGGTTTTATTTTCTTAACCAGAATACACATCAGGACAAAAAGCACGCCCTGAACAACGTACTCCGCCTGGCCAAAGGTAAGAACCGTAAATTTAAGGCTCAGAATGTAGGCAGGACCCACAATCATGGATACGCCAAAATCCGATGCAGCCACAATCGCCACGGAAAGTGCAATCAGCACCAGCGCAATCAGGTAGGCTACTTCTTCGTGAAACACAATCTTCTTCATAAATTCCTCAATCTGTCCGTTTTACGAACCAGGGCACCAATTCTCCCTCTCTTTTTTGAACGTATTTATTTTAATCGGCATATGCCTCCCCGTCAATTACAAACAAAAAAGACCATGCCATTAGCACAGTCTTTTTTGCTGTTGGTTACTCCATTTATAAAGGTTTCTCCGATTCCCTCGGAAGGATTATACCTGTTTCAATAATTACTCTTTAACTTCATCCTCTCACTATTATGAAACTTCACCTTATTATGAATAAACGTAGCAAGCAAATTAATTTGAAATAATTTCATAGGTGTAAAAAGTTTTGGCGGCTGCTGCACCATCATCTGCGCCGGCGACGGTAGTATAGCCCGAAAGCATCTTTTCGTTCCATACGCCTCCGATACAGTAGTACTCAAAACCGTCCATTTTGTAGCAGGCATAGGTTAAAGTGTAAGCCTCGTGCTGTTCACTTAAGGACTTGTCCGGATCGTAGGCCACATCACAACCTACTACGAATTCATCCGCTTCCACATCTGCCATGCTGATTACCTGAGCCTTGTTAGTCTCAAGTTTAGAAGCAGGTTCTCCTGTTCCATAAAGTTCTGACATGTTTGCCTGTGCTGCAGTGAACAGAGCCTTTGCGTTAAGCACGTACTGCTTTCTCTTTGCTCTGTCAATGTAACCAAGTAGCGCAGGTACCAATATCGCTGCCAATATCGCCAGGATTACCAGTACTACTATGAGTTCCACCAGGGTGAAACCCTTGTTTTTCTTATCTATTTTCTTCCCAAATTTCATTTCCCCGGTTCCCCTAATAACCGTTTTATAAAAAAGGGAGGTTGGTGGAACCAACCCCCGCTTTATGTTTAAATTTAGATTTGACTACTAACACTCAAACTACTAATTACCAGATTTGAATTGGATTTGTAGGAGCTGTTGTAGCCTGTGTCCATGAACTTCCGTTGAAGTACAGTGATACACCATTTTCTTCGTAAAGTGCAGTACCTATTGTGTAAGAATCATGGTTTGCAGATGTAGCTGTTGTAGTAGTTGTAAGAGCTGCATTTGTACCGATTGTAAATGCTGTACCAGGAACATCAGCTGTATTCTGAATTACTTCTTTTCTGTCATCAGTAAGATCTGCTAAGTTTCCGCCTTCACCATAGATGGATGAAAGTTCAGCCTGTGCTGCTGTTAATGCTGACTTAGCGTTAAGTACGTACTGTTTCTCTCTTGCTCTATCAATGTATCCAAGTAATGCTGGTACAAGGATAGCTGCTAAGATAGCTAAGATTACCAATACAACGATAAGTTCTACCAACGTGAAACCTTTGTTTTCATTTCTCTTCTTCATAGTTTCGATCCTCCTCAGGAATAATATAGTATTTTCTATTTTGTTGACCGGAAAGCTTCGATTCAACTCATTTCCTTTTCCCCAAGTTTTGTTTGATTTGTGCTTTCCTCAACTTGTAATTTAATTATATCGTTCAGGATTTTTTTTGCAATCGTTTTCAACGCCAAAAACCACCCCTTAAATCCCTTGGTAAACTTGCACAATTTATCAATCATTGTTTTGTGCATCTTGTTAAATCCACTGACGCATATAATGACATTTTATTTTATTTTTTCTATTCATATTTCGTTCATATTTGATTTACATTGCGTTCTTAATGAAATCATTTCATTTTATTTTAAAAATCTTTTCATATCGTTTCATCTGAAAATTCATTTTGTTTCATATGAAACTTGCATATTTTCACATTTTTCGCTGAAAACACACACAAATTCTTGAACGAATTTTAAAGTACACTTGCTCCAGAGTCCAAACTTTACTAAAAAAAGAAAGGGATGATCACAGGATCATCCCTTAAATTCACTCTATTTAGTCGTAATAAGCCACCTTTGACATCTCTGATACGGTAGTTACGCCCTGTTTTACCAGTTCCAATGCACTTTCCTTAAGAGTGTTCATGCCCAGGTTCGCTCTGGCATATGCCTTAATTTCCTCTGCAGTAGCATTCTCTGAGATCATTTTTCTGATTTCCTTATCTATAGGAAGAATCTCATGAATGGAAATTCTGCCCTTGAAACCTGTATTGTTGCATTGTCTGCAGCCTACGGCATGCTTAACCTGTGTAAGATAGGTTCCGGCTATACGCTGATCATCTGCTGTCATTGGGCCCCACTCGCCACAGTAAGGGCAAACCTTACGAACAAGTCGCTGGGCAATGATACCAACTAAAGAGTTAGCCAGCATGAATGGCTCTACGCCCATGTCCACCAATCGAACTACGGAAGACGCTGCATCGTTAGTATGGAGTGTTGAAAGTACCAGGTGACCTGTAATCGCCGCTCTAACGGAAATTGAGGCAGTCTCGGCATCTCGAGTCTCACCTACCATGATGATATCCGGATCCTGACGAAGCAAAGCACGAAGACCAACCTCAAAGGTAAGGCCGGCCAGGTTGTTAACCTGCATCTGCGCCAGCTTAGGAAGATTCTTTTCTACAGGATCTTCAATTGTGGAAATGTTAACGGCTCTCTCACTAAGTCGTGAAAGAATCATGTAAAGAGTCGTAGATTTACCTGAACCGGTAGGTCCCGTAACATAAATAATACCGTTTGGTGACTCTAACATTCTTGCTACCTTCTGATAATTGTCATCAGACATACCGAAGGAACCTGAGTGATCAATAGTTGCAGAAGAAGCAAGAAGTCTCAGTACGGCCTTTTCTCCGAATACCGTAGGAATTACGGACACACGAAGGTTAATAAGCTGTCCGTCTACGTTCATTCTAAAGTGACCATCCTGAGGAACTCGGCGTTCTGCGATATCGAGCTCGCCCAGAATCTTAATTCGTGCAATAACGGAATTATGAATGTTTTTAGGCAGTGTCATGAATTCCTGAATAACGCCGTCCATTCTCATTCGAACCATGGTATGGCTTTCATAAGGCTCGATGTGAATATCGGAAACGTTGGAATTGTAGGCACGCACTACCAGGTTGTTTATAAGATTAATGATAGGTGTATCGTCATCGGCATTCTCAATGTCTACGTCAATGATGTCCTGATCAACTTCTGCAGTAGAGCTCGCAGACGCCTTGCTGGCCGCCTTCTGAGCAGACACTTCAGAATAGTAGTACTGGATTGCATTATCCAGTTCATCCTTACTACTAAGGGAAATCACCAGTTCCATACCGGTTACCTGACGGATATCCTCAAGTCCGTAGAAATTAAGCGGATCGTTGGAAAGAACCATCAGTCGCGCACCATCAATTTGGTAAGCCAGCATGCTGTACTTTTCAGCCAGTGACTTCGGCACAAGTTTTACGGCGTTAATGTCTACCGATACAGAATTAGGTTCCTTAACCTCCAGGCCCATGCGTCGAGCCAGAGCTTCCAGCATCTGCGCCTCGGTAATAAAGCCCATCTCAATAAGAGCACCACCGAGTCTGACACCCTCGTGCTCCTTTTGGTAGGCTATCGCCTGTCCGATTTGATCATCAGTAACGTAACCAAATTCCTTAAGTACATCACCTATTCGAATTCTCTGGTTATTATCTGCCATTCTATTCTCCCTGTCGGATAACTCCGACAACATCTTATTTTACTCTTCAGTAGTAATAACTTCGACCTGTCCGTCGCCGTAACCATATCTGAAAAGTCTAAAGTTAACTGTAAGTTCTACATAGCCACTGGAAGCTGTAACTAAGTCATCACTGTTTTCAAAGACGATGGCTTCGCTCCATTCGTAGCTGTCCACAAGAATTTTCTTGTCGTAGTTGTTAAGCTCTTCAAGGAAATCCTGAAGATCTTCTCTTTCGCCTGCCACCTTCATGGTAACAGCTGCGGCATATACATCCTTTGCATATACCACTTCTTCAATCTCAGTAGATTCTCCGTCCTCGGAATCTGTCTCTTCTTCTGTGGAGAGTGTATCTTCAACAGATTCGGCATATTCCTCACTTTCGGTATTACCATAAAGGTAAAGATCTGAGTACTGGTAAGGCGTTAAATCTGTTGGTGTGTTTTCCAAGCTGATTTCAAGGCTTGTTGCATTAAGGTCATAACTTAAGGCAAGTGTTGTAAACTCCAGGTCGATATCGCTGGCACTTACCATGTCATAGTAGTTAGCACCCTCTTCTTCAAGAGTTGCCGTATACTCTTCATTGGCGGCCACAGCCATAATCTGGTTATTTACCTTCATCTCATTGACGGATTTCTCATCTTCTTCATCCTGAATCTGAGACTTTAATTCCATGATGGCCTTAAACTGAGGTCTGATGCCCCAATAACCGATGCCCACAATGATTACGAACAATGCGAGGCCGATTAATAGTTTTTTATCTTGAGCTGTTAATTGCGCTTTTTCCATTCTGCACCTCTATTATTCTGTTTCTTCTGTAGTTTCAGTTTCAATAGTTTCTGTTTCAGTTGTGTCTTCTGTATCATCAGTTTCTGCTGCATCTGCATCGGTCTTGGTTGTCATGCCGCGTCCTGCGCCTTCTGCTAAGATGCAGTTTACGTTGATGTTCCACTCACCGGTGTTCTCATCTAACTCATAGCCTGTGTACTCGACTTCTTCGAAGATGTCAACTTCGCTTAAGTCTTTAATGTACTGGTTGATGATACTTACCTCCTTGGATGTAGCCACAAACTCTACCACACCACTTTCGGAATTGAAGGATGAAATGGTAACAGTGGCATATGCCGCTGACACATCCTCAATCGTCGCTATGATGTAGTCGTTACATACAGGATAAGTCTGGATGTTTTCATTGGTTCCCTTAAGAGCCTCAATCTGCGTCTGCAGTACCAGATTCTCTTCCAGGGTTTCATCGTAGCTTGTAACAGCTTCCACTACCATAGGGGACTCGTTGTACTCCTGAGCTTCAGCCAGGTCATCCTGAAGTTTGTTTTTGTAAAGCACACTGGCTCCAAAGAGAAGCGCCATTACTACGAAGGCTACAACAATTGCGATGATGCCTCGCTTGGTTGCTTCCTTCTCTGCTGCTGTCGCTTCCTTCTCAACGTAGTTGTCTAAGAAGTTCGCACCCTTGTTGGTTCTGCAAAGACCACTGACTGCCGCTACTGCATTAGATGCAGCAATGTTAATCATGGACTTCTTGGATACGTCCGGCGTATAAAGATAAACCGCAGCATCAATACCATAACGGGAGAGCATGTTCTTAAAAGGTGTAACCCTGTCAGATGTGTAACCGGCAATGACTACCTTGTCCAGCGGAACGTTAATCTGTTTGTTGGACTGCATGAACTGGTTAATCTGAGAAAAGGCACGACCTACGCCCTCAATGTATTCGTCAGTTCCCTGCTCACTGAAAATTCGAATCGAATTGTAGAAAACGTAACGTCCATCCACAAAAAGGATGTTGGTAATAATGTTTCCGTCCGCTGCATGGAACACGAAGTTCTTGTATTTCTGTGAAAGGTTAAGCCCTACGTAGTTGATGATTGAGGACTCAGCAGCCCATATGCCACCAAGCTCCACACCAGCTTTCTTAAACATGTTAACGTAATGCTTAACAAAATCCTTGGAAACAACTTCGGCGTGTGCGATGTTAATTTTCTTACCATCGCCCTTACCCAGATTAGTAAAGGAGTAAACGTCATCGGTCTCACGTTCCATGTCTGCAAATTCTCTTGCAATGTAGGCCACCGTATTTTTACGGTTCATTTCAGGAACGTTAAGATTCTTGCTGGCAATCTTGTTGCTGGCAATTACAAGTTTTACACCCTTCTTATCAAGTTTCTTTGTAGTCCAGAGATCCTTAATGAATTCAACAAAATTAGTCTCGTTCATTACAATACCATTAATGAGTGTTCCTTCCGGAGCATCAACATTAATGATGTTCTTCACTGAGATTTTTGTTGTTCCCTCAGAACCAATCACAACGTGTACATTTTGATTGGCAAGGTAAATAACTGTACTCATTTACGTTTCTCCTTAATAGCTGTTTGATGAGTCTGCAATAGACTGGTAAGAACCATAGATTGGCTTAATTACCGCTATCATAATGAATCCTACAACTACAGCCATGATTACGATCATGACCGGTTCAATGTAAGAAACCAATTTCTCGATGGCGATTTCAGAGTCATATTCCATCTGCTCCGACATCGAGTTAAGCATCTGATCTAAGGCACCTGTCTCTTCACCTACCATGATGGAGGAGGAGAGTTTAGAAGTAAATCCGTCGATGTCACGAATAACATCTGAAAGATTCTCACCACTTCTGATTCTTGAAATTGCCCTGTCAAACTGTGATTCTATGTAGGCATTGCCAATTGTAGATTTAGCAATGGTCAGGCAGTTTACAATAGGAATACCGGCTGAGTAAAGACTCGCCAGCGTTCTTGCAAATCGTGCCGTAAAAATAATCTGTTCAAGTTTTCCAATGGTAGGCATCTTAAGAAGCATTCTGTCCCATCCTAATCTTACGATTGGAATGGTTTTAAGGATTCTGATAAATACGTAAAGCACGAAAGCTCCAAAAATCAAAATGTACCATTTGTGCGCTATGAAGTCGCTGAGTGCCAAAAGCATGGACGTGGCCATTGGCAATTCGTCCATCTGCGAGAACAGTGAATCGAACTGCGGAATAACAAAGCCCATGATTACTGCAACTACGATTACAATGAGTACTGCAAGAATCTTTGGATAGGTCATGGAGCTCTTAATCTTCTGACGCAATCTGTGATCCTTCGCATAGTAGTCTGCCATCTGCATGAGCGTACCACCCAGCTGACCGGAGGCCTCAGAACTCTTAATCATATTAATGAAGAGAGGAGGAAAAGTATCGCCCTTGGTCTGCAGTGCGTCTGAAAGTGTCATACCGCCTCGAACCAATTTCAGGATTTCCTGATAGGACTTTCGGTCCTTCTCCTTTAAGGTCTCATCTTCACAAACAATGGTTAATGCTCTTACCAGCGTAATACCTGCCTCAATAAGCTGACCTAAATTTCTTGCGAATTCAGAAAGCTTGTCAGACTTCATACGCTTAACGACCACTGTTTTTACAGTAGACTTAACGCTTAAGAGTCGCATCTCTTTATCGGCTAATTTTTTATGGAGTTCGGCTTCGGAATTGGCCGGCATTAAACCTCTGACCTGTTTTCCGTTTTTGTCTATCGCCTTATACTTGAAATTTTCCAAATTTTAACCTCTGCTAATCATTATCTCCTCGGTAACTGAAGAGGTTAACATAGTAGTTAACGTCCCAACACTCACCGTTTTCTGCATCATATCTATAAACAACCTGGTAGTGATCCTTGTAATAGGTGAATCCCAGGATCTGCTTTGTGGCCTTATTGTAAGCTGTAAGCTTTATTGTGCCCGGTACCGCTGCCAGCTGGTAGAGTGCATCCTTGTAGCTTTCGTTGATTCCCGTTGCGGAAGTCGCATCGAAAATCGTAGATCCTGCGGCATATGCCTCAATGTCCACCGACTGCATGGAAAGCTTCGCGTTTTTCGCTTCTCTTAAGGCTGTTCGGCCATCGGCCCTGACCTTAAAATAAAGAAAAACCGAACCAACCACGATAAGGGCAACCAGGAATATACCTATAATTTTCAGCCATCTGATTATTATCGTGCCTGCTCGGCTTCTAACAATTTCCATATGTCCCCCCAATAATTATTTTTGTATGACCTAATTTTATAGTTTTTCACTTCCATTTACAACCCTATGCACTTTTCTGCATGGGGGCTGTTTTTTTAAATGTCGGGATATGCGACCGCAAATCCTTCTATTTAGTTATTTTTCTAAAATCATGTCAGATGCTCAATATATAAATTATACCTTAATTCTGTATCGTAATGCCGTTATCGGCTGCATCGGCGAAATTGCTTAAGGTGATATATTTTGTAGCTTTGTAGCTGCCTAAGTCTTCACTTGTAAGTGTAATCTCACATTTAATAACATTCTTTGGATAACTTGCGTCCTCACTGTTTGCCAGGCTAAAGGTCAGATCTGACACTTTGTAGCCCATGTAGGAGCTTGAATCAAATTTCCAGTCGACTGGTGCTGTTGTCACGTCAGTTCCGTCCTCATCCTTGGTAACCTGACCGTAGTGGATGATAACTTCACCATCGGTATTAGCATAGATTAATACCTGCGCGTTAGTAGCATCTCTAAAAGCAATGGCGTTTCCAAGAATCTCGTCCTCGGCAAGTGACAAAGTAGGATTCGTGGAATCAATACCATCTTCATAGTCGGTGATAGCTCCGTTGTAGATGGTAACCAATCCACCGGTGCCCTGACTTCTTGCCGGCCAAAGCTTGCCGGAAATCTTGTCTTCTAATGTCGCCGTCACTTCCATACCGTAGGTCTGGGAACGAGCCTTGTCATAGATCAGCATCGTGGAGGTAATTACCTGAACGGCGGCAATCATGAATATGCCAATGAGCATAAAGCACACCAACATCTCCACCAGGGTCATTCCTTCAGTGGAGCGATTAAATTTTCTTAATTTTTCTCTGATGCGCTTAATCATAGTCTTCCTTAGTTAGTAAATTTAATCAATCTGTAGTTTCGGGTAAAGGCGGCTGTGTAAATGTCCACGTCCGCGCTAATGGTTACGGTAGAGGCGCCTGCCTGGGCTGATGCCGTGTCCGGTACCAGTTTAAAACTTCCGGAGGTTCGTGTGCGGGTTACGCCAGCGTCACTCTCAACGCCTTCAGCAAGGGACTCTCCCTTTGCCACCTCAGAGTTAAACACCTCGTTTTCATTCTTTATGTCCGTGGCGCTCATGGTCATCTTCTGCGAGAACTGAATCAGATAGTAGAAGGACGTGAGCACTATTGTGAGCACAACGAAAGCAATCAGTACTTCTATCATGGTTGTACCGGCGTTCTGTCCGCTAAATTTTCTTGGTTTTTTAGTCATCTCGTGTCCTCTAATATTTCTTGTAAACTGACCAGGTCCAATTTTCCGTGGCGGTTCCGCTCACTCTTAAAACAAGATGTACGATGGAACTGCTGGAGCCCTGCTCTGCTTTTACCAAAAGATGCATGAAATCGCCATTAGCAACTGAGTCGCCCTTGGTTTCCCAATAAACGGTAACGTTCATGGTAGGAGTATCAAGGTCTGTGCTAACACTGTAATTAAACTTGGAACTGGAACTTGTCCAATTCTCACCCAGTCCCTTCATTTCCGTGTAGAAGGCTGAACTTGTGTCGGAAAGTTCCGCCACTAATTCGTCAGAGAAGCTTCGTGAGGCCTCTTCGCATATGCCTGCTTCTGCTTTTCTCTGAGCTGTCATATAGGACTGGTAAGAAACCACCAGGAGAGACAGGCAGAAGATCATTACAACGAGCAGCACAACAAGAGTAACTACAAGAGCTACTCCGCTGTCGTCTGACTTAAATTTTTTAGTGATATTCTGTCTCATGTCGTCTCCGAATTAATTACCTGCTTTTTCTCTTACCCTTGTTCCAATGTAGTACTCGTAAAGTTTGTCGTACTCACTGTAAAGGTATATTCTGCTGTTTCCGGTTGCCTTTCCGGCACTAAGTGAAGCATAGTAGCTGTTAAGATCGCTCTGTGCTTCTTCCGGTGTGTTGGCAAGACCTGTGGTTTCTGGATAATTCTGTCCGCCCACAATGTTATCTTCGTCTTCTACAACAATAAATCTGTAGTAGTGCCATCTGTTATTCTGTCTGTAAAGTACAGCCATTCCGTACTCTAAGATTCCGTCATCATCAAAATCATTGTTAATGCCGTAAACGCTAAATGTAATATTTCCGCTTGGTTCCCAATCCATGTAACCCTCGAAGAAATTCTGAAGGTTAGTGGTTCCTACGTAATTGTAACTTGCATTGGTGCTTATACCAATTGCGTCATAACAATGCTGAGTGCTATCGGAACTAATTCCGTATACTCGGCGTGCATCCCAGCCGCCACCGGCTGAGCCATCGTAGTAGCTGTAATTTCTACAGTACTTAACCGTCGCATTTGAAATGTCATAAACAATACCAGCTGCATAGCCATTTCTGTTGTCCGTTGTGGTTCCGTGAACAACTGCAGTGTTTACGCAGTCATCAATCGTGCCTCCGGTAGCTGTGGAAGCGATACCACCGGCATATGCATTGTTTCCATAGCCGTAAACATCGCCATGGTTTGTGGAATTAATAACTGTTCCACTGGTAGTTCCTGCAAGGCCACCTGCGTGATTACCGCGAACCTCACAGAAGTTTGCCACTGTATTTAAAGTACCTGTATTGCTTCCTGCGAAAGTTCCTACATAATTCGTACCATAGAAAGCTTCGTAATTATAATCTGCTTCTGCGTAGCTGCTCTTATCAAGGGAGTAATCCATGGTTGCGTTCTGGATTGTTCCTGCATTGGCAACAAACATTCCGACAGCACCGGTAGAGCTTGAAGTGTTACCCAAAGTATAAATAACGCCATCCGTTGATGTGTTAGAGGACGCCGTATTACCAGTGCTATTTTCATAGGCACTGTAGAAATACTCTAAGAAATCGCTATCTACAAGCCAGGTAGTTCCGCCCACCGTCTTAGTGGTAAGTTCCATGGAGTCTGAATAAATTGTAAAGCCAAAGATGCTGAAATTGTAATAGTAAGTAACCGGATAATTTGCCTTCTGCGTAGCATAGTAGCTGTTGTAGTAGGTGGCAAAATTATCATCCATCCAGTCGTCTATTGCTCGCTCGTAAGCTCTGGCTCTGCCGAGCTCTTCTAACACGTAGTAGCTTGCATATATTTCCGCAAATTCTGCGCTGTCCCCATAGGAAACGCGTTCGTTGTAAACAGAATTGTATTCGCTGTCGTAATTTGTCTTGTAAGTTGTGTAAGTGTTCGTTGTCTTAAACAGATTGTAAAGATATCTGTAGTAGCTGCCATCAACAAGGTAACGTTTACCGGAGTTGATGCCCGAACCCTCTACTACAACAAGCGAAGCATAGTTTCCGTCAGCGTCACTAAGTACAGTTGAATAATCTCCGTTGTTTCTCTGATAGAAGTTACGATAGTAGTTATCAAAGTTTGCTTCTTCCCACGTCTTCTGTTCATCAGAAATGTTGTCATCGTTAGCTATGTTGCTACCGCCGTCCTGAGCGTTGGTAACTGCGCTTGCGATGTCATAGACGCCGTAGTAAGCATTCCAGTCTTCTCCGATAACAAGGCCCTTAAGCGAGTAGCCGCCGGAGGCGTTACCGTTAAACAAGTCTCCCGCATCCAGCTTTGCAAAGGATGGGAATGCTGCGCCCGTAATGGATGCGCTGCTTTCACCGTAATTAGCGGTAAGTGAACCCACGTTCATGGTTCCGCTGGCAAACACGTTGGCATATGCCCCTTGCTGGAACTCCTTCCAATCAATGTTGTTAGTGAGTTTGAAGTTAAAGGTCTTGGAACTTAAGTCATTGTAAATGTAATAGCTTAAATCATTTCCGTTATCATCAGTGCCATCAAGAACCTGTGCCAGATCAAAGTCTGCAATGTATCTGATGTTCCAAAGGTGTCTGGCGTTTGCTATCTCGTAGCTGTTGGCCGTTGAACCTGCAGTCACCTTTGCAAACTGAGTGTACTCAGCATTAGTAGTGAATGGCTCAGACGCCTGATCCACCAATACCTCTGCATAAATTGAAGAACAGTTAACGCCAAAACGGTTAAAGGTCATGGTCGTTCCAATGCCCGTTGACCAGGCGTTGTTCTTGTTTGTGTAGTTGTTGGCAATGGAGCTGGCATATACCGCTGTCTGTGCATTAAGATCCACCGCGTCAAGAATCACTCTGATGACATCATGGTTGTCAGAGGACTTGAGTGTCTTAGCGCTTTCGTCATATTCCTGAGCTGAAGTATCACGCCAAGCATACATTCTGACACCGTAAAGAGTTTCTGAGGCACCTGTCGCAGGATTCGTTCTCGTTACGTCCGTTGTAAACCAACCACTCTCGGAAAGATTTCCGGATGTAGGTGGTGTAGCCATGGTCACGTCCGCATCACTAAAACTGAAGCTTAAAACAGGATAGTTCTTAGATGTGAAAACGCCTGAGGTATCCGCTGAATAGATGGACACATCATAGTCGTGGGTATCCGCATCTCCCGTGTAAATTTCAAGATTAAGAGTTTCTGCGTTATTAAGGTAGGCATAGCCGATTACCTCATCGTCCTTAATCACACCCTCAGTAGCCCTTGTAAGATTGGAGATTCCGTAGAAACCAATGTTGTTGGTCTTTCTGTAGGATTCCCATCTGTAAAGCACACTAGGTGTATCAGATGTAGTAATGGTATCTGTCTCCTCGTAACTAAAGCCGTCAGCCTTGTCTGAGAAGAGGCAGGAATATACCTGACCATCTTCCAATGTAAATTCCAATGAGATGGAGCCGTTAAGGATGTCCGTATCACTCACGAAAGGTGTAATGATTCTAAACAGAAGCTGTGCACTGTTAGAAACACTACTTGCGTTACTTGAATATTTGGTGTAATCGCCTGCCTCACAAGATACACGAACAACAGTGCCCTGATTAGCTGTGGTCCACACGTCATCTGCTGAGACCGTAACATTCTCCGTTAACTCAATCAGATTAAGATCCACTTCGCAGTCATTAATGAACTGTTCTTCACCATTTTCTTCTTCAGTTGCAAAATAGGTGTCTGCGGCGATCTCAGAAAGTTCGCCATTTTCAGATGCGTTGGACAGGTAGTTCTGCGCTGCAACAAAGAGATTTCTTGCAGTATCATTTTCCTTCTTGAAATCAGACCAGTCCTGCCAAGCCAAAATACTCATGGCTGAGAGACCCAGGAGAATCATAAAAAGCGCAAGAACAACAACCAGCTCCACTAAGGTGAAACCGGCATCCTTGCGCACATTAAGTTTGTTATGATTAAAATTCAATGATTTCTTGTTCATAACTTCATTCCCCAAAATTCTCATTCTCCAATTGCCTAAAGAACATAGCCTTATGAAACAAGGCACACTAAGGCACTATTTCAATATGATTATACCTTTTAAATTTATAGGCAGTCAATCATTTGTAAACGAAATGTGAACTAAAGAGACTGACAATTAAATATTTTTTTGAGAAAAAAGTAATAATATACTACACAAAAAAGCGACAGCCTGATTTGCTGTCGCTTTTAACTAATTATTTGTTATTTTTCTTTCTTTCAACAGTCAGCGCCACAGTGAATCCTGCCTCCGCGAGAAGCGCTAAGGCGAAGAGCATCATCAGGCTTCTGTCTCCCGTTTTTGGAGAAGATTCTGTTGTTGAAGTACTATTTGAACTGTCCGAATCCGAAGTTACTGTTTGAGAGCTTCCATCAGAGCTATCCGTTGAGGATGTGTCATCTGTCGTGTCGGCTGTATCATCAGTTGTGTCGGTGTCGTCCGTTGTGTCGGTATCGTCCGTTGTGTCGGTATCGTCCGTTGTGTCGGTGTCATCCGTTGTGTCGGTGTCATCAGTTGTGTCGGTGTCATCCGTATCATCGGTGTCATCAGCAGCTGCCTCAACAGAAAACTCAACAGTTCCTGATTCATTGTCCTCATAAACAAATGCAATGGTATGTGCACCCTCGTCTAATGTCTCAAGGTAAGCATTACTGAGTGTAACAACAGTAGAGCCTGATACCGCACTGTAATTTGATGCATTAATCAACGCTTCATCCACCTTGATTCCAGTGAACATTGTAAAATCACCATCACAGGTAAATTCCAGTGTTTCTCCACTTTCCTTTGTATAAACCTGATCAGCTCCTGCCGTAATGGTATAAGTGTTAGGAATCTTTTCCCAATCTGCATATAGTGTCAAATCTGAACTAACTGCAGTATTAAAGTCGTAAGCATTAGTACATCCTTCATCTGTATACCAACCTTCAAAAGTATATCCATCTCTTGTAGGGTCTGTAGGTTTTGTAACTGTACCACCTTCTTCTATTGTCTGAGTGGTAACACTGCTTCCTCCATTTGACTCGAACTGTACATCGTAGGTCTGTGCATCGCCTACTACATATACCTTTGAATAATAAGTTGACATTGAATAACCGGGATCGTTATAGGTAGAATACTCTTCCCACTCTTCTCCATCAACGACAGCTTTAATGTTTTCTTTATCAAACTGAAAATCATCAATATATGCATATTCAAGTTTAAAAGATATTCTGTATTTATACTTTCCTTCTACGAAGGTATCCTGAGACGAAGATACCGTTTTCCAATTATCAATAGTTTCATCATATACACACCACTCACCTGAATTAACAGAATAGGTCGCAGGATAGCCCTTGGTTACAACATAAGTTGGCATATTATCAGCAATTTTCATTCCAACTGTAGGTGTCTTTAACGATTCATTAGTTGCCGCAGCTCCGATTTCATCAATGTAAGTAACTTCATCGCTCCAAATGGCATAAAGAGTGGTGTCACCGCTTATCGTAACAATGGAACCCTCAAGCAAATCACCTGTCGAACTCAATGACCATCCGGCAAAGTGTTTTCCTGACGGTGGTGCAAAACTACAGTACGGAAGAGTGTATTTGTTACTTTGCGCAGTCGCATCACTCATGCTACCGGTTCCGCCATTTGCATCAAAACTGATAGTGGCATATGTTGGAAGTGTTGGTAACCTGAACCATAAAGTCAAAACGCCATTACCCCTATATTGAGAACTTCTCTGCGCACTTACTGTTTCTCCGTCAACATTAAGAGTAGCTGATTCTAAATCTTTACCTCCACTAAAATCTTGCGTAAAGGCGTAGTTGTCTTTAGCGACAATATTAACAGCGAGCCAATACTGGTTAGATTCATAGAAATAATATGAACTGGTTACTGATGATAAATTATTTGAGGAATATCCGGTACAGACATAGTAACCACAACTATAGCCATAACTATCGCCGTTATACCAGTCTATCTTACCTGCTGAAGCAGTTCCTATTGTCGGCTTGGTATTTACAATGATTTTTCCACCGGCATAGCTATCACCCAGGTCAAGGCTAACACTGTCAATATAGGTAAAATCATTTACAAATGTATAGCTTCCTTCCCAGGTTTCTGATATTTCACCACTATTGTACTTTGCAACAAGCTTAACTGTATAGGTTCCACTCTTTTTTTCAGCATCAGCGCAAAACCTTCTTAAATCCAGTGAGGTTATTGTGCTATTTACGGTGGTTGAATATTCTGCCACAGTTATACCGTAATAGGTTGCTCCCTCAAAAGCATCCCAGCTAAGGACTCCATCCTCTGAGATGGTAACACCTGTTATTTCATCCATTGCGTAGGCTTTTTCCATATGAGCCGGCAACAAGGTAACGAAAATGATTATCGAAATAATCAAACTAATAACTTGTTTTCTTCTTTTCATTCCTTTTCCTCCAAACAACTATCTATACATATAGTTCATATAATTATAAACTAAGTTGTTTGGAAATTGCCCCCTCAAAAACAACAGTTTTTTTAAAGAATTGTTATCCCTGCCTGAACCGCTGCCACCGCTAATTCAGTTCTTGAAGAAAAGCCGGTTTTTGAACTTAAATTGCTGACATGGTAACGCACGGTTGTAAGTCCAATGTGGAGCTGATCGGCAATTTCCTTGTCGGTATAGCCCTTGGAAAGTAGTCTTAAAACTTCCTGCTCTCTTTCAGTTAGTTCGCTGCTATCCGCCTGGCCCAGCTTGGTTTGTGGAACGGCATCAGGAAGCATATGCCCGCCGTTCATGGTCTGATCCATTACTTCGAGAAGTGGAGCTGACTGCGCCTCCTTGTACCAGAAGGATTCCACGCCGACTCTCTTGGCCTCCGCAAGAATCTTCGCATCAGGCATGGATGTCATGATGATGATTTTTATGTCCGGGTAAGACTGTCTGATGCTTTCAGCCGCTTCCAGCCCGTTGTAGCCATCTTTCATCATTACATCCATGAGAATGAGGTCGACTTTGCCACTGGCGCAATATACGTCCGCCATCTTTGCGGAAGGCAGTGCTGCCGCCACTTCGTAGCGACCCGAAGCTGCTACAAGCGACTCAAAAAGCTGTCTTGAAATTGTCTGGTCATCAATAATTAAAACTTTATACATCCTCGTCCTCCTTTGGGAGAATTAACGTAAGTATCAGCTCAGGTGTGGAAGTTACGGACATGGTTCCGCCTGCATTTTCCACCAACATTCTGAGTGATTTCAGTCCGCCTCTTTCCGTAATGTTTTCCTTAGGCTGCTCGCCGTTACTCTTAACCATTACCTCCAGCGTATTCTTTTCATTTTTTAAATTTACAAACAATACATCTCCATGCGCGTGCCTTAATGTGTTAGTCAGGCATTCATGAATGGTGCAGGCAAGAATATGCCTTGTCTTTTCAGCATTTGGAATTTCGCCCGTGGTCCTTACATCTACGCCCAGGACTTTCGCCGTTTCAATAATCTGGCTGCATTCATCTTCCGTCTCCGGTTCGCCACTGCTCTTAAGGAAAGTCAGAGTGTTTTGAAGTTCTTCGCGAATTGATTCCGCTTCTTCCTCGGATCTGTTTTCCTCTGAAATATATCGTCTAAGTCTTAGCGACAGCGCGCCCAACTCATTATGAATCTTTACCTTCGCATTTAAGATTTCCCTGGAGGTAATCATATCCACAATGTTCTTGTTCTTTTCCACCAACTGCTCATTTATGATTTTAAGATTGTCCGCACCTTCTCTAAGTTCCTTCGTCTTCTCAAAATCCTCAGTGATATCGGACGCGAGCAGTAATTCAACATTAAGCTCCGCGCATTCCGTCCGAGAACTGTAAAGCTGATAGGTTCTACCATCTTTAAGAGAAATAAGCGCGTGGTTTCCCACAGGAAACCTTATATCGCTGGTTTCGTTTTCCATCAGGCGTTTGGACATTTCATTACCATCCACCAGATAGGTGTTGCAGGCGTTTAGACTAAGCTGTTCCATCGCCTTGTTTATAAAGACAATGCCGCCCTGTGGCTGATAGGCCAATATGCCGGTAGGAAGGCTGTCCATTGCTTCCTTAACTGAGAACAGACTTATCATTCCCAATCTGCTCTTACGAAGCCTGTAGGCAAGAACCCCTTCCAGCACCGCAATTAAGAGAGTGATTACGACAATCGTAACTACTGGAATACTGTCATAGGCTCTAACGATTTCCTTTACAGCCTCTCTCTGAGTTATTAAAGAACCTTCATTCAGACTAAAACAAATTAACTGTTCGCTAACAAACATAATAATTACAGACGGAGCAAGTGCCAGAGAAATTCTGTATTCTTTCTGTCTAATAGCTCTAACAAAAAGGTACAGAGATGTCATGAAAAGAATGAAATGAACCATGCCGAGGTTTCCCTGCATGTAACGCAGGAGGTTTCCATAGGTTCTCATCATGCCTCACCCCACTTTCCGCTTACGAGGGTAATGATGATGTCGTCATCATTCTTTGTAATAGCTACTTTAGACGTGAAATTTTCTACTTCCGGGAGACTTGAAATGCGTTCAAAGGAAAGTCGTTTTCCCTTTAACATAAGGCGCACGGTCATGCTGTCTTCCGCTGTCGAAAGGGCAATTACCACACTTTCCAAAGTTTCAAGGCTGTCCTCCAAAACTGACACTACAAACTCGTAGGTTTGGATGACGAGGCTTTGGGCATATGCCCCTCTTCCCGTAGAATTAAGCGCAGTACTCACGCCACCGTGCTCAATGCTCTTTAAAGTCTCATAAAATGCGGCGGACAACTCCTCTGCCGTAAGTTTCCCGTCCTCTGCGGTGAGTTCCATGTTGCTTCGACGCTTAACAAAAGTAAGAAGCAGCGCCACCCTTGTCAGATTTTCATCCGTTGGCTTCTTTTCCACCAATTCCTTGATCTTATTAAGGGTTGTATAGGTCGCAGAATTGATTCGGTCGTAAAGCTCATTTTGAGCATCAATAATTGTCTGTTCCTTGAGCAAATCTCCCTGCTGCTTCAGGTACTCTCTTCTCGAGCGAAGCTGATCGTTAACAAGACTCAGCTCATTCTCGATTCTCACAAGATCGGTAATATCCGTTTTCCACTGGACAAAACCACCGTGAATCTTGTACTTGCTATCACGATAAACGCAATCCTTTCCCGAGGACGTATTCTTTGCGGACGAATAGACCACATTGCTGTTTACATCCTCAATACTGGCTGAAATCGGGAGCTTTTTAAAAAGTTCCTCGTAGGCGCTGTTCGATGGAATCATTCCGATCTGAATACAGGCTTCCACAAAGCCGCATATCGTAAATACATAAACCTCACCAATGTTCCAAAGGCGAATTCCAGATAGCTTCGGATAATTTCCAATGATTTCCAAAGTAGTTAAAACCAGCAAAATCATAGCCGGAATAAATGGGAGAATTCTGGCGGGCATTCGGCATATGTGCCCTGTCTTCTTTAACAAAATCAGGAAGGACGCCAGGAAAAGCACTACGAAAAATACATAATAAAAATAGAATACAGGGCCGTGAGAATAACTGTCTACATCAACATAGCCCTTTGGAAAATTAAAAGCCAGCTGATGCAAATCATTTGTTAAAAATAACACGATTAAAATGACGGCGATAGCCACCGACAGATGAGCAACTTTAGGAAGCGGCTCGTCCTTAGCGCGATGAACTGCATGAGTTACGCAGAAAAAGATTACCGGAATTAAAGTCGTTGGAATATAGTAACAATACCACAGGTAACGACTGTATATCATAAGACCTGAGTACATTCGATACTTTGCTACCTGGAGTGTGCAAAGAAGCAGCATTACCATTGCCATGGATATAAGAAGTGAACGCTGTCTGTCATCAGTGATGCGCCACCTAATTGAAAGCACCCAAATAACAAGAAAGACAACACAATAAGTCTGGGAAAAATGATTGGCCCAAAAAACCTGAGGACCCGAATTATCATAATAAAACAATACATGCAAAAAGCCGCAGCAAATAAATGCCACCAAAAATGCCAGCAATGTCAGTTTTCCCTTCTTTGTGATTAGCATTGCGCCTTCTCCCTCCCGTGCGGCGCAAACAGTACAAGGAGATTATACTCTTTGGGTTTGGGGGTAGTCAATGATTCGGAACGCAAAAAAACAGACCCACAAACGTGGGCCTGTCTGTTGTTTTATCTTCCTATTTTAGTTGGTTGATAATGCTGCTTCTGAGAGTTTTTCATTGACTCTTAAAGCAATAACTTCATAATACAGCAGATCTGCAGTTGTCATTGTAGATTCATCTAATGCATCTACTGCATCAAAATACTCCTGATATTCACCAAGTAACTCAGTGTATTCAGCAATCATTGATGCATCTGTAGCATCATAAGTCTTCATGAATTCAATGTACTGATCATAGAAAGCTTCATATTCATCCATGAACTTCTTGAAATCAGGAGTTACGTAAGTATCGGCATATTCCTCGATGTTATCAAGAGTAAGCTCTGGCTCATCTGATTCCTCTTCAGCAGGCTCTGTTTCTTCTTCAGCAGGTTCTTCTGTTTCTTCTTCAGTTTCTTCTGCTTCTTCCTCTTCTGCTTCAGCTGCTTCTGTTGGTGCGACAGTTACAGTTGCTTCAGCAGATTTCTTGTTTTCATCTTCAGAGTCTGAATCCCCACCACCCATGGCAGCACCTATAATTGCGATTACGATTACAATACCAATAACCAGCAGGCACCCAGGTTTTTTCTTTTTCTTTTGTGTTTCTTCACTTGATTTCTTAAACATGTGAAAACCCTCCTAATAATTTAGTAATTACACATTACCACAATATTAGAAGGGCGCTTACCACCGTAACGGTGGGAAAATTATTTGAATTTAAAAGTTTTTATTCCTGAACTCCGCTTGTTCTTAATGGTTCAAAATTGTTTTTCTTAAGAAGGCCGTTAACTTCAAGAATATTCCCTGGTCTCTGTTCAAAAACCATCATGAGAAAGGCATCTCGCGCCATTTTAGCGTAAAGTTCAGGCATCCTGTATTTTCTTAAGGCGCTCTGGGTTTCCTCTAAGGAAAATCCTGCCGCGTAGCAGATTCTTAAAATCACATCTCTCTGCTTTGTATGTTTTTCACCGGAAAGAAGTTTGTATCCGTAGCGCTCCGGTATATCTGCCTCGATAAAGACCTTCTGCTGAGTAATTCCCTTTTCACTGAGCAGATCCTTAACATAGACCGAAAATGCTGCTTCTTCATCCAGCATGCTGTCTTTATTGCTTTTTACGTAACTTTCGAAATCAGATATATGAGTTTTTCCGAGAACATTTACCAGTTCTCTTGTATTTTTTTTGCTCATATAGTCCTCCCATTTGCTATAATATATTTATTATTGAAAGGATAACGCCATGAATACTAATCTATCCGATGCTTTTGCAGGTTATAAAATTTGTTCAACCATAAATCAGGATCACAAAGTTTACCTTGTAGAAAACGCCCACAATGGAAATTTTTATGTCGGAAAGATTCTCGATTATTATAACGAAAACGTCTACAGTTTTCTTTATAATAACCCAATTCAGGGCACACCTTCAATCTTTGACGTTAAATCATTCGAAAACAAACTCGTTGTTATCGAAGAATATATTTCAGGCACATCACTGGCGACATTAATTGAGAATTGCCAGTTGAATGCTACATTAATTCGCGAGTATGTTATTCAGCTGTGCGACACTTTAGCCGAGCTTCATTCACAGAATCCACCAATTATTCACAGGGACATTAAACCCTCAAACATCATAATAAACCACAGAAATCAAGCGATTCTATTGGATTTTAATGCGGCCAAAAATTATAGCGACTCAAAAAACGAGGACACGGTACGACTCGGAACGGAGGAATATGCCGCACCTGAGCAGTTTGGCTTTGGTGCTTCATCTCCTCAGACTGACATTTTCTGTCTTGGAAGAACCTTGAAAGAGATGGTAGAATCACTCCCTCACAAGACTCAGGTTTTTGAACCAATTATTGAGAAATGTACCGAGCTTAGCCCACAGTATCGTTATGAAGATGTTAAAGCTTTAAAGAAAGCCTTACTTAACCTCGATTTAACTCACGTTAAGTATCATTTCAACAAAAAAATAACGCCTCCACAAATCGTAAAAAAACCCGTAGAGGAGAAACATGGTTTGAGTTTCTTCCTTCCTCCGGGATTTCGCTCCGGTAAGCTTTGGAAAATGATTTTGGTTATGTCGTACTATATCATTTCTATCGCAGCCAGCTTAGGGGTTGAGCCACTCTATAGCCATCCCGTAGTCGCAATCACTCATCGTTTATATATATTTTATTTTTTGATAAGTATGCTTTTAATACCTTGTAACTATTTAAATGTGCAACGTTTAATGCCACTTTGTAAATCTAAACATCAAGCTGTCAGAATTATCGGTATTGTTTTACTTTGGCTCATTATTTTTGTGGTTGTCAGCTTTATCTTCGAAGCTATAGTTACTGCATTCAAAAATTAACCGAACTTATTATATCATAGCAAAAATTCAATGATTGCCACCGTTAAGGTGGCAATTTCACTGTTTTTCAAATAAAAAACCGGCAGAATCTTTTGGATTCCACCGGTTCTTTGTTTGCTTGTTTGTTTTGTCGTTTACCCTACAGATTAGTCTGTTGTGTATGGTAATAATGCAATGTGACGTGCTCTCTTAACTGCAACAGTTAAAGCTCTCTGGTGCTTAGCACAGTTACCAGTAATTCTTCTAGGAAGAATCTTACCTCTTTCAGAGATGTATCTCTTTAATGTAGCTGTGTCCTTGTAAGAGATTACGTTATTTTCATTAGCACAGAATGCGCAAACTTTCTTTCTTCTACGCATTGGACGTCTTCTCTGTGGAGCGTCTGTCTTTTCTGTCTTTGTAGCATTGACTGGTTTATCGATAGCCATTTCAGTTTACCTCCTAATTCGATTTAGTTAAATGGTAACTCTTCCTGCATTCCATCCGGAATGTTCATGAAGCCGTCACCAGCTGCGCTTGGTGCAGAGTTGCTTCCGAAGTCATTTCCACCGAAACCGTTGCTTGCCTGAGCATTCTTGCTTTCAGCAAACTCCTGCTCATCTACCATAATCTGTGTGCTGTAAACCTTCTGACCGTCCTTGTTAGTGTAATTGTCGTTCTGGATTGAACCTACAACAACAATCTTTGTGCCCTTCTTGAAATACTTTTCAGCGAATTCGGCACCCTTTGCAAAAACTGTGCAGTTAAAGAAATCTGTTTCAGGCTGACCATCGCGCTTAAAACGACGATCAACAGCGATTGAATAACGGCAAATAGCTGTGTTTTTTCCGTTTTGTGAATAACTGACTTCTGGGTCACGTGTTAATCTGCCCATCAGGATAACTTTGTTCATAAAGATTCCTCCTTACTCTTCGTCCTGTCTTACGCACAAATATCTGAGTACATTGTCCATGATACGAATACGAGATTCGATTTCTACAGGAACTGTAGACTCAGCATCGAACTGGAT
>R14__coassemble_173_pt1 | contig 54114 bp, 42 predicted proteins | sample R14__metabat2_high_PE_046 | metagenome-assembled genome bin R14
CTAAAGCAGAAGCGGAAGCAAAGGCCAAGGCAGAAGCTGAAGCAAAGGCTAAGGCAGAAGCTGAAGCAAGGGCTAAAGCAGAAGCGGAAGCAAAGGCTAAGGCAGAAGCTGAGGCAAGAGCTAAAGCAGAAGCGGAAGCAAAGGCCAAGGCAGAAGCTGAAGCAAAGGCTAAGGCGGAAGCAGAGGCAAAAGCTAAGGCAGAAGCAGAAGCAAAAGCCAAGGCGGAAGCAGAGGCAAAAGCTAAGGCGGAAGCAGAGGCAAAAGCTAAGGTAGAAGCTGAAGCAAAGGCTAAGGCAGATGAAGAAGCCCGTCTTGCAGCAGAACTTGAAGCTACAGGCCTTGATGATGTTACAGCCAAGAAGGAAGTAACTCACGACCTTTCAGTAGATGGTGCGCTTACAAGTGTTGCCGGCGCAGCGGTAGCCGAAGAAGCGGTCGAGGCAATTGCTGAAGCAACTGAAGTTGCTGAAGAGACTGTCGAAGTCGCAGAAGAAACTGTTGAAGCAGCAGAACCAGTCGCTGAAGAAACTGCAGAGGAAATCGCCGAAGCAGCAACTGAAGTCGCTGAAGAAACTGTAGAAGCGACTCCTGCACCGGTAAATCCTGAGGACGATCCGGACTACCCAAGCGAGTACACTTCAGAACTTAGCAGACTCGAGGCTCAGCTTGCAGAAGCAGAGGCAGAGGCCGCAAGACTCGAAGAGGAAAGTGAAAAGGCCGCTTGCGAAGCCAGAATCGCAGCCTACAAGGCAACAGCTACAGGCGACGAAGAGGCTGAGTTAGAAGAAATGGAAGAGAGCATGGCATATGCCGATTCCGTTGACTGGGCAGAATCCGAAAAGCGTGCAGAGCAGGCTCAGAAGGACTTCGAAAGAGCTCAGAGAAGACAGCAGATCAAAGAGGGCGGTTCTCACAGAACAAGAGATATCGTACTGCTTTCCGCAGGAATTTTAGTACTCATCATCGTACTCATTTGGTTGCTTAATCAGAATTACAAGGATTTCCCTGGAAATGATGCCTACCATCAGGACCAGCAGGTTGAGGTTATTGTTGAGACTTCCTCCTACGTACCAAGCGACGCTGGTGCACCTTGGGACGGAAGCATCGCGGAGGGCCTTACAGCCGGCAAGGGAACAGAGAACAATCCTTACGAAATATCAACCGGAAGTGAGCTTGCTTACATAGCGGCTCAGATTAATCGTGGCGTTACTTTCGAGGGCGTATATTTCACCCTCAAGCAGGACATAGACCTTAACGGTCTTGAGTGGACACCTGCAGGCTACTATTACACAGACGGTGACACAGAAAAAATCATAGCTTTCAGCGGTTCCCTGGACGGCGCCGGACACAAAATCACAGGCCTTTACATTACAGACCTAACTGAGGCTAAGAAACTTGACAACTATTCCAGCACAATCGGTGCGGGCTTCTTTGGCGTATTAAACAATGCGACCATCAAGAACCTTACCATCGAAGAGGCAACAGTAGTTGTTTCCAACGATGCCGGATCAATCTATGCAGGAGCGCTGGCGGGATATGCCGGAGCTTCCACCATCACAGATTGCACGGTTTCAGGAAATCTTACAGCAAACGGAACATCAAGAACTGCAGTTTCTGTTGTAGCAGGTGCAACTCTTGATTCAAACATTACAAACGTTACAGCAACTGGTTCTGTTTCAACACTTGAATCAACAGGAACCATAGATATGGGTAGCGTGGCAGGCTATGCAGCATCCACAAACTTCACAGGTCTTGTTCTTGACGTAACAGAGAATGCGTCCAGTGCGTTGGATGTATATGCCGGCGGCGTATGCGGCTACGGTGATTCAAACGCGATTACAGATTCCAACATCATTACGCGAGTTACAGCAAACTCCACAGGAAGCGCCAACGCATCCATGGCGGGTGGTATCTCAGGAGCAGCGCACAATGGTTCCGATTCGGGCAACACGGTAAGTGCAACACTTACGGTGGCAGCGGTTAAATCGGGATATGCCGGAGGCGCCTATGGCTATGCAGAAAACATGAGTTCTGCAACAGGAGCCTACAGCAACCTCGTAAACATCAACGTTACAGGAACTGAATCCAGACTTGCAGCCGGCGGTGCGGCAGGTTGTGCAGTTAACTACACATTGGATGGCAGCAGTACAACAGGAACAATCACTTCCGCAGGAATTGATGACAACTCCAGTGCAGGTGTTATTGGTCTTGCAACAGATGGCAGCATTACAAACGTTAATTCCGCAGTTTCAGTAAATGCAACAGCCTCAGCTGAAAATGCTTCAGTAATGGCAGGTGGCATCGGTGGTGAAATCACAGGTGGAACTTACACATCTGACACAGCAACCGGAGCAATCAGCGTAACAAGCAGCTACAACGGCTATGCCGGTGGAGCCTTCGGTTACATCAACGGCGGAAACTACACATCGGTAAATGCCTCAGGCCCAATTACTAACACCAGTGTGAACGGTGTTACAACGGGTGGTTTCGTGGGATATGCCAACGGCGAATTCGCCATCAGCGAATGCACAGGCAGCAGCTCAAGAACCAACGATGGCAAGAGCGTTTATGACGAAGACGTGATCGGCTTCGACGCTACACAATAATTAAAATAGGTGAGGTCGCGCCCAAATGGACACGACCTCATAATTTACAAGGAAACGGGCAATGAGCCAGAAGAAAAATACATTAAAATATACTATTTTATCAGCGGTACTTTTAGTATCGCTTCTTGTGGTTTCAGGGTGTGGTGAAAAAAAGCAGACTACGACTTTTAAATTGCCGGATAAACAGGAAGAAACAGAAAAACCAACCGGTATTTCCGAGGTTATGGAGTACAAGGGTTTTTCTTACTACATAAACTACGACAGCGAGGAAATCATCATCACGGGCTACGATGATAGCGAAGATGATGCAAAGATTCCAAGCCAGATCGATAATTACGCAGTTACCACCATTGCGGATGCGGCCTTTAAGAACACGGAAGTTCTCACGGTAACCATTCCAACCACGGTAACAAACATGACCCCGCTGGCTTTTGAGCAGTGCCCATTTCTTACAGCCATTACGGTGGCAGAGGGCAGCAAGAGTTTTTCGGCGGAAGACGGCGTGCTTTACACTGCAGACGGCAAGACACTTGTTTACTATCCTGCAGGAAAGACTGACACCGAGTTTACCGTTCCGGATTCTGTAACGGAAATCTGTGCCAATGCCTTTAATTACAGCGTATATCTTCAGAAAGTAACTCTGGGCTCAGGCGTACAGGAAGTTAAGGATTACACCTTCTTCGGATGCCTCGCACTTACGGAACTCCGCTTGGGCAGCTCCGTAAACCAGATAACAGCCATGGCAGCCTACGGAAGCGACCTGCTTACCACATACACGGTGGATGAGGACAACGCCTCCTTCACTGCGGATTCAGGCGTTTTATACAACGTGCAGAAGACAAGAATAATTACCTATCCCGTATCACTTTCCGGCACAAAATTCACAGTGCCTGCAGGGGTGACGGAGATTGCGGCATATGCCTTCTACGAGAACAACTACATAACAGACATTTCAGTTCCTGACACCCTGACCACCATTGGAAACAACGCGTTTAAGGGTACAGCCTTAGCGTCAATCGTAGGCAACACTGCGGTGACAGGCATTGGGGACTATGCATTTAGAGACTGCTCTGCACTTACAGAGTTTATCTTTAGCGAGGGCGTGACTAGAATCGGCGATGGCGCCTTTTACAACACGGGCATCACCACCATCAATTTGCCAAATAGCGTGACGGAAATCGGGGCATATGCCTTTGCTGACTGCGCAGGCGTAACCAGTATCACTTTACCGGCAAACCTTAAGGAGATTGGCGCGGGAGCCTTCTACAACCTGGCTTTGGTGCAGAATCTGACCGTTCCAGCCAAGGTTACAACTATTGGCGATGCGGCATTTGCGGGAATGACTTCTCTTGTAAGCCTTGTGATTCCGGACTCCGTGACGGACATGGGTGAGAGCGTAGCCTACGGCGACACGGCCCTTACCAACGTAAAGATTGGTAACGGTATCACCAACGTAGACGACAACTCCTTCTACGGATGCACATCCTTAGCCTCCGTTACTTTAGGAAATTCAGTTAGAAAAATCGATGACGGCGCTTTCTACGGATGCAGCGCGCTTTCATCAATAAATATACCGGACAGCGTAACGCTGATTCGTGATTATGCGTTCTTCCAGTGCGCAGCACTGCCACAGATTACACTTTCAGACAACGTGAGCAAGATTTGCTACGGTGCCTTTGCAGAGTGTACGGCGCTTGCTCAGGTGAATATGCCTGCGAACATTAAGCGAATCAAGGATCATGCCTTTGACGGCTGCACTGCACTTAGCAACGTGGTTCTGCCTGAGGGCTTTGACGTGGATAGCGTTGACATTGGAGAGGGTAACGACATATTAACCGCAATTTTAGGTTAGAGAGTGTGAAAGATGGATCTAAAGGGACATTTTAAGACAATTACGCATCACAGGCATGAAGTGATGAAGAATTGTTTCAGAGTCGGACTTTACAAGCAGGGCCTGCTTCATGACCTTTCAAAGTACAGTCCGGAGGAATTTATAAGAGGCGTAAAATACTATCAGGGCGACAGAAGCCCTAATGATGCTGAGCGAAGAACCAACGGCATGTCTCGTGCCTGGTTGCACCACAAGGGCCGCAACAGACATCACTTTGAGTATTGGATCGACTACGATGTCACAACGGCTGGAAAAGGCCAGATGACGGGGCTTAAGATGCCGATGAATTATCTTGTGGAGATGGCCTGCGACAGAATTGCAGCCTCAAAAACCTATATGGGAGAGAATTACACGGACTCCCATCCGTTAGAGTATTTTAATCGTGGTAAGGATCACTACATGATGCATCCTAAGACCAAGAAATACCTGGAAAAGATTTTAACCATCCTGGCAGAGGAGGGTGAGGAGCAGGCATTTAGGTATATGCGCTACCTCTTAAGAAAAGACCGCGAGGTTTTAAGAGAAAAGGCGAGAGAAAAATGCTCCTGCAAGTGCACCTGCAAGTGCTCCTGTAAATGCAAAGAGCAGAGTAAGTAGTAAAGAGTTGAGAGGATTTGTTTTGGAAGATATGAGAGAAATTACAACTGAGCAGACTTCTATTTATCAGGAAGATGAAATGGTGGAGATTTCCATCGCCTACCCAGCTGATAATGATGAATACTATGAAATTTCAGGCAAAGCCTTCGAGCATTCGTCTGAATCCTTAAGAGAAGGTCAGACAGACATTCTGATTTTCTTCTGCGGAATCATTTCACTGGTTTTCTTCTTTGTGGTACTGATTACATCCTTAAGCGTGGGCGTTTCACCATTTACCGTAGTGCTTCTTGCGCTTTACGTAATCACGGCGCTGGTTTGTTTCATAAAGCCGCTCCAGGTGTTTATTGCGAAGAGAATCTGGAATGGCAGCTTTTCCAAGAAACTGATGGTTAACGAGGGCTGTGACGACAAGGTAATGCTCTCAATTAAGGCCATGTACTACACTAATCCGGAGGGTGAAGAAATCCGTGTTGCCTACGACGACATGGACGGCCTGTACTGCACAAACACCTTCCTGATTTTCGAACTGGACAAGAAGAACATGTGCGCAATCAAGATGGAGGAACTCTACGACGAAGCCATCAAGAAGACACTTATGGTGCAGGTAGAAGAGTGCCTGCTTTCAAAAGAAAATATACCGGACGCGCTGGAGACCGCAGAGGATCCTGAAGCATTTGAATACACAGCAGATGATGGATTCGCAGCAGATGCATATGCCGAAGAACCAGCAGAAACTGAAGCAGAAGGATTTGCCGAAGAAGCTTCAGAGGAATATGCCGAAGAACCAGCTGAATTTGAGGCAGCTGAATCCGAAGAAATAGAATAATCAAAATCGAGAGGAGATTTATCATGGCACTTGAAAAAGTTTACACAAAGAACGCACCTGAGGCTATCGGCCCTTATTCACAGGCAATTAAGGTTGGAAACCTTTTATTCACATCAGGACAGATTGCAATCGATCCTGCAACCGGCGACATCAAGGGTACAACCATTGAAGAGCAGACAGAGCAGGTCATGAAGAACCTTACGGCAATTGTTACAGCCGCAGGCACAACTCTTGCAAGCACTGTTAAGACTGTTTGCTTCCTTGCAGACATGAATGATTTCGCAGCATTTAACAAGGTTTACGGCGAGTACTTCACAGAGAAGCCAGCCCGTTCATGCGTAGCAGTAAAGACACTTCCAAAGAACGTACTTTGCGAAGTTGAGGTTATCGCTGAACTCTAATCGGCAATTGTAAATGCCAACAAACTATTGTAAAATGGCGGTAACGCTAAATGAGGAGAAATCATGACTCTTATTGCAGGAATTTTGTCCCTTGTATTAACCTACATCGGGCTTACAAAATTTACGGGCATATTGCCAACTGATGGTGGAAAGGCCCTCGAGGAAGGCGGCGAAGTCTCCAAGGGAAAATTTACCAGCGCGGGCATCATATTCATGTCCATTCACGTAGTAATCGCAGCACTGTTTTTAGGCGGGGACCTGGAATTTTTCATCTACCTCTTAGCCGTAGTGCTGGAAATGGTAGCGGGCTTCATCGATGACGGAAAGTTCATCGGAAGAGAATGGAACCAGCTGGAAAAGGCGGTAATTGACGTGGTTGCCGGAGCAATCGTAGCCATAAATTACGTGGCTCACAACGGCTCAATGGTTCACATCTACCTGTTTAACATTAGTTTTAAACTGCCTGCAGTAATCTTCGTACTGCTTGCAATTCTTTTGGTATTTGTAGCGGTTAACGTAGTTAACTGTACAGACGGTATCGATGGTCTTTGCGGAACGCTTTGGATCGTAAGTGCCTTCTCCTTTGTTATCATCATGTCAAAGATTGGCGGCCTGGATACCTACTGTAAGGCAGCACTTTTAATTGTAATTAACCTTTTGATTTATCTCATGTTCAACTGGAATCCGTCCACTATTTTAATGGGCGACAGTGGTTCAAGAGCTCTTGGTCTTATTCTTGCGGTATATGCCCTTAAGACCGGCGCACCACTCCTGTTTATTCCGTTGGCACTTGTGTTTATAATCGATGGTGGCTTAGGTCTGTTCAAGCAGATCGTTATCAGACTTTTAAGACAGCCACAGCGTGGAATTCCAAAGGAAAAGCGTTTCTTACATCAGATTATATGTCCGGTACACACACACATGAGAGTCAGAAAAAAGTGGACAAATCTTTCAAAGATTGTCTTTACATTTTCCGGAGCATCCCTAGTGATTTGTGTAATTACGTTGTTAATTACCTGTAGCAGATTATAGCGAAAGGAACTAGCCATGGCCGAAACAAAAATTGGACTTATTAAGTCAAACGTAGCTAAAGTTATGGTAGGTAACGAAGAAACCGTTGATTTACTTCTTACCTGTCTTCTCTCCGGTGGTCACTGTCTTCTCGAGGACGTGCCCGGCACCGGCAAAACGGTTATGGCCAAATCCATTGCCAAATCCATAGGTGGAGAATTCGCAAGAATTCAGTTCACCCCTGACCTGCTTCCTTCAGACATTACAGGTCTTTATTACTATAACAAGAAGGAAGAGGAATTCATATTCCGTCCGGGTCCGGCTTTTGCCAACATCATTCTTGGCGACGAGCTAAACCGTGCAACTCCAAGAACGCAGTCAGCGCTTTTAGAGTGCATGGAAGAAAAACAGATAACAATCGAAGGAAGAACTCACGAGCTTTCTGAGCCTTTCTTTGTTATAGCCACCGAAAATCCAGTGGAATCCTCAGGTACCTTCCCACTTCCGGAAGCGCAGCTTGACCGATTCTTAATGAGACTTTCCATGGAGAAGCCTGACAGAGACAACGCCATGAAAATCTTAAAGAGGTTTAATAACGGTGACCCATTAAAGGCGTTACAGCCGGTCTGCACACCTGAGGACGTGCTGCAGATGAGAAAAGATGTGGGTGATATTTACGTGGATGAGCGAATCTATGATTACATCTTAAACATCATTGATGCTACAGCAAGACAGGCAGAAGTTGCCGTCGGCGCCAGCACCCGTTCCTCCATCTCCCTGCTACATGCAGCCAAGGCATATGCCTACGTACAGGGAAGAACCTTTGTCGTTCCGGAAGATGTAAAGCTTCTCGCACCAAAGGTATTAGCGCACAGACTGCTGCTTAACCGTTCTTCAAGATGGAAGGCAGACAAGGCTGAAGAGGTTGTAGAAAGAATTTTAAGAGGAGCTGAAGTTCCAACAGAAGATTGGAAAAACGCTTCCTCCGAAGAATAAAAAGAGAAAGGGTAACTTAAATGAGCAAGGTTAGAAGAATTTACGTTGAAAAGAAGCTTCCTTACGCTGTAAGAGCAAAGGAGCTTAAGGAAGAACTGAAGGACTATCTTGGTCTTACTGATGTAACGAGCGTCAGAGTTCTTGTTAGATACGATGTAGAAAATGTAGATGATGCAACATTTACAAAAGCTCTTAATACAGTATTTGCTGAGCCTCCAATGGACAATCTTTACGAGGAAACTTTCCCTGTAAACGATGGCGACAAGGTGTTCTCAGTAGCTTACCTCGCCGGACAGTTCGATCAGAGAGCAGACTCTTGCGAGCAGTGTATCAGACTTCTTAACGAGGCAGTTCAGCCAATCGTTCGTACAGCAACTACCTATGTACTTTGCGGTAACGTAACAGAGGAAGAATTAGCAGCAGTAAAGAAGTATGTAATCAACCCGGTTGATTCTTCTGAAACAGATGAAGTAAAGCCTGAAACATTAGTACAGGAATTTGACGTTCCTGCTGACGTACACATTTTCGATGGCTTCAGGGATATGCCTGAAAAGGACTTCGAGGAACTCTACAATTCCCTTGGTCTTGCCATGACTTACAAGGATTTCCAGTTCATCAGAAATTATTTCCAGAACGAGGAAAAGCGTGATCCTTCCATGACAGAAATCAGAGTGCTCGATACTTACTGGTCAGATCACTGCCGTCATACAACCTTCTCAACAGAGCTTACAGACATCCAGTTTAAGGAAGGTTACTATCGTAAGCCTATTGAAGATACCTTTAACCAGTACAAGGATGATTTCAAGGTCCTTTACAAAGATAGAAACGACAAGTACATCTGCCTCATGGATTTAGCAATCATGGGCATGAAGAAGCTTCGCAAGGAAGGCAAGCTTGAGGACATGGAAGTGTCTGATGAAATTAATGCCTGCTCAATTATCGTGCCTGTTCCAATTGAAAAGGACGGCAAGGTAGAGACTGAGGAATGGCTTATCTTCTTCAAGAACGAAACACACAACCATCCTACAGAAATCGAGCCTTTCGGTGGCGCTGCAACTTGTCTTGGTGGAGCAATCAGAGATCCACTTTCAGGTCGTGGCTATGTATACCAGGCTATGCGTGTAACCGGTGCTGCAGACCCAACAAAGTCTCTTAAGGAAACTCTTGAAGGAAAGCTTCCACAGAGAAAGCTTACTACAGGCGCTGCTCAGGGTTACTCATCCTACGGTAATCAGATCGGTCTTGCAACAGGCCTTGTTGATGAAATCTATCATCCAAACTATGTTGCAAAGAGAATGGAGATTGGTGCCGTTATGGGTGCTGCTCCAAGAAAGAACGTAATTCGTGAGAATTCTGATCCGGGCGATATCATCATCCTTATGGGTGGTAGAACCGGTCGTGACGGATGTGGTGGTGCTACAGGTTCATCCAAGAAGCACACAACTCAGTCCATTAATACATGTGGCGCTGAAGTTCAGAAGGGTAATCCTCCTACTGAAAGAAAGCTCCAGAGACTTTTCAGACGTGAAGAAGTTGCTCATCTTATCAAGAAGTGTAACGACTTTGGTGCCGGTGGTGTATCAGTTGCCATCGGTGAGCTTGCAGCAGGTCTTGAAATTGATCTCGACAAGGTTCCAAAGAAGTACGCAGGTCTTGATGGTACGGAACTTGCTATTTCTGAATCACAGGAAAGAATGGCAGTTGTCGTAGATCCTAAGGACGTAGACAAGATGCTTGCCTTTGCTGAAGAAGAAAATCTTGAAGCAGTTGTAGTTGCAACTGTAACCGAGAATCCACGTCTCCACATGACATGGAGAGGAAAGACTATCGTTGACATCAGCCGTGCATTCCTTGACACTAACGGTGCTCATCAGGAAACTGAAGCCGTTGTACCTATGCCTAGCGAAAGCGATAAGTTCTTCGACAGCAAGATTACAGATAATTCACTTGAAGCTAAGAAAGCTACATGGCTTAAGACTGTTTCAGACCTTAATGTTTGCGGTAAGAAGGGTCTTGTGGAAATGTTCGACTCCTCCATTGGAGCTGCAACAGTAACCATGCCTTACGGTGGTAAGTATCAGCTTACACCAATCCAGACAATGACAGCTAAGCTTCCAATGTCTGAGGGTGATTCAAAGTTAGTTACAATGATGAGTTACGGCTATGATCCTTATCTTTCAAGCTGGAGCCCTTATCACGGTGCGGCATATGCCGTTATCGAGTCCGTTGCAAAGATTGTTGCAGCCGGCGGTGACTACAAGAAGATTAGATTTACATTCCAGGAATACTTCAAGAGACTTGGCAATGACCCTGAAAGATGGGGCGCTCCTTTAGCAGCACTCCTCGGTGCTTACCGTGCACAGATCGAACTTGGTCTTCCAAGTATCGGTGGTAAGGATTCCATGTCAGGTTCCTTTAACGACATCGATGTACCTCCAACATTAGTATCCTTCGCAGTTGATACAGCAATGGTAGACGATGTAGTTACTCCTGAATTCAAGAATACAAACTCAAGACTCATTCTTTTCAGAATGCCTCGTGATTCCTATGACATGCCAGACTTTAAGGCAGCCATGGAAATGTACGATGCAGTTCACAAGCTTAGTGGTGAGAAGAAGATTCTTGCGGCATATGCCCTTGGCGGCCACGGCGTAATCGAAGCAGTTTCCAAGATGGGCTTCGGTAACAAGATTGGTGGCAGAATCAGCAAGAAACTTTCTCTTGCAGAAGCAGTTGCTCCACTTTACGGATCAATTATTGCGGAAGTTTCTGATGAGTCAGCAGCTGAAATCCTTGAGACAGTTAAGTTCGCTGAAAAGATTGGTAAGACCGTTGATTCAGGCAACTTCGAGTGGTGCTCAGGCGGCGAGGGATGTGACCTTGCAATCCCAGTGGACGAAGTACTTGATGCTTGGATGAAGCCAATTGATAAGGTATTCCCAACACGCTCAACAGCTCAGAAGGAAACCATCAAGGAAGTAGTTCCAGCCATCAATTACGAAACAAAGAACATCTTCGTTGCAAAGAACAAGATCGTTAAGCCAAACGTATTTATTCCTGTATTCCCAGGTACAAACTGTGAATACGATTCAGCTAAGGCTTTTGAACTTGCCGGTGCAAACGTTAAGACAGTAGTATTTAAGAATATGACAGAGCAGAACATCCTGGATTCTGTAGAAGCTTTCGAAAAGGCAATTAACGAAGCTCAGATCATGATGTTCCCAGGCGGTTTCTCAGCCGGTGACGAACCAGACGGTTCAGGTAAGTTCATCGCAACTGCTTTCAGAAACCCAAGAATTTCAGATGCAATCAACAACCTTCTTAAGCAGAGAGATGGTCTTGTACTTGGTATCTGTAACGGTTTCCAGGCTATCATCAAGCTTGGCCTCGTACCTTATGGTGAAGTTACAGAGCAGACAGCTGACAGCCCAACTCTTGCAAGAAACAACATCGGACGTCACATTTCCAAGTCTGTTTACACAAAGGTTGTTTCCAACAACAGCCCATGGCTTATGGGAGCTGAACTTGGAGGTGTATATGCCATCCCTGCTTCACACGGTGAAGGTAAGTTCGTAGCTTCAAATGAATGGCTTGAGAAGTTAAGAGCAAACGGTCAGATTGCTACACAGTACGTAGACGTTAACGGAAATCCTACCATGGATGAGGACTACAACGTAAACGGTTCTTACTGGGCAATCGAAGGTATTACATCACCTGACGGACATGTACTTGGTAAGATGTGCCACTCAGAAAGACGTGGTAACGGTGTTGCCATCAACATCCCGGCTGATCAGGATCAGCACATCTTTGAATCAGGTGTTAAGTATTTTCAGTAACTAATGGTAGCCGCGGAGGGACTTTCCTCCGTGGCTAATAACTAGAAAGAGATCAGATATGGCAGAAGAGAACAAGAAAAAGTTATCCCTTGTAGTACCATGCTATAACGAAGAAGAAGTGTTAATGCAGTTTTATGACGCATGTCTTAATGTTGTGGACGCACTTTCAGAAGAACTGGACTACGAATTTGTGTTCGTCGATGACGGATCACAGGATAAAACTCTGTCCATTTTCCGCGAGCTTGCGAACATTGACCAGCACGTAAGATACATCTCTTTCTCAAGAAATTTCGGCAAGGAAGCTGGCATATACGCCGGTCTTTCAAACTGCACCGGCGACTATGTGGTAGTAATGGATGCCGATCTTCAGCACCCACCAAAGTACATTGAGCAGATGTACAACTACATAGTGGATAACGGCTACGAAAGCGTTGGAATGAAGCGTCGCAACCGCAAGTCTGAAGGCTTTGTCAGAAGATTTTGTGGCAAGAAATTCTTTGCGCTGCTTTCAGATTTAGGTGGCGGACAGCTGCCTGAAGGCGCAACGGATTACAGAATGATGACCAGAAAGTTTGTGGACGCAGTGCTTTCACTTACTGAAAGAGTTCGCTTCACCAAAGGCATATTCAACTGGGTCGGCTTCGATACCCACTGGATTACCTATCCGGATGCAGAACGAGCTGCAGGCCACTCCAAGTGGAAGTTTGGAAGCCTGGTAAGCTACTCACTTGAAGGAATTACCTCCTTCTCAACAAAACCTTTAACCTATGCAATGATGGGTGGCGGACTCATGTCCATCATCACCTTCTTCCTTTTGATTTTTGTTATCATTAAGGGCATTGCCACAGACGAAGATCCATTCGGAATGGGAACTTTGTTCCTGCTCCTGTTTTTCCTTACGGGACTGGTGCTCACAGCCATCGGTCTTTTGGGCTTCTATTTCTCAAAGGCCTACATGGAAATCAAGGGACGTCCGATTTATATAACCAAGGAGACCAATGTTAAGCAGTAATTGTTACCAAGCAAAGCTTTCGGTAAGACAGTTTGTGGAGTTTCTATGCAGAAGCGGAAACCTCGACAGGCGTCATGGTCTTGCGGATGCGTCTGCCATGCGTGAGGGAACAAAACTGCACATTAAGATCCAATCTTCACAGCCGGAGACCTACACTTCGGAAGTGATTTTATCCAAGGAAGCGGAAACTGAATATGAAGGCGAACTCTACGGCGTTGTCTTAGATGGCAGGGCTGATGGTATTTTGCGCTTTAAAAACCCCTTGGAGAAATTTGAATACGAAAATGCACAGCTGATAAACTTTGAATCAACTGTTTTTATAGATGAAATCAAATGCATGTACGCCCGCGTTCAGGATTTTGAAGAACCACAGGCGGTACATCTCGCCCAGGCAAAATGTTACGCCTGGACACTTCTTGACGCAGAGGACCTTAGTACCATCGGTGTACAGATTACCTATTGCAATATCGAAACCGAGAAAATTAAATACTTTACCTACGAGTACACCCGCGAAGAACTTAAAGAGTGGTTCGAGGGGTTGGTGCAGGAATATGCCAAGTGGTTACACTTTGAGAAACACCACACCGCTGACAGAAATGCGTCGGTTAAAAACACGGAGTTTCCGTTTGAGTACAGACCGGGCCAGGCGAAACTGGTGAGGGACGTGTACCTGACACTCCTTAGGAAAAAGAAGGTGTTTATTGAGGCACCAACGGGCGTTGGCAAGACGATTTCCACCGTTTATCCGACCATTAAGGCAATGGGGGAGGGGCTGGTGAGCAAGGTGTTTTACGCCACCGCTAAGACCATTACCCGCACTGTGGCTGAGGAGGCAGCGGAGGTTCTTGCGTCTAAGGGCGCGGACATTTTGGTAATTACGCTGACTGCCAAGGACAAGGTTTGCGCCATCGGAAAGCCTTCCTGCAATCCGAAGGATTGCCCTCGGGCCAAGGGGCACGAGGACAGGGTAAACGACGCGGTCTACGACCTGATTACCCACGAGCGCATGGTGACGCGTGAGGTGGTTTTGGCATATGCCGAAAAGCACCAGGTCTGTCCTTACGAGTTTTCGTTGGATGTGACGCTTTGGTGCGACATGATAATTTGCGATTACAATTACTGCTTTGATCCGGACGCGCATCTTAGAAGATTTTTCTCAGACCCGGATGTGAGCAGCTACGCGCTGCTTCTTGACGAGGCGCACAACCTGGTGGGAAGAGCCAGGGAAATGTACTCCGCAAGGCTTTCCAGCGAAAGGGTGAAAATGATTCGTCCGTTCTTTAAGAACCGCGATGACATCAGAAAGCTTTTCACAAGGCTTACTAACTCCATGAACAGGCTGGCGTTAGACCGCCACGAGGGACTTAGCGAGATTTACTATGAGGAATGCGAGAAGTTTATCGGCAACGTGGACAGGCTGTACAACAAGCTTTACGGCTACGTGACGGACCGAAAGATAAATCCGGACGAGGAAATTTTGGACTTTTTCTTTGAACTTAGGACGTTCCAAAATACTTTGGCCTATGTGGATGAGAACTACAAATTAACGTTAAGAATTAACGACAAGACCAACATTGTTGGAGTAAACTGTATGAATCCAAGGGTACGCCTTAAGGAGTACCTGAACTTTTACCGCGGGGCGGCGTTCTTTTCCGCAACGCTTCTGCCGGTCAGATATTACATGGGCCAGTTAGGAGGAGATGAGGAGGACTACGCGGTATATGCCCCATCACCTTTTGACAACTCACGCCGAAAGATCATGATAGCAGGGGACGTAAGTTCCAAGTACACCAGACGAAATCGTGCAGAGTTTGAGAAGATGGCTGACTACATCGACAGTTTCGTACGAGGCAAAGTAGGTAACTACATGGTGTTCTTCCCGTCCTACAAGATGATGGACAGCGTGTTCGCGGTATTTAGAGACCGCTATGGTGCAGAGATGGAGAAGGCAGATTTTACGCTTTTGATCCAGTACTCAGGCATGACCGAGGAAGAGCGAGAGCAGTTCCTTAATTCTTTCGTGGAATTACCGGAGAAAAGCTGTGTGGGTTTTTGTGTAATGGGCGGCATATTCTCCGAAGGCATTGACCTTAGAGCAGACCGACTGATTGGAGTGGTTGTAGTTGGAACGGGACTTCCGATGGTGTCGGAAGAGAACGAGCTTCTTAAGAACTTCTTTGACGAGATGGCACAGGACGGTTTTGAAAATGCCTACCTCTATCCGGGCATGAACAAGGTGCTGCAGGCCGGCGGAAGAGTCATAAGAACCGAAGGGGACGTAGGAGCAGTGCTCCTGTTAGATGAAAGATTTTTAAACAGCCAGTACAAATCGCTGTTTCCTAAAGAGTGGGAAAACACAGAAATAGTGGACAGAACCACAATTGAAAAGAAACTCAGTGAGTTTTGGAAAAAATGGTAAAAAAAAGCGGCTCCCTTAGGGAACCGCTTTTTAAATGCTAATTTTAATTAGTTCTTCTTTTTCTTGATGTATACATAAATACCAGCTGCGATTGGAAGAATGATTGCTACGATAAGAACTGCGATAAGTCCGCCGTTGCCACTTTCTGCTGCTTCAGCAACTGCTGTTGGTGTAGAAGTAGCTGCTGTAGCTGCGTCTGTAGTAGTATCTTCAGTAGTAGTGTCTTCTGTAGTAACTTCTTCAGTAGTAGCATCTTCAGTAGTTGTTTCTTCAGTAGTTGTTTCTTCAGTAGTTGTTTCCTCAGTAGTTGTTTCCTCAGTAGTAGTATCTTCAGTAGTTGTTTCTTCAGTTGTAGTTTCCTCTGCAGCTGCTTCATCATCAGGGAAATCAACTGTGAATGTAATTTCAACATCTGTAGGAAGTGCTTCAGAGAATGTTTCAAGTTCTCCATTCCATACATTGATGAGCTCAAGTCTTACATAATCAACTTCGCTACTCTGAAGAACATTTGATGAATTGAAAACTTCAGTTCCATCAAACTTAACTGTTGCGTTAGTAATGAGGTTTGTAAGATAGCCGTTTGCATCAACATACTTTGTATCGTAAGGAATGCTTGTTGATACGAAGAGAAGATTTAAAGTTGAATCTCCGTTCTTCCATTCGATTCCCTTGAGACTAACAGTGTAAGTTCCATCTCCTGAAATAACTGTATCTGTAATTGTACCTGTAGCTGTTTCACCAGTGATAACACCGCTGTTGAAATTTAAACCATCAGTCTCAGCCCAGCCTGTTCCTTCAAGACCGTAAGTAGCATCTGTCCATGAGTTTCTGTATGACCACTGGTCACCCTGGATACCAATATAAGCATTGTAATCTTCGGCTGCAGCCATACCGAATGTACTAAAAGCAGTTACTGCTGTCATAACTAGTGCTGCAAGTTTCTTAAAACGCATAGTTTCCTCCTTATTGAAAAAAGCATTTTTCATACCAATAACTAAAAAATTAATATATACCTTGTGTATTATATAGAATATATTTTTGGCTTGCAACAAAAAGTTTTCGAAAGCAATTCAAAAATAAAGTGATATATGGTAGAATATTTGGGTAAATTGACCAAAAAGATTACATATATAAAAAAAAGCTAACGAATAGAGGCATTTACAATGCATAACGAGTATTTAATGGGTAACGAGGCAATTGGTCTTGGAGCTATTGCCGCCGGAGTAAATGTTGTCTCCGGTTATCCGGGAACTCCTTCCACAGAAGTTCTGGAAACCATAGCAAAACACAATAAGGACGGTAAAATCTACATCGAGTGGTCTGACAATGAAAAGGCAGGCATGGAATTAGCAGCAGGTGCAGCCATGTCCGGCGCCCGTGCGCTTGTAACCATGAAGCAGGTTGGACTTAACGTGGCAGCAGACCCTTTAATGAGCCTGGAGTACCTGGGTGTTAAGGGCGGGATGGTCGTAATGGTTGCCGATGATCCGGGCCCAATTTCTTCTCAGACCGAGCAGGACACCAGAAAGTTTGCGGAGTTTTCAAAGCTCCCATGCTTTGACCCTTCAAGTGTCGAGGAGGCATATGCCATGATTCAGGAAGCCTTCGACTTCTCTGAAAAGTACCACACACCGGTCTTCTTCAGACCTACCACCCGTGTGGACCACGGCTACTCATCCCTTGAGGTCAAGGACCCTGAGGAATACTATGTAAACACTCCTGAAGGATTCGTGCGCGACCCTATGAAATGGGTCATCTTCCCACGACTTTCCTACCAGGCACACATAAACATCGAAAAACGAAATGCAGAGATTTCGGACGTGTTCTCGGCATATGCCCGAAACACCGTTAAAGACTACAGCTTCGGCGGCAGCACAGCAAAGCCTGCGCGAGGAATCGCAACTCAGGGTATCAGCTACGCTTACACCGTAGAGACTCTTAAGGAAAGAGCCGAAAGTGAAGAGGCAGGGGAGACACGAGTATTTAAGGTTTCTACTCCATTCCCATTCCCTGAGGCAGCGGCGGTTAAATTCCTTGAGGGACTTAGCGAGGTCATCTGCATCGAGGAGTTAGATCCTGTAATTGAAAGAGAACTGGTCTATGTTTGCGGTAAGTACGGACTTAACGTAAAGATCCGCGGAAAGTTAACGGGCGACGTTAAGAATTCCGGCGAAAACACAAGAGACACAGTTTACGATAACATATATGATTTTCATGGCTGGCAGAAGAAGGCACAGGCAAAACTTCCGGAAACACCGGAGATTCCTGTCAGACCTCCTGTACTTTGTCCGGGTTGTCCACACAGAGCTTCCTTCTTTGCAGTAAAGCAGGCCATGAAAGGTCAGAAGGCAGTATTCTGCGGCGACATCGGCTGCTACACCTTGGGAAATGCAATGCCTCTGGACATGGTTGACACTTGCCTTTGCATGGGTGCGGGCGTAAATATGGCGCAGGGCATCGAGAGAATGACTCCCGGCACTAAGGCCTTTGCCTTTGTAGGAGACTCTACTTTCTTTGCATCAGCAATCACAGGCGCAGTAAATGCAGTCTACAATCAGGCAGATATGACTTTGGTGGTACTGGACAATTCCACGACTGCCATGACGGGACACCAGCCACATCCGGGCACCGGTCACACCATGATGGGCCAGGTGGTGGAAAAGGTTTCCATTACAAAAGTACTTGAAGGAATCGGCATCGAAGATGTCAGAACCATAAATCCGTTTGAGTTAGATTCAGCCATCGAGCAGGTTAAGGAAGTGGCAGCAAAGCCGGGCGTAAAGGCAATTATCTTTAAGTCCCCTTGTGCTATTTTGGTTAAGCCTCTTGGAATGGCTCACATCGACCAGGACAAGTGTATTAAGTGCAAGAAGTGCATTAAGACCATCGGTTGCCCTGGAATCATAGTAAAGGATGGCAAGGTCGTAATCGACGAAGCGCTTTGCACGGGCTGCGGCCTCTGCACGAGCCAGTGTCCGACAGGCGCCATTTCTGTTACTTTAAACGGAGGTGCAAAATAATGAATGGTACAACTAATATCGTTCTTTGCGGAGTAGGCGGACAGGGTACGGTCCTGGCGTCAAAGCTTATCGCAGCAGCCTCCATGAAAAAGGGAAAGAAAGTCATGAGCGCCGAGACCATCGGTATGGCCCAGAAGGGTGGCTCAGTTTTCTCACACCTTCGAATCGGCGACGACATTGAAACTGCAGCCATTAAGATGGGAACTGCAGACATTATCATAGCTTTTGAGCCGGCGGAAGCCGTAAAGATGCTCCCTTATCTTAGGGAAGGCGGATCAGTGGTAGTTAATTCCACTGCAGTCATGCCGGTAACGGCAGCGCTTAAGGGCTCAAATTATGCAGGTACGGAAATGATTGAGTACTTAAAGGCCAATGTAGCGGACCTGCTCATTATTGACGGTAACGCCGAGGCGTTAAAACTTGGCAACCCAAAGGTGCTTAACGTTATCATGCTTGGTGCCGCAGTTAAGAGCGGCCAGTTAGACCTTACCCGCGATGACATAATGAATGCCATCAAGGCAAAGGTAAAGCCTCAGTTTATCGAGATAAACGAGAAGGCACTCAACGTGGCGTGGAATCTGTAGGCATATGCCGAACTTACTGAACTAAACCGCGAAGCGGTAAAAATAATCCTAAAAAGTGTTCCAAGGGAACCGGGAGGTAATGTATGAAAATCAGCAATGAACAGCTGGAACTTGTAAACGGAAGAATTAAGGCTTTAATTAAGGCCGATAACTTCTATGGTCGCAGATTAAAGGACGCAGGAATTGAGGGCGTTACTACTGCAGAGGATTTTGAGAAACTTCCTTTCTCAGAGAAGGCAGACCTTCGTGACGCCTATCCACTGGGCCTCATGACTGCACCTGAAGAAGAAATCGTGAGAATTCACTCTTCCTCAGGTACAACAGGTAAGCCTGTAATCATTCCTTATACAGCAAAGGACGTAGATGACTGGGCAATTCAGTTCGCAAGATGTTACGAAGTTGCCGGCATCACAAACAAAGACAGAATTCAGATCACACCGGGCTACGGTCTTTGGACAGCAGGTATCGGCTTCCAGGCCGGCTGCGAGAAGCTGGGTGCCATGGCAGTGCCAATGGGACCTGGTAACACAGACAAGCAGATTCAGATGATGATTGACATGGAATCCACAGTTATTTGTGCGACATCATCCTATGCACTTCTCCTTGCTGAAGAAATCGAGAAGCGTGGCGTTAGAGACAAGATTAAGTTAAAGAAGGGTGTCATCGGTTCCGAAAGATGGGGCGAGAAGATGAGAAACTCCATCCACGACAATCTTGGCATCGAACTTTTCGATATCTACGGACTTACAGAAATCTATGGACCTGGTATTGGTATCAACTGTCCTGGTGGCGAAGGCATGCATTACTGGGATGATTTCATCTACATTGAAATCATTGATCCACAGACAGGCGAGAATCTTCCTGACGGCGAGTGGGGTGAAATCGTAATTACCACCCTTGTTAAGGAAGGTGCACCACTTATCAGATTCAGAACTCACGACCTTTCAAGAATCATTCCGGGCATATGCCCATGCTGCGGCAGAAAGTACCCAAGAATCGACAAGATTCAGGGTAGAACTGACGACATGATGAAGATTAAGGGTGTTAACGTGTTCCCAAGTCAGATTGAGGAAGTACTCAAGATGTTCCCAGAAGTAACCAGCGAGTATCAGATCAGAATTTCTCACCTTGACGGAAGAGACACCATGAGACTTTACGTAGAAACTAACGGAACTGTTGACTTCTTAGATCTGGCTGACAGAATTGCAGAGAAGGTTAAGAGCAGAATCGGCTTCACACCACTTGTAAAGGTAGTTGAAATCGGTGTGCTCCCAAGAACTGAGAAGAAGACAAAGCGAGTTATTGACGAAAGATATAACTAAAAGGAGATTTATGGCAGATTACGATAAGAAAATCGACGATAATGACAAGATGACTCTCTACCTCGATGATGGTACAGAACTTGTGTGTGATGTGCTCGGCATATTCAGTACCGGAGAAAACGAATACATCGCGCTTATCCCAGAGGATGCAGGCGATGACGACAACATCTTTCTTTATCGCTTCATCATGGAAGATGATGATTTTGACAACATCACTTTAGAGAGCATCGAGAGTGATGAGGAATTTGAAAAGGCTTCTGAGGCCTTTGAGGACTACATGGAAAAGCAGGCTTTCTTAGATTCAGTAGATGAAGACTAAGAGTTGCTTTAAATATTAGGTGGGAATTAGCATGATTGGAATTATTGTAACACTTCTTTGCGGTGCATTATCCGGATGGATTGCAGGTAAGCTCATGGGAAGCGAGTTTGGTGTTGTAGTTAACATCATCCTTGGTTTATGTGGTGGTATCGTTGGTTCTATTCTTCTTGGAATCATCGGACTTGGCGCAACAGGAATGATCGGTGGTATCATCGTATCCGTACTTGGCGCATGCGTAATCATTTGGGTTGCACGTAAACTTAAAAAGTAAAAAATGAGCAAAGAAAATCCCGGCCAGCTGGTCGGGATTTTTTATGCCTTTATGAAAGAGTTTACCACCCTGAAAGCAGTCCGTGGCTTACGCAGTATTTGTAGTTTAGTTTCTTTGGAAGCGCCAGGTTGTCAAACTTTACAAAGAGGTTATCGCCTTTCACCTTAACTACGGTACCTTCCTTGTAGACGCCGTGGCATATGCGCGTGCCCACCTTTGGCAGCGCCTCCGGCATGCGCAGTTCGTTTACGAAGCGGGAGAGCGGTAAATCGTCGTGTCCCAGTCGCTTTTTTGAGGAACTGATCCACAGATGGTCCTTCGCACGGGTCATTGCCACATAGAACATGCGGCGCTCCTCTTCAATGTCTTCAGGCTTCACGCTCTTTCTGTGCGGCGTCATGCCCTCTTCGCAGTCCGGCAGGTAGACGGAGGCAAACTCCAGTCCCTTGGCGCCGTGATAGGTCATTAAGTTAATGGCGCTTACCTTTCTAATGGACGAGCTCTGCTTCATCTTGAGCTTGTATTCCTCACAGTACTGTAAAAAGTCTCCGAATTTCTTAAACTCAGTGGCATATGCCTCAAAATCCGCCAGCAAATCCATCGCTTCGTCACAGGCTTCCTTGGAAAAGGACAGCGTCTCCCTTACGTAGGCGTCGTAGCCCATGTGTTTGCGGATGTAGCTTATGGCAGCGTCTGGCGCCAGCGCCCTTAGTTTTGTCATGTCGTGGCGAAGCTCCCGCACATTGGCGGTAACGTAAGGTTTGGTGCCCGAATTGTAGTAGGCAAGGAGCTTGTCAAAGTCCAGATGGTTAGAATTCTGGGTGTAGCCACCAGCCTTTTTAGTTGTCACAAACCCCCGTCCACTTGTAGTTGCCGCACTAACCGCCGCCCTTTCGATGTAGCGCACCGGCTTATTCATGAATTTAAGGAAGTTCTCCACCGTCTCCTCGCCGTTAAGAAAGCGCAGGTAGGCAAGAAGCGGCGTCACAAAGCGGTTGTCAAAAAGTGTTGGCAGGTCGCCCCTTAAATTAAAAGGCAGGTTAAGGTCCAAAAGTTTGGAGCAGATGTAGTCCGCCTGCCTGTTGGTTCTAAAAAGAATCGCAATCTGGCCAGGAGCCCTTCCGCCCTTAATCTCTTCGGAGATGGCGGTGGCAATGGCGCGATATTCCGCGTTGCTGTCGTCAAACCGCCTGATTACGACAGAGTTTTCCCCGTCCTTTTCTGCAATAAGATCCTTGTCATAGCGCTCGCGATTGTTTCTGATGACGCTAACCGCCTTCTTTAAGATGTCGTGAGTGCTTCTGTAGTTGATTCTAAGCTGTATGGTAGCCGTGTCCGGATAATCCACAGGAAAGTGCTTCATAATGGCAGGGGATGCACCTCTGAAAGCGTAAATCGACTGGTCATCATCGCCCACTACAAACAGGTTGTTGCCTGGGGCAGCCAAAATCCTCGTGATTTCATACTGAATCGCGTTAATGTCCTGGAACTCATCCACCAGAATGTAGGCGAATTTCTTCTGCCAGTAGGCACGCTCCTTTTCGTTTCCTTTAAGGAGGTCCAGCGTTTTAGTCAGCATATCCTCAAAGTCAATCAGATTAAGCTCTTCCAAGTAGTTGTTGTAGCCTCTTAGGATGTCATTAAACTCTTTGGTAGGCAGGAGTCTGGAGGTGAATGATAACTCGGCATATGCCTTAGCCTTTGCCTGTCCAATCTCATCCAAAATTCCCAGGACGAATTCGTTGTTGCCCGAGAGTTTTTCCGTGCGTTTGTCAAGAAGTGCACGCACAATTTGGAAAGACTGAGAGTCGGAGAGTATGTTCTGATTTGTGTAATTGTAATGCTGTTTTAAAATGTGGAAAAAGATGGAATGAAACGTTCCGAAATTTACTTTTTCTGAAGAACCGCTAAGAGCAAGATAACGCTTTCGCATTTCTAAGGCAGCGGCTTTGGTGAAGGTGACTACCAAAATTGAGGTAGGCTCAATTTTCAGGTCCCTTGTCATGTGAAGTACACGATTTACAATAACTGTGGTTTTACCGGAACCAGGACCGGCAATAGTCATTACCGGTCCGTTCACGGTGTTTACAGCCTTAAGCTGTTCATTGTTCATTTAGGCCTCGTTTTCAAGTTTTTCGATACCCTTGCGAATTCTTGCAAGGCTTTCTTCCTTACCGAGAATCTCCATGATTTCATAGGCACCACCAGGTGTCATCTGCTTTCCGGAAACGGCAGTTCTTATTGGCCAGAGCACGATGCCGTTCTTGCATTCTCTCTTAGCGACAAGATCCATGCAGACCTTTTCGATGCCGTCTCTTGAGTAATCCTCAAGCTTTTCGAATTCAGGAAGTGCCTGCTTTAATACATCAAGAGCGATTTCAGAGTTGGTCTTCATCTTCTTGTGAGTGTACATCTCGATGTCGTAGTCAGGAAGTTCCTCGAAGAAATCAATTTTCTCAGCAATGTCTAAGAATGTTTCAATTCTTGTCTTAACAAGATCAGCGATCTTCTTAAGGTCGTAGTCCTTTGTGATTACTTCCTTTACATAAGGGAGAGCCATCTCGTAGTACTTTTCATTATCCATGGCCTTGATGTACTCGCTGTTCATCCAACGAAGCTTGGTCATGTCGAAAACTGCAGGAGACTTGGAAATGTGATGGAAATCAAATTCCTTGATAAGCTCATCCAGTGTGAAGATTTCCTGATTGCTTTCAGGGCTCCAGCCGAGAAGGGCAATGAAGTTAACGATGGCTTCTGAAACAAAGCCCTGCTCGATAAGGTCTTCAAATGATGAATGGCCGCTTCTCTTAGAAAGCTTCTGGTGCTCTTCGTTAGTGATGAGTGGGCAGTGAATGTAAACCGGCTCATCCCAGCCAAAAGCATTGTAAAGTCTTGTGTATTTAGGTGTTGAAGAAAGGTACTCATTACCTCTTACAACATGTGTAATGCCCATTAAATGGTCATCAATTACGTTGGCGAAGTTGTAAGTTGGATAGCCGTCGCTCTTAATTAAGATCATGTCATCGAGCTCAGCGTTATCAACTGTGATGTCTCCGTAGATGGCATCATGGAAAGTGGTTGTGCCCTCAGTTGGAATATTCTGTCTGATTACGAAAGGCTTTCCAGCATCTAAGTTAGCCTGAATTTCTTCCTTAGATAAGTGGAGGCAGTGCTTGTCATACTTGGTGATTTCCTTGCCTTCTTCACCCTCAACGCATTTAAGGGTAGCAAGTCTCTCAGCAGTACAGAAGCAGTAGTAAGCTTCACCCTTTTCGATTAACTGCTTGGCGTAATCCATGTAAAGACCTGACTGTACACGCTCGCTCTGAACGTAAGGGCCGCAACCCTTGTCCTTGTCCGGACCTTCGTCGTGAATAAGACCGGTCTCAGCCATTGTTCTGTAGATTATATCGACTGCGCCTTCAACATAGCGCTCTCTGTCAGTGTCTTCGATTCGTAAAATGAAGTCGCCGCCCTCATGCTTTGCAATGAGGAACTCATAGAGTGCGGTACGAAGGTTACCAACGTGCATACGTCCTGTTGGACTTGGCGCATATCTTGTTCTGATTTTCATAAACTAATGCCTCCAAAAAGTGATTTATGTTTCATCCTTATTATAAAGGAATGTTTAGTACACTAAAAATACTGCTAAAGTTTAGCATAGCGCTATTTTAAAGTCAATAAATCGGCATATGCCTAAGCACTAAAAAAGTGTTGACAGTAAAGAACTCTTTATTTATAATAATCGTTGCGCGCGTTTGCACGTTTATTCGTTGTGCCCAATCGGGCGTTACAAACAGACATCTAACGTTTCGCGTTCAGCCACTAATTAATTAAAATAGGAGGTAAAGAAATGCCTACATTTAACCAGTTAGTAAGAAAAGGCAGAAAGTCACTCGAGACTAAGTCAACAGCTCCTGCACTTCAGAGAAGTTACAACTCACTTCAGAAGAAGGCAGTAAAGGCTTCTTCTCCACAGAAGAGAGGCGTTTGTACAGCTGTTAGAACTGCTACACCTAAAAAGCCTAACTCAGCTTTAAGAAAGATCGCCAGAGTACGTCTTTCTAACGGACTTGAAGTAACAAGCTACATCCCAGGTGAAGGTCACAACCTTCAGGAGCATAGCGTTGTTCTTATCCGTGGTGGTAGAGTTAAGGACCTTCCTGGTACAAGATACCATATCATTAGAGGTACTCTTGATACCGCTGGTGTTTCTAACCGTCGTCAGGCTCGTTCTAAGTACGGCGCTAAGAGACCTAAGGACGCTAAATAATTTAGTACCTTAAATTCCGGAAGAAACTCCCGTCTGAGTTTCACGTAACAAGTAAACAATCCATTACTTTATAAATAATGCAGGTTATTTCATTTTACGCACTGATGTGGCTGAAGGCGTATCACAAAATAGAGATAATGAGCATGAACACAGTAATGTGAGTACCTAAGAATTAATTATTATTAAGGAGGGAAGTACCGTGCCACGTAAAGGACATAATCATAAAAGAGACGTTCTTGCAGATCCACTCTACAACAGCAAAGTTGTTACAAAGTTAATAAACAACATCATGCTTGATGGTAAGAAGGGCGTAGCTCAGAAAATCGTATACGGCGCTTTTGATCAGATAGCTGAGAAAACTGGTAAGCCAGCAATGGAAGTTTTCGAAGAAGCTTTAAACAACACAATGCCTCTTCTTGAGGTAAAGGCTCGTCGAATCGGTGGTGCTACATATCAGGTACCTATCGAAGTTAGACCAGACAGAAGACAGGCTCTTGCTCTTCGTTGGATCACTGTATTCTCACGTAAGAGAAGTGAGAAGACTCAGATCGACAGATTAGCTGGCGAACTTCTTGATGCATCTAACAACACTGGTAACGCAGTAAAGAGAAAAGAAGAAATGCACAGAATGGCAGATGCAAACAAGGCATTTGCACACTACAGATGGTAAGACACTGCTTTCGTTTAACGAAGCGACTTGCTTTAATGTAGCAAATATGTATTTCAGAGTAGTAAATTGTTTTATTTAATATAGGAGGAAAAATCCTTGGCAGGTAGAGAATATCCACTTGAGAGAACAAGAAATATCGGTATCATGGCTCACATCGATGCTGGTAAAACAACTCTTACTGAGCGTATTCTGTATTACACAGGTGTTAACTACAAGATTGGTAACACTCATGAAGGTAATGCAACAATGGACTGGATGGAGCAGGAACAGGAACGTGGTATCACTATCACATCCGCTGCTACAACATGCCACTGGACACTCGAAGAGCTTACTAAGCCTAAGGCTGGTGCACTTGAGCATCGTATCAACATCATTGATACACCTGGACACGTTGACTTCACAGTAGAAGTTGAGCGTTCACTTCGTGTACTTGATGGTGCTGTTGGTGTATTCTGTGCAAAGGGTGGTGTAGAGCCACAGTCAGAAACAGTATGGCGTCAGGCAGACAAGTACAACGTACCTCGTCTTGCTTTCGTAAATAAGATGGACATTTCCGGTGCAAACTATTTTAACTGTCTTGACATGATCAAGTCCAGACTTGGAAAGAATCCATTATCCATGCAGCTTCCTATCGGTAAGGAAGACACATTCAAGGGCGTAATCGACCTTCTTGAAATGAAGGCATACATCTACAACAATGAAACAGGTGATGACATTTCAGTAGAAGAAATCCCTGCAGACATGGCAGATGAAGCCGCTGAATGGCATGAAAAGCTCATCGAGCAGATTTGCGAACTTGATGATGAGCTTCTTGAGCAGTTCCTTGAAGAAGGAGATGTTACAGATATCGACAGACTTAAGTCTGTAGTAAGAAAGGCTACTATCGAAGGAACAGCAACTCCTTGCTTCTGCGGTACAGCCTACAGAAATAAGGGCGTTCAGAAGCTTCTCGATGCTGTTATCGAGTATCTTCCTGCTCCTACAGATATCCCGAACATCAAGGGTGTTGATGATGCAGGCAACGATGCTGAAAGACCTTCATCCGATGAAGCTCCTTTCGCAGCTCTTGCTTTCAAGATCATGACAGACCCATTCGTAGGAAAGCTTGCTTACTTCAGAGTATACTCAGGAACACTTAATTCCGGTTCCTATGTACTTAATGCAACAAAGAATAAGAAGGAACGTGTAGGCCGTATCCTCCAGATGCATGCTAACAAGAGAATGGAACTTGAAAAAGTTTATTCAGGTGATATCGCAGCTGCTGTAGGTTTCAAGCTTACAACAACCGGTGATACAATTTGTGACGAAAAGAGTCCTATCATTCTTGAGTCCATGGAATTCCCAGAACCAGTTATCTCTGTTGCTATTGAGCCAAAGACTAAGGCTGGTCAGGATAAGATGGGTGAAGCTCTTGCAAAGCTTGCAGAAGAAGATCCTACATTCCGTGTTAGAACAGACGAAGAAACAGGACAGACAATCATTTCCGGTATGGGTGAACTTCACCTCGACATCATCGTTGACCGTCTCCTTCGTGAATTCAAGGTTGAGGCTAACGTAGGTGCTCCTCAGGTAGCTTACAAGGAAGGTATCAGCAAGGAAGTTAATGTTGATTCCAAGTACAAGAAGCAGTCTGGTGGTTCCGGTCAGTATGGTCACTGTAAAGTTATCTTCACACCTATGGATGTTAACGGTGAGAAGTCATACGAATTCGAGAACACAACAGTCGGTGGTTCTATTCCTAAGGAATATATCCCAGCTGTCGATGCAGGTATCCAGGACGCTATGAAGGCTGGTATCCTTGGTGGATTCCCAGTACTCGGTGTACATGCTAACTGCTACGATGGTTCATACCATGAAGTCGATTCTAACGAAATGGCATTCAAGGTTGCCGGTTCTATGGCATTCAAGGATGCGATGAAGAAAGCAGATCCAGTACTTCTTGAGCCTGTAATGAAGGTTGAAGTAACAGTTCCTGAAGAGTACATGGGTGATGTTATTGGTGATATTTCAGCTCGTCGTGGTCGTATCGAGGCTACTGAAGATGTTAACGGATCCAAGCTCATCACTGGTTATGTACCACTTGCAGAAATGTTCGGATATGCAACAACACTTCGTTCAGAAACACAGGGTCGTGGTGCTTACTCAATGTTCTTCAACACTTATGAAAGAGTTCCAAAGAACGTACAGGAAAAAGTACTTAGCGACAGAAATGCATCAAAATAATTAGAGACAAAATATCGCTTGACCTTATTTATTTAATGAGATAAAATGTCAGCATATGAGACTCTTAACGCAGAAGAATGCGTAACATTTAATTTAGGAGGAATTTAAACAATGGCAAAAGCACATTTTGACAGAACTAAGCCACATTGTAACATTGGTACAATCGGACACGTAGATCACGGTAAGACAACTCTTACAGCAGCAATCACAAAGGTACTTGCTGATAGAGTAGAAGGTAACGCAAAGGTAGACTTCGAGAACATCGATAAGGCTCCTGAAGAGCGTGAAAGAGGTATTACAATTTCTACAGCTCACGTTGAGTACCAGACAGAGAACAGACATTATGCACACGTTGACTGCCCAGGACATGCTGACTACGTTAAGAACATGATCACTGGTGCTGCTCAGATGGACGGCGCTATCCTCGTTGTAGCTGCAACAGATGGTGTTATGGCTCAGACAAGAGAGCACATCCTTCTTGCACGTCAGGTTAACGTTCCTTACATCATCGTATTCCTTAACAAGTGCGATATGGTAGATGACGAAGAACTTATCGAACTCGTAGAGATGGAAGTTACAGAAGTACTTGAAGAGTACGGATTCGAAGGCTGCCCAATCGTTAAGGGTTCAGCTCTTAAGGCTCTTGAAGATACAACAGGCGAATGGGGCGACAAGATCATGGAACTCATGGCAACAGTTGATGAGTACATCCCAACTCCAGAGCGTGATACAGACAAGCCATTCCTTATGCCAGTTGAAGACGTATTCACAATCTCAGGTCGTGGTACTGTAGCAACAGGTAGAGTAGAAAGAGGTACACTTAACCTTAACGATCCTCTTGAAATCCTCGGAATCAAGGAAGAAGTTAAGACAACAGTTTGTACAGGTATTGAAATGTTCCGTAAGACACTTGACCAGGCTATGGCTGGTGATAACATCGGTGCTCTTCTTCGTGGTGTTAACCGTGACGAAGTTGAAAAGGGACAGGTTCTTGCTAAGCCAGGTACAGTAACATGCCACAAGAAGTTCAAGGCTCAGGTTTACGTACTTACAAAGGATGAAGGTGGTCGTCATACTCCATTCCTTACAAACTATCGTCCACAGTTCTACTTCAGAACAACAGACGTAACTGGTGTTTGCCAGCTTCCAGCAGGAACAGATATGTGTATGCCTGGTGACAACACAGAAATGACAATCGAACTCATTCACCCAGTAGCTATGGAGCAGGGTCTCCGTTTCGCTATCCGTGAAGGTGGACGTACAGTAGGTTCAGGTTCTGTAGTTGAAGTTATCGAGTAATTTTAATTAATTATTCTAAACACACTAGAACTAATAGGCTCTCGGGATTTATCTCGGGAGCCTTTTTTATGTTTGGCATATGCCGGCGCCGGATTATGTTATGATTTATGAGGTTTTCATGTGGGAAATTGTAAATTTTTTAAAAGATTGTGGCTAAATTGTGAAAAAAGCATTATAATGTCCGTGAGTGGGGATAAGGATAATAAGGATGAACAACATTTAATACGGAGAAGTTATGTTAAATAAGAGATTAAAAAGAACGTTTTTAATTATTACCCTGGTTGCAGCCCTCGGACTTGGTGCTTGCGGCTCTAACGGCAGCAAGGAGAGTTCAGAAAACGTAAAGGTTAGTTCTGAAGATATTGAAATTAATACATTAGCGGATTCCGATGATTTAGAGGATGAAAACCTAGAGGACGAAGATTCTGAAGATGAGGACTCTAGTGACAAAGACTCTGATAAGGATTCAGAGGACAAGGATTCCAAGGATAAAGATTCTGATGATGCGGATTCAGAGGATGAGGACGAAGACTCAGAAGATACAGATTCGAAGACTGGTTCAAAGACCGGAAAGAACGGATCTAAGGAAAATGGCAGTTCAAGTAGTAGTAAAACTACAGTAACTCCTTCTTCTGGAAAAACAGAAACTACATCCGGTACAAAGAAAGCCACAGCTACACCTGTACCAACAGCAACTAATACTCCGGTGCCAACAGCCACTAACACTCCGGTGCCAACGGCTACAAACACACCGAAGCCAACAGCTACCAGTACACCAAAGCCAACGGCATCTGCTTCAGATGGACTTACAAATTACTCCTACTTCCTTAGTGGAACGGCATCAAGCTGCTCTATCGATGATACAAAGCTTAAGGCAGTAGCAGAGCTTGTTTATGAAAAGAACAAGGGCGTTTACGAGGAAGTGCTTGCACTTGTAAATGCAGAAAGAGCTAAGGTTGGCGCATCAGCCCTTACCTTAGACAAAAATCTTTGCATTTCAGCTACCATGCGTGCACTTGAGATGGATGCAGCTAATTTCTTTTCACATACACGACCAAATGGTCAGAAGTGTTACACAACCATGGATGTATGTGGTGTTTCCTGGAGTGCAGTAGCAGAGAACATTGCAGCAGGACAGAGCTCAGCATCTTCAGTAATGGACTCATGGATTAGTTCTTCAGGACACTACGGTAACATTATTAGCACCAACTACACAAAGATCGGCATCGGCCTTTCAACACAGTACAATGGTGAATACAACTATTACTGGTGCCAGCAGTTTACCAACTAATTAAACAGTTAATTTACTCCTGCCAGAGTCTAGGCTCCGGCAGGAGTTTTTTGATTGGAGTGCGGGCATATGCCTAAACTCACATCTACTTCTTGCAAAATTGTATACAATGCTATAAAATAACCCTAAGTGTGTCCCCTGTGGACGCAGATATTGAGATTAAGAGAAATTACAGGACATTATTATGAGAATTGTTGTAAAAATCGGAACTTCAACTCTTGCCCACAAAACCGGTCGTTTAAACATCCGACTTGTGGAGGAAATCGTTAAGATTCTTAGCGATATCAAGAATGCTGACAATGAAATCATCATTGTATCTTCAGGTGCTATTGGCATGGGCGTGGGAAAACTCCTGCTCAATAAGAAACCCGAGGATGTGGCAACTAAGCAGGCGGCTGCTGCCGTAGGTCAGTGCGAGCTGATGTACACCTATGACAAGTTGTTTGATGAGTACCGTCACAACGTAGGTCAGCTTCTTATCACAGGCGAAGACATTGAAAACGAAGCAAGACGTGAGAATTTCCAGAACACAATCTTCAAGCTTTTGGAATATAGCGTAATTCCTATCATCAATGAAAACGACACGGTTTCTACCGTGGAAATTAATTCCATTGGTGACAACGATACATTGGCAGCGCATGTGGCTACAACAGCTGAAGCGGACCTTCTTATTTTGCTTTCAGACATTGACGGCCTTTACTCAGAGGATCCAAGAAAGAATCCTAAGGCAGGCATGATTTCCTCAGTTTATGAAATCACTCCTGAAATTGAGGCACTGGCAGGCGGTGCAGGTTCATCCCTTGGCACAGGCGGAATGAGCACTAAGATTCATGCGGCTCAGATCGTGATGGAAAAGGGCATCGACATGATTATCCTTAACGGCAGCAAGCCAAAGATGCTTTATGAAGCAGTTAAGGGCAATTCAGTCGGCACAAGATTTTACGCAAAGAAGAATTAGAAGTATCTAAAGGAGACTATCATGAAATTCGGATCAATCGGAACAGGTAACATGGGCGGCGCAATCGCGCAGGCCATTTCAAAAACAGTACAGCCGGGTGAACAGGCACTCAGCAATTTACCAGCTGAAGTAGCTGAAGAACTGGCAGCAAAGATTGGGGCATATGCCACAACTAACGAGGACATCGCTAAGAACGCAAGATACATTGTGTTAGGTGTTAAGCCTCAGATTCTTCCTTTGGTTTTAGAGGAAATTAAGGGCGTGCTCGCAGCAAGAACAGACAGATTTACCATCGTGTCCATGGCTGCAGGCGTTAAGATGGAGTCAATCCAGGAAATGCTTGGCGCAAAGTACCCAATCGTAAGAATTATGCCTAATCTTCCTGTAGCAGTAGGCAAGGGCGTTATCATGATAACAAAGACTGCTGAAACCACAGATGAAGAGTTGGCAGAAGTTAAGAGTGCGTTTAGAGAAGCGGGCTTAGTGGATGATATGCCTGAGCACCTTATCGATGCAGGTACAGCCGTTACAGGATGTGGTCCAGCGTTCATGTTCATGGCTATCGAAGCTATCGCTGACGGTGCAGTTGCCTGCGGTATTCCAAGAGCCAAGGCTCAGCAGTACGCAACAGCATTAATGGAAGGCTCAGCGGTTTACTTAAAAGAGACAGGAAAGCATCCTGGCGAGCTTAAGGACGCTGTTTGCTCACCTGGTGGTTCAACCATCAAGGGTGTTGCATCATTAGAGGAGGATGGCTTTAGATCAGCCCTTATCAAGGCTGTGGAAGTATCCTGCGATGCATCAAAGAAGCTTGGTTAAAAAGACAGTCGGACCCTTAGTGGTCCGACTTTAGTTTAAAGAGAAGTAATAGTATGAGTAAAAAACAAAAAGGAATAATCTGCATAATCCTTGCAGCCTTTTCCTTTGCGCTGATGAACTTGTTTATCAGGCTGGCTGGCGATTTGCCTACCTACGAAAAGGCTTTCTTTAGAAACGTGGTGGCAATGCTGGTTTCAGGAACTGCCCTTTTTCTTAGTGCGGACAAGTTCAAAATCGGCAAGGGAAATTTCAAATTTATCATGGCTCGCGCGGTAGGTGGCACGATTGGACTCCTGGCAAATTTTTATGCGATTGATCATCTGGCCATATCCGATGCATCAATGCTCAACAAGTTATCACCTTTCTTTTCCATGGTGTTCTCCATCTGGATTCTGAAGGAGAAGCCAAAAGCTAAGGAATGGCTGATTCTGGGAATTGCATTTATTGGTGCAATCTTTGTTGTAAAACCATCTTTTTCAAACGTGGATTTAGTCCCATCGCTGATTGGACTTTTAGGTGGCATGTCCGCCGGCATGGCCTATACTTTTGTTAGAAAGCTGGGCTCCCGCGGCGAGAGAGGACAGGTTATCGTGTTCTGTTTCTCCACTTTTTCCACCATAATCACCATACCATTCATGTTGATGGATTTCGTACCAATGACGGGTTACCAGTTCCTGATGTTGGTGCTTGTCGGTCTTTCAGCTACAGCAGGTCAGTACTCCATCACGGCGGCTTACCAGTTTGCGGCAGCTAAGGACATCTCCGTTTTCGATTACACACAGGTGCTTTTTGCGGCTATTTTGGGCTTCATATTCTTAGACCAGATGGCAGACCACTTAAGCTACATTGGCTACGTAATCATTATCGGCATGGCAGTGCTTAAATGGTGGGATGCAGCAAAGCATCATGAGTTTGACAGCAAGGAAGTTAAGAGCGGGACAGCTTAGGCATATGCCTGGCTCCGCAGGAAGGCAAAACAATGGCAAAATTAAGCGAACAGGAATTAGAAGAAGTAAGAAAGTTTTTCAGCGGCGATAAGTACGCAGTGATGTCAGGCTGCCACATTGACGAGGCAGGCGACGATTACAGCGTGTGTTCCATGAAGATTACCGAGAATCATCGTAATGCATTTGGTGGCGTTATGGGCGGTGCCATGGTTACTTTGGCTGACCTTGCGGCGGCAGTAATTTCCAACAGACCGGGAAACTACACCACAGCCAACAGCATGAATACAACGTTTGTGGGAAATACCAAGGACGACCTTATTATTGCAACAGCAAAGCAGTTAAAGGACGGACGTTCCACCAACTATGTGCAGGTGGAAATTAAAGATTCTAAGGGCAAGCAGCTGGCCTACGTTACAGTGCTGGGCTTCCACTTAAACCAGAAGTAGAATCAAATAATAGAAGAGAGTAAGAGTAGTAATGGCAGATTTTATATTCAGTTTGGAGTCCACCCTGCCCATCTTTTTGGTAATGGTGTGCGGCTACTTTTTCATGAAAATTAAAATCATAAATGAAGAATTTGTAAGGGTGCTGGACAAGTTTGTATTCAAGGTTTCCCTGCCTATTTCACTGGCGCTTTCAGTGGCGGCAACGGACCTTTCAAAGAGTTTTTCCTGGAAATTCGTATCCTTCTGTTTCTTTGGAACCCTCATAATGTTTGGCATATGCCGAGTTTTCGCTCAGGTTTACTTAAAGAACAGACCAAACATGATTGGCGCCTTTTCCATGTGTGCGGCCAGAGGTTCCGCAGCAGTGTTGGGCGTTGCCTTTGCCAACAACATTTTTGGCGACAGTTCCATGACTGCCATGATGATCATGGCCAGCGTACCCATGTACAACGTGTTCTCCGTAGTGTTTTTAACCCTGGGTGCAGAACACAGAGACCGTACACTTTCCGTTAAAAAGCAGACGGTGGAATGTCTTAAGGGCATTGCGACAAATCCGCTTATCATATCCATCTTTGTAGGTATGTTCTTTGCAGCACTTAGAATCAAGCTGACGGATTTTACCATCCCTTACAAGGTGTTAGATTCCATCGGTGACACGGCCACACCTATGGCACTTATCACCGTAGGAGCTTCCTTCGACTGGAAAAAGGCCTGGACCAAGCTTGGCCCAACAATGGTGGGAACGGCAATTAAGTTAGTGGTGTTGCCGCTTCTGTATATGCCGATTGCGATTCACATGGGCTTTAACGGTCAGGAATTGATTGCGATTCTTACAATGACCGGCTCACCAACTACGGTAGCCTGCTACATAATGGCGAAAAACATGGACAATGACCACGTGTTAACCTCAGCAATGGTCATGGTTTCCACCCTGTTTTCGGCGGTTACGCTGACTGTTTGGGTATACATTTTAAAGACAATGGGACTTTTGTAGAGTTATTTATCTACAGAGGTCCTTTTCTTTCGGCATATGCGTCATTTACGCCACTACGGATTTAGTTGTGAAAAAAAATTGAAAAGGTTGAGAAAATGTCAAATATGGTGTATTCTTGTTAAATAGAATTTTATGCCATAAATGGGGTAGTGGGCCCTTTTGGTGGTAGGAAGGAGGCCGTAAAGTGATTAAATATTACATCACTGATAATGGAAAAATCCAGGAACAGGAAGAATTTACCAGCGGTAGCTGGGTTATGGCAACGGCCCCGACCTATGAAGAAAGTGTTTCCCTCGCTAATGAATTTAAAATCGACATTGCCGACGTTCGTGCCGCAATGGATGACGAGGAAAGTTCTCGAGTAGATGTGTCCAATGATGAGTACACACTTATTGTCGTAGACATTCCGGCCATCGAAATAATTCATGAGCGCGAAAACTATACCACAATTCCTCTTGGCATCATTATTAAAAACGATTTGATAGTGACGGTTTGTGCAGAAGAATCACCTGTACTTCAGTATTTTGTAAGAAACAATGTAAAGAGTTTCTCCACAAAGAAGCAGATGCGATTCGTCTATCAGATTCTTCACAAGACCTGCATGGTTTATCAGAACAATCTTCGAGTTATTGACAAGAAGAGAACTGAGCTTGAAGAAAGAGCCGGCGACAGAACGGAAGATCGTGACCTGGTAGCTCTTCACGAGTTAGAGGCAACACTCGTTTACTTCGCCACTTCTCTTAGAGCAAACGGCGTTATTATTGAACGTTTAACAAGGTATGGAAAAATTAAGCAGTTCCCGGACGACCAGGAATTGCTCGAAGACGTAATTGTCGAGAACAAGCAGGCTATCGAAATGACCAGCATTTACAGGGATATTCTCACAGGTACCAGGGAACTGATGTCAACACTTATCAGTAACCGCCTGAACATGGTCATGAAGTATCTTGCTGCAATCACAATTGTAATGTCTATTCCTAATATTATCTCAGGTCTTTATGGTATGAATCTGGATAAGGATGGAATGCCGCTGGCATACACGGATTTCGGTTTTGGCATCATATGCCTCGTTATAACCGTGCTTTGTCTGCTCAGCTTGGTCGTAATGAAGAAAAAACAAATGCTTTAGGAAGTAACAAAGGGGTTTATTGCACTAGTTTACGGGGTAGAAACTATGAAGAATAAACAGTACAGAATTGCAGTCTGCACAACTTATGCAGGCGACGAAGGAGTTTCGAACAGAATAATTGCTCTGAGTAAGGCTTGTGCGAAAAAGGGAGTTAGAATGGTAACTCTGTCCTCCGCCGGAGGTTTTTTCGTAAACAACACTAATCCTGTTAATGAAGGGGATTTTCATGCGTTTCACAGCATGGATTTTTCAGACTTTGATGCGATTATCTGCTTTTCGGAAATTGTTAAGGACCAGGAACTGTTAGAGTTCTTTGCAGAACAGGGGAAACGTTACAACATACCTGTCCTCATGGAGGAGAGACATGTTGATGGATGCATCGATGTTACCATGGACTACACAACGGCTTTTGAAGAACTTTGCCGTCACGTAGTTGAGGAACACGGCTGCCGCAAGGTCTTTTTCATGGGCGGCATGGCAGACAACAACTTCTCGTTAGACAGAGAACTTATTTACAAGAAAGTTCTCGAAGATAATGGAATTGAATATTCAAAAAAGAATGTCTACTATGGACAGTTCTGGCAGATTCCTACTGAGGAAGAAATGGACAGAATGTTGGCGTCAGGGAATATTCCTGAGGCTCTTATCTGTGCTAATGATGAAATGGCAATTGCTGCCTGTGAAAAGTTTCAGGAAGCCGGCTACAGAGTGCCGGAGGATGTAATTGTTACAGGTCTTGATGGAATTGACAGATCTGAGTGGAATCGTCCAACCATTACTACCTGCTTTGTGGACAGAGACAAACAGGCGGAAGAAAAAATTAGTTTTATAATTGACTGGATTGAAGGAAGAACCAAGTCAATGAACAAGATCCTTCATTACTCATTTAGAAAAGCAGAGTCTTGTGGTTGCGGATGCTACAACAATAACATCTCTTTCGAAAATGCGCTCGACATGTACGAAAGCAACAAGTTCCTGCTTAACTACAACCTGAACATCTATGAGCTTCAGGAAGAGTTTGCAAAGACCAATGACCAGGAAAGACTCATGGGTATCGTAAAACGATGCTTTGAGTTTGAGGGTGTGATTGCTCTTACCAGGGAATATGACCAGTTTTTAGATCCTGTAGGTGATGAAGGCGAGCTGGTGGGCAATGACAAGCCATACAGAGTGTTCTACTCCACCATGCCTGGACTTAGAAAAAATGAGTTGGTTGATTTTAAGGCCATGTATACGCTGTTTGATGATGAAAAGGATGATACACAGACCTTTATAATGCCAATCAACTTCGTAGGTAACACCTATGGATTCTTTGCCATTAAGACGGAAGACAGTCGAAGATTTTATAATCTGGGAGTTCTTTTATCTATTGCGCTTGGAAACTCTCTCGGTGTGTTCTATACAAGAAACTCCCTTATCCAGATGAACCATCGTTTGGAAGAGGTTAATGACACGCTTACAGCAATTTATACAAGAGACAATCTTACCGGCCTTTACAATCGCCACGGTTTCTATGATGCCAGCGATGATTTGATTTCTGAGGCAAGAGAGTTCGGAGAGTCCATGTATATAATTTCCATCGATATGGATGACCTTAAGGTGATTAACGATAACTATGGACATGCAGAAGGTGATTCGGCGCTTACGGCATTTGCTGCTGCTATTAAGTATTCTGCTCATGACGAAGACGTCTGTTCACGTTTCGGCGGTGATGAATTCGTAGTTGCAGGTGTAGCCAAGGACGCCAAAAGAAAGAGCCGTTCGTTCATCAACAAGATGAACAAATTCCTCATGAAGTACAATGGCACTTCTGACAAGCCTTACAAGGTAATTGCCAGCATGGGTGTGTCTGTCATGAAGGTTAATGAGGACTTTTCTTTAGATAAAATTATCCGACTTGCGGATCGTGAAATGTACGAGAACAAGAAGGAACACAAGAAGAACCGAGAAAAAATCAGAACAACTCCTGAGGATCTTCTGCACGAATTGCAGAGCAGGATCAATCAGTAGAGATATAGGAGAGAAAACAAGATGAGTTTAGATGACGAAGAATTAAAGAACGGCGTCAGTGATGTGTCCGAGACGGTTGAAGAGACTGTTGAGGATGTAGCTGAGACTGCAGAAGACGCAGTAGAAGAAGTGACTGAGACCACAGAAGACGCAGTGGAATATGCAGAAGAGTCTGCAGATGATGCTGAGGAAAAGGCACAGGAACTGTTTGACAGCTTTTCTGAAAGCGACGGTGAAAACGTTCCTGAAGTGGCTCCTAAGAAGTCCAGCAAGGGTCCTATCATTGCAATTGCACTTATTTTCATTGCGATTATTGTGGGCGTCGTTATTTGGCTTGTAAAAAACGATAAGGACAAGGCAGGAAAAACCGTAAGTCTTACAAGTGATGACTATTACAAGAACTTCACTTATGATGCTTACTCAGTAGAGCCTGCTACAAACTCAGATGCAGAAGCTTACTACACAGAAACAGTAGCTACCTACGCAGACATGTACTCTCAGATGGGTTACTCTTTCTACGAAGAGGATCCTGACAGAGCAGCTGATAAGGTTGCTGAAGGCGACACAGTAAGCGTTAGCTACACAGGTTACATTGACGGTGCTGAATTTGATGGCGGAACAGGAACTAACGACCAGCTTACCATCGGTTCAAATTCTTTCATCGATGGATTTGAAACAGGACTCATTGGTCTTGGTGTTGGTGAGATGGCTACACTTAACCTTACATTCCCTGAAGATTACAGCAACACGGAATATGCCGGAAAGGCTGTTACCTTTGACGTAACCATAAATTACTTCTGCAAGGCCGTAGAACTTACTGAGGAGAATGCCTACAAGCTTCTCTTTGGCTATGAAAACATGGATGACTGTATCGCATCAATCATTACTTACCTGGATGCCAATCCTGAAATGACAGAAGAGCAGTACATGATCAATGTTAAGACTGAGTACATCGATTACGTAATTGAAGGTGCGACTTTCGAGGCTTCAGTTGATACGGATGTGCAGGAAAGATACGAAAAAGTACTGGGCATGTACGAAACCTACGTAACAAACTACGGTACAGAGCTTACAACCATTGCGCAGCAGATGGGATATGCCGATGAGGCTGCCTTCAAGGAAGACATCCTTACAGTTTGCGAGCAGCAGGTTAAGGCAGAAATCGTATTTGCAGAAATTGCAGCAAAAGAAAAAATCACCATCAGTGATGAAGATTATCACACCTATGCATTTGATTATGCAACATCAGCAGGTTACAACGAAACCGACGAGGCAGGTGTAACTGATGAAAATGCAACCATAGCAGCTTATCAGACAGATTATGACAAGAACTATGGAGAAGGAAAGCTTGAGCTTTACCTTAAGACAATGTATTACGAAGATACATTATTTGATAAATACGCTACTGTTAACCAGTAGAACCAAAAAGGAAAGACAATGATTAGAACTAATTCTATCAGAAGAGTTGCCCTGTGCATGGTTTTAGCTACGGGGCTTTCTCTTTGCAGTTGCGGAAAAAACAAATCCAAGGAAATTGTAATCGAGCCGGAAATTCCGGCAGGAACCGTTACAACCTTAGGTGACTACAAAAATTTCACCTATGAGTTCTTCGATACATCAATGACTGAAGAAGAAGCGGTGGCTCAGTATGAATCCTATGTAACCACTTATTCAGCTCAGGGTGAAAAGAGCATTGCACCGGTGGAAGAGCGTGATGGAACAGCCGTAGAAGAAGGAGATGCAATCTTCTTTAACTACAGCGCCACAGTGGATGGTGAAGAAATCGTTGCAAAGCGTTACGGAAAAATTACCGTGGGTGAAGGCACCTTCAATTTCGACGCCTTTGAGAACGCGTTAGTTGGTCTCACCATTGGCGAAGAGTCTAAAGTGACCATTACATTGCCGGATGATTTCGCGGATGCGGCATATGCCGGAAAAGACGCGGACTTTACCATCAATGTCTTGTTTGTTTATGAGGAAGCTGAACTTACCTTAGAAACAGGTTGTTACTGGCTGGGTGTAGGAAGCCTTGAGGAAGCCTACGCAGGAATTATTTCCACCTACGAAGCACAGATGGAAACTCAGAAGAACAACTTCATGGCACAGCAGAAGAATAATTACATTCAGCAGGTAATTGACGGTTCTGAATTTAAAAATCTGGATGACGATATTGAAAACAGCTATTGGATCGCCTACAGCATGTACGATACCATGGCTAAAGAGGCAGGTCAGACAGTGGAAGCCTATGTACTTGAAAATACCTCCTACGAATCCTTAGCGGATTTTGAAAAGGGGTTAAAGACACAGGCAGAGAATCACATCAAGGAACTGGTTACCTTTAATGCTGTGGCTGATGCAGAAGGCTTGGAATTCGGCGATGCGGAATACCAGGCACAGGTTGTTCAGCTGGCAGGAGAGAACGGCTCTGCCGTTTATGATGACTCGGGTGTTTTAGACAGAGCTGCTACAGTAGAGAAGTTTGAAGCACAGTATGAAGAGTACTACGGACCTGGCGCATTAGAGTACTACGCGAGAATTACTTACTGCGAAGATGTAATGTTTGAGAAATATGCAACCGAAGTTAAAGAAGCTGAGGTAGCAACAGAAGATAATGCAACTGAAGAATAATAGAATCGAGGATTTTATCATGAATCTGAAAAGTTTATTAAAAAGAAGCAGCATGGCAGCACTGGTTTTAGCCATGGGACTTAGCGTAACAGCATGTTCTAAGGCAACTTCCGGTGGAAAAGTAACTAAGGTGGCTGATTTAAGCGGTTACTACTACACAAATTTTTCCGGCGAAATCACGGATGAGGACGTAAAGAATTACTACCTTGACCTGGTTGAGACTTTATCGCAGTATGGCTACTCCAGCTACGAAGTAGTTGACAGTCGTGACGGAAGCAAAGTTAAGAAGGGCGACTATGTCAGCATGGACTTTGTGACAACGATTGTTGGTGATACTTCAGAAAACGCCGGCGCAGCTAGTGGATACATCCTTAAGGTGGGCGATGGTGATTTCATCCAGGAGGTAGAAGACAAGATGGTAGGCGCTACAGTAGGTGAGACTACTACCATTGAAGTTACACTCCCTGACGACTACATCGCAACAACTTTAGCGGGCAAGACCATCAGCATAGAGGTTACCGTAAACCATGTAATGCAGGAAGCAGAGGTTAGTGCAGAAAATGCTTTCTATCACTTTAACTATTCTGACATGGATTCATTCCTTGAATACATCAAGACCTATCTGGAGCAGAATGTTGATACCTATGAAGCCTACCGCGCACAGCAGAACCTGGATGGGTTTGTGGACTATGTGGTGGACAATTCGGAATATGCCAACATTTCCGTTGAACTTAATGACAGAAACGTACTTATGCGTGACTACTTTGCTGAAGACGCAAAGAAGGGTGGATTCACCATGGAATCCTACGCAGAGAACGAGAACTATGTGACTCTTGAAGCATTCTTTGAGTACAACATGGCACAGAACGAAAGAGACATTAAGGCAGAACTCGCTTTCGCAAAGATTGCAGAAGATAAGGGCTATGCGCTTACAGCTGAAGAGTTCGAATCTCTGGCATATAACCAGGCCATCATGGCAGGTTACTATGTAACCACAAATGAGTCCGGAGCAGACATCCCGGCTACTATCGAGAGATTTAAGAATGCTTACGAAAAGCAGCACGGCGAGGGCTCTTTCGAGACATATATCAATACAGTTTACTATGAACAGAAAGCATACGATGATTTAACATCTAACAGTTAATTATGGGAAAAAAGAATTCACCGATCGCTCTTAAGAGACGTAAAGAAAAAAGAAAAAAGATAGCTTTGTATGGCGGACTCGGACTGGTGGGAGCACTGGTCTTAACCTGCATCATCTGGTACTCACTGTTCTTCTTTGGAGTTGTTAAATATACTCCGATTGAAGTGCTCACAGGAAAGCATAAGCCTCACTGCGTAGTGGAAAACTACAAGGGACTGACCTACACTGAGGTTAGCGATGAGGTTACGGAAGCTGACTACACAGATTACTACAATACAATGCTTGCAAACCAGCCAAACTACACAAAGGATGACAGCAGAGATGGTTCTTTGGTTAGAAGCGGTGACGTGGTTAACATCGATTACGAAGGTAAGATTGACGGCGTGGCGTTTGATGGCGGTACTGCTGCAGGCTACGATTTAGTAATTGGTTCAGGCAGTTTCATTGAGGGCTTTGAAGATGCTCTTATCGGACAGACCGTGGGAACTACAGTGGATATTGATGTTACTTTCCCGGAAGATTACTCAGTAAACACGGATTTGGCAGGACAGCCTGCAGTGTTTACGGTTACCATCAACTACATCGATCAGGTAGTAGATGAAGTAACGGATGACTACATTGCAAAATACACAGATTACGCTACCGTAGCTGAATTTGAGAGCAGTTACTTAGATGACTACTTAACCAAGAAGGCAGCGGACAACAAGAAGGAATCTGAATACGAAGACGTAATTGAACAGCTCATTAACAACACCAAGTTCTACAATTTGGACGAGGAAATTAATGACTATTACAATACAATGATTACCTACTATACAAACATTGCAGGTAAAACTTACAACACAACCTTAGAGACCTACGTAAACTACGTATTGGGCGAAACCCTTGCAGCATTCCAGTCAGAAATGCAGTCAGTGGCTAAGCTTACCATTGAGCAGCACTACGCTTTGGAATATGTCGCTAAGGAAGAAAAACTTAAAGTAACAGACGACATCTACGAGAAATACATTGAAATCGTAATGGAAGAAAACGATTACACTGACAGGGCAACCTTTGAAACTGAAAATTCAAAGGACAAGATTAAGGAAATGATCCTTTGGACCTACGCAAGAGATGTAGTTTTCTCCTACGCAAAGGCGGAATAAAATGAGCAAGTTTAAGATGGCGGCAGTTTTCTCAGATAACTGCGTACTTCAGAGAAACAAACAGATTGCTGTATTTGGCGAAGGTGCTGACGGCGCAAAGGTTACAGTTAGCCTTTTGGTTCCTGGTAAGAACCTTCAGTCAGTGGAAACCACAGTAAAAGAAGGCAGATGGCTTGCTTACCTTCCAAGTCAGGAAGCAACCTATGGATGCTCACTCAGTGCAGCATCTGAGGGCGAAACCATTACCTTTAAGGACATTGCCATTGGCGAAGTTTGGCTTTGCGGTGGTCAGTCCAACATGGAGTTTGAACTGCAGAACTGCAGCACGGGCAAGGAGCATTTGGAAAATGACAAGCCTAACGTAAGATTCTACTATACACCAAAGAATCCTTACTTTGACGAGCAGTTCTTTAAGGATGAGGCAGCTTCCCACTGGAAAAAATTCAGCGAAGAAGATGCCAAGGACTGGTCAGCAGTCGGTTACATATTTGGAAAAAAGCTTTCAGAAAAGCTTGGCGTTACAGTTGGCCTTTTGGGCTGTAACTGGGGCGGCACCAGCGCGAGCTGCTGGATGAGCAAGGAAGCTCTTTTGGAAGACGAAGACACCAAGACCTACTGGGATGACTTCGCAGCACTTAATGTGGGCAAGTCTGAAGAGGAACAGGTTAGGGAATATGACGCTTACAAAGTTCGAGAAGCCATCTGGAACGAAAAGTGTGCAGCAATCTACACAGCAAATCCACAGGCAGACTGGGGAGAAGTGCAGAAGGAAATCGGCATATGCGAATGGCCGGGCCCAATGAACTGCAAGAATCCGTTCAGACCTGTCGGACTGTACGAGCATATGCTTAAGCGTGTTGAGCCTTACTCCCTTAGGGGTTGGCTGTTCTATCAGGGCGAGTCAGATGATCACAAGCCTGGCTACTACTACAAACTCTACAAGAGAATGCTTAAGCAGTGGAGAGACGATTGGAAGGATGAGACAATCCCTATGCTTTACGTTCAGCTTCCGGGCATGAGGTATGCCAATGAAGAGGACAAGAAGCACTGGTGCTTAATTAGAGAGGCACAGCAGAAGATTTCTGATGAAGAGAAATATTCAACCATGGCCTGCACAATCGAGTGCGGAACCTTAAATGACATTCATCCAAAGGACAAGGAGCCAATCGGTGACAGACTTTACAGAGTAGCGCTTAGTGATGTCTATGGTCTGATGCCGGAGTGTGAGGCAAAGAGTCCTGAACTCCTTCTGGCAGAATTCGCCGAGGGAGCATGTATCGTGAAATTAAGATTCGCCGATGGCGGACTTAAAATAAATGGTGAGAGTATAGAAGGCTTTGAACTGGCTGGGGAAGACAGGGAATTTAAACCTGCCGAGGCTGCTATCTTAGAGGACGGCAAGTCCCTTAAGGTGGTTTCAGCGGAAGTTAAGGAACCAAAGTACGTTAGATACCTTTGGACCAACTACCCAAGCAAGGTTACACTTTTTTCTGCGTACGGATTACCGGTAGCGCCATTTAGAAGCTCCGAAGATGATCAGGAGAACATAATGGTTCGCAAGATGGAATTCCAGCAGCAGCTTGAGTTGTAATCAAGGTTTAAAGGAAAGAGGAAAGAAAAGTGAAAAAGAAAATTGTAACTATGGCAATGTGTCTTGCACTTGCGGCTGCAACTGTAACAGCCTGCGGAAAGGACGAGAAGACTGAGGAAACCAAGACAAACACTGCTACAAAGAATGAGGCTACAGCCGACACAGCTACTGAGGCAACACAGATTACAGCGGATGAAGCAGTAATCTCCATTGCAGATTATACGGTTTGTCAGTTTGCACCATTCTCTGAGGATGTGCAGCATGCATATGCCGAGAATTACTACGCAAACCAGGTATTAAAGTACACACTTTACGGCATGACCGGCTATGAAGTTGATGAATCCAAGGCTGATTCAGCAGTGGCATCTGGCGATACCATTAACATCGACTTCGTCGGAAAGATGGACGGCACAGAGTTCGAGGGCGGTTCAGGAACTGATTACAACTTAACAATCGGTTCAGGTACATTTATTGATGGCTTTGAAGACCAGCTCATTGGAGCAAAGGTTGGAGACACCGTTACAGTAAATGTTACTTTCCCTGAAGACTATGGTCAGGCAGACCTTGCTGGAAAGGCTGCAGAGTTTACAGTTACTATCAATCACTTCAGCACATCAGTTGAACTTACGGTTGATAACGGCTGGTATTACATCTACGGTGCTGCTGATTACGAAACTTGCATTAATGACCTCATGGCAGGAGATGCGGCTTACACAGAAGAGTCCTATGAAACTGATTGCCGCGAAAAATATGTTGATAGTGTGATTGAAGGTACAGAATTTATTGACCTTACAGCTGAGATTGACAAGATCTATGCAAGCATCTACAGCGTTTATGAAACCTACGCTGCCAACTACGGACTTTCCGTGGATGAGTTCGCAACAACCTATGGTGGTTACGACGGCGAGGCAGGTTTTGAAGAATACTACAGAGCTTCTGCTGAAAAGCAGCTTAAGGGAGAACTCGCATTCGAATATATCCTTGAGAAAGAAGGCATGGAAGTAACTGACGATGAGTACGAGGCATATGCCTTAGACATTGCAACGGCAGCCGGCTATGAAACAGTTGCTGAGTATGAAGCAGGCTATGACGGCCAGTTCGGCAGCGGTGCTTTCAAGCGTTACATCAAGAGTGTAATCGCTCAGCAGGAAGTATTTGACAAGTACATTAGTTACACAGAAGAAGCAGCAACTACGGAATAACAGTAGAAACTGAATAAAACAGACTCCCATGTGATTCGTTACATGGGAGCCTTTTTGGAAAAGGGTACGGGCGTGAGCAAGAGAAAGAAGAATTTAGTGGAAAACAACCCAGAAGTGAATGAGGCAGTGGAAAGCGCAGCAGCGGAGGCAGCTGAGGCAGTTGAAGGCGCAGAAGCAGCAGACGGTGCACCGGAAGATCCGGACGCCGCAGCCAAGAAAATGAAGAAGTACATGATCTTCGGAACCTTAGGGCTGGTTCTTGTAATGGCAATTATTCTGTTAAGCCTTTGGGGATGTTCTAACAAGAAGGATGGCAAGAAGCCTGCAACAGCAGCAGAGGCCACAAAGGAAGCTGAAAAGACCGAGGACAGCAAGGAAAAAGAAGAGACAGCAGAGAGCGAAGCTACTGCAACTCCTACACCAACAGCCGCTGCATCTACAGACGGACTTACAGTAGAAATTACTGAGACCGGTAGTTGGAACGATGGAACTTCTGACTTTACACAGCTTCAGATTATCATTAAGAACAATACAGGCAGCGACATCAGTGGCTGGACTGTTAAGATAAATGTGGGCGAAGGCGCAGAAGTTGACAGCAGCTGGAACGCAAACTTCAGCATTGCAGATGGCGTACTTACCGTCACAAATCTGGATGAAGACTGGAACAAGATCATTACAAATGGTGGACAGGTGGACATCGGCGGCATATTCAAAAATGTTACCGGAGACCTTACCTACACAGTGGAAGCAGGCGGCGTTGTAACCAGCGGCGAGACTGCAACTAACAACACCAGCAATAATGATTCAAACAATAATAACAATGGCGGCGGAGCACAGGCAGTAGCTGCCAACGCGCTTGAAGTGCCTGAACCAACTACTGACGACTGGCTTTCAGTTGACGGCAACAAAATTGTGGATGCAAACGGAACTGAGGTTTGGCTTACAGGCTGCAACTGGTTTGGTTACAACACAGGAACCAACACCTTTGACGGACTTTGGGCCTGTGACCTTAACACTTCACTCCAGGGCATTGCAGATCATGGATTTAACCTTTTAAGAGTACCAATTTCCGCAGAACTTATTCTGCAGTGGAAAAACGGCGAAGCACCAGAGGCCAACTTTAACCAGGCAACCAACTCCTACTTAGTGGGCATGGACAGCTTGGAGATTTTTGACTACGTAGTCGGACAGTGCCGTGCCAACGGACTTAAGATTATGATTGATATTCACTGTGCTAAGACTGATGCATCAGGACACACAGTAAATCTCTGGTATAACGACACAATCACAACAGAAGATTATCAGGCGGCTTTAGAGTGGATGGCAGAGAGATATGCCGAAGACGACACCATCATTGCCTACGACTTAAAGAATGAGCCACACGGAAAGCCTTACGAAGAAAACAAGGCCATCTGGAATGACTCAACTGATGCCAATAACTGGAAATATGTGGCAGAGCAGACTGCTGCAAAGATTCTTGCGAAGAATCCTAATGTTTTAATCATGGTTGAAGGTACTGAAATCTATCCGGTAGACATTAAGACCAATAGCGACTATTCATCTACGGATGATGACGATTACTATTTCAACTGGTGGGGCGGCAACCTTCGAGGCGTTGCTGACTATCCTGTGGATTTAGGCAAGTACCAGAACAAGCTGGTATATTCCCCTCATGACTACGGCCCAACCGTTTACGAGCAGCCATGGTTTGAAGGCGATTATGACTACGATTCCTTGATGGAAGACTGCTGGCATGACAACTGGTTCTACATTTACGAAGACAAAATCGCTCCTCTTCTTATCGGTGAGTGGGGCGGCTACATGACTGAGCCAAACATCACCTGGATGACTCACATGAGAACACTTATCACAAAGTACAAGTTGAACCACACCTTCTGGTGCTTCAACGCTAACTCCGGAGACACCGGCGGTCTTGTGCTGGACGACTTCATAACTTGGGACGAAGAAAAGTACGAATTCGTAAAGGAAGCCCTCTGGCAGCAGGACGGAAAGTTCGTAGGCCTTGACCACGAAATTCCTCTTGGCACCGCAGGCAACGGAATTACACTTTCAGAAGTGGATTAATAATTTAGTATGGAAAAAGATCTGACTCAGGGAAGCCTGATTAAAAACATAGCTGTGTTTTCACTGCCCTACCTGCTGTCCTACTTTCTGCAGACTCTCTACGGAATGGCGGACCTGTTCATTGTGGGACAGTACAACAGCGCAGCTTCAATATCAGGCGTTGCCATCGGTTCGCAGGTAATGCATATGCTTACCGTCATGATTGTCGGCCTTGCCATGGGTTCCGTGGTGATGATCGCGCGACATGTGGGCGGACACGATAAAAAGGCGGTCGCAAAAACAATCGGAAACACGATTTCTCTGTTTATTTTGCTGGCCGTCATCCTGTGTGCAGGTCTTTTGGTTTTTGTAAATCCTATAGTAACGGTTATGCAGACGCCACCAGAGGCCGTAGAAGAGACGAGAAGGTACCTGATTGTCTGTTTTGCAGGCATACCGTTCATCATTGCCTATAACGTCATTGCGGCCATTTTCAGGGGATTAGGCGACTCTAAGAGCCCAATGTACTTTATTGCGATTGCCTGCGTGGCAAATATCGGGCTGGATTTCCTCTTTATCGGTGCGTTTGACATGAAAGCGGTAGGCGCGGCATATGCCACCGTTGCCGCTCAAGCCTTAAGCGTAATTATTTCGCTGGTGGCTATTAAAATTAAAAAACTGGTTACGATAGAAAAGTCGGACCTTAAACGAGACAAGGCGGTAACACGAGGCCTCATTAACATCGGAGTGCCTGTGTCACTGCAGGACGGCTTCATTCAGGTCTCCTTTCTCATCATCACAATCATTGCCAATTCCCGTGGCCTTGAGGTTTCGGCAGCGGTAGGAATCGTGGAGAAAATTATCACCTTCCTTTTCCTGGTACCATCCACCATGCTTTCGACGGTGTCCACCATATCCTCACAGGCGATTGGTGCGGGCAGACCGGAACTGGCAAGAAAGACGCTTCTTTACGGAACGGCGATTTCCGCAACCATTGGCTTTTTCTTCGCGGTGACTTTCCAGTTCGCAGCAGAGCCGGTCATCGGGCTGTTTACGGCGGAAAAAGAAGTGGTGCGCCTGGGAGCGACCTATATGCATGCTTACGTTTTCGATTGTGCCATTGCATCCTTCCACTTTTGCTTTAGTGGATTTTTCGTGGCGCAGGGATATGCCTTTGTTTCCTTTATCCAAAACGTGGTGTCCATCGTTCTTATGAGAGTGCCGGGAGCCTACTTCGCGGCGAAGCTCTTCCCTGACACCCTGTTTCCAATGGGACTGGCGGCGCCGGCGGGAGGACTGATTCAGATTGCGATTTTGGTGACGGTCTATGTGGTTTACAGAAAAAATGGTAAGATAAAGTAATTGCAATATAACAGTGGGGGACTGGAGATTTGAAATTATTATTATCAGGAATATGCTTTCTCGTATCCGTTTATCTAACCGGATATGTTTGCGACAGGCATATTCTTAAAATACAATCAAAAAAATCCTATCTGGCCATTGGGCTGGTGGGCCAGCTTGCTTTTTTGGAGCTCTTTGGTTGGTTTATGGTGGCCTTCAGACTTCCAAGTGTGCTGTTTTTGCTGCTTTTTGTGGCGATGAATCTTGCAGTTTTTGGACTGGCACTTAAAGATGTTAGAAAATTAACCTTTAAATTCACCAGGGAAAACTGGAATGTTTATCGCCTGGCATTTTACCTGCTGCTTCTGTTTACGGTCATAATGCTGATTCTTTTTTATGTACCGGATGCGGATGATTCCTTTTACGTTAGTAACGTGGAACTGTTTGCAAACAGTAGTCAGCTCAATCCTTACGACAGCAGTTTCGGAGACAAGGCAAGTGGCACTGTGCCAATGTATGACTTTCAGATATGGGAAAGTTACCTGGCCATGTACTGCAAAATCTTTAAGGTTAGCGCTGCGGCGTTTTGCCATGCAGTTCTTCCGATTGCGCTGCTCCTTATTTCCATGTCAGCCTACTACATGGTGGGCAAGGCTCTTTTTAATGATTTAATCGATAATTCAAAAATCAAGAAAGCAGTTTCACTGTTCTTATTTATACTACTTTTAATTTTTATTTTTGAAGGTCAGCCGAATGGCTACTCAAAAGGAACGTTTTTGCTTACAAAGCTTTGGCAGGGTAAATCCGTATACGTTAACGTGTGCATGCCGATACTTCTTGCTATGTTTGCTGATATGAAAGTGCGTTCCGGCAGAAAATCCGCGATTTATTTAACCGTGATTATCTTAGCGGGAGTAGCGCTTAATCCAACCAGCATGTATGTATTAGGTTTCACAGCCCTTTTCGTGGTAGTATCCTGGGCAATACTGGATAAAAATGCAAAACAGCTGTTAAGCCTCATTCCGTCACTTCTCGTGATTGCTGGCGTGACCCTGATGATTTACCTTAGAACAAAAGGCTTCGAGGAGCAGCTTGAGGCAGCCGCCAAACTTGAGAAAAACTTTGTGTTAAATCAGGGGAAGCTGGTTTTTGCAGGTGAGGGATAATATCTGCTGATACTGGTCCTTGCCATGATTTACATTTTTGTGTGGGGTAATGTGGCAGCAAAGGCATATGCCTTGCTTGTTCCCGCCCTAGCCTTCCTCTTTGTGTGTAATCCGCTAATTGGACCAATAATTGCAAGCAAGATAACCATGGCACCGTCCTACTGGCGGGTTTTTTGGATTTTGCAGATGGAAATCACCATTGCCTACGCGCTGACATCGGCGGTTTTAAGGTTCGCAAACAGAAAATCTGTTGAACTTCTGGCTGTTTTGGTCAGTTGTGTGATCTTTGTGGTTTACGGAGAATTCATGTTTTCAAAAAACAACGCCATGATTAAGGCAGAAAACACCGAGAGATTACCAAGCGAGGTGCTGGTGTTTGGAAAGTACATTGAAGAGTCAGCGGTGGAAGATGCCGTACTAATCGGCGGTGAGACTTTTGCTACCACTATGCGACAGGAATATTGTGATATAGGACTGGTTTACTCAAGAAATCAGTACCTGTTAGATGTCTATACATACAGGGGGAAGACTGAGGAAGCCACACAAAGACAGGAGTTGTTTGACTATGTGGCATATGACTCGCTGGACCGAAGCAGGGATTCAATCAGGGAAAGCCTTAAGAGTCTTAATGTAACCCACATTGCGGTTAGAAGCGAGTGGGTCGGACAGATTGAGTTCTTCGGGGAGTGCGGCTACGTTCCGGTGATGACAAGCGGAGATTATACTCTGCTGCAAAACAGGTGAATTTATTGAAAAAATACTTTGGCAGGGTCTGTGTACTCTGCCAATTTTTTGCCCATAAAGTCAAACATGAATTTTAAAGTGGCGTCGTCAAAAGTTGCCATGCCCTCCTTGATTTCGTAAGGGTAGGCAGTTAAAGGCGAGAGCGCGGTACGGCGCATGCGCTTTAAGTAGCCGGAGCTGATTCTGAAGGTGCCGACGGATATGTCCTCCACCTGCTTTAACAGGTCGTTTGCAAACACCTGGTTAATCATGTCTCCGTAAACGGCTTCAAAGTCCTTTACCGGAAAGACAGGGTCAAAGCACAGTCTGGTGCGGATTCCTTCGCTTAAGGCAGCGGTTGCCAAGGCGAGACGGGCAGAAAAACTGCCGGTGCCGTGCTCGAACTTTTTCGTGAAGTTGTCAGGGGACAGCGTGATGGCAAGAATCATGTTCCTGCACCCGTACCTTTTAATGATGCTTACAACCTTTTGCGAACTGCACTTGGTTCTGAGTTCGATAAGGAGGTCCTTGCGGGATGCGGCATATGCCACCCACTTTTCCACCAGCCCCGTAAAGCCCTCAAAGGCTAAAAGGTCAGTGTCGTAGGCAATGCTAAGGTAGACCGGATGGCTTTTAAGCAGCTCGTCGATCTCCGCAAAATAATCCTCGTAGTTAAAAAAAATCACGATGTTGCCGGAGGGGTACATGCCCCTAAGGAAGCAATAATCGCAGTCGTAGACGCAGTTTTTCACCTGTGAAGTGTAGTGAAAATGCTCGTGGCCGAAGTCCTGACATGGTCTGGCGCCGGGATAGATTTTGCGACCATCATTTACCGCGAGGATAAGGGATGGCGCCTGCTTCTGGGCGCAAAAATCCTGCCCGCCCACGTCGAACACATCCTTGTAGTGGTTGATGTAGGTAAGCTCGCTTTTTGGAAAACAAGAAACGACCTTTTTTGTCAGGTCGTAGTTTTCGGCTTTGTTTTCAATGTATATGCGGTCAAACATTTTGGACACCTTTGTTTTCAATGTATGTGAAGTGAAATATTTTGGTCACCTTTGTGTTGAAAAATATATCGTATGGTGTTATCTTGATTAGAAATATTCAAAATCAGCCCAAATCAATCTTCAGGTTTTTAACCTGAGACTTAAAGTCAGCAAACATGGTTTTGCCTGCCACGCGGTTAGGCGCAGGCACATCGGCGTTAAGGCCGAGGGATGCGAGGAACGTGTGGGCATATGCCACCGGGTCAAGTCCCAGCGCTGCCACATAGCTAAAGAGCTGTCTGGCCTCGTGAGACATGGCATTAGAGCCGTTAAGCCCCGTCATTAAAACGGAGGTGGCTTCCGTAATGCTTTCATTAATTGTCGCTGATTTTGGTTCCATGAATTTACCTGTTTATGTGCCAGTGTTGGCGGAATTATCTGCTTAGATACTAACATCAATTAAGGGTAAATTCAAATGACAAAAGAGAGTATGAAAAAGAGTTTTTGAGATTAAACAGGAGAGAGTATGAAGAAAGAAAATCAGATGACCGAAGGCAGCATCTTAAGGCCTATACTTCGGTTTTTCTTCCCAATTTTAATTGGCGTGTTCTTCCAGCAGCTTTATAATACCGTGGACGCGGCGGTGGTGGGACAGTACGCCGGAAAGAACGCGCTTGCGAGCGTAGGTGGTTCCTCGGGCCAGATTTTGAATTTTATATTTAGTTTCTTTATGGGACTTTCCACCGGCGCAACGGTTATTATTGCGCAGCACTTTGGAGCCAAAGAAGAGAAGAAGGTAGATGTGGCGTTACACACTGCTTACACTTTCGGCCTTGTAGGCGGAGTGGTGCTAGGCGGTCTCGGCGTATTTTTTGCCAGAGATTTTCTGAAGCTTCTTAATACGCCGGCAGGCCTCATGAACAGCTCCACGGTTTACTGCCGAATTCTTCTCGGCGGCCTTGTGTTTACGCTGATTTACAACATGAGTTCCGGTATTTTAAGAGCGGTGGGAGATTCCAAGCGTCCGCTTTATATTCTGATTGCCTGCTGCGGTGTGAACATTATATTGGACATCGTGTTCGTAGCCGCGCTGGACATGGGCGTATACGGCGCAGCCATTGCAACGGACATATCCCAGGCCTTTTCTGCCGGACTCGTCACCTGGCTTCTCATGAAGCACACGAAGCAGATGAAACTTGACCTTAAGAAACTGGGCATTAACGGTGTCACCCTCGGCCGCATAATCCGAATCGGTCTGCCAACGGCTCTGGCCGGCAGCATGTTTTCCGTTTCCAACATGATTGTTCAGACCACGGTTAACGCCATGGGTATAAACACGGTAGCTGCCTGGACGGCCTACGGAAAAGTCGATGCGTTGTGGTGGATGGTGAATCAGGCATATTCCACCTCCATCACCACCTTCGTCGGACAAAACTACGGCGCGGGAAAGGCGGACAGAATCCGAAAGGGCACCCGCATGGTGCTGCTCATGCAGATGGCTACGGGCATAATCCTGTCGCTTCTGTTCATTAACTTCGGAGGCATCGTGCTCAAGCTGTTTACCAAAGATCCGGCCGTCATAAAAATCGCCGTCGGCCTGGCAAAAATCGTAACGCCGTTCTACGCAGTATTTGCCATCAGTGAAATACTTGGCGCAGCGCTTCGAGCCGAGAACTACGTTATGGTTTCCACAGTTACGAATCTGGTCGGCATATGCGCATTCCGTATCCTCTGGGTAAAGGTGATTGTGCCAACGGGAAGTTTCACGGAGGTCATGATGTGCTATCCGATAAGTTGGGTGATCATCACGGTGATTATTTCAGTTTACTATGTAGCGATGCAGGGAAAGATTTTGAGCAAAATCAGGACTGCTTAAGACAAAAAAAAGACCACAGGGAAAATGTACCGACCCCCAAAAGTTAGACCTAAAATCTAACGATTGGAGGTCGGTATT
>R14__coassemble_182_pt1 | contig 52109 bp, 42 predicted proteins | sample R14__metabat2_high_PE_046 | metagenome-assembled genome bin R14
CTATCATATCAGTTTGAGAGGTGGGTGACAACTATCCTACGGCTGAGGGCTTCAACCTTATTAACAGTTATATTTAATTTAGAATTAACATCCTTCATATCTGATATAATGACGCTCATTTCGTCGGTACAATCGGATTTATTACTCAAAAAATCTAAACTCACTACATTAGATTGTCTGATGCTTTCCTCCAACGATTCATCAATATTACTTCTAACAAGGAATACATCTCCATCATAGTAATCAGAAGAGCACTCTAGTACATTTGCTATTCTATAAGATTTTCCGTCAATAATAAGATAATCACCTTTACCTTTTTTCAGGTATTCGCATATGCCCTTGCCCACCATGCATATATTTTCGCCATTTTTTGATGATACAAAGTCATTTAATTCTTTTAATGGTGCTTCTTCATTTTCTGCCCATATTATATTAGCATTTACATTAATAGTCTTTATACCATCTGATATAGTTAATTCTTTTCTTAATATCACATTGCATTCAGCACTATCCAAAACGCCTAAGACATCCGCCATGGTATTTTCACTTCTTATTTCTACATTGTGCGCATACTTGTATTCATAATCTTTTTTATCATCATTATATTTCCATATTTCGCCTAAATAGTTCAACGAAATAATCAAAGTAATGAACGCAATCACACATGATAAAAGCATGTAAAGATCAGCGCTCGGATATCTTAGGGTTTTGGTTAGAAATTTCATTTGCTATTCCTTTTTTCTAATTTATGATTTAGTAATTAACTGTCTGTATCAGTAAGATAACTATTAAAAAAAAGATTGAAACAATCATCTTTCATTTTAGCTCTTGTAACAACTTTTGTTACAGTATTAGAAAAACTTCCCCAATCTGCAAATTCCCGTATTGGTTGATTATAGAAGCGAAATGTTACACTACCTGTGACAGTTGTCGCTCTTACTCTATATGTTATTTTACAATCACCTGACACAACCGGAACCTCAGTAATATCACTAGAATATGCCTCAGCCTGCCCTGTTCCAACATTAAATAAAACCTTTCCAATCACCAGTGATCTGACAGCACAGAAGCAATAGTCATCATAAACTTTTGAGCATGTATAACCACTATTCGTGTAACTTCTTCTAGCACTAGTAATTGAACTTGCAAATGCTCCTTCCAGCATACATATGCATGCAAAAGCAATCATCAAAATAGATATAATTTTATTCTTTTTCATTGATTCCCCTCCATAAAATATGTTCAATGTTTTTTATAGTATCTCAACACAATATATTTGTCAATTGCATGATTTTATATGCATTCAGGCAAAAAAAGAAAGCCCGCAACGCGGGCTTTCTTCACTAAATTACTCAATATCTAAAATTGCACGAACTGCTCCGTCAAGATAGTCTCTATCGAGAGTTTCGATTGCACCTGAATCCACAGTTTCTGCCACATCTGGCTCAATAGGGATTTTAGCCAGTACCTTAAGACCATACTTTTCGCCAACAGCTTCGATGTTACTGTCACCGAAGATATGATGTTCCTTACCACAGTCAGGGCACTTGAAGTAACTGTAGTTTTCCACAAGACCAATTACAGGTACATCCATTGCCTTTGCCATGTTAACTGCCTTACCAACAATCATGCTTACAAGATCCTGAGGACTTGTAACAACGATGATACCGTCGATAGGAAGTGACTGGAAAACTGTAAGGGCTACGTCGCCGGTTCCCGGAGGCATATCCACAAACATGTAATCTACGTTATCCCAATAAACGTCACTCCAGAACTGCTTTACTGTTCCGCCAATTACAGGACCTCTCCAAAGGACAGGTGTGTCCTCTACAGGAAGAAGGTTGTTTACACTGATTAACTGAATTCCAGTTGCTGTCTTAATTGGAATGATTGCTTCATCATCTGCTTCTGCAAGTCTTGTTACGCCAAAAGTTTTAGGAATTGATGGTCCTGTGATGTCGGCATCAAGAATTGCTGTACGCTTTCCCATCTTCTGGAAAAGTACTGAAAGGTAAGATGTTACGAAAGACTTACCAACGCCACCCTTACCACTAACTACTGCGATTACTTTCTTTACGCTGGATCTTGAATTAAGCTTTGCACTAAAATCCACAGGAGCACCGGCGCCACCATTTCTTGAAGAACAATTTTCCACACCACAAGTTGAACAATTTTCATGTTCTGGATCCGGACAATCTTCAGGAATGTTGTTTACGTTCTGATTTTCTGCCATAATTATCTCCTTTTATTTTTACACTCTTATCAATTTAATGACTTTTTTATTATACTACTAAAGGCCCAAATTTAAAATATTCTTTTGCCTGTTTTGTACTCCAGCATCTTGTCGTACTGGGTATACATGTACTGCACGCTGTTCTCCAACAGATAATAATGCATTACGTAAGGAACCAAAAGCACCATAAGAGCCAGAATAAGGATTAAGAGTCCCGGCTGTGGGTCTGAAATTGCATGAAGAATCACCATGATGGTACCGATGGCAAACAGCATCATAACCAGCTCGTGTACCAGTCTCTCATGCATGAAAAACTTAATCTGAATAAGGTGTCTTTTCATCTCCTCATCCCAATCAGTATCTTCATCAGGATTAGCTAACAACGCATCAATTGCTGCCATGTAAGTAAGAATTCTCTTTTTCATTATTAACGCCTTCTTTTCTTTTCGGTCTTCTTTTCAGAGTTGCCGTTATTTTCTTTTTCCTTTTTTGAAGTCTTAGCTGCTTTCTTAGTACCGGCAGCCAATTCTTCCCTTTCTTTCTCACGCTCGATTCTTTCCAGTTCTCTTTCCTTATCCATGATTTCCGGATCGTCAGACACCATTTCCGAATAAAGTGCCATGCGCTTAAAGATTTCCTTAAAGTCGGTTATTGTAGGTTTAAAGAATCCCTTCTTATAGAGACCGACAATAATGATGCAGACAATAGGAGCAAGAATAAGACCTACCAGTCCGCCAATCTTAATACCGGCATAAAGCGCCATCAGTGAAAGTAACGGATGAAGTCCGGTCTGGTCTCCCACAATCTTAGGCTCCATGATACGTCTGAACAGGAAAATGATTACGGATATGCCGAAGAATAGCGCACCCTTCATAATATTTCCCTTGATTACAAATAACAGGGCCAAAGGTATTAACACTATGCCTGAACCCAGCATCGGAATAAAGTCCGCAATGGCACTGGCGATAGCTACAAAGGCTGCGTATCTTTGGCCTATGCTTAAAAGGACCACCAGGGCGAATATGCCGCCAATGGAGGAGATAATAATCTGCGCTCTCATGTATCCGAAGGTAGCATAGCTTGCGGCATTTCTGATGTCTCTAATTTGTGGTCTTAAGGTCACCGGAACACTGTTTCGCAGTTTTCTGGACAGATTTGGATAATCTGAGCAGATAAAGTAGGTGGCCATAAAGAAAAAGAATATCGCAAGCAATGAACTGGCCAGGGAAGGAATGTATTTGGTGAGTTTCATGGCAAGATCCGTGGCATCGCCCGGCAAATCCTCCATTACCCATTTTTCCACTTCATCCTTAAGTCTTTCCCAAAGGTCAGACATGGTCTTGGACTCAATTCTTGTGTGACTGCTGATATAATCCACGACCTTTGTCACATTTTCCTCAATACTTACAAAGTAAGACTCTCTGTTGTTGTATATTTCAAAGCCTTCTTTAACTATTGTGGAAACGGCAAAACTGAACACAATTACAACTATGGCCATCATTACGATTACCAATACAATTGCCAACAGTTTGCGTGACTTTATGGATATTTTTTTAATAATTGGAATAAGCAGTGCCGCTGATACAAGGTACGCAATGATAAACGGCATTAAGAACCGAATTGGAGTTGCCACCAACAGAAAAATCGCAAGACAAAAGCCCAGCAGAATCAGGAATCTGAGTCCGATTCTTGCCAGGAGCTTTCTTGTACTTAATTTGTCAGCGGGTGTACTCATTAGCTTTCTTCCTTTTTGGTGCCCAGAAGCTTGTCAATAAAGCTTTCCTTCATCCAGGCAACTACCGGTCCAAGGGCCAGTGCAATTGCGATGGTAACTAATCCGACAGTGGCGTCTAAGGCATATCCCACTGCTGCGAACGCAAGATCATAGGCAATTCGAATCAGTCTGAATGGGGCATTTTTGAATTTGTTGCAAATTACGAATGGAACTGCATCATAAGGTGATGCGCCCAAATCTGCAGCCATGTAGCAGGATGCTGCGATGATGAAAAGCAGCAGGATTGGCCATACTACAATAATTTTTGTTGTAAAACTGTTAAATACATAGTAACCAAGAGAGTCATCATAGGACGCAACACTCTCAGGGATGATTTTGCTTTCAATCCATGTAAAGAAATTACAGGAATAGCCAACCAAAACCATGTTAGCCACGGTGCCCCAGCCAATCTGAGTTCTGTCGATTGCAATAACCACAATCAACATTACAATGTTTACGATTAACTGATAGGTTCCAAAGTCTATTCCAAACAGGTTACTAAATGCATTATTTGCTGTTGTGAAGGAATCAGCACCAAACTGGCATTTGTTCAAAAATGAAAGGCAAAAGCCCATGATGATAACCGAAATAAATACTAAGACTACTCTCTTCTTTTCTACGTGAAGAAATTTCATATATTCACTCTTTCTCTGATACAGTTTTTTCTAGTCCATAGCCATGATAATTTCTCTGGCAACACTTTCTTCTACAGGTGTAGCATAGACATTTTCCTTGAATTCCACGACATTTCCGATACCGTTCTGAACGACGAATCTTAAGTGACCGTTTCTTACTTTTTTGTCTGTATAGAGCTTCTTAACCAAAGCTTCACGATCAATGTATTCAGGAATTTCCACAGGCAGATTTGCCTTCTTAAGAAGTTCCTTTTCCATTGCTGCTTCTTCCTCTGTCATGTAACCCAGCTTAATTGCGAGGGCACATTCTGCAATGAGACCGATGGAAACGGCTTCACCATGAAGAAGTCTGTAATCACTAAGAGTTTCAATGGCACGACCTACAGTGTGTCCCAGGTTGAGAACTTCTCTAAGTCCCGCTTCTCTTTCATCCTTCATTACAACGTTGTATTTAATCTGGCAATTTCTTGCAGCCACATGTTCGCAGGTTGCAGGATCAATTGCCATGATTTTATCCATGTTTTCATTAAGATAATCAAAGAATTCTCTGTCAGCGATGCAGGCATGCTTAATTGTCTCTGCCATACCACTGGACATCTGATTTGCAGGAAGTGTCTTCCAGCAGGCAATGTCGATGTAAACCTTCTTTGGCTGGTTGAACATGCCGATTAGGTTTGTTGCTCTTGGCGTATCAATTGCAGTCTTTCCACCAACTGATGCATCAGCTGCTGCAAGAAGTGTTGTGGCATAGTTGATAAATGGTACGCCTCGGCCGAAGGTTCCTGCAAGGAAGCCCGCAAGGTCAGTAACCACACCACCGCCAATGGCAATGATAAAGCAGTCACGTCTGTATTCATGCTCTAACATTCTGTCTTCCACATCAGCCTTAACCTGTCTGGTTTTGCTCTTTTCCCCTGCAGGGAAGGAAAACAATTCAGCGTTATAGCCTGCGTCCAAAAGTTTCTTTAAAATTGGCTCGGCATATAAAGGCTTAACCGTGTCATCAGTAATGACGGCCACTTTCTTAAGTCCCTGATCAAGACCTGCCTTAAGGTCAGCAATCAACTTGTCAGAAAGTTCGAAACCTGCTTCGATTTCGTAGCTGTCATCTACAACTTTTTTAAGTTCAACATTGAATGTACTCATCTTTTCTCTCTTTCGTTATAGCTTCCTAAATTAATCAAACTTAGGTTTAAATGCGTTATTAAAAACAACTTCTGTTTCTCTTTTTCTGAAATCCCTGGCTTCAATGAGACCAATATCAAATTTCTTCATTCGCGAATAGATGCTGTTCTTTGTATCTCCGGTTTCTCTCACCGGATAGGTGGTTGCGAGCACGCTCTTAGCTCTTTCACCGCCCAGTCTCTTAGCCAAAAATCCAACCTCGCAAAGATCCTTTGCGTCCGGCTTTCTGGTTTTACAGGAAATAAACACCGGTCTGGAATTTTCCATGACAATTACGTCAATTTCGTTGTCGTTGGTATCTTCCGTCAGACTGGAATCCCAGTCGATGATAAAGCCAAGATAAACGTCATTATAGCATTTGAGGGCATTGATGTAAACGTAGAGTTCCAGCCATATGCCGTAGGTGGTCATGTACTGCTTTGCCTTGTGAGAATTAATCTTGTAGTAATGTCTCGCGATCTGAGTGATAAAGCCGTACTTTTCAAAGGCATCATTCAAGGTTTCAATACTGCCTGAAATGTTTCTTGGAAAACGTCTGGAATCAAATGTGAAATCGTAGCGTCCCTCTCCTGCCACAGCCTCCTCCATGAATTTCTGGTACTTGCTCCAGGCATTCATGTTGTCAAAGATGGTCTCACACATTTTCGTTATTGCGTAAAACTCATCTTTTTCAGGCATCTCGTGAGAGTTGGCATATTGCTTCGCACCTTCCGCCACAAGGTAATCACTGATTTTAATTTTTTCCGTATAAAACTTTTCTGATGGATTATAAACGTCATAAAGGTACTTATCATCCTCTGACAGATAGAAAATCTGCACGCCCTTTTCGCGAGCGAAATTCATGCCTGACGCTACCATCAGGTCTGGTCCACCTTTAATGTCCATGGCAAACTGAGCGCTTGGGTTCTGTGCCATGATTAAATTTACTGCACTCTGCACTGAAGCCACGGAGTAAGAGTCACACTCCACCGTAGCTATCGTGGTTTTCTTCAGTCGGCCCAAAAGAGCCTTTTTTACGTTTGACAACTGTCTGTCGGTACATCTTGCTGAATCATAAAGCATGTAAATCTTTTCTGGTTTCAAGGTGTATGCCGGCATCAGGGTGCTGATTACATCAGAATCATAAAAATCAATTAGTATCATATTCCCGCCATGTACCCCTTTTCGGCGTAATTTTGTATAAAAAATTCCATCCTTCATTTTAATTTAAATAGGCAGTAGTGTCAATTATTTACACATTCCGCACTTCAAATTTAAAAGGAATTTCCGTGGCAAAAATAAAAGCACCGATTTCTCGGTGCCTTAAGTTCTACTTAAACTCCGGAATGAAACTCTCCGAAGCGGTCTTTCCCTCCTGGATAAAGCAGTGAGTGAGGCCGAGTTCTAGGGCATATGCCACCACATCTTCATACTCACGCGCGGTTAGCTTTCTGGCAATGTCCTTAAAACGTTCGTCTTCCTTTAGTCGTTCCGGCGGAGTGTACTGATTCATGAGGCTGACGTAGATCCGCTCGTCGTAGGTCTCATTTAAATACCTTAAACACTCCTTGGAGTTTTTCTTGTGCAGGGGCAGAACCAGATGACGCACAATGACGCCCTTTTGCATCATGCCCTCTTCGTCAAATTTAAGCGGTCCGGTCTGGCGCACCATTTCCTCAAGCGCCACCTTTGCCACCTCGAAATAATCCGGGGTTTTGCTAAGCCTCATGGCGAGCTCATTGTCTGCATATTTAAAGTCCGTCAGATAGACGTCCACCAGTCCGCTAAGCGCTTCAATCAGCTCCTTTTTCTCATAGCCACTACAGTTGTAGACTACTGGAATTACAAGGTTTTTGGCCTTTGCCATCGTAAGAGCTGAAACAACTGTCGGCAGGTAATGATCTGCCGTCACCAGGTTAATATTGTGGGCGCCGCTCTCCTGCTGAGACAGGAATATGCCTGCTAGTTCCTCCGCAGTAACCACCTGACCTGGAACGTGCTTCGGGTCCACTTGGGATATGCCACCGTTCTGACAGAACACGCATCCCAAATTACAGCCGGAAAAGAAAACCGTTCCGGAGCCATTCTTTCCTGAGATGCAGGGCTCTTCCCACATGTGGTGGGAAACCAGTGCTACTCTCGCAGCTGAATCCACTCTGCAGAAACCTACCTGGCCTTCGTCCCTTAATGCGCCACACTCCTTTGGGCACAAATTACAGGGTGAAATTGTAAGTTTAGTCTTCTTCATTAGTCCACAATTTTGTTTAAAATCTGAAGTTTGCCATCAAGGACTTCGTAACTTAAGCTGGTAACTTCGCCGATGTACTCGCCGTCAGTGTGTACGATTACAGGACGGTCAAACTCAGCCTTCATGGTTTTGCAGTTAAAAAGTCTAAAGCCTTTAAGTTTTGTGTGCTTTGCCTTTAAAAGCAGTGGCAACAGGAAGAAAGTCTTAATCTTTGAGACCTCTGCTGCCATGCAGATTGAAAGCATGCCATCATTTACATCTGCGTCAGGTGCCATCGGTACGCCTCCGCCCTCTGCAAAGGTGTTCATCTGAGCGGAATAGATTACGTGTCTTACGGAAAACTCCTTTTCCTCCGTGGTAATCTTTGCTGTAAACGTCTTCATGGAAAACAGTGTAAAGATAGTCTGAAGTGTGTAGGTCAGGCCTCCGATATGCAGAAAGTTAAGCACCTTCTTTAGTTTTCCGGAATCCACCTTTTTACAAACGATGGCATCCAGTCCAAAGCCCGAGCTTACACCAAAATATTTAACAACTCCGTTGTCCAAGGTCACCTTTCCCAAATCCACCGGAGTAGGCTTTTCGTTGTGAATTATTTCTTTTACTATATCCTCTGTCGTGCCCTTTATTCCAAGGCCTCTGGCAAAGTCATTTCCTGAGCCCTGTGGTATCACACCCAATTTAACTGATGATGCGTCCTTTAAGCCGTTTAACACCTCGTTTAAGGAACCATCTCCTCCTACAATGATGATTTTGGCATTCGGATCATCAAATCCTTCAATTTGAGCTGCCAGCTCGCCAGCATGTCCGGCATATTCCGTCTTGTAGGACTTAAAAGGAACATTATAACTATCCATTGTGTGTCTGATTTTGTCCCAGACATCCTTTGACGAATTTTTACCGGACAGACGATTTACAATAAAATAATACATTTTAGGGCTCCTGAATAAATTTATAGAAAACAAAAGGCACATCCCGAAAGATGTGCCTTTTGCCTGTATCAAAAAAGAGAGAGTAATAGATGAATTTCATATTTAATATGTCTATATTAAACCACGCAACAAGCTAAAAGTCAACATCTTTTTAGCATTTTTTGCTAAAAATCTTCTATTTTTCTAAATTCTTTTGTGCATTTTTATTTATATTGGCTAATTCGCACCTTTTTTAATACTTAGTAGCATGGAAAAATCTCAATGTTACTACAATTACAAGACTCACGATAAAGAGCAGACCACAAACAAGCATGAAATTGGTCATCATGTCCTTTGAAAGTGCAAGCACGGCATATTCCTCATCCATGCACTCATCTACCTGGTATTCAAACTCAAAACCTAAAGCCTGCATAAGGAATGTCTTATCAAGTTTTACAGGGTTTTTGATGATCATACCTGTAAAGCTTGCACTCTTATCCTCGTTGGCTACATCAGAAAGCTGCTCAAACCTTGAAGATTCACTCTTCTTAACTAATACGGAGATGTACTCCTGTGGATTCTCTGCTGCTTTCTTTGCTTCCTCCTCTGGGTCAGGTGCAGGTGTATCGTAGAGCATGTATTTGTCCGGATCACCTTCATCTTCCTTTACACCAATGGCAACAGTATAAACGTAGTAGTCGCTTCCAAATACGGTAGCTGTGTCCTTAGACTTACCTTCAAAAGCTCCATTGGTTGTAACACCCACTAAGGTATCAACTTCGCCTGTAACGAATGTGTACTTTTTGGCATTAGCTAACTTAAAGTCGCTAATGTTCTTTGCATTGTCATAACCAACGTAGAAGTAAATTGACACTGCAAAGATTGCCAGACACACAAGCATTACTAACGTCATTAAAACCTTAAAAATCGTTAACAAAACTCCCTTTGCGTCCATTTTCTTTTCCTCCTGGCTTTACTCGCCTTTCTTGTCCCTCGTCATCAGATAAGACACTGCTTCCTTAGGACTTTTCCCATTACTAATTACCTCATTTATTGCAAAAACAATCGGCATCTCTACGTTGTACTTTGCCGCTAGTTCCATTGCTGCAGGAATGGCATTAATTCCCTCTACTACCATTCCGACTTCCTTCTTGGCTTCTTCCGGAGACATGCCCTGACCAATCAAATGTCCACACTTGTTGTTTCTTGAGTGAACTGAAGTGGCAGTTACAATAAGATCTCCGATTCCGGCCAATCCGTAAAATGTGTTGGCATTGCATCCCATGGCAATACCAAGTCTGGTAATTTCGGCCATACCTCTTGTAATAAGAGCGGCCTTAGTGTTATCCCCATAACCTATTCCGTCAGAGGTGCCCGCTGCCAGTGCGATGATGTTCTTCATGGCACCGCACAGCTCTACGCCCTTTGTGTCTGTATTAGTATAAACTCTCATGCAGGTATTCATGAAAACATCCTGCACAAACTCAGCCGCCTTCTGGTCTTCACAGGCTGAAACAATGGTAGTAGGCATATCCCTTGCTACCTCTTCCGCATGTGTTGGTCCTGAAAGAGCAACCAGTTTAAGATTGTAAGAAGGATCATCTCCTGCGATTTCGTCCTTGATGACCTCTGTCATTGTAAAGAGTGTCTCAGGCTCAATACCCTTAGCCACGTCTACAATAATCTGGTCCTTTTTAATGTAAGGTTTCGCGGTTCTTGAAGTACTTCTTACGAAGACTGATGGTACTGCAAATAACAGTACATCCTTGTCAGTACATACTTCTTCAATGCTCTTTGTAAATTTCATTGCATCCGGAATTTCCATATAAGGAAGGTTCGGATGAACTTTAGTCGTACTTAAGTTATCAATTTCCGATTCAATTGCGGACCATACTGTTACATCATTTCCGCTGTTTGTAAGCATTCTAGCCAGAGCCATGCCCCAGGTTCCTGCTCCAAGTACTCCTATTTTCTTCACTTTAAAAGCCTCCTACTCAGTTGTTGCGATCATGTCGACCATAGCCCAATGAGGGTTATCTGTGCCGTCGTCAGAATCGTCATAATATACAAAGAAGAATGTGGAATCTACATGTTCAACCTGATTCTCACCTGTTCTTGTTAAGTACATGTTCTTATCAAATTCTATTCTACATGAGAAACATGTATCTGTATACTTCGCATAGCTGTCTACTACGATATTGCTAAACTTAGGATCAAGACAGGTATGATCTGAAATCATGGAAATGTCTGGACCTGTAGCGTAGTCATGAGCCAACTGATAGTAATAAGAATCTTTAATAAGTTCTGCCTGAATTGTATCAAGACCGTAAGCTGAATTACCAGCAAGGTCTCTTGTGATGAAGTCTTCCCAATCCTGTGCAATCTTAAGAGCTGTTGTCTTAAGGTCTTCAGGGATTTCTCCGCCTTCAAATACTGCAGTCACATCTACGCTTACGTTACCGTTTTCATCTACGGTTCCGGTTACTTCTGTTCCATCTTCCTTAAGAACCTTGATTTCAGGTGCATTTACAAGGCCTGAAACTTCGTAAACGTCTGTGCCTGGAATTGTTACATATTCAGCCACGTACTGGAACTTGGTATCCACAATATTGGACTGAGTCTTGTAGGTTTCATCTACTGTTACACCGTTAATTGTAGCAGTGCAGGTTGTAGGAATTGTAATCTTATAACTGTTTAATGTAATTTCACCTACAGGTGAGATACTTTCTACCTGCCAATCAGTAATCTTAAGGAGTCCGAAGATAACCTTTGGATTTGTTGCCTTAAGTGTCATCTTGGCGATCATCTTCTCGCCATCATAGATGTCATAGACAGGTGCCTGTGTATCGTAACTGTTGGAATCTAATTCTGCTGTAAGCTTTGCAGGTGTACCCACGGATGCAAGCCAGCTGTTAAGCACTACGTCACTGGATTCAAAAGGTGTACTTGTAGCTGAGAGGTCAATGGAGGACGCTGCCGTTCCGTCGGCTAAATCCTTTCTGAACTCTTCCACAAATCCTGTGATTGCATTGTCTGCCTGAGAAGCTTCGTACTTCTTAAGACAGCTTTCTGTATAGATAAGGAAAATAATTCCTGCTAAAACGAGAAGTGCGGCATATGCCACGAAGCACTTCCAGAACAAACCGAACTTCTTCTTTTCGTTCTTTGGAGGTCTTCCACCTGCTCGTCTAATATCTTCTCTGCCAGCTGGTCTTGAACCATTGCCTGCAGTTCTTCTTGCTCCTGCTGCGACTGCTGAATTTCTTCTTGCAGCTGCTGCGCGTCTTTCGGCCTCTGTAGGTGCTGGTGCTCCGGTTCTTCTGTAACCCTCTGCGCCAGCTGGTCTTCCCTGGCGGGCCTGGGCGTTTACTGGTCTTGCCTGACCATTTACTGTTCTTGTCTGGGCACCTGCCGGTCTCGCCTGACGGGTCTGTGCTCCTGCCGGTCTTGCCTGACCGTTGGCAGTTCTTGTCTGGGCACCCGCTGGTCTTACCTGACCGTTTGCTGTTCTCGCCTGGGCTCCTGCCGGTCTTGCCTGACGGGTCTGGCCTGAAGATTTTCTTCTGCTGATTGCATCAAACTCATCCAGCTCTTCTCTTGCCCATTCGTCCATTTCAGATCTGGCATATGCCCTTGTTCTTGTATTAACCGCTCTGTTAACGTTGGCATTTCCTGAAACGGAAGTTGCGCCTGCTACAGTGCTTCTTCTCACGTTATTAGAAGTTGTACCTGCAGTTCTCTGAGGTGCAGGGGCAGTTCTTCTCTGAGAAGTTCCTGCAGTTCTGTTAGCTGCTCCCTCGGCCTGAAGACGTGATCTAATCTGTCTTCTTCTTTCAAGCGCATCAGCACTTGTATCAAACTCATAGTTTGTAGTCTTAGAATTGTTTGTATCTACATTGTAATCGTAAAAATTATCGCTCATGTCTACCTCCTACTTACTTACTACGAAAGCTGTAGGAAGCTTCCATGATGAATTGCTATAGTAGAACGTTACACTAGTCATTTCGTAGTTACCATCGTAATACATACTAGAGGAACTTCCACCGTCTACGTTTGCTGCATTGATTGCGCCATAGTCTAACATGACACTGATAAGGTCGGCTGCTGTTGCGCCCAAATGTCCTGAAGCACCACGTCCGTCAGTTACGAGAAGAAGGATTGCGCCGTCTGCTCTCTGACCAATGGCAGTTCTTGGGTTTGCACCTGAACCCTGTCCGTTAAGTTCACGACCTTCACCATTAATTACCAGAGGTACGAAATGGTTGTTAGAGTCTGATGACTCTTCCTGGAAGGCAACGGCATCTCTGATGCCTGCTTCTGCTACGTAGCTTTCAACATCTGCTGCTGAAAAGCCACTCATATCCTTGATTACAAGAAGGTTGTCATTGTTCATACCGATAAGATAAAGACCCTCAAGTCCTGATGGGGAGTTGAAAGTAATCTGTCCGTTCTGAACAACAAGACCCATTGGTGTACCACCCTTGTTTCCTGCTGAAACATAGAGACCACCGTTTACACCACCGATACCGCCGGCACCGGATATAATCTGGTCAAGATCCTTACCATTAGTTGGCCATCCGTTGTCATAAACAGTACCAACTGAAACCTTGGAAGGGTCCTTAATAATCATCATCTTTGCAAAGAAAGAACGTCCTGAAATCTCTTCGATTCTAATGCCGTTCTCGTCAAATTCTTCAGTAGAATCCGTTACTACCTCACCACCTTCAGTACCATCATCGGTCTGAATTGTGATAAGGGAGAAGTCAGAATTGGTATCCATGGCTTCCATCGTATTCTTGTTTACGACTGCCTGAATTTCTTCATCTGAGCATACCCAGGAAGCTAAGAACTTAAGCTGTCCTGTCTCCAGAATTGTTGTGATAAATAATTCTTTTGCTGCCTCGGAAGGGCCGTTACAGCAACGGTAAATGGCCACATAAAGTGTGCCAACTAAAATTACCACTGTGAGAAGAAGCACCAAGAGCGCTCTGCCCACGTACTTAAAAACTGTCCTAACCATATCTAAATCTAATTCTCCGTCTTTTTATTTTTAAACACCCATCTCTTCTGAATCTGGTAACTTACCAGGAAGAGACCGACGTCAACAATCATTTTAATTATTGTAACTGCAAGGCTTCCCGACTCCAGTCCCAGCACTTCGATGGAAAGCACCGTAACCAGGAAGGAGGAAAGTAACAGCTGACAAACTGCCAGACTGTAGTATTTAACCAGTGACTTCTTAATTGAGGAGTCTGACTTAAATACAACCTTTCTGTTAATTGAATAATTGACTATGGAACTTACTACTCTTGCCCCCGCCGTAGCCAGGAAAATGATGGTCTTTTCAGAGAGAGAAATCGCTCCCTCACGGACGGCATATGCCAGACCCATGTTTATCAGAGTAAACAGTCCAATGTCAGTTAAAAAGGATAAAAGCGAGCTGCACAGGTACTTAATAAAGGCGCCCAGCTTTTTTAAGGAAAAACCACCCGATTCCATTCCTGACCCCTTTTCTAGAATTTAGCCATCAGGGATTTGCCCATGAACTTAAAAATCACTCGGTAAATCTTGATGGAATCCTTAATAGGATTAAAATGTGAGGATTCGTTATCATCAATGTAAACTGTGTCGATGGTAACTTCGCGAATGGAAATGCCCAGCTGCTTTAAAACTAAAAGCTGTTCGGTTTCATATTCGTAGCGCTCTCCCTCTACTCTTACCATATCCTTAAGGTAAGCCTTAGGGATGGCTCTAAGTCCGGTCTGTGTGTCGCTAATCTTAAGTCCAAAGACTCTAAAGATTGCGCTGGTCAAGTTGTTACCGAACTTGCTCTTCTTTGGCACGTCGGGCTTTGAAAAATCACGAACGCCAAGGATAACCTTGTCGCCCTCTTCTTCCATGACTTCAAGACAATTCCTGATGTCCTTAGGAAGATGCTGTCCATCACCATCCACAGTGATTACGCCTTCAATGTCCGGTCTGTTTTTAATGCAGTATTTAAAAGCTGTCTTCATGGCGCGACCCTTGCCTCTGTTCACCTTGTGATGAAGCACGGTTACACCGCTTAGATCCTTAACTTCGTCAAAGAAAACTCTCTTTTCCTTTGCACTTCCGTCGTCTATAACAAGTACATCGTCAAAGCCATATTCCAACAGTCCCTTGACGGTATCCACCATCTTTTCATCAGGATTGTAGGATGGAACGATTACAGTTACTTTCATGCCTGTTCACCTTCTTCTTTCCTGGCTTTTTTCTCAGCCATCTTTCTTACAACGGCATCAGCAATAAGATTTACTGCGATACCAATCACAAGACCTGAAATAAATCCACCGAGTACATCGGTTGGATAATGAACTCCAATGTAAAGTCTTGAAAGAGCAATTAAAGTTGCCAGTACAATTGCTGATATGGACATCCACTTCTTAGGCAGGTATCTGTACATGGAAACTGCAGATGCAAAGCTGGCTGCGGTGTGTCCTGAAGGGAAGGAGTAGTCATGCTCTGCCTTTCCGATAAGAATAAGTCCGCGGTCAATCAGTTCCTGACAGTCATATGGTCTGGTTCTTGCCACAAGTGGCTTTAAAATCATGTTGTTTACCAGAAGCGATCCGATGAGACCTAAAGCTGAATAAATGCCTGCTTTTCTTGTCTTCTTAAAGCAAAGAAGGACAAAAGTGAGGATGATCCAGAATATGCCTGCATCTCCCAAACGTGTGATGTAAGGGAAGAAGTGATCAAGCACACCATTTCTGATGTGTTCCTGAATAAAGATTAAGATGTCGCCATCAAGATTTAATAACATAACTAATTGCTCCAAATATATTTGGGATTAATCCCTTATAAGATTAACACAATGCTTAAACACTGTGTTTTAAGGTTTGTTTAAAACTAAAGTAAAAATTTGTTAATCATGCAGAAAACAATGTACTGCAATGGGTAGACTGCGTAAATTGCGATGGCAACCCATCTGTTTAACTTGCCAGGAATCTTCACATAGCGTTCTGAATTCTTTTTGCTCTTCTTGGCCTTTGTATCAGTGTTCTTTTTCTTAAGTCCGGTTCTTGCCTTAAAGTCATCAACCTCTGAAACAGGTGCTGCCTTTGTTTCAGCCTTAGCCTGCTTTTCACTAACGGAATCCTCCTTGTAGAGCATTACAAGAAGTGAACCTAAAAGGCATCCAACAATGTAAATCATGTTGGTAAATGGCAACATAACTAAAACTGCCATAAAGGAAACTACAGTTCTTGGGGTCTTCTTTTCCCTGAAGAAATAGAATATCAGTGAGTAAACCAAAATCTCGGCTGAAGCCTCTGAAAACATGGTAATTACCACGAAACCAAGGATTGTAAGTATTGTTAAGATTGCAAAAGTAGTTCTGTTTTCCTTTGCATATTTCTTTCTTAAAATTCCGATAGAGCAAATCATGAGATAAGCTGCTGCCAAAGTCATAAGGCCGCAGGAAAACATTACGATGTTGCAGGAATCATAGAGAGTAGTGTAGTAATTCTGTGCTGCAGTTCCCAGATTCTTTCCCAGGTCAACTAATGCCTGTTCATAGGTGAACCCGTCTGCATTAAACTGAATCACTTCCTGTCCTGCTGCTACCATGGACTTAATGTTTGCCTGAATTGCCGCATCCACCTTGTCCATTACCATGTTGTTGTAGTAAAGGAAAGCTGATTCAGCCGCAAAACCAAAAGCAGCCAGTCTTACAAAATACATTTTCCTGTTAGAGGTGTTGTAGTAACCCTCAATCATGAGAAACGTAATCATTGGAATAATCATGGTTCCAAGCACTCGCATTCCCATAAAGAGAGTGTAATTGTCAGCACCGTTTACAAACAGTAAGCAGGCATTTCCAATTATCATGGAAATAACTACTATTATTTTCATGCATAATCTGTTCATATCAAAAATCTTTCTAAGCTATGTCTGTTATCTTCTTAGTTGGGGTCTTTGGTCCTTCCAGCACTTTCTTGCTCATAACCATTCGTTCTACATTAGTAGTCCCTACTATTTTATGATAGTTTGAAGAATTCTTTACTTCTGTTTCAGAATCCTTTTTATCACTTACGGAAGTGCTTCCTTCAGCTTTTTGTGCCTCAGTATCAGCACCTTTTGTAACAGTTTTCTTGCGCTTTGAATTAACGCTAACAAGCACTGCCACACTTCTGCCCTGTACTTCCAAAGTTACGTCATTTACCAGTTCACCATCTGCCACTACGGTCTTTTCCGTAGCAAAGAGGAGCTTCCATTCCTGGCCTACCGGAAGGTGTGGCAACTCATAGGTTGTGGCATCCCAGTACATGTTTACTGCGAAGTAAAAGCTTATATCAGCTTCCTTCTGTTTAGTCTGGGCATATGCCCCGCTGTACATGATACCGATGCAGCGGTTGTAGTAATTGTAATCCGGTGCCCAGGCACAAAGTGAGTGGAGTGAAACATCCGGAATTCCAACACTAAGATAATCCATGTTCTTAAGAGTCACTGTGTTGTGAAGAACAGGATGCTCTTTTCTGATAACGATGAGTTCCTTTACGAAGTTTAAGAGTTCGATGTCGCTCTTGGTCTTCTTCCAGTTAACCCAGCCCACTTCATTATCCTGGCAGTAGGCATTGTTGTTACCATTCTGAGAATTTCCAAACTCGTCTCCGGCAAAAATAAGAGGCACGCCCTGACCAAGTAAAAGCATGGTCATGGCATTCTTTCTCATCTTAAGTCTGAGATTTCTGATTCTCTTGGATTTTGTAGGACCTTCTTCGCCACAGTTCCAGCTGTAGTTAAGGTCTGTACCGTCTCTTCCCTGCTCCTTGTTAGCTTCGTTATGCTTGATGTCGAAGCTATAAAGGTCTGCTAGGGTAAAGCCGTTGTGGTCTGTAATGTAGTTTACGTTTACGGACTTGCCTTTGTTGTCAGTAAACATTTTCATTACATCACCGCTCATGCCCTCGTCACTTTTTAAGAAGCGACGCATGATGGTGGAGTAGCCATCGTTGTAAACACCCAGAGTTTTATTGTCCGGTGTGTAACTTGATGGATAAATTTCATCTGTGTTCCAGCCGCTGCCGATAAGTTTTGCACGGCTGAGGTAAGGATCGCAGGCGATAAGGTTGGAATCGATGCAGTCCAGGTTTAACTTGAAACCGTCCACATGGTATTCCCTTACCCAGTAACGAAGTGCATCCAACATCATTGATCTGTTAGTTGCTTTCGGAATGCTTACTTCCATCAGCACTTCGATACCTGCCTCATGAAGCTTCATTACCATCTGCTTAAATTCCTTGTCGGCCTGTTCCGGCTTTGACGCATAGGAACTCTTTGGCGCAAAGAAATAGTAGAAGGAAGTGTAGCCCCAATAGTTTACCTTGTTCTCACTGTCCTTAATGTAAGGCAGTTCTTCTGATGAGGCACCCATTGGATTATTAAACTCTTCTATTTCCTTTTCAGGGCTTCTGTCTACATCTGTACTACCAGTGTAGAACTTAGAAGACACGAACTCTGGTACCGCTGGTTCTGGTACGTTGGTATAGATTTCGTTGTACTCCATGGTAGGCATTAAAAGCACTGCGTTAATGCCCAGGTCCTTAAGGTAGGAAATCTTTTCAGTGATTCCGCGATAGGTTCCCTTGTGAGAAACACCACTGTTCATGGTGAAGCCTCGTACATGGAGTTTATAGATAATTAAATCCTGGAAGTTAAGATTTGGCTTAACATCCTTATCCATGTTAAAAGGCGTATCCCACACGTAGGCTCTGATAAGTTTCTTAGCCTTCTTGGTAAGATTCTTACCATATATTTCCCTGCCGCTCACAAGATGAGCATAAGGGTCTACGAAGGACACACCCTTGGCTTCATAAAGAAAGGTGTAACCCTTGAAGTCAAAATTCTTTACCGTAACAGAAAAGATGTTACCGGAGCGGAAGTTTTCATCCAGTTTAATTGTATATTCCGGAACAGTCTCAGTCTTGTCTTTATAAAGCTTTAACTGTACCTCATCAGTGTCTCCGACGGCGACAGAGAAAGTGGTGTTTCTGCCAACTTTCTTCACTCCCAGTGATAAGGCGTCGCCAGGGACATATTCTAAATTAATCATCAGCTAATTCTTCCTCTGAAAGTTCATTTACCTTCTGACGCTTACGAGCATCTGCATCGCTCTCAAGATACTCATCATAGGTTGTAATCTTGTCAATCAACTGACCATCAGGTGTAATTTCCATGATACGGTTTGCGATAGTCTGTACAAACTGGTGATCCTGTGATGTAAAGAGTGCAACACTTGGATATTTAATCATACCGTTGTTAAGCGCTGTAATGGATTCCATGTCTAAGTGGTTTGTAGGCTCATCGAGAATAAGAATGTTAGCACCCATGAGCATCATCTTAGAAAGCATAACTCTAACTCTCTCACCACCTGAAAGTACGTTAACCGGCTTCATGCCGTCATCACCTGTAAAGAGCATTCTTCCAAGGAAGCCTCTTACGTAAGTGATGTCCTTTTCCGGAGAGAAAGGCATAAGGAAATCAACAATGGTTTCATCACCCTTAAAGAGTGCTGTGTTGTCCTTAGGGAAGTAAGCCTGAGTGGTTGTTACACCAAATTTGAAGCTTCCTTCATCCGGTTCCATTTCTCCTGCAAGAATCTTAAACAGAGTAGTTGTTGCAAGAGTGTTACTTCCTACGAAAGCTACCTTGTCTTCTCTTCCAAGAATGAAACTTAAGTTATCAAGAACCTTTACACCGTCAATAGTCTTTGAGATTCCTTCCACTGTAAGTACTTCGTTACCAATTTCACGATTAGGTCTGAAGTCAATGTAAGGATATTTTCTGGAACTTGGTCTGATGTCATCCAGCTCAATTTTCTCAAGTGCACGCTTTCTTGCAGTTGCCTGCTTTGACTTTGAAGCGTTAGCAGAGAATCTCTGGATGAATTCCTGGAGTTCCTTAATCTTTTCTTCTTTCTTTCTGTTAGCTTCCTTCATCTGACGAATCATCAGCTGAGAAGACTCATACCAGAAATCATAGTTACCGGCATAGAGCTGAATCTTTGCATAATCAATGTCGGCAATGTGAGTACAAACCTTGTTTAAGAAATAACGGTCATGAGATACTACGATGACTGTGTTTTCAAAGTTAATGAGGAATTCTTCAAGCCAGTTAATGGCATCCAAATCCAAGTGGTTTGTAGGCTCGTCCAAAAGAAGGATGTCAGGGTTACCGAAAAGTGCCTGTGCAAGGAGTACCTTCACCTTTTCGCTACCGTTAAGATCCTTCATCTGTGAGTAGTGAAGACTGTCTTCAATTCCAAGACCGTTAAGAAGCTTCTCTGCGTCAGAGTCTGCATCGTAGCCGCCGAGTTCGGCATATTCAGCTTCGAGTTCCGCTGCTCTAACACCGTCTTCTTCTGAGAAATTTTCCTTCATGTAGAGGGCGTCTTTCTCCTTGCCAATGTCGTAGAGATGCTTGTTACCCATGATAACCGTCTCAAGAACATTATACTCGTCGTACTTGAAGTGGTCCTGCTCCAGGAAAGATAAACGCTGTCCCGGAGTGATGATAACTTCACCCTTTGATGGTTCAAGTTTTCCACTTAAAATCTTAAGAAATGTTGACTTACCGGCACCGTTGGCACCGATAATTCCATAGCAGTTTCCTTCGGTAAACTTAATGTTTACTTCTTCGAAAAGCGCTTTCTTACCGATTCGTAATGTAATATTAGCTGCCTGAATCATAAATTAATTCTAACTCCTCTTTCTTTTTTGATTATTACTCTTTTTAAATGTTGAACATAAGATCGGAATATGCAGGTACAGGCCACATATCCTTGTCTACTATGGTTTCAAGTGCATCAATTGGAGCTCTTAATGCTTCCATCTTTGCGCAGATTTCGTTCTTGAAGAAGTAAGCGCTTTCCTTGGAATCAGAGATGTGGTTACCTTTTACATCTGCTTCCTTAAGAGCATCTAATGCCTTCTGTGCCTCTGCTAAAAGTGAAGAACTCTTAAGTAAGATTTCTTCCTGTGCACTTGTATCAGCCTGTGGGCAGGCATTCTTTACTGTTACTATGGAATCAGCAACCTTCTTCACATAGTTTATAACAGCTGGAATATAAAGCTTTGATGCCATGTCAATCATGGTCTTAGCTTCAATGTTAATGAACTTAGAATAGTTCTCATAACCGATTTCAACACGGCTGTTGATTTCTGCCTTTGAGAGAACTCCCTGATGTTCAAAAAGAGCTACTGCCTTGTCATCTGCAAGAGTACCGATGGCATCAACCATGGCCTTGAGATTTGGAAGGCCTCTTCTCTCAGCTTCCTTAACCCATTCTTCTGAATAGCCATTACCATTAAAGATGATTCTCTGATGTTCCTTAAGGGACTTGCAGATTACTTTCTTAACATCTTCTTCAAAGTTATCAGATCCTTCGAGTTCATCTGCAAACTTACAAAGGATTTCTGCTACCATGGTGTTAAGGTAGGTGTTAGCTTCAGCGATGGATGCTGAAGAACCAACCATTCTGAACTCGAACTTGTTACCTGTAAATGCGAAAGGTGAAGTTCTGTTTCTGTCTGTTGCATCTTTTCTGATGGTAGGAAGTGAATCAACACCTGTCAAAAGCTTTTCACCGTGAAGTGATGACTTAGCCTCACCTGTGGAAATAATCTGCTCAACCACGTCTTCAAGCTGGTCTCCAAGGAAAACGGAAACAATGGCCGGTGGAGCTTCCTGTGCACCAAGTCTGTGATCATTACCAGGATTTGAAGCAGAAAGTCTTAAAATCTCAGGGTAAGTATCAACTGCCTCAAGAATGGCAGCAAGGAAAAGCTGGAACTTAGTGTTCTCATTAGGATTCTTTCCCGGTTTAATAAGGTTTTCACCCCTGTCTGTAACCAGTGACCAGTTGTCATGCTTACCTGAACCGTTTACGCCCTTAAAAGGCTTCTCAGTAAGGATGCACTTAAGGCCGTGTCTCTTAGCTACTTTCTTCATGCTGTCCATTACAAGCTGATTGTGATCAGTTGCAATGTTAGCTGATTCATAAATTGGAGCAAGCTCATGCTGTGCAGGAGCCACTTCGTTATGCTGTGTCTTTGCAAGAATACCCAGCTTCCAAAGTGAGTAATTAAGGTCCTGCATGTAAACAGCGATTCTTTCTCTTAAAGTACCAAAATAGTGGTCATCAAGTTCCTGACCCTTTGGAGCAGGTGCACCGAAAAGTGTTCTGCCTGTCATGATAAGATCTTCACGCTTTTCAAAGTTCTTACGGTCAACGATGAAATATTCCTGCTCTGCACCGACGGATACATCTACGTGCTTTGTTTCTGTATCCCCAAACAGTCTGAGAATTCTGATTGCCTGCTTTGAGATGGCCTGCATGGAACGAAGAAGTGGAGTCTTTTTGTCAAGGGCTTCACCCTTGTAGGATACGAAAGCTGTTGGAATGCAAAGTGTAACGCCTGCAGCATTTTCTCTTAAGAAAGCAGGTGAGGTGCAGTCCCAGGCAGTATAACCTCTGGCTTCGAAAGTCTCTCTAAGACCACCGTTAGGGAAAGAGGATGCATCAGGCTCACCCTTAATAAGTTCCTTGCCTGAGAACTCCATGAGGACTTTGCCGTCAGGAGCAGGCTCAATAAAGGAGTCATGCTTTTCAGCGGTAATTCCTGTCATTGGCTGGAACCAATGTGTGTAATGAGTAGCACCTTTTTCTACCGCCCATTCCCTCATTGCGTCAGCAACGATGTTTGCGATGTCAATGGTGAGCTCACCTCTGTTGTCCATAATTTCCTTAAGTTTAAGGTAAGTGTCTTTTGGAAGACGCTCCTTCATTACTGTGTCATTAAACACATACATGCCAAAAATATCTGTTAACTTTTCAGCCACTGTTTTGATCTCCTTTAATCTCTTATTTGATAACTATATATTAACGCCTGAAGCATTAATTACTTTTTAAGCAAAACATCCAACTGGTGGAACGGAATTGTAAATCCGTTGGCATCCATCTGATATTTAATTTCTTCCAGAAGATTAAACTTGAGTTCCCAATAATCCTCTGTCTTGCACCAAACTCTGAAGGCAATTTCCACGCTGTCGTCACCGTAGTTGCAAACCGCGATAGTCTTTGCTTCGTTCTTCAGAATCTTTTCATTCTTGTCTGCAATGCCCTGAAGCATTGTCTTAACAGCCTTAATGTCATCCTGATAACCGATAGGTACTGTAATGTCTACTCTTCTCTTAGCTTCCGTAGAAACATTTACAAGATTGGCATTGGAAAGTGATCCGTTTGGAAGGACCACAATTCTGTTATCCAAAGTTCTTAACTTTGTGTAGCATATGTCAATGTGATAAACAGTTCCTTCAAGGCCATTTACCACGATGTAGTCACCGACTACAAACGGTTTCATGAAAAGAATCAGAACGCCGCCTGCAAAGTTCTGGAGACTGCCCTGTAAGGCAAGACCCAGAGCAAGACCACAGGAACCAAGCACTGCAACAAAGGATGCAGTAGGAATTCCTACGATGCCGCATATGACAATTACCAAAATGCAGTTTAAGGCAATTTTTGCCATTGAAGACAGGAAGGAGGCAACACCCTTGTCTACGTTAGCTTTGTCGGAAGCTTTTAAAATGAGTTTTCCGATAAACTTAATGAGCTTCTGTCCAATTATGAAAACTACGATGACCTTAATGATGGACCAAACGATTGGTTCTGCAATAGACCATACTTTTTCAATGTTGGTAATAGCTTCTGTTACTTCACTATTGTCTGCTAAAAAAAGCATGATGCTCTCCTTTCAGTTTCAAATTGTTTTAATTATTTAGCTGATTTCTTTGTTGCTTTCTTTAAAACCTTCTTCTCAGCCTTTTTAGGCTCTTCAGATTTTATGTCCTCTGTCTTTGGCTCAAAGGCAGTTTTCTTTTTGTTTAAAGCTACAGGAACAGCTGTGAAAATTGCTATACCAAGAGGAGGGACAGTAATTTCAATTGAGTTGCGACGTCCGTCTACTTCAACTGGCTTTGTCTGTTTCATTCTTGGGTTTGTGTGTCCGGCACCGCCGTACTTAACATCATCTGAGTTGAGAATTTCCTTGTACTTTCCTTCGAAAGGAACAGCCATTAAGTGTTTCTCATAAACATTTGGTGTGAAGTTACAAACTACGAACAATGTGTCTTCCGGATTCTCTGTTCTTCTTACGAAGCTAACCATTGAATGGTCTGCGTCAAGACAGCTCATCCATTCGAAGCCTTCAGTCTGCTGATCCAGCTTGTAAAGTGCAGGATACTTTCTGTAGGTTCCAAAAAGGTCTCTGGAGAAGGCATCCATCTGCTTGTGAACTTCGTCTTCCTGAAGAAGGAACCAGTCGAGGGATCTTTCTTCTGACCACTCTCTTTCCTGGCCGAATTCCTGTCCCATGAACAGAAGCTTCTTTCCAGGGTGAGTCATCATGAAACCGTAGCATGCCTTAAGGTTAGGGAATTTGTTTTCCTTGTAACCAGGCATCTTGTTAAACATGGAGCCCTTGCCGTGTACTACCTCATCGTGTGAAAGTACAAGTACAAAGTTTTCAGAGTAGGCATACATCATGCTGAATGTTAGCATTCCGTGGCAGCCCTTTCTGAATAATGGGTCCTGTCTCATGTAGGATGTAAAGTCGTTCATCCAACCCATGTTCCACTTAAAGTCAAAGCCCAGACCGTCATCATCCAGGTCTCCTGTAATTTTTGGCCATGCAGTTGATTCTTCTGCAATCATTAAAGCGCCCTTGTTGCGCTTCTTCATCATGGAATTAAGATGCTTGATAAGCTCGATAGCCTCAAGGTTTTCTCTTCCACCATAGATATTTGGAATCCACTCACCGTCATTCTTGCCATAGTCAAGATAGAGCATTGATGCAACCGCATCCATTCTGATGCCGTCAGCATGGAACTTTTCAACCCAGTAAAGAGCATTCGCAATGAGGAAGTTTGAAACCTGTGGTCTTCCGTAGTTGAAGATAAGCGTTCCCCAATGTGGATGTGAGCCCTTTCTTGGATCCAAGTGCTCATAAAGGCATGTGCCGTCAAAATTGGAAAGTCCAAATGTATCTCTTGGGAAATGTGCAGGTACCCAGTCGAGGATAACGCCGATTCCTTTTTCATGCATGTAGTTCATGAAGTACATGAAATCCTTTGGTGTTCCATAGCGGGAGGTAACTGAATAGTAACCTGTTACCTGATAGCCCCAGGAAGCATCCAGCGGATGTTCCATTATTGGCATGAGCTCGATGTGTGTGTAGCCATACTTTACGCAGTAGTCAGCCAACATCGGAGCAATTTCGCGGTAGTTGTAGAAGCTGCCGTTTTCTTCCTTTGGCTTCTTCCAGGAACCAAGGTGTACTTCGTAAACAAGCATTGGCTCGTTAACAGACTTCTTCTCTGCTCTTTCCTTAAGCCACTTCTCATCAGTCCACTCGAACTTTCTGATGTCCGCAACCTTTGAAGCGGTGCCAGGACGAAGTTCGCTCGCTGTGGCATATGGATCTGCCTTAAGGTAAGTAAGACCACCTCTCACCTTGATTTCATACTTGTAAACATCCCCTTCTTCAACGTCAGGAATGAAAATTTCGAATACGCCGGAAGCACCCAGTCTTCTCATCGGATGTCTTCTGCCGTCCCAGTTGTTGAAATCACCAACAACGCTGACTCTCATGGAGTTTGGAGCCCAAAGAGCAAAGTGAACACCTTCAACACCGTCAATCTCCATTGGATGAGCACCAAGCTGCTCGTAGATGGTGTAATTGATGCCTTCCTCAAAGAGTTCCAGTTCATTCTCGTTAATTACTGAACCAAAGGCATATGGATCTTCGAAAGTATCTGAACCCTTCTCATAATTTGCCGTAAGTGTATATTTGAAAATCTTCTTACCAGGAACCAAGAGTGCGAAGAAACCGGCGTCATCCACCTTTTCCATCTCTAATTTCTTTCTGCCGTGATTAACTGTTACTGAAACAGCGTCTGGCACAAATGCCTGAATAAGAATTCCGTAATCTGTAACATGTGGGCCTAAAATCTGATGTGGGTTATCGTGCTCTGAATAGCAGATAGCCTCGATCTGTGGCCAATTCATCATCTTGTACAATACATCATTCATAAGTTAACATCCTCCTGCCTATTCTAAGTGTACAGCCCCAATTATTCGTTGTACCACTTATCTACATATTTTTCTGCTGTATCTTCCTCAGCCATTCTAAGTAATGGATTGTCCTCGGTTTCATCCTCAGCAGTTTCACTACCATCGGCATATTCTTCATCCCCTGCCGTGTCTTCTGCTTCTGTCGCTTCAGCGTCTGTTATTTCTTCGGCTTCTGCTACTTCTTCAGCTTCTGTCACTTCCGCAGCCTCTGCTGTAACCTCGCCATCTTCCACTGACTGCTCCGGTGTTACGCCGCCGGATTCAATCTGTCTCTGATAAACCTTTAAGATTCTCTCCATCATGTAGGAGGTAAGATAGGCATAGAGCGCCGGAACGATTAACACCACTGCCGGAATCACATAAAACGGATAGTAAATAACTCCCGCTACGATTGCAGCTGCAAGTGCCACAAAGACAATTGAGTAGTGAAGGTATTTAAATGCAACTACCATGGAAAGACCCATGAGTGTGCTGAATTTAAATGCAAATCTTGAAAGTATTGGAAACAGCATGCAGGCTGTAGCCAAAACGATAAAGGAGATAAAAACTGAAGTCCAAAGCATGAACTGTCCGGAAGTGCTTCCAGATGGTGCTGCGGCATATGCCAAAACTCCATTTACTGAAAACCAACCAATGGCCACAAGAATTACGAATCCGCCAATGCCCTGAATCAGGTTCTGCTTGAAAGCGTGGAAGAAGTTCTTTACCACATAGCCTCTGCCTTTTTTCACAGACTTAACTATTGCATAGTAAAGTGCTGAGTAGGACGCGCCTATTGTAACCAAGGGAATTGAGCAAAGTAAAAAGAGCAGATTCAGTATTACCAAATCGCCTAATTTTGCAAAAAAATCCCAAATCGGATTGTCTTCTGTGAAGCCATTACTCATATTTTCGACTACCTCTTCAAAAATTTGTATTATTGCATAAAAATACTTTTAACATTTTATCAAAAATGGCCAAAAAAATAAACACTTTCGACGCATTTTATCAATAAAAAAAGAAGTTCCGGCGAGATATTCACCGGAACTTTTAAATAGCTTAGATATAGTTTTTCATAAGGTCGCCAAAATCAAAGGTTCTGAAGTAATCTGAAGTGGTTTCTGCCCTTCTGATAAGCTTCACGCCGCCGTCTTCCCTAAGAAGGAGTTCGGCTGATTTTAACTTACCGTTGTAGTTGTAGCCCATGGCAAAACCATGTGCTCCCGTGTCATGGATGTAAATGTAATCACCCATGTCAATCTTTGGAAGCATGCGATCAATCGCAAACTTGTCATTGTTCTCACAAAGTGAGCCAACTACATCGTATTTGTGGTCACAAGGCTCATTTTCCTTACCTAAAACGGTAATGTGATGGTAAGCGCCGTACATTGCAGGTCTCATTAAGTTAACTGCACAGGCATTTACACCAACGTACTCCTTGTAGATATGCTTTTCATGAATAGCCTTAACAACCAGTGCACCGTAAGGTCCCATGATGTAACGGCCAAGTTCTGTAAAGATGGACACATCGCCCATGCCATTTGGCACAAGTACTTCCTCGTAAACCTTTCTGACACCTTCACCAACTGCAAAAATGTCTACAGGCTTGTCTTCAGGGTGATAAGGAATTCCGATACCGCCGGAAAGGTTAATAAACGCAATGTGTACGCCTGTTTCCTTCTTAAGTTCCACTGCCAGCTCGAACAGAGTTCTTGCGAGTGTTGGATAGTAATCAGGCGCAATGGCATTACTTACCAGGAAGGAATGAATACCAAAGTTCTTTACGCCAAGAGCCTTTAATTTCTTAAATCCCTCGATCATCTGCTCCTTAGTGCTGCCGTACTTTGCATCACCAGGGTTGTCCATGATACCGTTCTCCAGTTCATAGATTCCGCCCGGATTGTAGCGCATGCAAACAGTCTCCGGCACACCGCACTCTTCGTTTAAAAAGTCGATGTGTGTAAAATCATCCAGGTTGATGTAGGCGCCAAGTTCCTTCGCCTTTGTGAACTCTCCCACAGGTGTCTCGTTGGAGGAGAACATGATTTCTCCCTCGCCAAGGCCCACTGCCTCTGAAAGTAAAAGTTCTGACATGGATGAGCAGTCTGCACCAACGCCTTCTTCCCTTAAAATCTGCATGAGATAAGGGTTTGGTGTAGCCTTAACTGCGAAAAATTCTTTATAGCCAGGATTCCAGGAAAACGCCTTCTTTAAGTTTCTGACATTTTCTCTGAACGCTTTTTCATCATAAATGTGGAAAGGAGTAGGGTAGGTTTTTTCAATTTCCTGCACCTGTTCCTTAGTTAAAAACGGCTTTTTCATAACATGCCTCCAATGCTCTTATTTCAAAACATGCAACCATCATAGAATATGCACCCATTTTTGTCAACAATTGAATACATGCACTCAGATTGTTTTTTCGACACGAATTTAATCTAATGTTGCCTTGGTTCCCATGAGTCCACGCTTTCTGAGTCTGATCTTCTTCAAGTTAAACTGCTTGCCTTCAAACTCTGCGGACTGGGTCTTGATGTCGTGGACAACGGCATATGCCACCTTGTCGTCCTTAGTAAGACCAATACCTTTGACACCCTTGCCGCCCTTCTTCTGCTCAGGAATTTCTGAGAGCAGGAACTGCAGTGCAACCTTCTTCTTGGTAAGGATGGACACTCTGGTGTCAGCGGAAAGCACCTGTTCCTCAGTAAGAGGAATAACCATGGCTACCTTGTCGCCGTCATTAAGTTTTGTGGCAATGATTTCGCCTCGGTTGGAGTCAAACTCAATACCGGAAACCTGCTTAACCAAACCACCTTCTGATACAAACAGAAGCTGAGAATTAAACATTTCCTCATAGTTCATTACAAGCACTGGGAACTGCTGTCCAATCTTTGTAATGTTCTGAAGAAGTGTACCCTTCTCTTTAAGTCGTGTTCTTGGAATTGCTGCCACCTTAAGCTGATACATGTTACCTTCAGCTGAGAATATGGCAACTCGCTCGTTGCTCTTTGCAGGCACAATAGAGGTAAACTCAGCGAGACCTTCCTCACCGGCTCTCTGGTAAGCTGCCGCATCGATGGTCTTTGTGTAACCAAACTTGTCAACAAGCACGTAGAGGTCTTCAATTTTCTCTTCCACTACGTAGGTCTTGATTTCAGAGTTCATGATTACGGTTCTTCTCGCTGTGGCAAACTTCTCCTTAAACTCCAAGAGCTGCTTTCTAATCACCTTGTGAAGTTCACGCTTGCTGCCGAGAACTTTCTCGCATTCCTTAATGAGCTTAGCCAGCTGGTCATTTTCGTCCATGAGCTGCTTAAGTTCCAGTCCAACGAGCTTACGAAGCTGCATGGCAAGAATTGCCTCAGCCTGTTTTTCCGTGAAATCAAAAGTCATGGCCTGAGCCTTTGCCTTCTGAGTCTTAAATTTAATGTCTGAAGTTTCACCGCTCATGAGGCAGTCCTTAGCCTGCTTTACGGTGTCGGAACCACGAAGTACTTCAATAATTGCATCAATTACGTCAACAGCCTTAATGAGTCCTGAAACGATTTCCTGTCTTCTGGTTGCCTTTTCCAATCTGTACTGGAATTCCTTGGTGTAAATTTCCTCCTGGAACTCCACGAACTCCTTAAGAAGCTGCTTTAAACCAAACTGGTAAGGCTGGTTGTTCTTAACAGCCAAGAAGCAGGCACTGTAAGTATCTTCAAGGCCGGACTTCTTGTAGAGACCGTTAAGAAGGTTCTGTGCATCTCTGTCACGTTTAACTTCAATGACAATTCTGATACCTTCCTTGCTGGACTCATCACGCACATCATAGATTTCCTCAAACGCCTTGTCCTTCATGAGACTTACAAGACCTTCAACAAGTCTTGTCTTGCTGCCTGCAGAAGTGTATGGAATCTCAGTAATTATGATGTTCTTTCTTCCGGATTCACCCTTTTCAATTTCTGTTCTTGCGCGAACACGGATTTTACCTTCACCATTCTCATAGATGGACTTTAAATCATCGGCATTGGTAATGATACCGCCGGTTGGAAAGTCCGGTCCCGGAATGTATTCCATGATTTCCTCCAGGGAAATCGCAGGATTATCCATGTAGGCAATTACGCCGTTAATTACTTCCCCGGCATTGTGCGGAGGCATATTCGTAGACATACCTACAGCAATACCTGTCGTACCGTTAATGAGCAGGTTAGGAAGCATGGCAGGAAGTACCCTTGGCTCTTTCTCACTGTCATCAAAGTTCGGGTCAAACTCTACAAGACCATCATCCAAATGGTCTAATAAAGTCATGGCTCCCGTGGAAAGTTTTGCTTCGGTGTATCGCATGGCGGCTGCTGAGTCACCATCGATGGAACCAAAGTTTCCATGGCCGTCAACCAGAGGAATATTCAGACTGTAATCTTCTGACATATGCACCAGTGCTTCGTAAATTGAAGAGTCGCCATGTGGGTGGTACTTACCCATGGTATCACCGACGATACGGGCACACTTTCTGTGCGCCTTTGATGGGTCCAGTCCCAGTTCCTTCATGGCAAAAAGCACACGACGCTGAACAGGTTTTAAGCCGTCTCTAACGTCAGGCAGGGCTCTTGCTACGATAACGCTCATGGAATAGTCTCTGTAGGAGGTTTTCATTTCCTCCACAAAGTCGCGCTGTATAATGTTTTCTTCGATCTTAGGATCTGACATTTGTAAACTCCCTATGTATCAATATTGGCATATTTTGCTTCCTTCATGATGAACTCACGACGAGGAGGCACTGCAGATCCCATGAGGAGATCTGTAATTTCATCGGCTTCCACAGCATCACTGATTGTAACCTGTGCCAGCACTCTCTGTTCAGGATCAAGCGTTGTCTCCCAAAGCTGCTCGGCATCCATTTCACCAAGACCCTTGTAACGCTGCATGGCAAGAATCTTGCCTTTGCCGTTTAAATCCCTGCGGAATTTTTCTAATTCAAAATCGTCCATTATGTAACGACTCTTCTTCTCTGCCTTTTTCTTTCCGGCTTCTTCATATTCCACCTTATACAGTGGCGGAAGTCCTCTAAAGACCTTGCCTTCCATGATAAGTTCAGGCATGAATCTGTAGAAGAATGTCAAAAGAAGTGTGGAGATGTGGGCGCCATCGACGTCCGCATCGGTTAAGATAATGATTTTGTTATAACGAAGCTTGGTAATGTCGAATTCGTCTCCAATGCCACAGCCAAAGGATGCAATCATGGTCTTGATTTCCGCATTGGAAAGAATCTTCTCTAAGGTCGCTTTTTCTACGTTAATAATTTTTCCTCGAAGCGGAAGCACTGCCTGAGTCTTTCTGTTTCTTGCGGTCTTTACGGTACCGCCCGCAGAATCACCCTCGACGATGTAAACTTCGCACTCTTCAGGCTTCTTGGATGAGCAGGATGCAAGCTTTGACTTAGTATCCACGTCATTAAGCTGCTTAAGCACTGCGTTTCTTGCCTTGTCACTGGCCTTTCTTGCCTGATAGGACTTTAAGGCATTTTCCAAGATGTTCTTTAAAATTTCCACATTACGGTCAAAGAAATGTGTGACCTCTAAGGAGAACACATCTTCCACTGCCTGTTTGGCGTCAGTGTTACCAAGCTTAGTCTTGGTCTGACCTTCGAACTGAGGGTCAGGATGCTTGATGGAAATAATGGCAACGATACCATTTCTGATGTCCTTACCGTCCAGGTTTTCATCCTTGTCCTTAAGCATGCCCAGCTCTCTTGCATACTGGTTCATGATTCTTGTAAGACCGGTCTTAAACCCTGTTACAAGAGTACCACCCTCAACTACGTTGATACGGTTACAGTAGGCATTGATCTGCTCGCTGTAATTGTTGGTGTACTGGAATGCAACTTCAACTTCAATGTCACCGCTTGTACCCTCTACATAGATAGGCTCATCGTGAAGTTTTACCATGTCACGGGTCAGGTAGCTAACGAAGCTCTTGATGCCCTCTTCTTCATAGTAAGTAACCTTCTCACCGCTTCTCTCATCCTTAAATTCCAAAGTAAGTCCACGGTTAAGGAAGGCGATTTCCTTTAATCTCTTCTTAACTGTTTCAGCCTTAAACTCTACAGTTTCGAAAATCTCAGCATCAGGATAGAAAGTAACCTTGGTACCGGTATCTGACTTGGTGCACTTGCCTACGGAAGGCAGATTGCCCTTCTCGTCCAATTTGACAATTGGCTTACCGCCGTCCTTAAACGCATCGGCATATACCAAACCATCTCTTCTAATCTCCACGCTAAGTTTCTTAGAAAGCGCATTTACTACAGACGCACCTACACCGTGAAGACCACCGGACACCTTGTAAACGTTGCTGTTAAACTTACCGCCGGCATGAAGCACGGTGTAAACAACTCGCTCGGTCGGAATTTTCTTAACGGGATGCTTGTCTACAGGCACGCCTCGTCCATTATCTTTTACCGTTACACCGCCATCGGCCTGTAACGTAACCTCAATCTTATTGCAGAATCCTGCAAGATGCTCATCAATACCGTTGTCCAGGATTTCCCAGATAAGGTGATGAAGTCCACGGGTATTTGTACTACCAATGTACATGCCGGGACGCAATCTTACGGGTTCAAGACCCTCCAATACTACTATCTGACTTCCATCGTAAGCAGACATCTAAACCTCCTGTTTGGGCAAAACTACTTTATCTTGTGCCCAATTTGTCAACAGTATACCAAACTTTGAAAATGATGGCAAGTCCAAGTTTCAAACACATGTTCGAAATAAAAAGCTCCGCCAACAGTGTCAGCGAAGCTAATTTAACATTTATTTGTTTTCTGTCCAGCCTTTTCCTGCCTCGAAATCCTTCCACTCACCTTTAAGTTTTCCGGACTCCACGTTAGGACGGATGAAATTGCGGTTGGCATATTCCCAAAGCTTTTCAGACCCTTCCATGGACCTTGCGTTACGCTTGTAAACCTGCTCAATATTAATGCCGCGCTCGTCCCAGGCCTTGCCCTTGGTAGCGTTGTTTAACATGAGGGGCTGGAAATTGTCCATGGTTCTTGCAAACTTAGCCTCAGGAGTTTCTCTGTCCTCAAACTCTCTCCAAAGCTTGTAGAACTTTTCAGCCTGGTCAGGAGGAAGCATTCCGTAAAGGCGCTCTGCTGCCTTCTCCTCTCTTTCCGCTGCCGTGCTCTGAGCAGCTGCGTCATAGGCATAGGAATCGCCCGCATCAATCTCCACCACGTCATGCATCAGGATCATGGTGATGACTTTAAGGAGGTCCAGTTCCTCATTGGCATATTCCGAAAGGAGAATCGCCATAACCGACATATGCCAAGCGTGCTCAGCGTCATTTTCCTTGCGGATGCCATCGTGAAGATAGGTCTGACGACCTATGAATTTTTCCTTGTCCAGTTCCAGCAGGAAATCCACCTGCTGCTTTAATCTTTCGTCCATAGTTGCCCCTTAAATAAAAAGCCCGACGCCGCCATCGGCCTCGGGCTTAAATTCAAAATTAGTTTGAGAATACATCTTCTACCATGATGTTTACGTCCACATCGCCGCTGACACCGCTAACCGAACCGGTGTTGGAGTACTGCCAGATGGCAAATTCCAAATCAATAAGTGGTTCGTTGGAATATGCTGCGTACCAGAGCTTGTAATCTGTAAGTTCATCCATGTTGATGCCCATTACAAGCCATCTTGTGCTGGCGTAAATCATAGGTGTGTAACCTGCATCAGCCACTGTGCTGCAGAATGCCTTTGTAGCAAGAGTTCTATTTTCTCTTGAAACGATGTTACCTCTTGCGTCCTTAGGGTCTGTGTAGTACTCAGTATCAAATACGACAGGACCTGTAACGCCCAGGTCCTTAATCAGGTCAAGAACGTACTCTGCCTCTTCCTTACCTTCAGCCTCTGTTGTGGCCTGAGAGAAGAAGTATACGCCTACCTTAAGTCCGGCTGCCTTGGCACCTGCCACATTAGTTGCAAGGTTAGAGTCTGTCGCAAGACCACCTTCTGAGTAACCTCTGTAACCGGCTCTTACGATAACAAAGTCTGTGCCTGCTGCCTTTACTGCATCCCAGTCCACACTACCCTGGTAAGTGGAAACGTCGATACCATTAGTGGAATCGCCCCAGGTCCAGTAACCGGATTCGTTGCGTGTAAGATCTGCAGTGTCTAAAGTTGACTTTGGATAGCTGGTGTACTTCTGAACAAGAATTGTTCCACCGTTAAGGCCGGCCAAAGTGTAGTAATCTGTCCATCTTGTGCCTTCAGGAACCAAAAGCTGAGGATCGCCCGGATCTTCATACTCTGGGTATACATAGGCACCAAATTCTGAAGAACTTAAGTTAAGTCCTGTAGATGTATAGGTAATTGTTCCCGTGTACTGGCCAATGTAGAAGCCTGCACCAAAGGAAACTGATGAATCAAAAGTAAATCCTGTATCAGTAATTTCGTACTCGAAGGATTCGCACATTTCAAGCGCTGCGTTGCCACTGTCAACGACCTTGTCATAGACGCTGGCTTCAACGTTGTAAGTGTAAGTAACGTCTTCGCTGGTCACCGATACGTACTTTTCTGCCTCATCCGCCACCTTAACTGTAAAGTAGTAAGGAAGTGAAGTCTTGAAATTGATGGAACCAACATTTTCCATGGTTGTGATGTTAACTAAGGAAAGTCCCGTAGGTACATCATTTTCATCATAGGAAACGTAAAGAAGGCCTGAGCCCTCATCTGACATAGCTACTATCTTTGGAAGCTCTGCAGAGATGTTATCAAAGTCATAGCTACTGTTAACCATAACAATGTCCGTGCCGTTACTTACGAAGCATTCCATATAGTTGGAAGAATCTTCTTCCTTAGGGAATTCGTTCTGGAAGTAAAGGGAAAGTTCCTTATCTTCTACAGTAGTAGAAAGCTGTAAATACTCATAGCCGTTAACTTCTGTAACCTGTGCTGTATAGATATCTGAACTAAAATCAGCCGCTACCTTATCAAGACTGTAAGTAAGCTTTGTGGTAGTTCCGTTAATGCTGACGTTTTCAGATTCCTGAGCCTTGTGATCTAATAAAAGCTTAACTCCAAGAGCGCCTGCCACTACCATGGCAACGATCCAAAGTACCATAAAGATGGTGGCTTTTCTTTCAAGACCATTAATCTTGTCTCTCTGTCTCTGAAGTTTTCTGTTAAGTCTTTCTGCTACTTTCTTAGCATCCTCAGGGAGTTTTTCTTCCGGCTCGCGGTCCTGCTCATAGGCCTTAGCCGCTCTTTCCTCTCTAACTCTTCTGGCTTTTCTTCTGGACTCATAGGCCGCAGCTGAAATCTCGTCCTCATCGTCGTCTTCGTCTGCTTCATCTTCTGACTCTTCTTCGGCACGAACCTTCTTCATGGCTGCGGCATATGCCCTTCTGCTTCTCTCGCGATCATCTAATTCTTCATCAGCATCGCCGATTAAATTATCTTCATCATCGTATTCAACGAAATTCTTCTTTCTCATGCTTTTCTCTTTTCCTCTATATTTTGTTTGGTCTGCTTAAGACCTTTAATCTCGATAAATGATTCCCCTCATTATCATGAACGCAAAAACGCATCCGTTCAAATCATACCATAAAACACCTATTCTAACAAGAAAAAACACTATTAATGTAGGGTTGACAAATCGCGGGGCATATGCAAAAATATTCCACAAAGCGATGAAAAGAACAAGTAGCTTTTAGACTTAAGCACAGAAAGCAGCCGGTTGATGAGAGGCGCGCCGATGTCTTTTAGCGAATACCTCTTGGAGCTGCGCACCGAACCAACAGTAGGCTGCGACGGAAGGTCACCGTTAAAAGACAGTGGTATTTGGAGAAAGAAACCTGATACCCGATGAGGCATGCAATGTGAGTTGCATGTGAACAAAGGTGGTAACACGAGATGACTCGTCCTTTAGATTTTAAGGGGCGATTTTTTTATGCTAAAAAACGCCCGGAATTTTCTTTTTACGGAGGAGAAACAAATGACACTTTATGAAGAGCTGAAGGAGCGTGGACTCATCGCCCAGATTACAGATGAGAAAACCGTAGCTGACCTTATCAACACAGGTAAGGCAACCTTCTACATTGGATTTGATCCAACTGCAGATTCACTTCATGTAGGTCACTTCATGGCACTTTGCTTAATGAAGAGACTTCAGATGGCAGGCAACAAACCTATCGCACTTCTCGGTGGTGGTACTGGTATGATTGGTGACCCATCCGGCAAGAACGACATGAGAAAAGTATTAACAGTTGAGACCATCGACCACAACATCGAATGCTTCAAGAAGCAGATGTCTAAATTCATCGATTTCTCAGACGGCAAGGCCATCATGGTTAACAATGCTGACTGGTTAAGAAATCTTAACTACATCGACATGCTTCGTGAGGTAGGCCCACACTTTACTGTAAACAGAATGCTTACCGCAGAGTGCTACAAGCAGAGATGGGAAAAAGGTCTTACATTCCTGGAATTTAACTATATGATCATGCAGGCCTATGACTTCTACAAGCTTTACACCGAATATGGTTGTAACCTCGAGTTCGGTGGTGATGATCAGTGGAGCAACATGCTTGCAGGAACTGAACTCATCAGAAGAAAGCTTGGTAAGGACGCCAGCGCCATGACTATTACTCTTCTTCTTAACTCAGAAGGCAAGAAGATGGGTAAGACAGAGAAGGGTGCCGTTTGGCTTGACCCTGAAAAGACTACACCATTTGAGTTCTACCAGTACTGGAGAAACATTGGTGATGCCGATGTTATTAAGTGCATTAAGATGCTTACATTCCTTCCAATGGATCAGATTAGAGAAATGGAAAGCTGGGAAGGCGCTAAGCTTAACGAAGCTAAGGAAATCCTTGCCTTCGAACTTACAAATCTTGTTCATGGTGAAGAAGAAGCCAATAGGGCTCAGGCAGATGCCCGCGCTCTCTTCGGTGCAGGTGCTGCAGAATCAGCTCCGGAATATGCCCTTAATGATACAGACCTTGAAGATGGTCAGCTTGACATCTTAAGCATTCTTGTAAAGAGCGGACTTGCTCCTACTCGTTCAGAAGCCAGAAGAAACGTTGAGCAGGGCGGTGTTTCAGTAGACGGTGAAAAAGTCACAGACATCAGAGCTTCTTACTCCGCAGATGCTCTTAAGGCAGGAATGCTTGTTAAGAGAGGCAAGAAGAACTTTAAAAAGGTAATTCTTAAGTAATTTCTTAGAGCAGATTAAACTGGTTGTTTTGAAATTTATCATAAAAAACTCCCTCGGTTTTCACCGAGGGAGTTTTAATGTCTGAGTTATTTAATTATTCAAGATCCTCATATGCGTCGATGTAATCTTCAACTGCATCTTCGTAATCTTCTTCACCATCCCAGTAAAGGTTTTCAGCGATTGTATCTGTATCTGTTGCAAAAAGAACATACCAGTCGCCCTTGTACTTGAAGATGATAACGGTATCTGTACCCTTTGCAGCCTTGTCGCCGTCAACTTCTAATGTCCACTTAACTTCTGCTGCATAACCCTTCTTAACCTTATCAGGGTTAAAGTCGTACTCGTCTGCCATTTCGCTATCTTCTAAGTAATCCTTAAGGTCATCAAGATCTTCGATACCACCAAGATCATCTTCGTCGATTTTATCAAGCTTTCCGAGCTTTTCAATTTCCTTAATTTCGTAGCTGTAATCAATCTTACCTACATCCTTAAGTCCATCTTCAAGTGCATCGTAAGCATCCTGAGTAACTGAAAGGAACTCTTTAACGTCTGTATCGTAATAATCGTCTACAATGTCTTCTCTACAGTCCTTAGGCACTGTCATGTAGAACTGAGTCTTTGCATTGAACTTGTCTACTGACTTGTAGAACTTCTTAAGTTCACTCTTAGCACCACCACTGAAAAGTGAAATGAGAAGAATAACAACGATAACTGCAATTACGCCACAGATAATCTTTGGAAGTACACTCTTAGTGTTCTCATCAAGATTTAACTTGTCTGCAACTGCATCTGAAACACCACTTACCTTATCGTAAGCCTTGTTTGCAACATCTCCTGCTGCACCCGCAACGTTATTAGCAACATCCTTAGCCTTGTCCCCAAGATCGTTAGCTTCTTTCTCTACTGCATCAGCAACTTCAGCTGCTCCTTCAACAGGAGTTCCGCAGTTAGGGCATACAACCTGACCATCTTCGACCTGGCTACCACATTTCTGACAAAACATGTTTTGTCCTCCCTTCGTATTTTCACAACTGTTCTAGATTCCATAAATCAGGAAACTATACAAATTTTATCATAATCACAAAAAAAACACAACTTTATTATCAACAATTCTTTTAAAAGGAAAAATATCTGACTATTCCTTCTTTTCGTCAAGTTTTTCAGGCAAGTCCTCTTTAATTAAAGCCATAAGGTCTTTCTTTGTTGGTTTTGTTAACTTAACCACTCTGCCTGCCTGATTTGTGATTGCCTTTTCCAGATAATTTCTTGCTTCTCGGGCATTGGCAAAGTTTTCTACGTGCTGTGCAACTCTGTCCTCAAAGTACTTTAAGGCCTGTTTTCTGGCAGGTGCCGTAAGTTCGTACTGTTTCTTTGCAGCCATACCTTCCAGAATCTGCACCAGTTCCTCCGGAGTGTAATCCTCAAAATAAAGGAACTTGTTAAATCTGGATCTAAGTCCCGGGTTGGAGGAAAGGAATTCATTCATCGGTCCCGTGTAGCCTGCCACAATTACCACCAGGTCATCTCTGTGGTCTTCCATCGCTTTAAGTAAAGTGTCCACAGCCTCCTGACCAAAGTCATTCTCACCTTTATTAACCGTTAAAGCGTAGGCCTCATCAATAAAGAGAACTCCGCCCATGGCTTCATCCACCACTTCCTGTGTTCTCGTCGCTGTCTGACCTACGTAGCCGCAAACCAGACCGCCTCGGTCTACTTCAATATATTTGTTGGTTGGAAGCACTCCCAAACCATGATAAATTTTGGAAACGATTCTGGCTACGGTAGTTTTGCCTGTACCAGGGTTTCCCATAAATACCATATGATTGGAAATATCCGTTGTCTTTATTCCTAAATCGGCTCTCATCTTCTGAACCTTAATCAGGTTTACCAGGCTTTCCACTTCCTGCTTTACGGAGTCCAGACCTACGTAACTGTTAAGTTCAGCTAATACCTCATCAACGTCGAATTCTTTTTCTTCCTCGGCTTCCTCTTCTTTTGCCTGCTTGATTTCCTCGGCCTTTTCCGCTGCCTTTTGAGGATCATTCTTGTAGATTCGATAGTCGTTCTTCTTGGTTGTAGCCTTAGGTGCCTTCTTTGGGGAACCGCCGGCATATGCCCCATTCACATCAATCTCGTAACTAGGAACAATGAACTTTCTGGTGCCCACATAGTAAACACCGTACTCCTTAAGGAACTTCTCAATCATTGAAGTGTAGGCTGCCAAATTTTTGGAAGATTTAACTACATCACCGTCGTGAAGCGCAATAAACGCCTGGCCCAAAATCTTGTACACATCCAGCAAAATCTGAGCTGCCTGGTAGTGAGTCGGATCTCTCGGAATCTTCTTTCCCGCATCCGCCAACACAAAGTATTTTATTGTAACAGGCATAGATTTCTCAAAGGCAGGAGCAGGTCTGTAGGAATTCAGTTTCTGTCTCAGCTGCGCATCTGTAAGATTGTCAAAATTAAGATAGGCCCTGATGATTTTAAACTCTTCATCAGAGATGCCATTGGACATAGTGATATAGACAGCGAAAGTAACTAACTCGCGCTGCATTATATCTACTAAAGGAGTTGAAAAAGAATTAACGCTGCCAACATTCACATCAGTGATGGCAGCGCATTCTTCTTCACACATTGTAATTAATTCATGAAGATTCTTTTTAGTCATGTTCTCTCAAATTAATTCTTAAACTATTCGATGACTCTTACCTTAAGTACTCCGTCGATTGCCTTGATGGTATTTGATGTCTTCTCGCCTACCTTAGCGCAAACGTCAAGTACGGAATATGCATAGTCACCGCGACTCTTGTTATACATGTTTTCAATGTTCACATTAAGTGAAGCAAATGCTGCAGTAAACTGGCTAAGCATGTTAGGAATGTTTCTGTGGAGGATGCAGATTCTTGCGTCAGTTCTGCATACGCCGGCATCAAGTGCAGGGAAGTTAACTGAGTTGATGATGTTACCATTCTCAATGTATTCCTTGATTTCCTTAGCTGCCATTACTGCACAGTTCTCTTCTGACTCAGCTGTTGAAGCACCAAGATGAGGTGTAGCAACAGTGTTTACCATGCGAACTGTATTAGGGTTTACGAAGTCTGTCATGTACTTAGCAACCTTTCCGCTCTTTAAAGCTTCAGCCATTGCTTCTTCGTCAACCAAAAGGTCACGAGCGTAATTAAGGATTACAACTCCGTCTTTCATCATGCCAATTGTCTCAGCATTGATCATCTTCTTTGTGTCATCAAGTAAAGGTGTGTGAACTGTAATGTAATCGCAGTTTTTGAAGATGTCTGCTCTTTCCTTTACGAGATGTACCTTGCGGCTTAACTTAAGAGCGTTCTCAACGCTAATAAATGGGTCGCATCCATAAACTTCCATGTCAAGGGCTGATGCAGCGTTAGCTACAAGTACGCCGATGGCACCAAGTCCGATTACACCGAGCTTCTTGCCCTGGATTTCATGTCCTGCAAACTGCTTCTTGCTCTTTTCAGCAGCCTTGGCAACATTCTCATCATCCTTGTTTTCGATGCCCCACTTAACACCGCCTACGATGTCACGTGAGCCAAGTAAAAGTCCGGAAATAACAAGTTCCTTAACTGCGTTAGCGTTAGCACCAGGAGTATTGAAAACTACGATGCCTTTCTCTGCGCACTTATCAAGAGGGATGTTGTTTACACCTGCACCTGCTCTTGCAATTGCGAGAAGATTATCTGAAAAATCCATGTCATGCATTGCTGCACTTCTAACAAGGATTACGTCTGCTTCATCAACATTTTCTGTTGCTGTGAAGTTATCACCAAGTCCGGCAAGACCTGATGTAGAAATAGCATTTAAACAATTATATTTAACCATTTTCATAGGTCCTTTCTTACTTTAAGTTTTCAGCCTCGAACTTCTTCATGAAGTCAACAAGGGCAATAACGCCTTCCTTAGGCATAGCGTTGTAGATAGATGCTCTCATACCACCAACAGATCTGTGTCCCTTAAGGTTTACAAGACCTGCAGCTGTAGCTTCAGCGATGAACTTAGCATCAAGGTCCTTGTCACCTGTTACGAAAGGTACGTTCATCAATGAACGGTCCTTAGCAACAACAGTTCCCTTGAAAAGCTTTGAAGAATCAAGGAAATCGTAAAGGATCTTAGCCTTTTCTTCATTCTTCTGCTTCATTACTTCAAGTCCACCCATCTTCTTGAGCCACTTAAATACCTTACCGCATACGTAGATTGTGTATGCAGGTGGTGTGTTGTAAAGAGAGCCCTTGTCTGCCTGAGTCTTGAACTTAAGCATAGTTGGTGTACCAGGAAGTACATCATCTGTAATAAGGTCCTCACGAATAATAGCGATTACGCAACCGGCAGGTCCAACGTTCTTCTGAACGCCACCCCACATGATGCCGTACTTTGTGATGTCAACAGGCTCACTTAAGAAGCATGATGAAACGTCAGAAACAAGTACCTTGCCCTTTGTGTTAGGAAGTTCATTGAACTTTGTTCCGTAGATTGTGTTGTTTTCGCAAATGTATACATAGTCAACATCATCGTCGATTGGAAGGTCTGAACAATCAGGGATGTAAGAGAATGTCTTGTCCTCTGATGTAGCAACCTTAACTGCTTCACCGTAGATCTGAGCTTCTTCGTAAGCTTTCTTAGCCCACTGACCTGTTACGATGTATGCTGCCTTTTTGTTCTTCATTAAGTTCATTGGTACCTGAGCGAAAAGTGTGTTACCACCGCCCTGTAAGAAAAGTACCTTGTAGTTGTCTGGAATACCGATAAGATCACGAAGATCCTGCTCAGCTTCATTGATGATTGTCTCGAATGGCTTGGAACGATGGCTCATTTCCATTACTGACATGCCAGTTCCCTTGTAATCGAGCATTTCCTCTGCACATTCCTTTAATACCTCTTCAGGTAAAACTGCCGGACCTGCAGAAAAGTTAAAAACTCTACTCATTTTGAGTACCTCCTAAGAATATATCATGGTCGAAATTGACCCCTTTTGTGGCCCTTAGTAACCTGTGTAGACTCTATCGCACAAAATTACGCCACTGAAATTTAGTTTAGTCTTCTGACATTAAAATGTCAACACTTAAAGATAGCGTTTTACCCTTTCACAACGTCTTAAAACAGGAGCTGTTCCAAGCACCAGAATTATGGCTGTAAAAAGCGCCGTTACGGTGTCCATTGGGAAACCTGAGGCATATGCCGTAGCTATCATTTCCCGTGTCGGATTGCTGTAGTACATGATGACTCCGGCCGGGTTCATGATGCCGCCGAAAACGATGTAGGTCATGAGCACTCCTGCCACTGCCAGAAACGGCTTGCTCTTAATTAGACGCTTGTCCTTTCCGATTACGCCTGCCAAAAGGCCGATAAGGCCGAAGGTAAACATCTGGTAAGGTGTCCAGGGGCCCTGTCCGAAAAAGGCGTTGGAAACCAGCATAGCGGTGGAGCCTACTGCAAAACCTGCCATTGGGCCAAAAGCAAAGCCTGCCATCATGACTATGGCAATTACGGGTTTGATGGAAGGGAGCATGTAGAATATGCCGCGTCCGATTACTGTAAGCGCACTCATGGTAGCGATGACGACCATTTTTATGGCCTTTGGTTTTCCTGCTTCAAACAGCAGGTACATTGGCACGAAAAGTTCCAGGAGTACCAAAAGGCTGATGAAAAAGTATTTTCTGTTTTCCAAATAGGCGCTGCCCACATAGATGGTAAGGGGCATCAGCACGAATATGGAAAACAGCGGAATTAAGTAAAGCCACTTAGAGCGCTCTGCTTCTTTTTCCGTCAGGCTTTTAACAGGTTTGATTTCGCGCTTTTTACCTTTATCCGCTCTGCGCTTATCCTCGCAGCATCTCTGTACCCTAAGCACGTCGCTGGTATAGAAAGTATTGCCGCTGAAGAATTCACTGGTAGGAAGCAGTTTTGTCACGTCACAGTTAAAAAGCATGCCACAATAATCTGCATAAAGCGCCGCAAACTCCAGGTCGTGACAGGCAATAACTATGGTTTTGCCCTCTTTCACAAGGCCTCGCAAAATCTCTGAAATTTCTTCCTTAAACTGTCCTTCCGTACCCTTGGTTGGTTCATCCATCAGGATGATTTCAGCACCGGATATAAGCGCCTTAGCCAGCGCAGCACGCTGAATTTCACCACCGGACACGTCATAAGGATGACGGGAAAGCAAGTGTTCCACATGGCATCTCTTTACAATAGCTAACGCCTCATCCCTGCTGCAGCCACCCACGGATTTTCTGTAGGATTCCAAATCCTCCTCAATGCTCTCCTTAAAGAACATGAGACGTGGGTTCTGAGGCAGCATGACCACCTTGTCACTGCTGCTCTTAATCTTGCCTGTAAAACCTCGCTCTCTGCCGGATATAAGCGAAAGTAAAGTAGACTTGCCGCTGCCGTTACCACCAAGAAGCGCGCATATGCTGCCCTTTGGCACCGCCAGTGTAAGCTCCTTAAGCACATCCTTCTTATCGTAACCAAACGAAACACGCTTAAGGTCAAGAGCCTTCTCGCCCTTCCTTAAATACTCTTCACTACTCTTTGTCTGCTCACTCTTTGTGTCCTCTCCTGAAACCTGTCTAAAGCTTCCCTTAATTTCGCCGGAGCTAAGCAGCCACTCTGCGCCATAATTTGCCTTAATCCAGCCTTCACACTTCTCAGTGTTGGCTTCAAAAATCTTGCGGCCAGAGTTAACGTCGACAGGCATATGCCCGCTACAACCCGCCTCAAAAAACATCTTCACATAAACAGGCATGGACTTAAAGAGTGCGTTGCCACTTCTAAACATGTCTGCGATTACCTCTTCCGGTTCTCCGTCAGAGACGATTTTCATTTCATCAACTACCACCATGCGGTCTGCTAAGTGCAGGGTACCTGAGAATCTGTGCTCTGCCATTACTATGGTGGTTCCAATCTCTCGGTGAATCTTTTCCAGTGAAGACAGGAAACGATCTGCGGACAGAGGATCCAGTTCGCTGGTTGGCTCATCCAAGAGCAGAATTTCCGGTTCCGTTGCCATGACAGACGCCAAAAGTACCAGTTGCTTAAGACCGCCTGAAAGCTCAGTAGTCTTCTTCATATAGACATCATTTAAGCCAAAGAAGGAGGTCATTTCGGCGACTTTTCTACTCATGTAGTCCTGTGAATATCCAAGGCTTTCCAAACCAAAGGCTATCTCCTGATAAACCTTTGACGTAACAATTCCCTCGCTTGGATTCTGCGGAACTATCATGGCTTTGTTGCCGTACTTTTCCTTTAACGAGTTAAGGAGTGTAGTCTTTCCGCTGCCACTGACGCCACCCACAAGCACGAACTCGCCATCATAGATTTTCATGTCAATTTTCTGCATGAGACTCCTCCTTTCCGTAATCATTATAAATGCTGTTTACGGCAGATCGCCTGCCGCCCAAAATCTCATAGTTAAAAATAATAGGCAGGGTGAGTAGAACTGCCACTACGGCATATCCCACGTAGGCCCTTCCCGAAGTCAAATCTCCGTAAAGCATCGGATAAAACCAGTACCTGAAGGTGCCAAGCCTTGCCAGGTAAACATAGACGCCGGTGGTTGCACCCGTAAGCACTAAAAACATCGTGTCTCTGGCAGTCCATTTAAAGATGGAATATGCCGTCCTTCGCCCTCTTCCATAACCTCTGTCTCTCATGCTCTTAGCTCTTTTAACCGAGCCTTCAAGCGACCAGGTAAGCAACGCGCCAAAGATTCTAAGGCCTCTTTTGATCTTTTGTATAAGCCCCTTAGGCTTCTTTCCGTAAATGCCCTCCGAAATGTTTCTTAGATTCTTCGCCTGTTGCATGAACTCCGGCACAAATCTCATGGTCATGGTAAAAGTCAGCGCCGTTGCCGGTGACAGCCAGCCAAAAATAAACATAAGTTTGTCTTCATTAAAGCAATAGGTAAAGCAGGTGAACCAGGTCAGAACGGAAATCAGGATCATGGAAGCCATGAAACCGTAAAGTATTTCCTCCATGGTCAGTGCGTTGCCGGAAGGATATCTGGCAATTACCGTACGACCTCGATGATTAAACAGCGGATTTATGCTGGCAGTCAGAATTGCCAACAAAATCATGAACTTAAGATGATTAAAAAGCGCCTTCCTGCCCTTAAGCATTCCCAGGCACACCAGACTTAACGCCACCTCGATACCAAGAATGCAGGGGTTGTTGGTAAACATGGATATGCAGACCGCACACGCAAAGAAAGCCAGCAGAGACAAAGGATGTCTGCCAGCTAATCTGTCGCGCTTAAACTTTAAGTTTTTTCTGTCTGCCATATGGTTTTATCTCCTAATGCTGCTCTGTTTTAAACAGAAGCACATATCATCAAGGATGTTTTCTCTGTGCGGACGTGCCTCAGCATGTTCATAAAATACTGTTCCTGAAAACTGATGGCCTCCAGAATATCCTCTGCCTGAATCATTTCTCCGTTTAAGCTTACAATCCACTTATCTTCGTTATCATTCAGGCGATGATATACCGCAATTACCTTGCCGGTATATGTTTCCAGTGGCTGATCCGCCCCAAATACATACACATCCTGTTCAGCTCCATCTCCGGCAAAAACTCCATCAACATACCCATAATTAATGGGATATATCATCTCCGGATGTCTCGGATGCACGCTTCCCAATGGCCGGTCAATCGTTCCGCTCACTGTGGTTCCAAGTACATCACTGTAATCCATTGTGACAATATCCGTTATATACACACGGCTGTCTTCACCGCTAACATCTTTCATATTTTTCCAAAAGCGGTATCCATATTTCTCATAAAGGCCTGTCTCACCCGTAGAAATATAAATATGATTATGCCCATTTTTCTTAGCAAGCAAGTAGGCATATTCCAGCAGCTTCCCAACACGCCTCTTCCCTCTGTATTCAGGAAAAGTATATACAAAGCCAACCCAAGGTGTCAGTGATGACTCCCGGATATCATCCTGCTCGGCAGTCGCTCTTATTTATTTCAGAAAGCCAGTGGTCTTTATTATCACTGGCATATAAATCAATGATTTCCATACTACATTTTCCCCGCTCTGATAAATTGTATCAATTCTTCTACATCCTCGAATTCGTTGTCTTTCTTCCCATCCTGTGCATGCCTAAATATCATTGCTGCATGAAACACATTATATCTCTCAATTTCCCCATCACTTCCAAATACCGGCAAAGCGAATCTTGATTCATATTTATACCATCCATACATTGCATCCTTTTGATGCTTAGCCTTGGAATTCTCAGTAAATGTCATGTTTTTAGCTGTATTAATTAACTCAGGTAGCCCCTGTGCCGCGTTCGCTTTTGCCTTTTCGTTAGCTCCTTTTAAAATGCGTGTATATTCAGAATGTGAGTATTCATCCGGAAGGTCCGCCCCGATATATACAATTTCATTTGACTCTGCAATAGAGTAAAAGTCTCCTACATAGCTCCGAAGATATTCTTCAACATCATCCCAATTCAGACTTCTTTTCCCCTTAAACCTTATATCATTAATAATGACAATATTATTCCCGTCAACATCCTGTATCACTGACACATTTCACTTTTCTTTTGACTTCTTTTTCTCAGTGAAATTGTTCTCAAATTTTATCTGATATGCTAATAACCTTGGAATATATTCCGGTGGCCTTCTTCTACCGGCTTCCCAATCTTCCATCCTTCAAATAAAGCTTGCACCTTTGATGTATCTTCTAACAAATATATCATCTGTATTTCCTTCCAAAATACTATTATAAATCCGAGACAATAGTTCTAAGATATCATTCATCAAAAAACTCATACCCCTTCTCATAGGCCTGTTTTATGTTTTTATCCCAGTTTATATTTCTGAGTTCATTTTCCCTTGAGGTACAGTCAAAAACAATAAATTCCGACTTCTTTACACGTCCATAAAGTCTGTCGCCTAACATAACATTTTTCATGCTGTCTAAAATACCGGGTAAATAAAAGCTATCGCATCAGCAGAATTAATTTTTTTCTGTTCTGCCCGAACATCATCTGCAATATCCGGTGTGCTCCTATAATACGCATCTCTTAAATATTCCTTTTCGGTCATACTGGGATCAAAATCCATCTTATAAAGATCAGAAATGACATATTCATTTCCGGAATCAATTATACCTTTAATAAACGAGTCGCACATATTCTTTGTAAAAGAATCATCTGACGGATGACAATACACAATAAATACTTTCATATTGCAAAACCTCCACAGTGATAAATGGTATAATACTATTCGCGCACTACTTTTGTCCGCATGGCTTACACTTTTCGCGTCAGCAAGCAAACCGTCTCCACATGCCTCATGTGTGCAATTTTGTCCAACCTTACTCTCTGTAAGTTGTTACGTACTTCCACAAAATAGAATCGCCATCGCTAAGCTTATAGGATGAGCAACCATAGCTTGGGAACTCGCCATTTACGTAGTAAGTCCAACCAGAGGTATCGCCAAAATCAAACTCATAGAGTCCCGCAATGCCCTCGATGTAGTAGCTGCCATAAAGCGGAGTGTATTCATACTCCACGAAATTCTCTTCATCACTATAAAGAATGCCCGCCTGGCAGAGCACGTTAAATACCGTGTCACCTTCGCCAAACTTAATGGTTTTTTCCTTTAAGATCACGCCGTCTGGAGGAATGGATGCCACCAACAGTGGATTAACTGTATCATCTAGTTTATCCAGCACGTTTTTGCACTCAATCGTAATGGTGCAGGAGTACTCATCTCCCGTGGTTCCGTGCTTTGCGAAGGAATCGTTCTTGTCCGTTGGTTTTACGGTTGGTGTAGCCGTAGCGGCCTTTGTAGGAACAGGCGTAGCAGTCGCCTTCTTTACAGCATTGCCAGAACCGTTACCTGTGCTTCCGTCACTTCCTGTACTATCTCCACCACTCTGGTTTCCAGTACCTGAATCAGAAGAACCGTTTACAGAAGAACCCGCTCCATCATCTACCGCTTCGTTCTCCTGTCCGTTCGTGCTTCCACTTAAGGAAGGAGTCACTGTGGTCGCAGCATCGGCATATGCCTCCTCTTCACCACCATCAATTTCCTCGTCAGCGGGTTCCGATTGCTCTTTGGCTTCGCCACTTGTAGCCTCATCAGTGTTGCCCCGGGTTTCCGTATCAACCACAGCTTCCTCTTTGGTGGAAACCTCATTAACCGTCACGTCACTTACGGGCTTCTTAGTGCTGCCGCTGCCGTCACCATAGATCCAGGCACCAATAAGCAGTGCAATAATGGCCAGACAACCGATAATTGAGTTTTTATATTTTAAAAGTTTATCTTTTACGCTCATACATTTTATTTTACCATTTGCCACTATTCAATGCAATTATCTAATGGCAGCAAAAAGGACAGGGAATACACCCTGTCCTTTAAATAAACAATTATGAATAGTTCTTATTCGATACCTGCAATGAGTTCTTCAATTCTTCGACATCTTATTCTTCATAGTCTTCATAGTCATCACTAATGTCTTCATCATAGATGATTACATCATCGCCACCACCTAATGAACCTGCAAAAAGTGAGTAAAGCATTGAATTCTGGAAGTCAGCTACTACTTCGTCAAGAATGTCAGTGTTTTCTTTTCCCCACTCTGCCATTTCCGTGAGTGTTTTAGCGTTATCAGGAGCTTCAACATTTACATCATCTACTTCAAAGGTATAACTGATAGTTCCCTTAATGACTGTTCCATTACCTTCAATGTCAAAGCTTCCGCTAATAACATACTTGTCTTCTGTAGCAGTTACTTCAAGTTCAAAGGAATGCTTGTCAAGTTCTTCAAATCCTGCTTCGAATTCGTCTTCGTTAAGATCGGCATATTCCGATACTAAGGTTTCAATTTCTGACACATCAAACTCGTCAACGGTAACATTAATGGAATCAATGGCTTCCTGTTTAACTTCTTCGAGGTTATCCTCTGTAAGCTCTCCGCCGAGTACTCCTACTGCAGAAATAAGGTCTTCAGAAATGTCATCAAAAAGATCATTAATGTACTGCTCATAATCGACGTTTTCAGCGATTCCGTTAAGCATGCCGTTCATTGTGTCTGCTACATCTTCCTTGTTTTCATCAAGGTAGTTAACGAAATTGTCAACTACAGACTTAAACTCATCAACTTCTTCTACCTTAACAGTAAATGTACCATCGTCTTCTTCTACATCTACACCTTCAAGAGAAGCCTCAAGCATATCGATGTAAAGTTCCATTACATCAGTTCTGATCTCTTCCTGCTTGTCTTCATCAACTTCTGGTAAAAGAAGTCCATAGCTACCAAATTCTGTGTCATCATTACCTGTAACTGATTCGATTGCATTGTCTGCGTCAATGTAGAGACGTCCATCAGCAACTGTAAAGATATCATCAAAATCAAAACTGATTTTTGTGCCGTCAAAATTCACTGTAATGCCTGCATCAGCAGTACCATTAGCACCGTCCTTCTTACCGGAAACAGTTGCATTAATGCCCACTTCCTGACCGGCCTCCTCAATAGTCATATCGATTTCAGTCGTATAATTTCCGGTTGTGTAGTCATCAGCAAGTTTAAGCGCATCATAAATAGATTCAACTTTGCTGGCATCCACACCCGCCTTCTTCTTTGAGTCCTTCTCAGAACCACATGCAGTCATTGAAAGAAGCATTGTAGCACTCAAAGTAAGAGCAACAAGTTTTTTCATTTTCATTTTAAATCCCTTTCCGTGGTATTCCACAAATACACTGATTACAAAGAAATTTTCGATTTCCTCATTTTGTATTTTACCATTACCTGTTTTAAGAAACAAATTAAGATTCTCTTAAAATAAAAAAAGGACAGGGAGCAATTCCCTGTCCTTTAAAACAATCAGTTATGATTAGTTATTACTGGATGCCTGCAACAAGTTCTTCAACAAGTTCAACTGGATCTGCATCATAAACATAAGTATAGATGCTAAGGTAACCACCTGTTTCTGAACAGTCTACAATGATCTTGTTAATAGTGTCACCTGATTTAACAAGTGCTGCTTCACGACCATCAATTGTAGTCATCTCAATTTCATATGAACTTTCATAGTATTCAGCTTCTGACTCTACAGAACCAGAGCTATATGGATAAATGTAAATTGAATCATAGTTTGGAGTTGAAAAATCAATACTATAATCATCGCAACCATCTAATGTGAACTTATCTGTATCGTAGTTGATTGTTAATGTTGTACCATAACCATCACTAAACTCTGCTGAACCATCATCTGCTACATCTGTTTCTTCATCATCATAGTCATCATAATCGTCATAGTCATCGTCATAATCGTCATAGTCATCGTCATAATCATCATAATCATCGTAGTCATATGAGCCCTCTAACTCACTAATAGCTGAGTAAAGCTCTGAGCTCTGTAAATCTGACATAAGTGACTCAAGTACTTCTGGGTTCTCTGTTGCCCATGTTACCATGTCTGTAAGTGTTGATGCATTATCAGGAGCTTCAATCTTTACATCATCAACTTCGAGAGTAGAAGTAATTGTACCATCGATAACAACACCGTCACCTGAGAAATTAATTCCACAAGATACTTCGTACTTCTCTTCTGTAGCTGTTACGCTAAGAGTAATCTTGTGTTCATCAAATGTTTCGTCAAGTATTGTTGCGAAATCATCTTCTGTGACTGATTCATATTCCTCAACTACTGAATCGAAACCTTCAAAGTAATCAACTTCTTCAACTTCTTCTAACATTCCTTCATATTCAGAAATTGAAGCTAAAGCTTCTTCCTTAACTTCAGCAATGTCATCTTCAGAAATTTCAGCACCTAAAACTTCAGCTGCTGAAACAACATCACTTGAAACATCATCGAAGAGATCATTTACATAAGCTTCGAGGTCGATTGCTTCAGTGTAGATTGAATTTGCATTGTTAAGTGCATCTGTGATGTCATCACGGTTCTCATCAAGATAGCTGATTACACCATCGCATACTGCCTTGTAATCTGCTGCATCTTCAATAGTAACTGTGAAAGTTCCATCTTTTTCTTCAACATCGAGGTCTTCAACAGCTGCTTCGATAAGTCCTACAGAAATATCCTGGTACTCAGATGTTACATCTTCTAAAGCATCATCATCAATTTCTGGTAAAAGAAGTCCGTAGCTACCAAACTCTGTTTCATCGTTACCAGTGATAACTTCAACAAACTTGTCTACGTCAACATAAAGACGACCATCAACTGCTGTGATAGCATCTTCAATAGCGAACTCAATTGTAGCACCCTGGTAATCAACTGAAAGATTTACATCAGATGCAAAGTCCTGACCGTCGATTGGTCCGCTAACTTCAGCCTTAATTCCAACTTCTTCGCCTTCTGCCTCAACATTAAAATCAAGAACTATGCTGGAATTTCCTGTCTTGTAGTCGCCTGCAAGTGCAAGTGCATCGCCGATTGTCTCAACGCTGCTGGTGTCAACTGCACCGTCTTTCTTTGACTTCTTCTCAGAGCCACATGCGGTCATTGAAAGGAGCATTGTAGCACTCAAAGAAAGAGCAACAAATCTTTTTAATTTCATTTTTAAATCCCTTTCCGTGGTATTCCACAAAAAACATTATTTACAGTGAAGCTCCCTAGTTTCTTCACACGACTGTATTTTACCATAGAATTTAAAAAAAATACAAGTTATAAAATATACAAATAAACCCTGCCTAATTCCTCTATTTTGGAGAGATAATACAAAAAAGGCGCCAAATCTTTTGTACCGACCCCCAAAAGTTAGACCTAAAATCTAACGATTGGAGGTCGGTAT
>R14__coassemble_231_pt1 | contig 44562 bp, 37 predicted proteins | sample R14__metabat2_high_PE_046 | metagenome-assembled genome bin R14
TAGATTGGAAAGAAAGGAAAACGGGTTGGGTGACAACCACCCGAAAAAATTCCGTAGGCGAAGCGCACACAGTGTTTGAGAGCTTTGTTAATTCAAGAGGATATCAAACTGCCAGGAACCAAGGTAAGTATCTACTGTAGTTTGAGAACTTTGTTAATTCAAGAGGATATCATTTATGTCAAATGATGACAAAAAACGATATCGGTTGAGAAATTTTTAATTCAAAATAATAATTATGTACAAAAACACCTACACCATCTCCATCATCTCAGACACCCACGGTTTACTACGTGACGAGGTGATGGAAGTACTAAACAAAAGTGATGCCATTCTGCACGCGGGAGATTTTGCAGATCAAAAGACCTACGAGGCTCTAAAGGATTTGGAAAATTTTCATGCCGTAAAGGGCAACTGCGACTTTTTGTGGGCCAAGGAATTGCCGGACAACCTTTTAATTGAACTGTTAGGCTTTAAGTTCTTCATGTGTCACAAGCCTCAGGATGTGCCAAAGCTTCTTCCGGAGGTGGACTTTGTAATTAATGGCCACACCCATACCTACAAGGTGGAAGAGAAGGAGAAAGTGACTTACATTAATCCCGGCAGCTGTGGAAATGCAGGTTTTAAGAGGGCGGCCACCATGGCTCAGCTTCTTATAAACGAAGAAGACCACACCTTTGAAGTTAGAAAAATTGAACTTTTAAAGGGCTGGGACGGCAGCGGCAGTCCAAAACTGGGCCCTGCCACAGTGGATCTGGACCGAATGGTTTCCAAAATCATAAAGGACATCGACGCAGGCCGCAGCACAGAACGCATTGCCAAGAAATACAAGGTGGATGTGGAACTGGTGGAGGGCATATGCCGAATGTACACCACTCATCCCGGAGTTACGGTAGGTGGAATCATCGACAAGATGGAACTAAGGAAGATTTTCACAAAATAAGCGAAATTCAAGGAATTTCACCAAGTAAAGTGGATTTTAAGGGAAATTCAACTGCGAAATTGAACTTTTTAGCTCAAAAACTCAAAATATCCTCTAAAAATTGAATAAAAACTATTAAAAGTTCAACTTTGTGTTGAACTTTTTTTGTTGTAGTGCTATAAATATCTTAATGAAATTGAACTTTTTAGGAAAGGAGTCTGAAATGTCAGATAACGGTTTTGCAACCAGACTTAAGGATGTCATGAAAACTAAGGGCTTTAAGCAGGTAGATGTCATTAATGCGGCAGAAAGCGCAGGCATTAAGCTTGGCAAGAGTCACATGAGCCAGTACGTCAGCGGAAAGACGGTTCCAAGAGACAGCATCATGGAATTTCTGGCACAGACTCTCAGTGTAGATAAAGAGTGGTTAAAGAGTGGGGCAGCAGTCGCGGCGGCGCCCGCTAAAAAAGAATCCACAACTAAAAAAGAAACTATACTAACAAGCGATAACGAGGAGAACAATAAAATGACAGCTAGAAGAACTTTTGGGAAGTCCAAGAAACTTGATAACGTACTTTACGATGTAAGAGGCCCTGTAGTTGATGAGGCCAACAGAATGGAGCAGAACGGTATTAGCGTACTTAAGCTTAGCATCGGTAACCCTGCACCTTTCGGATTCAGAACACCGGATGAAGTCGTACATGACATGGCAAGCCAGCTTACTGAGACAGAGGGCTACTCCAATTCCAAGGGTCTTTTTGCAGCAAGAAAGGCAATCATGCAGTATTGCCAGATTAAGAAGATTCCTAACGTAACAACAGACGATATTTATACAGGTAACGGCGTCAGCGAGCTTATTCAGCTCTCCATGAACGCTTTACTTGATGATGGGGATGAGGTGCTTATTCCTGCGCCTGATTACCCTCTTTGGACTGCCTGCGTAAACTTAGCAGGTGGTACAGCAGTTCATTACATTTGTGATGAGCAGTCCGACTGGTATCCTGACCTGGATGACATGGAGAAGAAGATTACACCTAATACCAAGGCTATCGTAATCATCAATCCTAATAACCCAACAGGTGCTCTTTATCCGGACGAAATCCTTTTAAAGATTGTTGAACTTGCACGCAAGCATGAACTCATGATTTTCTCAGATGAAATCTATGACAGACTGGTAATGGATGGTCTTAAGCACACATCAATTGCAAGTCTTGCACCAGACCTTTTCTGCGTAACTTTCTCAGGACTTTCAAAGTCTCACATGATTGCAGGTTACAGAATTGGTTGGATGGTACTTAGCGGTAACAAGAGAATTGCAGCAGATTACATTCAGGGCCTTAACATGCTTTCCAACATGAGACTTTGTTCCAACGTACCTGCTCAGTCCATCGTGCAGACTGCACTTTGGGGTTACCAGAGCGTTAATGACTATATTGTGCCGGGCGGCAGAATCTATGAACAGAGGGAATTTATCTACAATGCATTAAAGGATATTCCTGGTATTTCAGTAGTTAAGCCAAAGGCTGCATTTTACATCTTCCCTAAAATTGATACGAAGATGTATAATATCACTAATGACGAGCAGTTCGCCTTAGACCTGCTCCATGACAAGAAGATTCTGATTACCAGAGGCGGCGGCTTTAACTGGCCAAATCCGGATCACTTCAGAATCGTTTATCTGCCTAGAGTAGAAGTGTTAGAGGAAGCAACAGGAAAGTTAAAGGACTTCCTCGCAACATACAGACAGTAAATTATTTGGTTAGGGTGTTTTATGTATCAAGGACTTACCGCACAGGATGTGCAGGAGCAAATTGAAAAAGGAAATGTTAATGTTGTCTCAGAGAGTACGGACAAGACTCTCTGGGGCATTATTAAGGAGAACCTTTTTACCTATTTCAACGCAATCTTTCTGATTATTACCATTCTGCTTATCATCGGAAAGTCCTACAACAGCCTGACTTTCCTTCCTGCTATCATTGCCAACATTTTTATTGGTATCATTCAGCAGATCAGAGCTAAACACACGCTGGAAAAGCTCTCTATTTTGGACAAAACGTCCTATGCAACAATCCGTGACAACAGAAAATGTAAAGTGCCTTCAGATGAGCTGGTGTTAGGAGATTTGATTGTCCTTCGTGGCGGTCAGCAGATCCCTGCAGATGCAGAAGTGGTAAACGGTATGGTTTCCGTTAATGAATCCCTTCTTACCGGCGAGGCTGATGAAGTTGAGAAGAAACTCGGCGATGAACTTAAGTCGGGTTCTTTTGTTGTGTCAGGGGCCTGCTATGCCAAACTTACTCAGGTAGGCAAGGAGTCCTACGCTGCAAAACTCATGGCCCGTGCAAAGGAAGTTAAGGACAAGAAGTCCGAGATGATAAGAGACATTGAACTTATCATTAAGGTTGCAGGCATTCTGATTATTCCTGTAGGCGCCATTTTGTTCTATCAGGCATATGCCATCAACCACGAATCCTTCAAGGAGTGTATCACTTCAGCGGTGGCAGCGGTTATCGGCATGATTCCTGAGGGAATGTACCTTTTAACTACCATTGCTTTGGCGCTTAGTTCCATTAGACTTGCGAGAAACAAGGTTATGCTTCATGACATGCGAAGCATTGAAACACTGGCAAGAACCGACGTACTTTGCGTCGATAAGACCGGAACCATCACTACTAACAAGATGTATATTTCTGAGGTGTTTGTACCTGCCGGAATTCCGGAGACAAAGAAGAAGCATTACGAAGATATTTTGGCAAAATACGTGTCCACGGTTAATGACAACAACATTACAGCGGAGGCCTTAAAGGAGCATTTTGGCAAGGCCACTCCTTTTGAAAACGCGAAGGTAGTTGCCTTTAGTTCAAAGAACAAGTATTCACAGGTGCAGGTGGGAGAGACTCTCTACAGACTTGGTGCGCCGGACATTTTGCTCTTTGAGGAATTGTTTGAAGACAATCGCGTAAAGATTGAAGAACACACCGGAAAGGGCGAGCGTGTTGTTACCCTTGTGGAGGAAAATGCCACGGGACTGCGCCCTGTGCTCTTTGTCAGCATCGTGAATGAACTTAGAAAGAATGCCAAGGAAATTTTCCAGTTCTTTAATGATAACGAAGTGGAAATCAAGGTTATCTCCGGTGATAATCCGATGACGGTTTCCCGCATCGCAGAGATGGCCGGTATTGCAAATGCCGACAAGTACGTGGATGCCGGAGAGTTAAAGACCAAGATGGATTACAAGAGGGCAGTGGATGCATATGCCGTCTTCGGCCGCGTTAAGCCTGAGCAGAAGAAGATGCTGGTGCGTGCCCTTAAGAAAAAGGGCAAGAGCGTTGCCATGACAGGCGATGGTGTAAATGATATTTTGGCCATGAAGGAAGCGGACTGCTCCATTTCCATGGGCTCCGGTTCTGATGCAGCAAGAAACGCTGCACAGGTAGTACTTTTAGATGATGATTTCTCACATATGAAACAGATTGTGGGAGAGGGTAGACGAGACATTAACAATATTTCCAGATCTGCGACACTGTTCCTTTACAAGAACATGTTCTCACTTTTCCTGGCAATATTTGCGATTATTAACGTGTTTCCTTATCCGCTTCAGCCAAGCCAGGTTGCGTTGGTATCCGCCTTTAACATTGGTATGCCTGCCTTCCTGTTAGCTCTAGAGCCAAACGAAAAGAAGCAGAAGGGAAGCTTCATTGCGAGCACTTTAATAAGGGCGTTACCTGCAGCAATTACCTCCTTCATTTCCATTGCGGGCATGGTACTTTTTGCTCAGATGTTTAAGATTTCAGATGCAGCTGTCGGTACAGCCAGTACCTACCTGCTTTCAGTAGTTGGATTTATTATCCTTTGGAACATGATTCAGCCTACAAACCGCTACAGAGTGGTGGTTTTAGTGATAAGTTTCCTCTGCATGCTGCTTAGCATCATCTTCTTGCCATCACTGTTTTCCATCACAGGCGTATCCTTAGAATGTGGAGCCCTGTGCCTGGTATTCGCCATTGCGGAAGTAACAGTTATGAGATGGCTTACAAATCTTATCGAATACATTAGGCATTTTAGAGTGGTTAAGGTTAAGGATGAGATTGAAGAGGAAATTGAATTTGGTGAGTAAATTTTGAAAATAGATTATCTTGCAAAACTTCGTAAGGGAGAAGATTTAACCTTTAGACAGGAAATTGCCATGATCTGGCAGCTTAGTGTGCCAGCCATTCTTGCACAGATTTCCTCCATAATCATGCAGTATATTGACGCCTCCATGGTTGGACAATTAGGTGCCGGTGATTCTGCATCCATAGGTTTGATATCTACCTCCACCTGGCTGTTTGGCGGACTTTGTTCGGCAGCGGCAGCGGGTTTTACCGTTCAGGTAGCACATCGAATTGGAGCAGGGGATGAATTAGGAGCCCGTGGTCTTGTCAGACATGGGCTTTTTCTAACTATGCTTTATGCTCTTGGATTAATGGCGATAGCCATGTTAATTAGCGTCCCTTTGCCAACCTGGCTTGGCGGTGCGCCGGTAATTAGATGCGAGGCCTCCAAGTATTTCTTTATCTACGCCATGATGCTTCCTTTGATGGAGATTAATCATACTGCCGGCGGCATGCTTCAGTGCAGTGGCAACATGAAGGTACCAAGCATTCTTAACATATTAATGTGTGTTATGGACGTGCTCTTTAATTACCTGTTTATCTTTGTTCTTCACATGGGAGTTACAGGCGCAGCTCTTGGAACTCTTGCGGCAGAAGCAGTGGGATGTCTGCTTATGCTTTACTTCCTGTTAGTTAAATCAGAGTCCCTGCACCTTCGAAAAGAGAAGGTAAACAGACTTTCTAAGCAGGAACTTAAAACGGCGCTTAGAATATCCCTTCCGGTGGCCTTTGAGTCTACCATAACAGGTGGGGCATATGTCGCCATGACTTTAATCGTTGCACCTCTTGGCACCATTGCCATTGCAGCCAATTCCTTTTCAATTACTGCAGAGAGTTTATGCTACATGCCGGGCTACGGCATAGGCGCCGCGGCCACCACTTTAATCGGTCAGACCTATGGCGCAAAGCGCATGAAACTGGCTAAAAGACTGGGATGGCTTACCACCCTTCTGGGCATGGCGGTCATGACGGTAATGGGCGTTTTAATGTTCTTCCTGGCGCCTGTAATGATAGGCGTATTAACTCCGGTTCCTGCGGTAAGATCTCTGGGAACGGAGATTCTCAGGATAGAAGCGTTTGCGGAGCCTTTATATGCAGCATCCATTGTTGCTTCAGGTGTACTGCGTGGTGCAGGAAACACTTTAACTTCCAGTATTTTAAACTTAATAAGCATGTGGTGCGTGCGTCTGCCACTGGCTGCCATGCTCGCTCCGGTCTACGGACTTAAGGGCGTTTGGATTGCCATGGCACTTGAGCTTTGCGTGCGTGGATTTTTGTTCTTAATTAAGCTACTAAGAAGCAAGTTTTAAGTTGACATTATAGGGGCACTGTGCTATCTTTTTTAATGTAGGTTAGACATAACTAACTAAAAGGAGTTGAATCTAACTGGAGTAACAGTAATGAGGTGGCCGATGTTCGAGCAAGCTGTAATTAAATATTGCGCTCCAACACTTGCGGGACTTAAGACAGGTAGTCTTTTTTCTTACAAGGCGTCTGAGGATGAAGACATCGAAACAACAATTAAGGTTTTAAATCTGATTCTCGAAAACAAGGGTCTTAAAATGTTTTCCATGGGAGAGAAAAATGGTAGAACCTTAGTCTATGTCTACAGACCGGACCTTTTAAAAAGAGACGTGCAGGAAGATGCAGCACATAACCTGTTAAGATCCTTAGGCTATGAATCCAAGAACCTTACCCAGCTTCTTAACGACCTGACAAAGCGAATGGTTGCAGAAGAAGAGTTCCCACATGAAATCGGACTTTTCCTGGGCTATCCTTCAGAGGATGTTATCGGGTTTATCAGAAACAAGGGAAAATGCCAGAAAATGAACGGTAGATACAAGGTTTATGGTGATACCGAAAGTGCTGTAGAAAAATTCAAAAAATATGAATGCTGTACGGAGTGTTACAAAAGACACATGGACTGTGGTTACAGTTTTTGTGATTTGTGTGTAAAGCTTCGTGGGGTAGTAAAGGAGAACTATTATGAGTAAAGTGGCAGTAGTTTATTGGACAGGAACAGGAAACACAGAAGCAATGGCAAACGCAGTTGTAAGCGCTGCAGAAGGCAAGGGTGCTGAGGTAACAGTTGTTTCTTCAGACTATGAAGCTTTTGATCCTACAGGCTATGATGCAATTGCACTTGGTTGCCCTGCTATGGGTGATGAAGTCCTTGAAGAGGATGAGTTCCAGCCAATGTATGACAGAATTAAGGATGGCCTTGTTGGCAAGAAGGTTGCTATCTTTGGTTCTTATGGTTGGGGAGACGGCCAGTGGATCAGAGACTGGAAGGATGACATTGAAGCAGCAGGCGTAACACTTGTAGTTGATCCTGTAATGGCTAACGATGCTCCTGATGACGATGCAATCGCTGAGCTTACAGCTCTCGCAGAGGCACTTGTTTAGACATTTATTTGGGAAACTTTAAACTGTGTCTTTGACACGTTCTGTTTTTCTTTTTAAAGAGACCGATTTGTTCGGTCTCTTTTTTTACAATGTGTCATCATATAATGCTTTTTAAATCTGTGACAAACAAACATTTATCTTGTTTTGTTGTCAATTAGACATTTCATTGTTAAAATGGGAAAAAGGTGTGAATGCATATGCCGCGCCTTCCCACCACAAGCCGTGGGTTACACAAAAAAAGGAGAGTACAATGAAAAAGAAAAAGATAAATCCAAACGACTATTCAGGAATGATAATGGACAAAATCCAGCAGGGAGTGCTGCTTACCACAAAGAATGGTGAGAAGGTAAACTCCATGATAATCGGCTGGGGTGCCATGGGCGTAAACTGGGGACTGCCTGTGTTTACAGCCTATGTTAGAGAAAGTCGTTACAGCCGTGAACTGTTAGATAAGACCGGGGAATTCACCATTAACGTACCTGTGGGTGAAATTGATAAAAACATCTTTAAAATATGCGCAGGTAAGAGCGGAAGAGACACAGATAAAATCTCTGAGGCCGGACTTACCACAGTGGAACCCAACGTGGTTTCCGTACCGGGCATTAAGGAGTGCCCAATCACTTTAGAGTGCAAGGTGCTTTACAGGCAGAAGATGGAAAAGGAATTAATGGACAACGAAAAGGTATCCAAGTGGTACGCAGATGGGAATATGCACATTGCTTACTACGCAGAAATCGTGGATGCCTACATAATAGAAGATTAATTATAGAAGATTGGTAGCGGCGAGAAACCGTTAAATAAAAAAAGACCGGACAAAACGTCCGGTCTTTTTAGTTGCTTAGTTGTTAGAATTACTTCTTAACATGGAAAGCGTTCATCTGTGGGTAGCAAGCTGAAGCACCAAGTTCTTCTTCAATTCTAAGAAGCTGGTTGTACTTAGCTACACGCTCTGAACGGCTTGGAGCACCAGTCTTGATCTGGTTTGTGTTAAGAGCAACTGCAAGGTCAGCGATTGTTGTATCAGCTGTTTCACCTGAACGGTGTGAAGAAATAGCTGTGTAACCTGCTGCATGAGCCATCTTAATAGCTTCAAGTGTTTCAGAAACTGAACCGATCTGGTTAAGCTTGATAAGGATTGAGTTACCAGCACCCATGCTGATACCCTTAGCAAGTCTTTCTGTGTTAGTAACGAAAAGGTCGTCACCAACGAGCTGAACCTTGTGACCGATCTTCTCAGTCATCTTCTTCCAGCCTTCCCAGTCGTTTTCATCAAGACCATCTTCGATAGAGATGATTGGGTACTTGTCAACAAGTGACTCCCAGTGAGCGATAAGCTCGTCTGTTGTAAGGTCCTTGCCTGACTTTGGCTGATGATAGAAGCCGATACCCTTTTCGCTCTTCCATTCAGAAGAAGCAGCATCCATAGCGATCATGAAGTCCTTTCCTGGCTCGAAGCCTGCAGCCTTAATAGCCTCAAGGATCTTCTCGATAGCTTCTTCATCGCTCTTAAGCTGGTTAGGAGCGAAACCACCTTCGTCACCTACAGCTGTAACGTCGCCCATTTCCTTAATGAGCTTCTTAAGTGTATGGAATACTTCTGCACACCAACGAAGAGCTTCCTTGAATGAAGGAGCACCAACTGGCATGATCATGAATTCCTGTGAATCTACAGCGCTATCTGCATGAGCACCACCATTGATGATGTTCATCATAGGTACAGGAAGGTTTGTTCCCTGTACACCGCCGAGGAAACGATAAAGAGGAATGTCAAGAGCAGTAGCTGCTGCACGAGCTGTTGCGATAGAAACAGCAAGAATAGCGTTAGCACCAAAGTTTGACTTGTCCTTTGTTCCATCAGCTGCGATCATAGCTGCGTCAACTGCATAGATGTCAGAAGCATCAAGACCAACAAGAATTTCATTGATCTTTGTGTTGATGTTATCAACTGCCTTTGAAACACCCTTTCCAAGATAACGACTCTTGTCGCCATCACGAAGCTCAAGTGCTTCGAATTCACCTGTGGAAGCACCTGAAGGAGCTGTTCCACGTCCAACTGTTCCGTCAATAAGGTAAACTTCAGCTTCTACTGTAGGATTACCTCTGGAGTCGAGGATTTCACGACCGACTACTTTTTCGATTTCTAAGTACATAATTCCTCATCCTTTACTATAAATATTATTTGCGTCTTTAGGAGACGCGACCTAGTTTTTCATATTATTAATTAGAAAAACCTAACCGCTAAAAGTATAAAATAACAAGTATTCATTGTCAAGAATTGAAGAGTGGTTTATTCTGTAGAAAAAAGTAAAATGCCAGGCAAACAGATAGGAGTCTTTTGCCTGGCAAGTACTAACGAGTGTAAAAATTGGAGTAACTATAAAAATTACATATTGGTTAGCTATGACTAACTGTTGTTAATATAAACTAACTTACAACGTATGTCAATAACTTTTTTTAAAAAAATTACAACTTTTTCAAGAATTGTTTAATCTGCCCCGTGTTTTAGGCATATGCCGACCGGTTTCCCTAATAATAGTAGTGACTTTTAAGACCTGTTTGTGTTAGAATAGGGGCGATGCGTAATCAAAGTAACTGACAGACAAGCCACTTTTGTGGCGCAAACGAAAGACTAAACCCTACCATGAAAAATAACAGAATTACATTAAAGAATGCGTTATCATTAATTTTCCTTGTCAGCCTTGCGCTCATTTTGTGTGTTGGCTGCGGCAAGAAGGAAGAGAAAACTGAAGAAAAGAAAAATGAGCAGGCTGCAACTTCTGAGGAAGAACAGGCTACTGAAGAAGAGGCAGATGAGAGTTCCGACTATTACTATGTCACTGAGGATGGTTCAGTAGGTCTTTGCGACTATACTGCGTTTACTTATCATGTCGTTAGCACTGATGTGACTGAAGAGCAGATGGATGAGAAGATGCAGGAGACCCTGGACTATTTCAGAAACGTTCTTTATTTAGATGTAACTGAAGTAACGGATGATTTAGTCAGCCAGTACTACGAGTACTCAACAGTGGAGGAACTTAAGGAGGCATATGCCGAAGTTATAAAGGCGAAAAATGAAGAGGACGCACAGGCTGCCTACGAGGAAGAAATCGTGACCCAGCTGGTGGAGGGCTCAGACATTTTTGTGGATGTGACTGAGGACAGCGCAGCTACTTATAATTCCTTAATGGCGCACTACAAGGCACTGGCCTATGCGGAAGGTGTAACGCTTGAGGAATATGCCGAGAACGAACTGGGCATTACCTTTAGCGATTTAGAGCAGGAACTGGCACAGGACGCAGTTGATCACACCATGAGAAAAATGGTGGTGCTGGCAGTGGCAGAAGCTGAGGGCTACACCGTTACCAAGGGCGAGTACAATTTGAGAATTGCTGAATACATGGAGTACTATGGCTACGAGGATGAAGCGTCCTTTGAGTACGACTTTACCGTGGAGTACATCATGGAGAACATGCTGATGGACATTACACTGGAAAAACTGGTGGCTATGTCTAACGGCATTTAATAACAGATAGAAATACTTTTAAAGACTGGATAATTATGAAAGTTATGATGATTTCGCTGGGCTGCGATAAGAATCGTGTGGACAGCGAGGGCATGATGGGTCTGGTTCTTGAGGGTGGACATACCATTACGGATGATGAATTTGAGGCAGAGGCAATCATTATTAATACCTGCTGTTTTATTCATGATGCCAAGGAAGAGAGCATCAACACTATTTTGGAATGTGCGGAACTTAAGAAAACCGGCCACTTGAAAAAATTGATTATAACCGGGTGTCTCGCGCAGCGATATGCCAAGGAGATTCATGAGGAAATCCCTGAGGTGGATTCCATCATGGGAACAACCGCTTTTGATGATTTGCTGGAGGCTCTTAGCGAAAAGGGCTTTAGTGAGAGGATGAAGGACCTTGACCTTCCGCTTCACTTAAAGGCAAAGCGCCTGATAACCGGAGAGAGCTATGTTTCCTATTTAAAGATTGCAGAGGGTTGTAACAAAAGATGCAGCTACTGTGTAATTCCAAGTGTCAGGGGTAGTTACAGATCCTTTGATATGGACATGCTGGTGGAGGAAGCCAAGTACTTAGTGGAAAACGGAGCACGCGAGCTGGTGCTGGTGGCACAGGAAACTACCATGTACGGTTTGGATCTTTACGGAAAGAAATCACTCCACATCTTAATAAAGAAATTAGCCAAAATTGAAGATTTAAAATGGATCAGACTCATGTACTGTTATCCTGAAGAAATCTACGATGAACTGATTGATACCATGGCCAGTGAGGAAAAGGTAGTTCATTATCTGGATCTGCCTGTGCAGCATTCTTCCGACAAAATTCTTGCGAGGATGGGAAGACGCACGACTCACGCGGAGCTTCTTGCCATTATTAAGAAACTTAGAGAGAAGATGCCTGACATATCCCTTAGAACTTCCTTGATCGTCGGTTTCCCGGGCGAGACAGAAGAGGATGTTTGCGATCTTGAAGAGTTTGTAAAGGAAGTTAAGTTTACAAGACTTGGCTGTTTCTGCTACTCAAAGGAAGAGGGCACGCCTGCTTACAAAATGAAGAATCAGGTGCTGGCGAGAGAAAAGAAAAAGAGACGAAGCCGCATCATGAAACTGGCGGGAGAAATCTCCAAGGCTCATGGTCAGTCCATGATTGACAAAACTGTGGACTGCATTATTGAGGGCTATATGCCGGACGAAGACATCTATGTGGGAAGAACCTATCAGGATGCACCGGGTGTGGATGGCACCATTTTTATTTTTTCAGATGAGAAACTTTTGTCCGGTGACGTAATTAAAGCCTACGTAACCGGAGCTAAGAAATATGATTTAATTGGGGAGGCAATTACAGATGAATCTGCCGAATAAAATAACTTGTTTCAGAATGATTTTAATACCAATCTTTGCAGCTATTTTGCTTATAGACACAATTCCTGCCTATAACATTATTGCCCTCGTAATTTTCTGCGTGGCCTGCTTAACAGACTTTTTGGATGGCTACCTCGCAAGAAAAAACAATCTGGTAACAAATTTTGGTAAGTTTATGGATCCACTGGCAGACAAGGTTCTTGTCAGCACAGCCATGATTATTCTTGTAAGTCTTGACATCCTTCCTTCATGGATTGCAGCCATCATCATTGCAAGAGAATTCATTATCAGTGGTTTCAGACAGGTGGCAGCGGACGCTGGCGTGGTTATTGCAGCCGGCTACATTGGAAAGGTAAAGACAAACTTCCAGATGTTCATGTGCATATTCATGATCCTTTCCGCAAACCCTGACTACGATTCAAAGTTCTTTGACGTAATCAGCGTGTTGGGACAGATTTGCATGTGGATCGCACTTGTTCTTACAGTTTGGTCATTGGTAGACTACATTTGGAAGAACCGTCAGGTAATCGCTGACGCTTAATTGGTATTTATGAATATTGTAATTATTGGAGGAGGTGCTGCAGGCATGATGTGTGCGGCATCTCTTTCGGGTAATAACCTAAATGTTACCCTGATTGAAAAAAACGAAAAGTTCGGTAAAAAGCTCTACATTACCGGAAAAGGCAGATGTAATCTTACCAACTCAGCTGACAGAAGCGAATTTATGGACAGCATTGTCACCAACAGTAAGTTCATGTACAGCTCCTTTGGTAAGTTTTCTAATTTTGACGTAATGGACTTTTTTGAAGACGCAGGTGTTCCTCTTAAAGTGGAGAGGGGCGGTCGCGTGTTTCCGGTTTCCGACAAGGCTTCAGACGTTATTAAGGCGCTTTCTTATGCAGTAAAAAGAAGCGGCACGGATGTGGTGTTTGGTGAGGAAGTAAAGGAGATTTTAACTAAGTCCTACCAGGAAGATGAAAAAACTGCCAAAAAGGTAGTGGGTGTTAAGCTTTCAAACGGAAAGATCATAGACTGCGACGCGGTAGTTGTAGCAACAGGCGGTTTGTCCTATCCGGTAACAGGCTCTACGGGTGACGGCTACAGGTTCGCAAGGGAAGAAGGCATTGAAGTCACAAAGTGCTACCCATCCCTCGTTGCCTTTAAGGTAAAGGAAAACTTCTGTGCCGACATGGCAGGGCTTTCCCTCAAAAACGTAGGCATATGCCTTGTCCGCGACGGCAAGGAACTCTACTCGGATTTCGGAGAGATGCTCTTTACTCATACAGGTGTCAGTGGTCCGATGATTCTCTCTGCTTCCGCGAGAACCGGAATTAAGGCAGAGGGTGCAACGCTTAGTCTGGACCTTAAGCCTGCACTTAATGAGGAAAAACTGGAAGAGCGACTTTTAAGAGATTTTACCGCAGAAAAGAACAAGGAATTAAAGACGGTTTTAAGAGGACTTTTACCAGCCTCCATGGTGCCGGTATTTGTTAAGAAACTGGAAAAAAAGACAGGAAAGATTGGCGAGAAGAAGGTGAATTCCGTCACCAGGGAAGAACGCCAGGAAATTATTTACCTGTTAAAGAATTTCGACATGACGGTTACGGGCCTTTGCGGCTACAACGAAGCCATCATTACAAAAGGCGGTGTTAACGTAAAGGAAGTTAACCCAAAGACCATGGAAGCAAAGAAGGTTAAGAACCTTTACTTTGTGGGAGAAGTGCTGGATGTGGATGCAGTTACCGGCGGCTACAATTTACAGGTAGCCTGGTCAACGGCATATGCCGCAGCTTCTTCCCTTAAAGAAAAAGCAGATAATTAAACAGATAGCGAGGAATTTTTAATGGCTTATCAGATAGCAATAGACGGTCCGGCGGGAGCTGGAAAAAGCACAATTGCAAAGATTGTGGCAAAGGAACTTAAATGGATTTACGTGGATACCGGCGCGATGTACAGAGCAATGGCTCTTTACTGCTTAAGAAACGGTATTGCCCTTGATGATGAGGAAACCATCAATGCAAATCTTAAAAACATTGACATCGACATTACTCATGATGAGGATGGTCAGCAGGTTATTCTTAACGGTGAAAACGTGAATGGTTTCATTAGAACTGAAGAAGTTTCCCTTGCTACAAGTACTGTAAGTGCCTATAAAAATGTCAGGGAAAAGCTGGTGGACCTTCAGAGAAATTTAGCAGAGAAGACCAGCGTGGTAATGGACGGAAGAGACATCGGTACAACCGTGCTTCCAAATGCCACTACAAAAATTTTCCTTACAGCGAGTGTGGAAGAAAGAGCTAACAGAAGATATAAGGAATACATTGAAAAAGGTCAGGAAGCTAATCTTGAGGAAATCAAGAAGGAAATCTCAGAAAGAGATGAGAGAGATCGTAACAGAGCGGTTTCACCTTTAAGACAGGCAGAAGATGCAGTTTTAGTGGACACATCTTTTATGTCCATTGAAGAGGTTGTGGCTGAGATTTTACGTATTCATGGCGAAAAGGCAAACTAATGAGAACAGTTAAAGTAGCAGAACATGCGGGATTTTGTTTCGGTGTTAAAAGAGCCGTAGACAGAGTGGATGAATTAGCGGACAAGGAACAAAACGTTTACACCTTGGGTACCATTATTCACAACGAATTTGTGGTAGACAGACTTTCGGGTAAGGGTGTAAAGGTTCTTGAAACCGTGGAAGATGCTGAAAAAATTAAAGAAGGCATCATCGTAATCCGTTCTCATGGCGTAAGTGAAGAAGTGGACAAAAGACTTAAGGCCATTGCTGAAAACAGCGAATTAAATCCAGATGGAACCCATAAAATTAAAATAGTGGATGCAACCTGTCCTTTTGTAAAGAAGATTCACAGGATTGTTTCTAAGGCTTCTGAAGAAGGAAAGTTCGTAGTGATGATCGGCGACAGGAATCACCCGGAAGTGTGTGGAATCCTTGGATGGATAAAGGGTGAGTACTTAATTACGGACGACAAGGAAGTGCTTGAAAACTACGAATTTCCAGCGAATGTTGAAATTTGCGTAGTAGTACAGACTACCTTTTATTACAAAAAATTTCAAGAATTTGTTGAAATTATTGCAAAAAAAGGTTATGATATTACCACTAGTGTGGTAAATACTGTTTGCAATGCAACAGAGGAACGCCAAACTGAAGCCACTGAGCTTGCGACCGAGAGTGACGCGATGATTGTCATTGGAGGTTTACACAGCTCCAACACAAGGAAACTGTATGAGATATCATCTAAGTACTGCCCTAACACTTATTTTGTGCAGAGCGCAGATGACCTTGATGATCTTGACCTTTCAGAATTTGAAAGGATTGGCATAACAGCCGGAGCTTCAACCCCACACAATATTATAGAGGAGGTTCAAAATAGAATGGAAGATTTTGGACAGTTATTAGCAGAAGAAAATTTAAAATCTATACACAATGGGGAGGTCGTTGAAGGTACAGTTCTTGATGTTAAAGAAGACCAGATTATTCTTAACATTGGTTATAAGGCAGACGGTATTATTCCAAGAAGCGAATATACAAAAGACGCTTCATTAGATCTCAGAACAGTCGTTAATGTAGGCGACACAATGAGTGCCAAAGTGTTAAAGGTTAATGACGGTGACGGACAGGTTAGCTTAAGCTGCAGAAAAGTTCAGTCACAGGTAGTTGAAAGCAAGGTTCTTGAAGAAGCATTCGAGAACAAGACAACAGTAACCGGTAAGGTTGTAGAAGTTGTTAAGGGTGGACTTAATGTTGTTGTTGACAACGTTAGAGTATTCATTCCGGCAAGCCTTGTTTCAGACGTATTCGAGAGAGATCTTAACAAGTACAAAGATACAGACGTTGAATTCTACGTTACAGAATACAATCCTAAGAAGAGAAGAATCATCGGCGATCGTAAGCAGTTAGTTGCTTCTGAGAAGGCTGAGAAGATGGCAGCAGCTCTTGCTAACATCAGAGAAGGAGATGTATTCGACGGTGTAGTTAAGAACATTACTGATTTCGGTGTATTCATCGACATCGGTGACATTGATGGTCTTCTTCATGTTTCAGAAATGGGATGGGGAAGAACAGAAAATCCTAAGAAGGTATTCAAGGCTGGCGAGACAGTTAGATGCTACGTTAAGGAAATCAAGGGCGACAAGATTGCACTTAGTAAGAAGTTCGACGATGAGAATCCTTGGGTAGAAGCTGAAACAAAGTTCGCAGTTGGTAACGTTGTTACTGGTAAGGTAGCAAGAATGACAGCATTCGGTGCTTTCGTTGAACTTGCTCCTGGAGTAGACGGACTCCTTCATGTTTCTCAGATTTCCAAGAAGAGAGTTGAGAAGCCAAGCGATGTTCTTTCAGTAGGTCAGGAAGTAGAAGTTAAGGTTGTTAACTTCGAGCCGGATGCTAAGAAGATTTCTCTTTCAATGAAGGCTCTTGAAGCTGATGATGTTGAAGATGAAGTTGAAGCACCAGCTGAAGAAGCTGCTGAATCAACAGAAGAATAATCTAAATTAAATTAGAGTTTCAGACCGGGTCTTTTTAAGGCCCGGTCTTTTCTTGTTTTATTGCATTTTTTACGGTTTTAGGGTATAGTATAAAAGGCTATGTCTGTGCCTCTGGCACAGCTTAAATTTAGGGAAAAAGAGGTCAGAATATGAGCGAATTACTTAGAATAGCAGTAGACGCCATGGGCGGAGATAATGCACCTGCAGAAATCGTTAAAGGTGCAGTACTTGGTCTTAGCGATCAGAAGAACGTAAAGATAGTTCTCGTTGGTAAAGAAAAAGAAATCAATGACGAACTCAGCAAATATTCTGGTTATGATAATGACAGACTTGAAGTGGTAAATGCTGACACGGTTATCGACATTAATGAGTCTCCAACAGCAGAGGTTAGAAAGAAGAAGGATTCTTCCATGGTTGTTGCCATGAACCTTTACAAGGAGGGCAAGGTTGACTGTGTAGCTTCAGCAGGAAGTACCGGCGCACTTTTCGTTTCTGCCACCACCATTGTTAAGAGAATCAGAGGTATTGAAAGAACACCTCTTGCACCTGTAATGCCTACAGCAAACGGTATCTCCATCTTAGCAGATGCAGGTGCTAATGTAGACGCAAGACCTGAGTGCTTCGTACAGTACGCTCAGATGGGTTCCATCTACATGGAAAAGGTTCTTGGCATCAAGAATCCAAGAGTTGGTCTTGTAAACATCGGCGTTGAAGAAGAGAAGGGCAATCAGCAGGTAAAGGCGGCATATGCCCTGCTTAAGGAATGTGAGGACATTAACTTCATCGGAAACGTAGAAGCAAGAGAAGTTCCTAACGGTGTGTGTGACGTAATTGTCTGTGATGCGTTTGTTGGTAACGTAATCTTAAAGCTTTATGAAGGAACTGCCATGGCCTTGGTTAAGGTAATTAAGAAGGGGCTCATGGAAACTGTTAGAGGAAAACTTGGTGGACTGTTAATCAAGAAACCTTTAAAGAAGACCCTTAAGTCCTTTGACTCCTCAGAATACGGCGGCGCACCATTCCTCGGACTTAACGGACTTGTGGTAAAGATGCACGGAAGTTCAAAGCACAAAGATGTCAGATCTGCCATCGGCATGTGCGTAAAGTTCAATGAACAGAATCTTCCTGAATTATACAGAGTAAACATTGCAGAGAAGGCGAAGAACAATGACTAAGGAAAAGTTTTTTTCAATCATTAGTGAGATTTCAAAGGTGGAGTTTTCAGAGATTACTGATGATTCCAATCTCTATGAAGAATTAGGACTTGATTCCCTGGAACTGTCTAAGATAGTTGCTGAGGTGGAGTCCATTTACGACACCGTTTACAGAGAGGAGCTCTATGCTGGAGTTGCAACTGTAGGCGAACTTTATTCAGTACTTACGACGATGCGTTAGGAGTTGTAATTATGGATATGAAAAAACTCGAGGAACTGGAGAGTTTCATTGGCTATAACTTTAAGGACAGGGCGTTACTTACGCTGGCTTTAACACATTCGTCTTACAGCCACGAACTTCTGGTTAATAACAAGGAAAAACACAATAACGAAAGACTGGAGTTTTTAGGTGACGCGGTTTTGGAACTTTGCTCCAGCGAGTATTTGTTTAAAAACTATTTGGAACTTCCTGAAGGCGAACTTTCAAAGCTTCGTGCTTCTTTGGTGAGTGAGGCACCTCTTGCAGATTGCGCACGACAGATTAAGTTAAATGAATTTGTTTTAGTGGGCAAGGGTGAGAAATTAAACCATGGCAACGAAAGAGATTCCATTCTTTCAGATGCCTTTGAATCCATCATTGGTGCCACCTACTTAGATGGCGGTTTGGAACCGGCCAGAAGATTTGTGGAGCGCTATGTACTTCATGACATTGAGCACAAGAAAAAGTTCTACGATGCAAAGACGGAACTTCAGGTAATGGTTCAAAACCTTTATCAGTGCGTGCCTGAATATGTGGTGGTTTCCGAAGAGGGTTCTCCACATGACATGACCTTTAATGTGGAGTGTCGCATTAATGGAGAAAGTTACGGTCAGGGCTCCGGCCACTCAAAAAAACAGGCGCAGCAGAAGGCGGCATATGCCGCAATTATCAAACTAGAAAACGAAAAACAGGGTGAATAGATGTATCTGAAAAGTATTGAGGCCCATGGATTTAAGGCCTTTGCAAACAAAATCAGACTTGAATTCAATGACGGAATTACCGGCATTGTCGGACCTAACGGATCCGGCAAGAGTAATATAGCCGATGCGGTCAGATGGGTTCTGGGTGAGCAGAGCGCGAAGCAGCTTCGAGGAAGCAACATGCAGGACGTTATCTTCTCAGGAACAGAAAACAGAAAACCACTGGGCTTTGCCTATGTTACTCTGACGCTTGATAATTCTGACCACTGGCTTCCTATTTCCTACGACGAAGTTACGGTAGGTCGAAGAGTTTACAGAAGTGGTGAAAGTGAATACATGATCAATGGTTCCGTTTGTCGATTAAGAGACGTACAGGAACTGTTCTACGATACCGGTATCGGTAAGGAAGGATACTCCCTTATCGGTCAGGGACAGATTGATAAAATCGTTAGTTCAAAGCCGGAAGACAGAAGAGAAATCTTTGATGAGGCAGCAGGTATCGTTAAATACAAGAGAAGAAAGAGTGCAGCGGAAAAGAATCTTGAAACTGAGAAGTTAAATCTTTCCCGTGTAAACGACATTATCTCTGAAATTCAGACTCGTGTCGGTCCATTGGAGAAGCAGTACGAGAAGGCAAAGGCCTACTTAAAGCTTAGAGATGAACTTAAGGAATACGAAGTTGCCGGCTTCTTAAAAGATGTGGAAGTTAACAATGAGAACATCGGCAAGTTAGATGAAAAGCTTTCCATCATTGGCAACGACCTTAATGAAGCCCGTAGAAAATTCGAGGGTTCTAAGAGCGAGTACGAAGCCATGCTTACAGAGCAGGAGCAGCGTCGCGAACTTCTTGAGAGAATCAAGGAAGAGAAGAACGATGCTCAGTTAGAGAAGCAGAAGGCTGAAAATAACGTTAGACTTTATGAAGAGCAGATTCTTGCCCTTAAGACTTCTGAAGAGCATTTCCAGTCCAGAATGGACTCCATTAATGCCAGAAGAACTAACTATGACAATGAACTGGAAACTTACAGAGTTAATTTGGAGACCAGTGAAAAGAAGGTTGAAGAATTAAAGGCTAAGAACCAGGGCAGCATTGATGAGATTAATGACAAGAAGGCTGAAATTACAGCCCTCATGCAGGAAGAATCTGAAATCGGGAACAAGAGAATGTCCATGATGAATGACAGCATGGAGATTCGTGCAGAATTAGAGCGAAACAGCACCAAGGGCGAGCAGTACAACATCCGTCGCGCGGAGATTAGTGCAAAACTCATTGCCTTAAAGGCTGAAACAAACCTGAACACTAAGGTTGTGGAAGAAGCGAAGGGAGAACTTAAGCGTCTTTCTGAAGTGGTTGTTTCAAAGGCTGATCAGTCTGACCAGTTAGAGGAAAAGGCTGCCAACTTCTCATCAGAGATTCACAAGGCACAGGATGAGGCTCAGAGAATGAAACAGCAGATGCTGGTTTATGAATCAAAGCTTGATACCTTAAAGAACCTTTCTGAAAGATATGAAGGCTACGGCTCTGCAGTTCGTCGCATCATGGAACACGTGAAGGACGACAAAAATGTCTGCGGTGTTGTTGCTGACCTTATCACCACTGAAGGTGATTTGGAAACTGCCATTGAAACTGCCTTAGGCGGCAACGTGCAGAACGTTATTACAAAGAATCAGGAAACAGCCAAGTCCTGCATTGAATACTTAAAGAGTAACAAGTTAGGACGTGCAACCTTCATTCCTCTTGATATCGTAAGACCAAAGAAGGATGAATTTGATTCTGACATATTCTCTGAAAAGGGCGTTATCGGAGTGGCTTCGGACGTAGTTAAGTTCGACAAGGACTACGAGCCTGCCATTAGGTATCTCTTAGGCAGATACCTGGTAATGGACAATTACGACAACGCGCTTTCAGTGTTTAAAAAGTACAACAAGAAGCATTTTGTAGTTACCAAGAACGGAGAGCTTTTTGCTCCGGGTGGTGCCATCAGTGGTGGCGCCTACAAGAACAACAGCAATCTTTTAGGTAGAAAGCGTGAACTTGAGGAACTGCAGAAGGCCTATGACGATTCAAAGACTGAGTCTGAAAGACTGGAAAACGAAGTCCTTAAGAAACGTCAGGAAAGAGATGAATTAAGAGAAACTCTTAATAGTTTAAGAACGGAACTTAACGATCTTTATGTTGAACTTAACACAGCCAAGATGAACCTTAATCATGCTAACGACCAGACTAAGGGACTGGCTGAAAGAGAAGAAGAACTCAACAAGGAAATGAGCATTCTTGAAAGTGAGAACTCAGGTCTTAAGGAAATTCTCGACAGTCTCACATCCAAGATTACGAGCAGCGACAGTCTTGCAAAGGAAGAGGAAAAGAAGGCAGAGGAAATTGCCAAGAAGCTTTCAAAGGCAAGAGAGGAACTGGAGAATCTTAACCAGGCCAACGTAGAGAAACTTACCGTGGTAAATACGGCATATGCCGGCATCGAGCACATCAAGGAAAACATTGAACGTGTAGAAGGTGAAATCAAGAGTCTCGAGGAAGAAAGGGCAGAACTGGAGAAAAACAGAGCTGATTCCAAAAACGAACTGGAAGAAAAGAACGGTTTGATTGAGGAGTCTAAGGGATATGCCAAGGCTCAGGAAGAGACCATTGAAAAGAAGAACGAAGTAATCTCAGAACTTGAAAAAGCCAGCGAAGAGATGACTAAGAAAAACAAGGAATTCTTTGACGAAAGTCAGAAACTTAGCGAGGAAATCAACAAGCTGGACAAGGAAGAATTCAGACTTAAATCTCAGAGAGACCGTTTGGTGGAATCCATGGAAGCAAGCACCAAGCATATGTGGGATGAGTACGAACTCACAGTTTCCACAGCGAAGGAAGTACAGCTTACCATTGATCCTGAAATCGTTACGAAGAAGGGCATCTTTGACCTTCGTGCAAGAATCCGTTCGTTAGGCGACGTTAACGTGGGTGCCATTGAAGAGTACCAGGAGACCAGCGAGCGTTATGAATTCTTAAAGACTCAGAGAGACGACATAATCAAGGCTCAGCAGAATCTTGAAAACATCATCGAGGAGTTGGATGAGGACATGAAGAAACAGTTCCTTGCAACTTTCGAAGAAGTTAACAAGAGATTTAATACCATCTTCGGCGAACTCTTCGGTGGCGGTAGCGGAAAGCTGGAACTTGTTGAAGAAGAAAATGTACTGGAGGCAGGTGTTAGAATCATCGCACAGCCACCGGGCAAGAAACTTCAGAACATGATGCAGCTTAGTGGTGGTGAGAAGGCGCTTACGGCAATTTCCCTGCTGTTTGCAATTCTTGACCTTAAGCCAACACCATTCTGTCTGTTAGATGAAATTGAGGCAGCGTTAGATGATTCCAACGTTTCCAGATTTGCCAACTACTTAAAGAAGCTGACAAATCATACTCAGTTCATCGTTATCACTCACAGAAGAGGTACCATGGCTGCAGCAGATGCGCTTTACGGAATTACAATGCAGGAGAAGGGTGTATCCACTCTTGTAAGCGTAAACCTTGTGGAAAACGATCTTAAATAAGATTTTTGGACATGGCAGTCAGTAACTGGCTGTCATGTTTTGCGAAAGGACAAATAATGGGCTTATTTACTATTTTTAAGAACGGTCTTGCCAAGACCAGAAAGAGTCTTGCGAGTGGACTGGAGTACGTATTTAACGGCTTCACCAACATCGATGACGAATTCTATGAAGAGATTGAAGAAATTCTCGTGATGGCAGACATTGGCGTAGAAACTACCGAGTACATCCTGGACACCTTAAAGGAAAAGGTGGAGGAGAACCACATCACAAAGCCGGTAGAGTGCAAGGACCTTCTTATCGAAAGTATTAAGGAACAGATGCACGTTCCGGAGGATGCATATGCCTTTGAGGAGCAGAAATCCGTTCTTTTAATGATTGGTGTAAACGGAGTAGGTAAGACAACTACCTGTGGTAAGATTGCGGGAAAATTAAAGGCAGAGGGCAAGAAGGTAATGCTTTGTGCAGCGGATACCTTTAGAGCCGGAGCCATTGACCAGTTAGCGGAATGGTCAAAGAGGGCTGACGTGGATTTGATTTCACAGCAGGAAGGCTCGGATCCGGCAGCGGTGGTATATGACGCTGTTAATGCTGCAAAGTCCAGAAAGGCTGATATCTTAATTTGTGATACGGCAGGCAGACTTCACAATAAGAAGAATTTAATGGACGAGCTGGGTAAGATCAATCGAATTATCGACAGGGAATATCCTGACGCGCTTCGTGAGACTTTGGTTGTACTTGACGGAACAACCGGACAGAATGCTTTGGCTCAGGCAAAGCAGTTTAATGAAGTTGCAAAGATTTCAGGAATAGTAATGACAAAACTGGATGGAACTGCAAAGGGCGGTATTGCGATTGCAGTGCAGAGAGAATTGGGCATTCCTGTTAAATACATTGGTGTAGGAGAGAGAATTGAAGACCTTCAGCGCTTTGATCCGGATGCCTTTGTAGATGCTTTGTTTGCTCAGGACACAGATACAGAAGAGTAATATTAAACAAAAAAGTTCAAAAAAATTATTAAAAGTACCCTATAAGGGACTAGACATGTAATAAAATCACTATGTAAGTTGCTTAATATATTTATTTCGATTTGTGGATTAGGCAAATGGATTTTATAAATTATAAGCGCAATAATAGAGACGATCCGATGACTGAACGGAATCGAACAAAAATTCGAAAATGTGTTGACAAAACCACCCATTGAGTGGTATTATCAGGCAAGAACGAATGTTCGAAAGAACAGAAACGCTATTAAATCGGAAATTTATTACATGATTTTGGAGGATTTTGATGATTAACGAAGATAAGAAAAGAGCTTTGGAAGCTGCTGTTTCACAGATTGAGAAGAATTACGGAAAAGGTTCTTTAATGAAGCTTGGTGACACAACCAAGGACACAACAATTCAGTCAGTTCCAACAGGTTCACTTGGCCTGGATGTGGCTTTAGGCATTGGTGGTCTTCCAAAGGGAAGAGTCATTGAAATCTATGGACCTGAATCAAGTGGTAAGACAACAGTTGCACTTCACTGTGTTGCTGAAGTTCAGAAGCGTGGTGGAATCGCAGGTTTCATCGATGCTGAACATGCTCTTGATCCAACCTATGCAAAGAGCATTGGCGTTGACATTGACAATCTTTACATTTCACAGCCTGATGACGGTGAACAGGCATTAGAAATTACTGAGACACTGGTTAGATCCGGTGCGGTAGACATCGTAATCATCGACTCAGTTGCAGCCCTTGTACCAAAGGCAGAAATTGATGGTGACATGGGTGATTCCCATGTGGGTCTTCAGGCTAGACTGATGTCACAGGCCTTAAGAAAACTCACAGGTGTAATCAGCAGAACAAACTGTATCGTTATTTTCATTAACCAGCTTCGTGAGAAAGTTGGAATCATGTTTGGTAATCCTGAAACTACTACCGGTGGACGTGCCCTTAAATTCTATTCTTCAGTTCGTCTTGATGTCAGAAGAATTGAATCTCTTAAGATGGGTGGCGAAGTAATCGGTAACAGAACAAGAGTTAAAATTGTTAAGAACAAGGTGGCTCCTCCATTTAGAGAAGCTGAATTTGACATTATGTTCGGTAAGGGAATCAGTCGTGAAGGCGACATTCTTGATTTGGCCGTAAACAATGATGTAATTAACAAGAGCGGAGCCTGGTTCTCCTACGAAGGCGAAAAGATCGGTCAGGGTCGTGAGAACACAAAGGTTTATCTTAAGAACAATCCGGCAGTAATGACAGAAATCGAAAACAAGATTCGTGAACTCTACGATCTTCCTTTAGTGGAAGAAGTAGCCGCAACGGAAACTGCTGCTGAGACAAAAGAGGACTAATTTCTTAAATGCTAATAACTGAAATCAGACAGGTTAATTCCAGAAAATTTAGTTTTAAAATTGTTGAAGGCGAAAACTTCTTTCTTACTTCAACGGAACTTTCAGACTATCGACTGAAGAAGCCTGTATTTGATATGCTGGACGGAGAAAAGGTCAAAAGTGAACTGGAGGTAAATCTTCCGGATTCGGTCTATAAAACAATTTGTACTGAAACCATTATCCCCAGAGGAGAACGTTATGCGCTTTCCCTTTTATCCGACAGAGAATATTCTGAGTTTTCTTTAAAGAAAAAACTTTTGGAAACAGGCTATTCAGAAAATCATGCTGAGCAGATTCTGGATTACGTTAAGAGTTTCAACTACCTGGATGATGAAAGATACGCATGTACTTTTATCAGAAACAGGTTAAACTCCAAAAGCCGTCGTTATCTGGAACAGAAGTTGCTTGAGAAAGGTGTTTCCAAAGAAACAATACAAAACGCCTTTTTACAGATTTCAGAAGAAAACGATGAAGGAATTGAAGCAGTAGGTGAGAGAGAAAAGAGCATCATTACCAAGACACTTAACAAAAAGCTAAAGGGTGTGTCCAGGGATGATCGGGACAAACTTACAAAAATCACTTCCTCCCTTCTAAGACAAGGCTTTAAATACAGTGACATCAATGAGGCGATTAATGAATTTTACAGCAATTTGATGTAACTTTTAACAATGCTTTAAATAATGTTTCACATAAAGAGAACAAGGTTGATAAAAACATATTATCAACCATGTTCTTTTTTTAATATTTGGTTGAGTTTGATGCCTTCATGTCTTATAATGTAATTGGTGTTTTTTGGTATATTTTGAGTTTAAAACCCTTAGAATTTGTTAAAAGTGCACCAAAATTGTTCTATTTTTTTAGAACACAATAAGTTATTTTGAACTATTAAAATTTACATAACGGAGGGCTGAAAATGAGTAGTACAGCTAAACTGTCAGCCAGGGACCGAATTGCGACCCTGCTTGACGACAACAGCTTTGTTGAAATTGGTTCATTAGTTACAAAACGCAGCACTGATTTTGACATGCAGCAGATTGAAGCTCCCGGAGATGGCGTAGTTACAGGTTTCGGTCTTATTAATGACAGACCTGTTTATGTTTATGCTCAGGATGCTTCTGTTATGAGCGGCACCGTAGGAGAGATGCACGCTAAAAAAATTACTTCTCTCATGGATAGAGCCATGAAAGTAGGCGCCCCTGTAATCGGCATTATTGACAGTGCCGGAATGAGACTTACAGAGGCTACAGATGCTTTGGAAGCGTTTGGCTCAATCTATGCAAAGCAGACTCTTTGCTCTGGCGTAGTTCCACAGATCACAGCAGTTTATGGTAACTGTGGTGGTGGTTGTGCAGTACTTGCTGAGCTGAGTGACTTTGTATTCATGACAAAAGAAGGCAGATTATTTGTTAACACTCCTGATGTAGTTGATGGAAACTACAAGGCTAAGTGTGACACAGGTAGCGCTTGCTTCGCAGCAAAGGCTGGATATGCCGATTTTGTAGATGAAGATGAGGAAGCATCCCTTAATCACATTCGTGAACTTATTTCCTATCTGCCTTCAAACAACGAGGATGAAGTAGCAGACACATGTGCAGATGATTTAAACCGCGAAATTAGTGGTATTGATACAGCTGACATGGTTGCAGCAGTTAAGGAAATTGCAGATAACGGCCTTATGGTGGAAATTAAGGCTGATTATGATGATTCTGTAGTTGCAGCACTTATTAAGTTAAATGGTGCTACAGCAGGTATCATCGCTAATGCTAAGCCTGAACTTACTACAGCCGGCTGCAAGAAGGCAGCAGCTTTCGTTAAGTTCTGTGACGCATTTTCAATTCCGGTAGCAACACTTACAAACGTTACAGGCTATGCTTCATCAATGGAAGAGGCTAAGACAGTGGCAGTTGCGGCAGCTGAACTTACAGCGGCATTTGCCAATGCAACAGTTCCTAAGGTTAACATTGTTTGTGACAAGGCTTTCGGTAGTGCCTATCTTGCCATGAATTCCAAGGCTCTTGGTGCTGATTATGTATTTGCTCTTGATGGTACAGAAATCGGACCTATGGCAGCTGATCTGGCAGGTCAGATTATTGAGGCAGACAGCATTGACGCAGCAGCTGACAAGGCAGAAGCAAAGAAGGCTGCAGCAGAAGCTTACAGAAAGAATCTTCTTGCATCAGAGAATGCTGCAAAGAGAGGTTATGTTGATGAAATCATCGATGCAGCAGCAGTAAGAAAACATCTTATCTATGCTTTTGAGATGCTCTACACAAAGAGAGAAGATCGTCCTGTTAAGAAGCACAGCACAATTTAAGAGAGGACCTATACTATGATTTTAGCAGTAGATATGGGCACGGCTGGACTTAACACAGTTCTCGGTATTTCCATAGTTTTCCTTGTACTGATTTTCATCAGCATTTTGATTAGCAGCTTTAAGGTTGTAAACAAGATGCAGAACAAGAAGACTACACCGGCACCGGTTAAGGAACCTGTAAAGGTTGAAGAACCGGTAGAAGATTTGACAGATGATCTTGAACTTGTGGCAGTCATTACAGCTGCAATTGAAGCCTATGAAGAAGCAACGAACGGTTACGTTCCGGAAGACGGTCTGGTAATTCGTTCAATTAGAAAAGTTAACAGACAGAAGTGGCTCAATGCCTAAAGGAGGAACAATTAAAATGAAAAGTTATACAATTACCGTTAACGGAACAGCCTATGAAGTAACCGTTGAAGAAAACGGTGCAGCACCTGCAGCAGCTTCAGCTCCTGTAGCAGCAGCACCAGCTAAGAAGGCAGCTCCTAAGAAAGCAGCTGCATCAGCAGCAGGCGCAGTAAAGGTACCTGCTCCAATGCTTGGTAAAGTATTAAAGACACCTGTGGCTGTTGGAACAGCCGTTAAGAAGGGTGATGTTATCTTAGTCTTCGAAGCAATGAAGATGGAAAATGAATTAGTAGCACCTCAGGATGGTACTCTTGCATCAGTAGCAGCAGTAGGACAGTCCTTTGAAGCAGGAGAAGTTATCGCATCTCTTAACTAATCATTGGTAACATCCACGGAGGTATAAATAATGGATTATATTCTTGATACAGTTGCTTATCTTGCAAAAGCTTCCGGCTTTGCATCCCTTTATTGGGGCAACTGGGTAATGATTTTAGTCGCCTTCGTTTTCCTCTATCTTGCAATCAAGCATGGTTATGAACCATTGCTCCTTGTACCAATTTCCTTTGGTATGTTGCTTGTAAACCTTTATCCGGCAATTTCAGAGAAACCAAGCACAACTTATGCTTACTTTGAAAATGCGGATTCAGTTGATTCAAAGGTGGCAAGCATTCAGGTTTACTCAGACGGAGAAATGGAAATCCTCTATGATCTTGACGGAGACGGAGAATTAGACGAAGCGGAATACGAAGTTGTTTATCTTAACGAAGACGGCGAAGAAGTTGAAGTTAAAGATAATGCAATTTCTGCAGAAGAAGTTGGCGTAACAACTAACTATCTTGTTTATGATGAAGACGGCGAAGTGGTAATTGCCATTTCTGACGTAACCGGAACAGATTATGACAATCTTCAGAACAACATTGAGGTTAGTGGCTCCAACTACAAGAAAGTATCTAATGCCAGTGCAGGCATTCTTTACTATTTCTTCCTGCTTGATGAATGGGCAGTACTTCCATGTCTTATTTTCATGGGCGTAGGTGCCATGACAGATTTCGGTCCACTTATTGCAAATCCAAAGAGCTTCCTGCTTGGTGCAGCAGCTCAGCTTGGTATTTTCTCAGCTTACCTGTTGGCTATTCTTCTCGGATTCTCTAATGAATCCGCGGCAGCAGTTTCCATCATTGGTGGTGCTGACGGACCTACATCGATTTTCCTGGCAGGACGACTTGGACAGACAGCGCTCATGGGACCTATCGCAGTTGCGGCATATTCCTACATGTCACTTGTACCAATCATCCAGCCACCAATTATGAGACTTCTTACAACTAAGAAGGAAAGACAGATTAAGATGGAACAGTTAAGACCTGTTTCCAAATTAGAGAAGATTCTCTTCCCTATTATCGTTACAGTTGTTGTAGTTCTTATCCTTCCTGACACAGCTCCACTTATCGGATGCTTAATGCTTGGTAACCTTTTCAAGGAATCCGGCGTTGTAAGACAGCTTCAGGAAACAGCATCAAATGCAATGATGTACATCGTAGTTATCCTCCTCGGAACATCCGTAGGTGCTACCACAAGTGCAGAAGCATTCCTTCAGTTTACAACTCTTAAGATTGTAGGTCTCGGACTTATTGCTTTCGCCTTTGGTACAGCCGGTGGTGTCCTTCTTGGAAAGGTAATGTGCGCCGTTACTCATGGTGGTGTAAACCCACTTATCGGTTCAGCCGGTGTATCTGCCGTTCCTATGGCAGCCCGTGTATCTCAGAAGGTCGGAGCAGAAGAAGATCCTTCTAACTTCCTTCTCATGCACGCTATGGGACCTAACGTAGCAGGTGTTATCGGTACAGCTGTAGCAGCCGGCGTATTCATGGCGGTATTTGGTGTCTAGTTTAAATTTTGGAGGTAAACACAATGGGTGTTAAAATAACAGAGACAGTGCTCCGTGATGCGCACCAGTCTTTAATTGCAACAAGAATGCCAATCGAAGAGATGCTTCCAATCCTCGATAAGATGGATAAGGTTGGCTATCATTCAATTGAGTGCTGGGGTGGTGCTACATTCGACGCATGCCTCAGATTCCTTAAGGAAGACCCTTGGGAAAGACTTCGTAAGTTAAGAGCAGGTCTTCCAAACTCAAAGCTTCAGATGCTTTTCCGTGGCCAGAACATTCTTGGCTACAATCACTATGCAGATGATGTTGTAGAGTATTTCGTTCAGAAGTCCGTTGCAAACGGAATTGATATTATCAGAATTTTCGACTGTCTTAATGACCTTAGAAACCTTAAGACAGCCATTGATGCTACAAAGAAGGAAGGCGGTCATGCTCAGGTAGCTCTTTGCTACACATTAGGTGATGCCTATACTCTTGAGTACTGGGAAAAGACTGCTAAGCAGATTGAAGAGATGGGAGCTGATTCCATCTGTATCAAGGATATGGCTGGACTTCTTGTTCCTTACAAGGCATCAGAACTAGTTAAGGCTTTAAAGGCAGGTTCATCCCTTCCTATTCAGCTTCATACACATTACACATCAGGTGTAGCTTCAATGACTTATCTTAAGGCAGCTGAAGCAGGTTGTGACATTATCGATACAGCAATGTCACCTCTTGCACTTGGTACATCTCAGCCGGCTACAGAAGTTATGGTAGAGACATTCAAGGGAACACCTCTTGATACAGGTCTTGATCAGAACCTTCTTGCGGAAATTGCTGATTACTTCCGTCCTTACAGAGAAGAGGTTCTTGCAAATGGACTTCTTAATCCTAAGGTTCTTGGAGTTAACATTAAGACTCTTATGTATCAGGTACCTGGTGGTATGCTTTCAAACCTTGTATCTCAGCTTAAGGATGCACATGCAGAGGACAAGTACCAGGCAGTGCTTGAGGAAGTTCCAAGAGTTCGTAAGGACTTTGGTGAGCCACCTCTTGTTACACCATCTTCACAGATCGTTGGTACACAGGCTGTACTTAACGTCCTTCAGGGCGAGCGTTACAAGATGGTAACTAAGGAATCCAAGAAGATTTTAATGGGCGAGTTCGGTCAGACCATTAAGCCTTTTGATCCTGAAGTTCAGAAGAAGTGTATTGGTGATGCTACACCAATTACCTGCAGACCTGCAGACTTAATTGAGCCACAGCTTCCTAAGTTTAAGGAAGAGTGCAAGGAATGGGTTCAGCAGGAAGAAGATGTTCTTTCTTATGCATTGTTCCCACAGGTTGCCACAGAATTCTTTAAGTATCGTCAGGCACAGCAGAAGAAAGTGGATGTTTCCGCAGCAGATACTGCAAACAAAGCCTATCCTGTGTAGTAAAAAAAACTAAAATTGGTTTAAAAGCTAATTACATAAAAGTTTATGAGCGTCAACCGTTTAATGCGGTTGACGCTTTTTTTTCGAAAAAAGTTCACGATATTCTTGCTAAATACGACAAAAATGATAAGATTGTGTTGATAAAGTAGTTAGTGTTGGCTAACCTAAAGTAGTTATGCATAACCGTGGGGAGAAACAAGAAAAATGGATAAGGAATTACAGAAATACATTAGCGAAATTCCGGGCTTAAATCATAACTCGGATTATTCAAAACTTACGATGGATATTCCTTCTGTTGGTGAGCTGGAAGACGGAAGGGTGACTATGGTCGTTTTGATGCCGGGTGTATATGTCATGGACATTGACATTAGGTCAAACGCCATACCCAAAGTCCTTGAAAACATGGGCGGAAAGTCTGAAATTGGACTTTTAGTTAATTGTTGTTTTGAGGGCAGATGTGAGTTTGTAATGAACACAGGGGAATATACCTACCTGTCCTGTAATGAAATATCCTTCGGTACAGGCCGTTCCGACAGTTCTTTTTCGTACCCCTCAGCAGATTACAAAGGTATTGAAATCTGCATCATGAAAGACGCACTTAGAAACTGCGAACTGGAACTTTGCGGTTACAGGTTTTTGGCACCCAAGACAATGGCTAAACTAAGTCAGGCTGATAACGTAAATACTATTGTAAAAGTTGGCGACAGCATAATGCGTGCCGCCTATGGAATACATCAGGAAATTCAAAGAGAAGAGGGGGATATGCCTGCAAATACGCGAGGTATGTTACTTCTAAATGTCATGGAATTTTTTGAAATGTTAGCCAGAAAGGATTACAAAGTGGAACAGACCAGAACTTATTTTACCAAGGGGCAGGTGCAGATAGCGCAGGAAACCCGCAAAAAGATTTTAAGCGATTTAAGCGTAAGACAGTCAGCAAAGGAACTTGCAGCTGATTTTGGCATATCCGAAACCAGTCTTAAAAACTACTTTAAAAGCGTTTATGGAATTGGCTTCCTGGATTTTCAGGAGAAGATTCGTAACGAAAAGGCGGAAGAACTGCTTTCCACAACTGACATGGGAATCCTGGCTATTTCCCAGGCCGTAGGTTTTTCTACGCAGTCTCATTTTAGTGCGTTTTTCAAGAAGATACACGGTTATTCACCATTAGAGTACAGAAGAAGAGTAAAGCTTAAAAATTACAAATCATAAATTTCTCAGGAGGGAAATATGTCAGAAAAGAGAGAGGCTTCTAAAAAAGGGGCGTCAAAGGAATCTGGAAACAATAAATCCAGATCCACCATTTCATGGGTCATGGAATGGGCCGGAAAAAAGAAGCAGTACTTTGTGATAAGCATCGTACTGGCTGTAGTTTCCGTTGTGACAAAGGTGCTGCCATTCCTTGTCATAGCGGACATTATTAACAAACTTCTAGAGGGAGAAAGGACCTTCAGCATTTATGTAGTACGCGTGGCAATTATTGCAGGTCTTTTTTTTGTGGGCGAAATCACACATGCTATTTCAACAGCCTGCTCACATTACGCTACATTTAATGTAATTGCGGCCGTAAGAAAGCAGCTTACGGATAAGCTGGTTAAGCTCCCATTAGGCTATGTAAAGGAAACCCCTTCCGGCGCATTTAAAAACATCATTGTGGAGCGATTAGATGGCACAGAAACCATCATGGCACACATTATTCCGGAAGTTACATCAGGACTTTTAATTCCTATTTTGATGTTTGTTTACTTCTTTGCCATCGACTGGAGAGTAGCACTTTGGTCTTTCGTACCAGTGCTTGTCGGAGGTATATTCTTCGTTCTCATGGCAGGAACTACCGGTAAATTTTACCCAAGAACCGTTAAGGCTGCAAAGAATCTTAATGCAGTTGCGGTGGAGTACATAAACGGTATCGAAGTAATCAAAGCCTTTAGTAAGACTAAGGGTTCCTATGAGAAGTTTAGGGATGCAGCTCTGGAGAATGCAAATGCCAGTATCGATTGGATGAGATATGCGCTGTTTTATCAGACCTTTGCATTAGTTGTAATGCCTTATCCACTTCTTGCAGTGCTTCCTGCAGGTGCTATTTATGTGTCTAACGGAACACTTTTAGTTTCAGATTTTATCATGTGCGTAATCATCTGTCTTGGATGTATGGCACCAATTATTACTATGGCGTCTTATATGGACGATATTGCTCAGGCAGGTACTGTAATAGGAGAAATTACAAGCATTCTTACTCAGCCTGAACTTAAGCGTCCTGAGGTTGGTAAGGCCAACCCAAGAGACAACAGCATTATGCTTCAGAACGTACATTTTGCTTACAAGGACAAGGAAGTGCTTCATGGCGTGAACATGTCCATTAAGCCGGGAACCGTTAACGCTTTGGTTGGCCCTTCCGGAAGCGGTAAGTCTACCATCGCAAAATTAATTGCTTCCTTCTGGGACCCAAATGCAGGCTCCATTACCATTGGCGGAGTAGACATTAAGGAGATGGCTTTTTCTGAGTACAATGAAAAAGTAGCCTATGTGGCTCAGGACAATTACCTGTTTGACGTTTCTGTAAGAGAAAACATCAGAATGGGTAAGCCTGGAGCAACAGATGCAGAGGTAGAAGAGATTGCAAGAAAGTCCGGTTGTTATGAATTTATCATGGGCCTTGAAAATGGTTTTGACACCATAGCAGGTGGTCAGGGCGGACATCTTTCCGGAGGTGAGAGACAGCGAATATCCATCGCCCGCGCTATGCTTAAGGACGCGCCAATTATTATTTTAGACGAAGCAACAGCTTACACCGATCCTGAAAATGAAGCCATTATTCAGAAATCCATTGCGAAACTCGTTAAGGGCAAAACACTTATAGTTATTGCTCATCGTTTGTCTACGATTAAGGACGCAGATCAGATTTTAGTTGTTAACGACGGAAACATTGAAGCGGTAGGAACACAGGAAGAACTCCTTAGCACCTGTCCTCTTTATAAAGAAATGTGGGAGGCTCACATTTCTGCCAAGGATACTACAGAGGAGGTGACTGCGTAATGTTTGACGTTATAAAAAGATTCTTTGACTTCTGCGGTGAAGAAAACAAGAAACAGTTTAAGGGCTCCATTGTACTGGGCGTAATTGATGCGCTGTTTAATGCATTTAAAATCCCAGCCATCATGTACATATTAATGGGCCTTTTAAGTGATGATTTTAAGAAGAACAAGTTTCTGGATTCAAAGCACCTTACTGGCGCCTGCATTATTTTAGGCATATCCCTTGTTGCCTGTGTCTTAATCCGAATGAAGAGTACCATGATGCAGACAAGAGGTGGCTACAACGCAGCTTCCTTTAAGCGAATTGACATTGCACAGAAATTAAGATACCTGCCAATGGGTTACTTTAATGAGCAGAGTGTGGGTAACATTACATCCGTTGCCACCAACACCATGGAGCAGCTCGGAAACCTTGGTACAAGGGTTGTCATGATGACCTTTAAGGGTGTCCTGGAATCAGCAATTATCATTCTGCTTATATTTATTTTCAACTGGAAAATTGGTCTGATTGCGCTTGTGGGAGCAAGTATTTTCATGTTCCTGCACTACATTAAGCAGGGCGCCGGAATAAAGGATTCAGCTAAAAAGTTAAAAGCTGACACCGCGTTGGTTGGACAGATTATGGAATACATTCAGGGTATCTCTGAGGTTAAGTCCTATAACCTTTACGGAAAGGAAAGTGAAAAGCTTAACAAGGCTAACCAGGATGTGGCAAATACCTCCATTAAACTGGAATTTAAATATCTTCCTTACATTTTAGGAGGTAACCTGATACTTAGAATTACAAGCTGCATCATCGTGCTTGCAGCTATCTCTCTTTACTTTGATGGAGAGATGTCATTGCTTTATGCCATCGGTATGACTATCATGGCGTTTTCAGCATTTGCAGGTCTTGAGTCGGTGGGTATATTCTCATCCCTGTTACAGGCCATGGATATGTGCGTTGCCAAGGGTAATGCAATTTTGAACCTGGAAAACATGGACATCGACGGAAAGGAAGAGGCCGTTAAGAATTGCGACATCGAACTTAAGGATGTCACTTTCTCCTATGACAAGAAGAAGGTAATCGACGGCATATCCCTTAAGATTCCTGCCAAGTCTACCTTAGCTATCGTAGGACCATCCGGTGGTGGTAAGACTACCTTAACCAGACTTATCGCCCGCTTCTGGGATGTTGACAGTGGTGAGGTAACAATTGGTGGTGAAAACATTAAGGCATATTCCATGGATAGCCTTATGAACAACTTCTCCTTCGTGTTCCAGAACGTTTATCTGTTTAATGACACGATTGAGAATAACATTAAGTTCAGCAATCCAAATGCAACCCACGAGGAAGTAGTGGCAGCGGCTAAAAAGGCTTGCTGTGACAAGTTTATCGAGTCACTTCCTGAAGGTTACGATACGGTAATTGGAGAGGGCGGCGCCAGCATATCCGGTGGCGAAAAGCAGAGACTTTCCATTGCCCGTGCCATTATGAAGGATTCACCAATTATTATTTTGGATGAGGCAACTGCCAACGTGGATCCTGAAAATGAAAAGGAATTAACCAAGGCAATCGAATCCCTTACAAAGGATAAGACAATTATCATGATTGCTCACAGATTAAAAACTGTTCGTCATGCAGACAACATTGTTGTAATTGACAATGGTAAGATTGCAGAGCAGGGTACACATGAGGAACTGATGAAGAACAACGGAATTTACAAGAAGTTTATCGATTCAAGAGAACTTGCTGTAAGTTGGAAGTTGTAAAAAAAAGAGAGAATAGAAGAGAGTATAAAAAAGGCACCTCAAAATGGGGTGCCTTTTCGTGTGTTTTAAGATTTGTTTTGCTTACTGGGTTCTACAGTGGTAGAAATTCTGGCTTATGATTCTTAAATACTGTGTAATATTTAAATCCACAGGCCTTAAGGATGTCTGTAGCCTCCTTAAAATGACCACCAATGTTTACAGCCTGATGTGCATCAGAACCACAGGTGATAATTTCGCCGCCCATCTGTCGGTACATCTTTAAGATGAGTGGATCAGGGTTTGGTTTGGCATAGCCTTTGTTTAAAAGTGAAGTGTTAATTTCCAAACCGATGCCTCGTTCGATAAGTGTTTTAAGCACCTTCTCATAGACATCCATGTAGCGGGTCACTTCGTAGTGATTGCCCTCAGGTACGTAGCGGGAGATGTAGTCCAAATGACCGTACACGTCGAATCCTTCGTAGTGCTCTACATTGTAAAGCACGGAATTGTAGTATTCGTAGATGCGGTCGTTAACATTGTGACCTTCCCAGAAATTGTCGTAGTAAGGGTCCGCATTGTCACACAAGTGTGTGGAGCCGATTATGAATTCAAAAGGAAGTTCTCTTAATTCCTTCCACTTTGCATCAATGATCGGAACTACATTTTGCTCGTCACGAAGACCAAACTCCATGCCGATTGCCAGGTAAATCCTGTCGCTGTATTCTTCCTTTAATTTGTTCCAGGTTTCGAAATAAGGAACAGGATCAAAGATAAACTGTGTGTTGTCCTCCGGCCACTCAATGTCCATGTGGTCGGTAATGGTGATTTGAGTAAGCCCCCTCGCAATGGCGGTTTCTACAATGTTTCGTGGGTCTTCCTCGCTGTCAGTTGAGAAATTGGAATGCATATGCATGTCTGCTAAAATCATGTTTCTCTCTCCTGTAAAGTGATTTATGTGATGCTGCTAGTCAAAGATTTCCGTCAGTCCCTTAATGGAAGCGTCAATGGTCATGGAGTAGTTGGTGTAGTAAACCACGAAGCCCGGCTTGCCACCGTTAGGTTTTTTAACGTTCTTTTTCTGCAGGTAATCCACATCAATTTTACCGCCGGATTTGTCTGAAGAGTAGTAGGCTGCACAGGCAGCGGCCTTCTCAAACACTGAATCAGGAATTTCCTCGCCCTTGTCCTTTAGGATGACATGGGAACCCGGAATTTTCTTCGCGTGGAACCACCAGTCATTGCCCGTTGCAAACTTGAAGGTGAGTTCATCGTTCTGATAGTTGTTTTTACCGACGTAGATATCATAGCCTTCCTCAGTGCGGTAGTGGAAAGGAAGAGAAGTGTTTTTGTCACGTCTGTCCTTTTTGCCGTTTTTGTTCTGAGGCTTTTTGGCGTAGCCATATTCTGAAAGCTCCTTGCGGATCTGATTAAGGTCCGCTTCATTTTCAGCAATGTCCAAGGAGTTTTTAATGGAACGCAAGTGGTAGAGTTCCTCCTCTGTCTGAGCAATCTGCTCCGTAACAGCAGCTTCGGTTCTCTTTAATTTTGCATACTTGTCAAAATAGCGCTTGGCGTTTTCCATGGCGGTTTTGGTTGGGTCAAGAGGGATGGTGATTTCCTTACCCTCGTCATAGAAGTTTTCGCACACAAGAGATTTGTCCCCTTCCTTTGCCGCATAGCCGTAGGTAGTGATTAAATCTCCGTAGACCTTGTAGGTATCGCGCTTTTCCGTGCTTTTTAACTGCTTGTTAAGCAGGTCTAATTTCTTTGCTTCTCGCTCAATGGCGTTGCCCACCAGCTTTCTAAGTGAGGCAGACTTCTGACCGATTCTGGAGGAGAGCTCCTTCATCTGATAGAATTCGCGGAGTACTTCGGAAATCTCGGCATATTCCTTGATCTCGTAGCCGGAATCCTGATAGGACTTTAAAATGAAGCAGGAGAATTCTACGGGTTCGCCATCCTTTAAAATGATGTTAGGGTTATAGTCCCCATTTTTCATCTTGTCAGTAAACATCTTAATTATTTCTGACAGGGCGTCCAAATCGTTCTCGCTAAGTTCTTCAATGTTGGCGGTAGCATCCACCCCTGCTAAGTAGGCAATTTCCTGAGAAATAAGCGCAGAGAAACCTGTGAAGCTGGAGTAGATGGCCTTTGTAACATCGAAATGCTTCTCTTTTAGGGCCGCCTTTATTTCAGCCGGTAGAAGCGTTGACGCATCAGCCTTGTTTACTGTCTTAGGTATAAAGTAGTCCCTTCCAGGCAGTACCTCTCTAACGGAACTGACAAGAGAAGAGATGCGCTTTACGGAGTCGATTACCACAAAGTTTTCGTCCGTGAATATGATGTTGGAGTACTTGCCCATGAGCTCTACAATGAGCCACTTGGTGCGCAGGTCGCCTAATTCATCATAATGGTCAATCTTAAAGCGGATGACGCGCTCCATGTCCGGCTGGTCGATGTCCACGATTTTGGAAGAGCCCAGATGCTTTCTTAAAAGCATGGTAAAGCCCGGAGCCGTAGGGAGTGCCTGCTTGGTCTCATCCGTAAGGTAAACAAGCGGAAGAGAAGCCTGACAGGAAATGTCCAGCTTGTAATTGTTATAGTTTTTTATTGTAAAAATGATTTCATCCTTTTCCGGCTGGGAAATCTTCGAAATGTGACCGCCAAGCAGCTTGTCGCGAAGATCGTGCACCAGATTTGAAACCACAAAACCGTCAAATGCCATAGTGTAACGGGCAAATCCAAAGCTAAACGGTTAGCAGCGGAATATGCCTTAAATCCTTTGCTGTTATTCGTAGTTAACTATACCACATTGCAATGCTTTTTAACAGAAAAAACATTTTACAATAACTGGCATTGCAAGTATAATATACTTTGTATATTTAGAGGTGAAAATTTGTTTTCAGGTGAAACGTTATGTATAGAAAATTAGAAAGAAAGTTTGGGAAATTTGCTATTAGAGGACTCATGAAGTACGTAGTTGTGCTTTACGTAGTGGGATTCTTTTTAAGCATGACCAATGGAATTGGCAGCGGGTCCATCTTCAGTGAGTACCTGGCATTTGACATTGATAAAATTTTAAGCGGACAGGTTTGGAGAATCGTTAGCTGGTTAATTCAGGCGCCGGATGACAATCTGCTGTGGCTTATTATTTCCATAATCTTTTATTATTGGATTGGAACCTCCCTGGAACAATACTGGGGCAGTTTCAGATTCAATCTGTTTTATTTCAGTGGCATATTCTTCAACATCTTAGCAGGTGTGATAATTTATGTTGTAACCCTGATCATGTTTGGCACGGGCATAAGCCCATCGCTTAACTTAGGTTACATCAACCTTTCCATGTTCATGGCCTTTGCCTTCCTGTTTGGCGATGCGCAGGTTCTTCTGTACTTTATCATTCCGATAAAGGTTAAGTATCTGGGCTACCTGTACATGGCTCTGGAAATTTTAAACATTCTGCTTACCTTTAAGACCAGCGTTTTACTGGGTGTGATTTCCACGGTATTCTTTGTGGTATCCATGGGCAATTACTTTATTTTCTACTTCAATGCAAAGAAGTACGGAATTGCAGGAATCAAGCAGAAACGACGCTCGCAGAAATTTACAAATGCCTACAACAGAGGACAGGCCAGTGCTAAAATGGCCAATCAGATGTATGGCAACAAAAACGAAATTGAAAAGCCGGTAACCATTCACAAGTGTGCCGTTTGTGGCAGAACTGAGTTAGACGGCGATGATTTGGAATTTAGATTCTGTTCCAAGTGCGATGGTAACTATGAGTACTGCATGGATCATCTTTATACTCACGAGCACGTAGTGCACGAGAAAAAATCTGAGGATGAAGAATAATCCGAATTAAATGAAACAATAAACAAAAAGGAAAAGTAATAGAAAATGAGTAACAGTAAACTTCCTGTAGTAGCAGGAGCTTTAGCAGACGACTATTCAGAAATGGCTATAATGAATCTCTCCATGGAATTCTATGAGTTCTACGAGAAGTTCTTTGATATGCAGATCAATTACATTGAAAATGGCAGAAACATCGTAACTACCATTGCAAAGGCAGTGTCCAACATCTTTACGGGCGAAGAGTCTGATGAAGAAGTAATGACCAAGCTGTTTGAAACACGTAATGAAATCATTGACAGAACTGAAGCCATTCAGAGCTGTGCGGATTACCTTAGAATCCATGAGTATCTGCTTAACAGAATTGAACTTTCCTTTACGGACGATTTAAAGGAAGTGGACAATGATGAAGAAGCAAGAAAGATTCTTCAGTTCCTTTTTGAGTCAGAAGACAACACAGTAGTTAACTTAAGAATTCAGGAAATGGTAGCACAGATGCCTGTCAGAATCACATCCAACCGTTTCTTTGATCTCTTAAAGGAGTCCTTCTCAGTTTACAAGGGCGCTGAAAGAGAAACTCTTAAGGGCTTTGTTTACTTAATCTTAAGTGCTGCAGGAATCAGTGAAGCCGGCAAGAACAGTTATTTCCCTGATTTAGAAAAGTACAGAAAAGATTTTGCAGAAATCGATTACAAGTCACTTACTGAAGCAGAGTTTAATGAGTATGAAGATGAGCTTTCTGCAGCCAGCTTAAGCCTGTCACAGCGTTCAGAATTCTGTCTTTCAGCAGTAAAGGTAATTAACGGACTTTACACTTACTACCTGTTAAAGAATTACACTACAAAGCCGGTTAAGGCATTAGAGGACGTCAAGTCCTGCCTTAAGGTGGTTTCCGTAAACTTCTTAAGAGAACAGGAAGTACCTGGTGAGTTCGCAGAAATTCCTGTGGAATTTGCAGATGAAGCCTTCACAAAACTTGAAGGAGATCCTGAAAAGATTTCCATGAGAATCTCATCACTTGAAGGCAAGATTGAATCTGAAAAGGACAACATCTTGGCTGCAGACCCTGAAGCCTATCAGGCGCTTACAGACGCAGGCATATTAATGTCTACCTCTGATTTCGCCAGAATAGACGAGGGCATCGATGTAACTAAATGTACTGATGAAATCATAAACGAAACTTTCGAAGGCGTAGCCGCTCAGATTAAGGCGGCCTTTGATGAAGGCGGCAAGAAGGTTAGACGTGCCATTATGGCATCAGTGCTTAAGGAACTTCCGGTTTTCTTTGTGTCCAGAACGGAAGTCATGAATTATTTAAGATTTACACTTGATAATTGTGGGGATAACGCAGAAAAGACTGCTTCAATCAATCTTTTCTGGGATGCAGTAAAATAAAGTTGGGAAAAGCGCATGGATATATTTTTATTAATCCTAAAAATAATAGGAATTGTCCTGCTGGTAATCTTGGGTTTAATCCTGGCAATCCTGCTAATTGTGCTTCTGATGCCGATTAGGTACAATGGAAGCGTGGCATATGCCGACAACAAGCCGGACGTTCACTTTAGGGCGAGTTACCTATTCATTGTAAAGGCGAAGGCGGACCTAAAGGAAAAACTGACCTACGAAGCGAAGGCGGCCTGGATAACTCTTGTTTCCAGTGAAGAATCCTCGAATGAGAAGTCGGATAAAAAGGCTAAGAAGGGGAAACAGGATGAGCCTAAAGAAGCGGTAAAGACGGTGGAGGCAGAGCCTGATAACGGGGCGGATGTTAATGCCCAAATGACCGAAGAATCCGCTGATGCAAAAGCTGGAACAGTCGCGGAAAGTACGGAGGTAAAAACCGAACTTACAAAGGCTGAAGAAAAGGCTTTAAAGAAAGAAGAAAAGGCTAAGGCCAAGGAAGCCAAGGCTCAGGAAAAAGCCCGAAAGAAAGCGCTAAAGGAAGAGAAAGCCAGACTAAAGGCGGAAGGCGCAGGAGAGGACAAACAAAGCTTCTTTGACAAACTTTCGGAAAAAGTCCTTCACTACTTAGACATTGCTGAAAAAGCCTGGTCCATAGTGGAAGAGGAAGAACGGGAGGTTGAAACTTTTTTTAAACGAAAGTCCACCAAGTACTCCCTGGAGAAAATTAAAACAGTACTTTTAAAACTTTTAAAGCACATAATGCCTAGAAAGTTTGAGGGAAGCCTGGAATTAGGCCTAAGCGATCCTGCAGCCACCGGTTACGTGTTTGCACTTCTTGCAACGCTTTATGGACCGGCAATGGATGCAGTGGATTTAACTCCTAATTTCAAGGAAATGAAGATTGAGGGCTACATGAAATTTAAGGGCCACATTCTTCTGGGCGTGATTGTATATCACGCACTGGCACTTTACCTTAAGAAGAAAGTCAGACTGTTCATTAAGAACGCAAAGGCTCTTAAGGAAACAACCATGAATAACTTGGATAAAATTAAAGCAGTAACGATTTATAACACGAAAGAGGTATAAAATGGCAGAGGGAAAATTTAACGAAATGCTCAGTAGTCTTTTTAATAACATGGAAGGCTTCGTAGATTCTAAAACAGTTGTAGGGGATGCTATTACACTTCCTAACGGAATTATTCTTATTCCGCTTGTAGACGTTTCCTTTGGTGCCGGTGGCGGTGCCTTTAACAAGGAAGTTAAGAACAAGGTGGGAGGCGCTGTAGGTGGAAAACTTACACCTAATAGTGTTGTAATTATTGATGGCGACCACGTAAGACTTCTTAATGTTAAGGAGCAGGATGCACTTACCAAGTGTCTTGATCTTATTCCTGAAGTTTCAAGAAGAATTAAGAATCTCAAGAATGGTGGAAATGAAGTAGACGATCTTGCTGACCAGATTGCAAGAGAGGCAGTAGAAGCACAGGCAAAAAATAATTAAATTTGTACTTGCATTTACTAATGTTTTTTGGTAAACTCTCTTTGTTTAGGTCAGAGGACTAATTTTTATTGAAGGAGGTGCTGTTCCGATGGCAAAATGTGATGTTTGTGGAAAGGGTGCACTTTTCGGTAGACAGATCAGTATTACAAGAAGTCAGGTTTCCGGTAGAGCTAACAGAGAATGGAAGTCTAACGTAAGATCTGTAAAGGTTAAGACTCCTAACGGCGGAGTTAAGAGAATGCATGTTTGTGCTTCTTGCCTTCGTTCCGGTAAAGTAGAAAGAGCATAATTTAGAACTAACAGGCACAGTCACTTTAGGGTGACTGTGTTTTTTTATGCCTTGCAAGATGCCTTATTTTAGGCGAAATTACTTTACTAAATGCCTATAAAAGGTTATAATCTATCTATATGTGTTCATCGGCTTTTTAAACTATGGTCGATAGAAATGGAGGACATTATGGAAGGAACAATAATGAGAGATTCTGGTGAAGTCACCATCGATCCCGGCGTTATTGCCGATTATGCCGGCTCTGCAGCCACAGAGTGCTTTGGAGTTGTTGGTATGGCAGCCATAAGTGTGAAGGACGGTCTTGCTAAGCTCCTTTATAAGGACAGTCTTAGAAAAGGCGTTAACATCGAAGTTAAGAACAACGAAATCGACGTTACATTTCATGTAATTGTTTCCTACGGAATCAGCATCAAGGCAGTATGTGAAAACCTTATCGGAAACGTTAAGTACAAGATTGAAGATTTTACAGGACTTAAAGTTAACAACATTAAGGTTGTTGTCGAAGGTGTAAGAGTAATAGATTAGGAGGAAGCAAAAGTTGGCAGCTGTTTCTATTGATGCATCGCTGTTTAAGAAAATGTTTCTTGCAGGCGCGATGCGCATTGAATCAAAAAAAGAGATAATTAACGAACTAAATGTGTTCCCTGTACCAGATGGTGATACAGGAACAAACATGACACTTACCATTCAGTCTGCAGTTAGCGAAGTTAACGCAGTTACTGAAGACACTATCGCAGTGCTTTCAAAGGCAATGTCTAGTGGATCCTTAAGAGGAGCAAGAGGTAACTCAGGTGTTATCCTTTCCCAGATTTTCAGAGGATTCAGTAAGGTCGTTAGAAACTATGATGAAATTGATGTACCTGTTTTAAAGGAAGCCGTAGCGAAGTCTGCTACAACAGCTTACAAGGCAGTTATGGCACCTAAGGAAGGTACAATCCTTACAGTAATCAGAAGTGCAAGCGAAAAGGCAGCAGAACTCGCTGATGACATCACACTTGAAGATGCAATTAACGAAATCATTGATGCCATGCAGATTGCATTAGATGACACACCAAATCTTCTCCCTGTTCTTAAGGAAGCAGGCGTAGTTGACTCAGGTGGTTCAGGACTTCTTGAAATCGCTCTTGGCATGCGTGACGTTTACTTAAATCCAGACATGGAAATTAACTACGGCACAGTTGAAGAAGAGGTTGTCGAAGAAGCTTACTGTGTAAACTTAACATTAGAGTCCACAAAGCAGATTTTAATGCCAGACCAGCTTGACATTGAAAAGTTCATCGATGAAAACGGTGAGTGCTACGGTTGGGATGATGAAGGTGAAAAGATTAACATTCACTTCCATTCAGATACACCGGGTGCAATTATCGACAAGCTTCTTGAGTACGGCAAGATTGAAAACGTTAGCATCGACTACATTCCTGACACAAACAAACAGTGCGTAAAGCAGGAGAAAGGTGCTAAGAAAGAAACTAAGAAAGTTAATAATGAGCCACCTAAGGAAAATGGTTTTATCGCTGTTTCAGTAGGTGCAGGTATTGAAGAAATCTTCAAGGAATTTGGTGTTGACTGCATCATCTCAGGTGGTCAGACAATGAATCCAAGTACAGAAGACATCCTTAAGGCAATTGATGAAGTTAATGCTAAGAACATTTTCGTTCTTCCAAACAACGGTAACATCATTCTTGCAGCCAGCCAGGCAAGAGACCTTACAAAGGACAAGAACATTGTGGTAATTCCTTCAAAGACTATTCCTCAGGGAATCTCAGCAATGATTTCCTTCCTTGATGGAAACTCTGCTGAAGAAAATGAAGCTGCAATGACAGAAGCTCTTGAAGCCGTAAAGACTGTTGAAGTTACTTACGCTGTTAGGGACACAT
>R14__coassemble_236_pt1 | contig 43723 bp, 37 predicted proteins | sample R14__metabat2_high_PE_046 | metagenome-assembled genome bin R14
ATACCTATCATATCAGTTTGAGAGGTGGGTGACAACTATCCTACGGCTGAGGGCCCTATATAAATCGTCATAAATTATTGCATATTCTTATATATTTATCATACATTGATTAATATATAGATGTCCATCAAAAAAAAGCTAATATCTTCATATAAATGAAATGTTATAATATAGCTATATTAATCATAATTTTTGTCATATCTTATTTGTTTTTTTATTATTTGGGGGATAAACCATGGGTGCAACTAACAGAGAAAGTATTTTCATCAGACAATTGACCTTGCTTTTTGGAGTTTTTCTTTTATTTACAGACGTGGTATTTCTTGTATTCGGAATTGCCTTTGATTTACCTTTGATCCGTTACCTTATCTATATCAAACTTGTTGTAAATTCCACAAACATATTCCTGATTCTTAAGAAACATTATTTGGTTTCAACCATAATTATTTATTCAGTAATTTTGGCCATGATGATTGTTGGTATCATAAGTTTGGGTACAACACCAATGTTTCAGCTCTATGCACTGGGTATGCTTTCCTGCATTAGTTACAACAATTATCTTCATAAAAGAATTTTGAAAAAAAATCTTCCAATGATTCCGATAATGGCAATTCACGTGCTTTGTTATGCTCTTCTTTATTTCTATAGCAGAAATACAGAACCGCTTTATAGCATTCCACGTTATGCTGAAGACTTCTTAATCACATTCAATTCTGTTGCCTCATTCAGTATTGTTATTCTCTACTGCTTCTTCTACTACTATGTAGCAATTACTTCAGAGGAAAAGTTAGAGAAAATGGCCATGATTGATAACCTGACAGGCTTATACAACAGACATTATCTTTTGGGAACAATTGATAACATGGGCAAGAAGAACATGGACGATTACTGGTTGGCAATCCTCGACATTGACAATTTCAAGGGCGTTAATGATACCTACGGACATAACTGTGGTGACTACATACTTCACCAGATCGCAGTTATTTCCCAGGAAACCTGTAAGAACGGAACTGTTTGCAGATGGGGCGGAGAAGAATTCATCATTCTCGCAAACAGTACGGAGTGTAGCAAAGATGTACTCGAAGTCCTACGCCAAAAAATTTCTTCAGAACAATTCAAGTACGAAGGACAAACGATTCGTATAACAGTCACCATTGGTGTGTCTCAATACGACAGCAACCGTTCCAACGATGCCTGGATTTCCAAGGCCGATGAAAAACTTTACTACGGTAAAAAGAACGGTAAAAACCAGGTTGTCACTACACTCTAATGTCCAAACAACCTACTTGAAACTAAAAAAACCATCCGAGCACAATACTCGGATGGTTATTTTTTTGATTATAAATTATTACTTGTTAAAATTCTTTTTGCTGAAGAACATTGCACCAGCGCTTAAAAGCATAATTAATGTTAAAAGCACTACGCCTGAGTTGTCCCCAGTCTTAGGAGCTGCTTCAGAAACGCTGTCTGATTCAGCCTTAGTTTCAGTTGCAATAACTACTGCCTCATCCGGTGTAGCTACTTCTTCCTCTTCAATTACTTCTTCCTCTTCAGGTTCTTCTTCTACAGGAGTAGAAACCTGTACTTCTGCCGCATTGCTGCACTGTGTAAGAGAATGATCTCTTCCTGGGAAGTCAACAGTGACTTCGCAATAATAGTAGTAAGAGCCTGCCGTTAAGTCAGTAGGAATTGTGAGTGTCTCGCTTGTAGCACCCTCAACTAACTCGCCACCTTCATTGCTGTCAGTTGTGTTTTTGTACCACTGGTAAGTAAAGGCATATTCCACCTCTACGTCCACACTTGCTGTAACGTTAAGCTCACCACTGATTTCACCTTCAACAAGTCCGGTTACATCTTCTGGATCTGTAATTGTAAGGTTAGGATTAAAAACTTCCTGATTATGAGCTGAGTCAATCAGAAGATTTCTAAGAAACTGCTTTGCCTGAGCATTATTAGCTTCATTACCGCTGGCAATCCAGTTAATATCTGCAAATACTGTAAGATAACCGTTTTCAACTTTCTGATCCAATACCATAACAGCAGTAGAATCTGTTTTTGATCTAACTACCCAAACAGCGCTTTCATTTGTTGAAGTAACTACTGCATAACATAAAGGTACGAAATCACTAGTTAAGCTTTCAGTTAATTCAGCTTTGTCGGTAGTATTAAATTCCATTACTTTATCCATGGCATTTCTACTTGTGATTGTGAAATTTCCACCCATTGCTTCTGCAAGAGCACTAAAGCATGCATTTCCTTCAGGACTATAGGTAGCATGTTCGCCGTTCATTACAACTCTACCACCTGCCTTGGCATATTCCTTTAAGAGCGAAGCAGCGGCAAGCAGATTTTTTCCACTTTCAGAATACTTATCTGCTTTAAAGTTAATAATGTAAACAATATTTATTCCTTCAAGCTCCTCTTTTGTGAGAGTTCCGTTAGTTTTCGTTACAACTGAAACATCTTCCATTGATTCATAATACTCACGAACCAAAGGATAATAATTAGCAATATCATATGAATTGGCATTCTCAGTAATCTGCCAGTACAGCACCTTGTACTTAGCCTCAGTGTTTTCAACCTCATCCGCCTTTGCAGATGAACCCATGATTGGCACAATGCAGAGCATCATTACCATTGCAAGCAGGAAACTTGCAATTCTCTTTCCATTCTGTTTCATTATTTTTCCCCTTTTCTATTTCTCGGGCTTCTAGTTCAAATTGCCCTAAATTACATAATATCACAGTTTTTAACTATTGCCAATATGTCTTTTTTTTAAAGAAAAAATAGTACTTTTGCACAAAGATTTTAGCCAATAAAATGCTTTAATCCCTCCGCAATCTTCTCCACCGACTCCCTCTTGCCATCCTCTTCCCACTTAAGGAAACTGTTTAAAATCGCGCCGGCATATGCATAAAGCTGGTAAGGCGAACTCACATTCTCTGCCTTTATGTGGTTAAGCACGAAGTCGTTAATACCCTCAAACATGATGGCATGCAACCTGCGCTTCGCGAGCGTGAGGAAATACTCCGAATACCGGTCAAAGAACTCAAAGGAGAACACGATGTGATCCTGCTGAAAGTAATTGTTCTTGCCTGTGCGCTCGCCCTCAAGCAGGTACTCCGCTACCAGAATCTGTAGATAGTCCGTTAACGCATCGTACAAATCCACGTAGTAATTGTAGAACGTCGTCCTGGACACGCCCGCCCTCTTAGCGACGTCTGATACTTTAATCTCGGCATATTCCTGCGTCTTAAGCATCTGAATCACCGCTTCACCAATGCATCGTCTCGTAAATTCTGTCTTCTCATTTAAGCTCATGTCTTTGATTTTCATAGAATCTCCATTCTTTAAGTGAACAAAAAGCGCCTTTTTGTAAATTGTAACTTAATAAAGTATCTTTTACAATAGTATGTAGTTTTAAAAACTACATCAACCCCAAACCAACATCCCCTCGGAGGAAACAATGATTAAATTTATTACAGATTCATCCTGTGACACACTTAGCTACAAAGACGTTCCCATCGAAGTAGTTCCACTTAAGATCTACACCAACGAACGTGAATTTGTGGACACCGCTGACCTGGATGTTCATGAAATGTTAGATTATCTTTTGGCTTACAAGGACCGTTCCTTCACAGCCTGTCCTAACACACAGAACTGGCTTAAAGCCTATGAAGGTGGCGACGAGTTTTATGTCGTAACTTTAACCAGCCAGTTATCCGGCGCCTACAATAGTGCCTGTGGCGCCCGCGACATCTATCTTAAAGAACACCCGGACGCAAAATTCTGCATCATCGATACACTGTCCACCGGCCCTGAAATGCGTCTGATGATTGAACAGCTAATCGAATGGAAACAGAACGGCTTCTCATTCGAAGAAATCGAACGAAAGTCCAAGGACTATCTTGCAAAGACGAGACTCTTCTTCGCTTTCAAGTCCTTACACAACCTTGCTCAGAACGGACGCGTGAACAAAATCGTCGCTTCCGTAATCGGAAAGTTAAACATCAGCATCTTAGGTACTGCCAGCGAGGACGGCAAAGTTGAACCAACCTCCAAGTGCCGTGGCACCAAAAACGTGTTAGAAAAGCTCTCCGGCTTTATGACCGAGGCAGGCTTTAAGGGTGGCAAGCTTCGCATATGCCACATTGAGAACGAAGAACTCGCCAAACAGCTTGGTGAGTGCATGAAGAAACTCTTCCCTAACCTGGACCTGGCAATATATCCGGCCCGTGGCCTCTGCAGCTTCTACGGTGAGCGCGGCGGCATCATCATCGGCTGCGAATGTTAAATAGTAAAAATAAACCCAGAGGCATTTGTCTCTGGGTTTTTATTTCTCAAACTTACCTGGTTTTCGTGTTGCACTCATAGAGCACTTACCTGGAAAAGCTATCTTTCCGCCTTCATCGCGCGCTTGCACTCGTACATCTCACGGTCAGCCATACGCTCAGAATCATGAATACTAAACTCCTGTCCCGCCATACAGATGTAATGTCCGTAGGCAAAACTAAGAGGAATATTCCGCTCTGATGCCGCATTAAACGCATCAATATCTGCCAACAGTTTCTTTATAACTTCCTGATAAGCTGTCTCAGGGTCCTCACCGAAAACAAAGGCCGAAAACTCGTCACCGCCAATTCGGTAAGCCGTACCATTTTCTCCAATGGCGTTTTTAAGTGCCGTCGCAGCACTTCTAATGTATTCATCACCCACATCGTGACCGAAGGTGTCGTTGACTTTCTTTAAATAGTTAAGGTCGAGAGCAACTACAGCAAAGGCATATGCCTCGTCCACTGCCTTCATGCCCAACATTTTCTCTGTCAGCTCATTTTCCTTTTCAATGTGGGCTGCTCTGTTAGGCAATCCCGTAAGCGCATCTGTGTGTGCAGACACTTTGTACTGTGCAGCCAGCATGGCCTCTCGATTTATGATGGAAGCCTTTCTGATTACGAAAATCATCGTAATAATTATCATGATGACATAACTTAGGCGAATTAGGTCGCCCCAAGCTATCATACGCATGTCTTTTTTCACATATATAATCAAATCTACTATGGCAACTACCATTATGAATATCTGGACTGCAAGCAGATAAACCGATGTGGACTTTATCTTTTCCCTGCGAAGGTAAAGCATTTCTCTTATTAAGAGCCAAATAGTCATGAACAGGTTGAAAATAAATATCAGTCCGTTAACCTGGAAATAATAGTCAAATGAGCTCTTGTTAAACACTATTTTCAGGGATTCTCCCAAAACCAAAAGAGCCACTAAAACACCAATTACGTTCGAATAACGTCTGTGTGGCACTCTGGCTACAGTGTCCGCCTGCAATGCCAATGGATAGGCAAGAATAATTACCAGCAAATACTTAAACGCATTTAAAAATTCAGGTTCTCCGGACAAAGCCTGCATAATCTGTGTCTGAATAACCATTAAAATACCAACAATTATTGAAATGGTTCCCCACGCATAAAGTGGAACCTTTCTGTCATATTTAACATTGAGCGCAAAAGCCGTGTAAAAAATCACAAATAAACCAAAGAACTGAATCATTACACTGGCAATAAATGCAGGTACTCTGGAACTAAGAACACTAAGTACGTAGTTGGAGCTGTGCTGGATGTGCATATCAAGAATAAACGCAGCCTCATCCGTTGGCGTGATTATAAAAGTAATCTCGTTACCCTTGTGAGTTATATTAATTGGTACGGTCTGCAGTGTAAGACCAATGTCCCTACCGGAAAGACCTGCACCGTTCTGGCTGAATTCGTAAACACTTCTTTCGCCCATCTTATCTGCGTCAGGTCGACCATCTTTACCATCTGATTTGGAATATACCTCGAAATCCATGCCACGGCAAAGGAAGCATATGGCAAGACCATCTTCATAGGCCAAATCATCCGGCATCGAATAATGTAAGGTCAGCTGCTGATCCACATCCCCTTCTTCAAAGGTGATTTTGTTCATGTCGTAGGTATTGCCTGCGTCATCATACCAACCTTCGTTGCAATCGTAGTTTACATCTTCCTCAGCAATCGGAAGCTGCGTTCCCTCGGTGGTGTGCATTATATAACCCACTGTCACAAACCAGAATATAACTGGAATTACTAATATTAACATTAATAATACATGTTTTAAATTTTTTTCCTTCATTCACCAATCCCCCGCCAATTCTTAATATCCCAAGCTTCATTAAATTCATCGTCATCCTTTGGAATACTAGCCACAAGTTCTTCTCGTGGAATAGTGAGGAAAACCTCAACAATGCTTTCATCCAGCTGTGTGCCGGCAACTTCTTTAATAATGTTTACCGCATCTTCATGAGTTCTCGGCTTCTTGTAGGCCCTTCTCATGGTTATTGCAGAGTAGGTGTCTGCTACTGCGATGACGCGAGATGCGAACGGAATTTCGTCCTTCTGGAGCTTGTAGTAGCCATTTCCGTCCACGCGTTCATGATGATAGAGAATCCAATCGGAAATATCATCAAATGTATTCAATGATTTCAAAAGATCCACACCTCTTTGTGGGTGCGATTTCATAACCTTCCACTCTTCATCATTAAGCTTGGCAGGCTTGTTTAGAATCGCCTCAGGAATTCCAAGTTTGCCGACGTCGTGCATCAGTGCGGCATATTCCAAGCTGACCTCGTTAATGTCCTTCTTCATGTTGTGAGGCATGGCTCTGTAAATCATCATGGTAACTTCCTGAACCTGTCGGCTGTGGCCGCGAAGGTTAGGATCACGTGCATCGATAACGTCAATGAGCATTTCGGCGATGTCGATACTTCGCTCTTTGGCTGTTCCTAAAAGATTGAATATGAGGGTAAGAACAATCGCAACATAAACACTTCCCCAAAACAGCACCATCGACATAATGAACGTCGGTTTGGAAAAGAACGCGATAATCAGATAACCGATCAGGAAGAATATCAAAAGCGTAAACGCCAGGTAGGTCCAGATAATGTCTCGCTTCTTACCTGACGACAATACGTCCTGCGTCGATTTAATAAATTTTAAATACCTGGCAATGTTAACTATCATGAGCAACGCGCCAGCTATAATGAACGCAAAGAATAATGCCTGCATATTCCCCTCCCGGAAAACTCCAAGGTAGCCCCTCTAAACATGTTTGGCAAATATAGATACACTTCATTATAGCATTAAAAAACAGAGACCGTACAATAAAATACCCCGGCGGTGTGCCGGGGCAGGTAATTTGTGGTTGGGTTGTGTTAGATATTATGACACAATTTTAGATGGTGGGGAATTTTTTAGAGTTGGTCGTACTTAGCTGCACTTCCCTTTGCCTTCTCAACCGGATATTTTGCCTCATTTTGAGACATTTTCATATTTACGATTTCGTCAGCATCTAGTCCGAGTTTATCAAGCATGTTTTGGCTGTAAACAATAACGTCTGCCAGTTCCTCTTTCACATGCTGTAAATCATAATCTTTGTCCGACCACTGAAAGCACTCCAATAATTCCGCTGCCTCAATCACAATTGATTTCGCAATATTAACAGGCGTATGGAACTGGTCCCAGTCACGATCATCTGAAAATTTTCTAATTCTATCTATTGTTTCCTGTTTCATAATTACCTCTTACTTTGATGCTTCCATTAACGCTTTCTGCAGTTCAGGATCACACGCATAAATGTACATTCCGTTTACACCACGTGTCATCAAAACTCTAACTTCATGCTGAATGAGTAATTCACCAAATTTCTTCTTCGTTCCATCAGCCAAAGTTCTGTTTCTAACAGCCTTATTATTAAAACTTGCCGTTGGATCAAAAACAATCTTTCCATCGCGATATTTTACGGATGGTCCAAGAATAACACCTGCATAATTAAGGTCAAATCCCTGGATGGTGAAAGTAGAGCCAACCTCATCAATTGTTTGCGGTTGCTCAGCCCATGCCAAGCCCTTGATCTTTCGCTTTTCTTTCCTAGAAAGTTCTGGCTCCAATTCTCTATTCCATGGTTTCTTCCATTCGCCAATAATAACTTCCCAGTACTTCTGTAAGCGGTCTTCCGGTTTATGATTAGAACTGTACTCCCAATCGTAAGTTGCAATTACTCTTGATAAAGCTGAATTGCTCTCTTTCGCACGCTTTTTTATTTCAGCATCCAACTGCTCAGGCTTATCAAAAACCTTAATGCTATAACCATTAAGAGCCTCAGGAATATGCCTTAATTCGCCCCCCTTGGTAAATGCATCAATCCAATCCATTGTTTCCGGATTCACTCGCATTCTGAGCTGTTTATCAAGTACTATGTGATTGTCCGCTGCCTTTGCCTGATTACGATATTCTTCAAGTATTTGAGATTCCCAGAACTGTTCTGTTGTAAGTATCTGATTCTCGTCAAACATCACTACGGTAACTCTGGAACGCTCAATAATATCCTTAAGCTGATTCTCTCCCTGATAAGATTGTTTACCCTGTGTAAGAAGCAGGTGTGCCTCATCAATAAACGATACATCTACAGGATCATCAGCGCTGTGATTATTTATGAACGTTGTAGGTTTACTAACTACTTTTCCGTACTTCTCAACAAGGCCAAGTTTCTCTGCAATCTGCTCATAAACAGTTATCTGCTCGTCATGATTTACGAGAAGATGACACTTTAAAGATCTGTTCTGTTCTTCAGCCTGACAATACAATTCGTAAAAAGTACTACTGTTAAGAACAGTCTTTCCCGTGCCGGCTTCACCATCAACAAAAATCAACTGCTTTGTCTCATGGTTTTCTAGTGCCTTGTAAACTTTTCGCACTATTAATTCACGAGCATTCTCCTGTTCCTTGGTAAGTTTATGAAGTGGAGACGCCTTGTAAATGGCAGAATCCTTTATCTTACTTTCCGTAGGGAAAAGTTCCTTATTTTCCTTGCGAAGTCCTCTCCAAATCCTTCTGAAAATATCATCAAGTTCTTCCATCGGATAGTAACTTGTCTGAGGATTATCTCTGAGATTATGTACTGCCTTTACACAATCAACACTCATCAGATAATGCATCAGTCTGTTTTCAATATCTAAGGTCAGAGATTTATTAAAATGCTCATGTCCAATGATAAAAAGTTTGGCGTCTTTTTCTGTCAATTTACTCTGCCATTTACTCTTATCAGAGGATGCTTCATAATGCTGACGCGTTCTTTTGAAAATATCATTTGACTCGCCAACATAAACTTCGAACTCATTAGAATCTTCCCAATTGTGAATGTACACAGTCGGATAATCCCTAATTATTTCCTGCGTCTTATCGTCTTCTTCATTAAGCGAAACTTTTTCGAAGAAATCTAAAGCATCACGCGTATCTTTAATTTGTTTGATAATAGGTTTTGCTACTCTAGTCAATTCTCTTCCTTTTCACCCTTCTCTTCACCACCGTCGCTGTCGCCCCAAAGCTCTCGTCAATCAGCCCGCAAATCGTGTCCATGGACACGCTTCCGTCCAGCAGGATGGTGATCCAGTGCGTCTTGCTCATATGGTACGCTGGCAGGTACCCGCGCTGCTGCAGCAGGGCGTCCTTTAACATCATGTCGGTGATTTTCACGTTCAGGATATCCACCACCTCAGGCGAATCAAAGCCCAGCCTGTCGCGCTCGATATCCATGATAAGCGCAAACCACTTGCGGTTGTCCGCATGCCTGAAAATTACGCAGTTTGGCGTCTTCGCCCAAAGGGCCTCTGGGTCCGCCTTGTATTTCTTCTTGATATATTTCGCGATTTCGTCTCTTTGTGCAGGCATATGCCGCGCTCCTTTTCCAAGAACTTCCTTCCCTCATTTTAGCCCAAATGTAAAGAAATTCCAACTGATTTTACCTAAACATTACATTAACCCGTCAGCCCTTTTTACATTGCCCTTTTATACTGACAGTAACAGGAGGTAGATTATGAAAACACTATGGTCTTTTATCGACAAAAAAGATTGGCGCGCAGAGACGAAGTATCGGATTATGTTTCTGGTTTTAGGAGCGCTTTTTGGAATCACAGGATTTTTACTTTGGCTCGTGATTAGCAACTGGGTTTTGGCAGGATGGGATTGGATGTTCTGTTTCGTGGGATATGCCGTAATCATCTCCTACCTCACAGTCTTCCTTTACGCTTGCAATCACGAATTTCACAATGGTAGCACTCTTTAATATATAAAATCATCAATCCGTAAAAGGTTTGTAAAATATCAATCTGCCAAAACACGCAAAAAAAGACGCCCTATTAAAGGCGCCTTTTTTCAAGTAGTTATTAAAAAATACTAAGGGGGACTTACGGTTTTAAGACCAACCCTTTGGATTAATAACACACTTCTTTATCATCTCCATCAATTGCTCATTAGTGAGTGTACAGTCGTTTTCGACCCACGCGTCAATTAGTCCCATCATGCCTTTTAAGTAGAACATCATGATGTACTCCTGCTCCTCATTGGGAACTCCGTAGTCGGAAAGTATAGGCTTAAAAATCGTTCTAAACCATTTGGCGTACATCTTTTCCGTTCCGGTCACTCCGCTCTTGTCCTTCATGATTCTGGAGAGCTTGCGGTTTTCGCGGATAAAATCAAAATAGGGATACAAATACTCAGGAGTGATGAGAAACAAGCCCTTGTTCTCAAGTGTACTATTCTCCTCCAGGTTTAAATTCATGGAGTAGCGTCCAAAGAAAGTCTTGTAGGCCGCCTCCATGGTTTCCTCGAGCAAGTCATTCATATTGTCATAGTGCAGATAAAAGGTCGAACGATTCACACCCGCCTCGTCGCACAGTTCCTTAATGGTAATAAACTCAAAGTCTTTCTTCTCAAGAAGCTGTATAAACGCGGTCTGCATCTTTTTGGCTGTATTGAAATATTTGCTCTCGTTCTTGTTCATGCTATTTGTTCTCGTCTAAAATTTCTTTAGTCAGTTCCAAAATTTCAAAGGAGTACTTCTCCTTGCCCTTTTTAAGGAGCTTAGAGTGAATTGGTATCCCGATCAGGCATATGCCTATTCCAATTATACCAAGTACGCCCGCAATAATCAAAGCTGATGTTCCGGAACCCAGGGCTCCCATTCCGAAGCTCATGCCGGCTCCAAAGGTTAAAACACCTACGGTCTCCATGACAATTATGGTTTTGGTGGCCGGACCCTTCGCCTTTTTGTCGAGTTTCCTTAACTGTCGTAATTTGTTGGTCTGCTGAGGCATGTACTCCTTTGCAATGCTCTCTGCATAGGCTTTGTCTAAATTCATTAGGTCACCTCCTTAGGCAATCTTTCCATTGGCCTTAAGCCACTGGATTTCGTCTCTGATGGTTTCACGGTAAGAGCGGGTGGCATATCCCAATTCTCTTCTCGCCTTGCTGGAATCGAAGTTGTTGTTTCGTGCCAGGTTGTATACTGAAAATGTAGTAAGGAGAGGTTTCTTTCCTTCTCTCTTTGCCTTACTTTCCATGATTTTAGCCATGAATCTTGCTACACCGATTGGGAGGAAAACTTTCATTTTCTTGCAGCCGCTTTCCTCGGATATAAGCTTCGCAAATTCCTTAAAAGTAACCGGATCATTTCCTAAGATGTAGCACTCGCCGCTCTTGCCGTTTCTTGCTGCGCCAATCACTCCGTTTGCCAGGTCTCTGACGTCGCAGAGGTTGAAGCTGCCACTGATGCCCGCTGCCATCTCACCGTTGATGATTTCCACCAGTGTTTTTGTGGTCTCGCTCATGGCGAAGTCCTCTGGTCCTAAAATTCCGGATGGATGAACTACGCAGGCATTGAGTCCTTCAGCAGCTGCGTCTAATACCACGTTTGTAGCGAGGGCTTTGGAAAGGGAGTAACAACCCTTGATTCTTTCAGGGTCAATAGGGATGATGCCGTCGCACTCTTTAATGGTACCTGTTTCATTTTCAGGGATGGCGCCTGTGGATGAGCAGTAAACTAACTTGTTAACGTTATGCTTCCGGCACATCTTTACGATGTTTTCTGTGCCTTTAACATTTACGTCCATTACCTTCTGGCTGTAGTCCGGACTAACGGATACGATGCTGGCGATATGGAGCACTACCACTTCATTGTAGGCCGGCACTTCGAAATATTTCTCCAGCGCCTCCATATCCAACAGATCTCCGAAATACACTTCTGTTCCTTTTGGCAGATAAGCCGCTGCCTTGTCGCCTGGAAGAACGTAAGCTCTTACGCTCTCTCCTTCGTTAAGAAGCTGTCTGCAAACATTGCTTCCTAAGAATCCTGCTGCGCCTGTTACTAAATAAACTCTATTATTATAATTACTCATAATTTTTACCTCCGATTAAATTTGCTGACTCCTTGGTTGTTGAGGCTATTGTAACGGAGGGGCATATGCCTTCTGAACATCACAAAACGGGAAAAGTGTTGATTTGTAAAAAAAACCAATTCAAGTGCGGACACTCAAATTGGTTCTTTTCTTTTTCTAAAATTATGTCTAATTGTATCTTCTCTTTAATCTTCCGATCGGCATTCTTGAAAGCACGTCGCGCATTAAAAGAACGCTTAAAATTGAAAGGGTGGTTAAGATGCATCGTGTAGTAGACACGGGATCAAAGAAACCGCCTGTGCTAAGTGGATTCTTCTCCAGCTTGTCTGTGATGCTTCCGTCCCAACATCTGTAGTCGTTAAGAACGTACTGCAGTTCGTTTGGCGTGTACTTGCACGCTTCTTTTCTCATGTTAAGACCGAGTGGAATTAAAATTCGTGAGACGAATTCGCTACAGGTATAGGCCTTGTAGGTTTTGAATCCGCCCAGAAATGGGAAGGTCAGTACTGAAAAGAAATTGTAGAGGTAGGTTTCATCGCCTTCAAGGGAAAGCACCTGCTCTTTAATCGAAATGTACTGGGCTTCCGTTACCGGAATTCTAAAGACTGCGATTTTAACCGAGTCGTACTTATTGAGGGTAAAGCGCTCGAGCGTTTCATGAACCACACCTGCGTCAAGAGGCAGACCATTTCTCTTTCGCGCAAACCCATAGAGTTCTTTCAAATCTTCATCGAAGGCAATGGATGCATGGTTAAAGTCCATTCGTCCAAAGAAGCGAAGAAATCTCGCAAACTTCGAGTGAGTTCTGGAAAGAACTATGTAAACATAGCGTTGTTGCATTGTAAACTCCTATAGTCTATTTTCTCTTCTACAATTATACTATAGAAATTTACTTAAATAAACAACAAATTTAAATTGGAGAAAGCCTGTTCTTAACCCTGTACTCCGTCGGTGTCATGTGGTAGTGTTCCTTGAACTGGCGCATGAAATAAAACTCATTCTGATAGCCCGAATCAATGGCAATTTCATAGAGAGAACGGCTGGTGGACATTAACAATCTTGCACAATAATTAAGTCGTGCATTAATAATGTCCTGCGCAAGGCTTATGCCAAACATTTCCTTGTAGGAATGCTGCAGCGTAGACCTGCTCATGCCGGTTAAATTCACTGCATCGTCGATGGAGTGGAAATCACCAGGCTTGTTGTAGATTTCTACTCTCAGCTTGTTTAATTTCACGCTCTTGTCTCTGGCATTTTCAACATAGCCCCTGCCAGCCTTTGTGCGTCTTGCAAGAAGGATAAACAGCTGTTCCAGATAACGGGTCTCCATCAGTTCATTGTAGGCGTCACTGATGAAATGCTCGTAGGCCATGGACATGGACAGCCCTGAAAATTCCTCGATGTTTCCAATCGGAACACACTCGTTAATCTTCACGCCCAGTTCAGTAACCCACTTAACGTCCTGCTCGTCAAACACCAGGTAAATCCAATCATCACAATAATTGCAGGTCTTTGAGCCGTAGCGACAAGGAGCATCAGCAGAAATAAGAACATAGGACGGTGCCGTCACTTCAAATTCCTTTCCCGCGATTTCAAAGTAGGCCTCACTTCTTACAAGAAGCAGAAGGTAACAGCCAATTCCGTTTGGTCTGTTTTCCTCAAAGCCTTTTCCATGTTTGTAGTTGTAACCTATTGATCCAACTTTCATAACTCTTCTCCATTTATAAAAATAGTTTACTTAACAACAATGTTCTAACTATATAATATTCTGTTTTCCAATTTTTTCCCAACCCAAATTTTTGCAAGTTTTTATAGGCATATGCCAAATTCCCAATTATAGCACCTTAATTGTAAGGAAATCCGACAAAGCGCACATTGCGCAAAAATACATTCAAATTTATTTTGAAATTAGGTTGTATACAAACACTGCAGATGCTCTCTATGGCGTTTACACAACTAAGAATACAACTATTTTCTTAAAACTAAATAACAAAAAATCACAATAAAAAAGAGACGGAATTTCGATTCCGTCTCTTTTATTATGTTTACTTTTTCAATCAAACTTTCTTAGTCTTCAAGGGACTGGAGAAGTTCCAGGGTGTTCTCTCTGTTCATCTTGTCGCACATCTTAATGAAGTCGTCAAGTGGAACATTCTGTATCTGCTTGTTGCTACCACGCATGTTGATGGAAACTGTATTCTCCTCAGCTTCGTGATCACCAAGTACAAGAATGTATGGATCCTTGAACTGCTTGAATTTCTTAATCTTAGTTCTCATGTTCTCATCTGAGTAATCAGCCTCTACTCTTACGCCGATGTCTTCGAGGGCACGCTGTACCTTCTCGGCATATGCATTGTGATTCTCACGAATTGGAACAATCGCTACCTGGTAAGGACTCATCCAGAATGGGAAGTTACCCTTAAAGTTCTCAATGATGATACCAATGAATCTTTCAAGTGAACCATAGATGGCTCTGTGAATTACGATTGGCATTTCTTCCTTACCTTCAGCATTTGTGTAAACAAGGCCGAAGTTGTGTGGAAGCTGGAAGTCAAGCTGGATTGTACCACACTGCCATTCTCTTCCAAGGGCATCCTTAATCTGAAGGTCAATCTTAGGGCCATAGAATGCGCCATCGCCTTCGTTGATTTCGTAGCCGCCTTCACCGTACTTCTCATCAAGAATTTCCTTGATAACTGCTTCTGCTTCGTTCCAGTCTTCAATGTCTCCCATGAAGTCATCCGGACGTGTTGAGAACTCTGCTCTGTAGGTTACACCGAAAGTCTTGTAGATTTCGTCTGCAATTGCGATTACGTCTGCAATTTCATCCTTAATCTGTGACTTCATTACGAATGTATGATCATCATCCTGACGGAATTCCTGAACTCTGAAAAGTCCGTTCATCTGACCTGACTTCTCCTTACGGTGAAGTACATCGTACTCGCTGTATCTGATAGGAAGTTCCTTGTAAGAACGATTTCTTCTCTTGAATGCGAGCATGGCATTTGGACAGTTCATAGGCTTAGCTGCCATTGTGTCGATTGCTTCACGGTTGTAAACAACTGTGCCCTTCTCAAGAGTTACTTCCTTAGGCTCTTCTGTGTTCTGAGCGCTTTCGATAACGTTTGCAATGTTTGTGTCTGCATCTACATGACCTTCAATACCAGGCACGATAAACATGTTGTTAAGGTAATGTGCCCAGTGTCCTGAAATCAGCCAGAGCTTCTTGTTGTTGATAAGCGGAGCTGAAATTTCAAGGTAGCCATGCTTTCTCTGGATGCTGCGGGAATATGCCAAAAGTGCCTTGTACATTTCCCAACCTCTTGGAAGCCAGTAAGGCATACCAGGTGCTGTTTCACTAAACATAAAGAGGTCAAGCTGTGGTCCAATCTTCTTGTGGTCACGCTCACGTGCCTCTTCGATTAAAGCGATGTGCTTCTTAAGCTCGTCCTTTGTAGGGAAAGCATAGAAGTAAACTCGCTGCATGTGATCTGACTTTTCATCGCCTCTCCAATAAGCCATTGAACAAGCATGAATCTTGAAAGCAGTGCTCATGAGTTCCTGTGAGTTTGCAACGTGTGGTCCACGGCAAAGGTCGATGTAGTCATCACCTGTGTTGTAGGTTGTGATGAGTTCATCTTCAGGAAGATCCTTGATAAGCTCAACCTTGTACTTCTGATTCTTGAAGATTTCAAGCGCTTCTGCTCTTGATACTTCTTTTCTTGTGAAGTCTTCTCTTCTCTTGATGATTTCGCGCATCTTCTGCTCAATCTTTTCGAAGTCAGCTTCTGTAATAACCTGACCTTCCGGAAGAACGAAATCATAGTAAGCGCCATCATCGATCTGAGGTCCGATTGCATACTGTACTTCCTTACCGTAAATTTCAATTACGGCCTTAGCAAGGATGTGTGCAAGGGAGTGACGATAAACGCTTAAGAAATACTCTTTTGCATCCATGTTTTTGTCTCCTTTAACTTAGTTGGCTTTACCCTTTGGGGAGGCTTGGCCTGTCTAAAATAAAAAAAGCCCAATCCGACAGTTAACCTGTCGAATTGGGACGATTGCTCGCGGTTCCACCCAAATTGCTGTAAAACAGCCACTCTTTTGATCGTAACGTGATCGGCGTATCCGATTAAGGATCTCTCCGAGGTGGTTTTCACTTTCCGTTCCGCAAAGCCTCGCACCAACCGGCTTCTCTCTGGAGCGTCTCAGAAGCTACTGTCCTCATCAACGATTTAATGTTCATTTTGGTGTGTGGGAACTAAAACCCACGCAAACAATTTTAGGTTTTTAGGCGGGTTTTGTCAACCGTTCACGAAGATGTTTCTGTTAATTTTTATAAGATAGTTGCCAAAATAATCAGCATCTCGGTTACGGTTTCCATCTCCTGAATTGAGGCCCATTCGTAGATACTGTGATAGTTGTAACCGCCTGTACAAAGGTTTGGACAAGGGATTCCTTCAAAGGAAAGTGCAGCTCCGTCAGTGCCTCCGCGGATAGGTTCGCTCTTTCCATTAACGCCAAGTTCCTTTAAAGCTTTCATGGCGTTCTCAATGAGATCCATATGGTGGTCCATGACCTCTTTCATGTTTCTGTACTGTTCCTTAATTTCCAGTTCAATTACAGTCTTGCCATACTTCTCATTTAAAAAATCCGCTGCCTCACAAAGCATCTTTTTGCGCTTCTCGAAATTCTTGGCATCGTGATCGCGAATAAGAATCTTCATGGAAGTTTCTGTAGCATCGCCACTCATCTCATAGACATGGAAAAATCCTTCGTAATTTTCGGTGTGTTCAGGGCGTTCAGCGGCAGGAAGCATATGCACAAATTCCATTCCCACCAACAGCGAATTTATCATAACATTTTTTGCACTGCCTGTGTGCACGTTTTTGCCGTGTACGGAAACTTTGGCAGCAGCTGCGTTAAAGCATTCATACTCAATGATGCCGAGCTTACCACCGTCAACAGTATAGGCCACATCCGCCTTGAAATTGTCCTTATTAAAGAAATCTGTGCCGCGTCCGGTTTCTTCGTCGGGAGTGAAGCATATGGCGATTGGTCGATGTTCCTTCTCCGGATGATTTTTGAAGTGGGAAAGCATGGTCATGATTTCCGCATCGCCTGCCTTGTCGTCTGCTCCCAGAAGTGTGGTGCCGTCGGTGGCGATTAAGTCCTCGCCGAAGTGCTCGAGAAGTTCCGGAAATTCCTCAGTCTTAAGCAGGAAATCCTCTCCCTGATAGTTCTCAATAATTCGTGGCTTTACGTCCTTGCCGGATGCCTCAGGGGAGGTGTCCATGTGGGATATAAATCCCAACGCAGGCGCGTCCTTTATACTGCCTGTACCAGCCACATAGCCGTACACGTAGCAGTGTTCTTTGTCGTATACTACCTCTGCACCAAGTTCGTGAAGTTCCTCGGAGAGCACGTCCGCCAGGTCAAACTGTTTGCTGGTAGTTGGGCTCGTCTCGCTGTCTTCATCGGACTGGGTGTCAATTTTTACATATTTAAAAAATCTCTCAATTAGTTCTTTGTTTTTGATCATGTCAGACCTCCTGTTCCCTATTCTAACATGAAGCCTCCCATCATTCCACCCTCGGAATTTGTTGCGTTCACTTCGTCGGCTGTGAATTCTTCAGATGTGTCGCCGTAGGTGAAGGTATAGGTCTCGCCCAGCTCAAGCGCGTCGTTGGAAAGCACCACGCTGTTGGCACTCTTTGCTGTAGTAAAGGTTGCCACTTCGTTGCCCTCTGAATCTGTCACGGTTACTTCAGTGCCCGCCTCAAGAGTTGTTGAGAAAACAAACATAATGGACTGCTGCTCTGAAGCCGCATCCACTGACTCCAGCATACCTGATGAACCGAGGGCGATGATTTCGCCGCCGTTGATGAGGAATATGCCGCCTGTCTCCGTTCCAATATCGATTGCTGCGTTGCCGTTGTCACTTGGGCCGTAAACTATAGTGCTACCGCCATTGATAGTAAGATTGCCGTTGGAGTCGAGTCCGTCACCACCTGCTGTGACGGTGATATTTCCGCCGTTTATTGTGAGCTCGATGTCGGTAAGGTCACCGGAGGCATTCATGCCGTCGTCGCTGGCTGTCACGTCGATTTCGCCGTCGTTAATTGTAATTGTGTTGCCCTCGAGGCCTTCAACGGACTGAGTAACTGTAATGTCGCCACCGTTTACCACGAGGTCTGCGTCTGAATGCATGCCGTCGTCGCCGGAAGCGATTTCAAAGGTACCGCCGTTAATTTCAATGTTGCCGGCTGCGTGCACTGCGTCATCAACTGTGTCAAAGGTAAACTCGCCGCCGTTTATAGTAAGTGTGGTTTCTGCCTTTAAGCCCTTCTGGCTGGTAGTCTGGCTGTCATCCCAGTCCCAAGTGGAGTCGTCGGAGAACATATCCTCCATGTTACCAAGCTGCATCTGTCCACCAGGGCCGGCCTGCTCGGTTGTGTTTGAGGCTGAATCCGTAGTCTCATCTGTGGAACCATCTGTAGCTGATTCCGTGTTTTCATCCGCAGTATCCTCAGTGGTTGAATCTGTGGTGGATTCACTTGATTTGCCGAAACCCGGGAAGGTCATGCCTGACTTGTCTCCCCTGTTTTCCGGGGTAGCCATCTCACCATTTGCATCACCGCCTGCTTCCGGCATTGTCATCTCACCATTTGCTTCGCCGCCTGCTTCCGGCATTGTCATCTCACCGTTTGCTTCGCCGCCTGCTTCCGGCATTGTCATCTCTCCATTATCATCTGCGCCCTGCATCTGCATGCCGCCTCCCATGCCTCCGAAGAAGGTCTCGACGCTGTCTGCACCATCGCCTGTAGAAATTGTGTAAGTACCATCTTCCACTACGAGGCTTCCATCGGACTGCACCGCATCACCCTGAGCATTAATTGTATAGTCACCAGAGGTAAGTGTGAGTTCAGTCTTAGCCTTAATTCCATCGTTAGTTGATGTAACATTTATGGTGGATTCTTGAATTTCTAAAGTGCCTTTTGACTGGATTCCGTTGTTGACATAGCCATATACTACCAGCTCTCCCTCGCCACAAATCGTTAAATCACACTCTGCTATGAGGGCTGCCTTCTCACTATCAGACAGTTCATCTTCTACATCAGTAGAACCATTTGTTTCTGCATCTTCTGCACTCTCTTCTGTCTCAGTTTCATTCGCAACTTCCGCTGTTGCTTCAGCCTCAGCCGCTGCCAGCATGTCCTCCGTTCCGCTAGTCAGCGTATTCGTCGTATCTTCCATCACATACACAATCACCGAATTTGCATTCTTCGCAAAAATCGCACCCTCCTCGGTGTCTGTAATTGTCACGCCGTTAAGTATAATCGTCACGTCCTCGCCCTCGGCATCTACCACCAGGCGTCCGTCGCTAAGCGTGCCAGTCACCTCGTAGGTACCGCCCGCTGTAATTTTCACTTTATCGTTCTCATCGGATACTTCTGCACCCTTGCCCTCAATTGTTGAGCCATCGTCGGACAGAGTAATCTTCGCAGTCACGTTCTCCGTATCAACATCTGAACTTTCAGTCTTCTCGCTCGCGCTGTTGCCACACGCTGTAAATGTCATGGACATCATGGTCGCTGCGGCAAGGAGGCATATGCCTGCGCTTAATTTTCCTCTTCTAAATTTTCTCATTGCTTATTCCTCCTTTCTTGAGGATGATCCTTTACGCCCGCGGCTGACTTTATCAACCGCGCACGCAACAGGATTACCCAATTCGGTTATTCTATAATCTGCCGGGGTTCCCATCCCGACAGCCTGTATTTTAATGACATAACCTAAAATAGACTTAAAAGGACACAAAAAAACCCGCCGATGCGAAAACGCACCAGCGGGCCGGGATAACCATGAAGTTGAGAACACAACCGCCTTAGAAACTAATTTTGCATCGAGCTTCGCGATGTAGTCCTTAAGGTGCGAATCAATTCCGTAGGCATAGAGTCCTCCTCCTAAAAATAGTGTGTCCACCGGCTCTGTGATCGGTGCGTCCACTGCATCAACTGAGACTGCATTAACGCCTGCGCCCTTGGCAATGGCTTCGGCATATGCCTTTGTGTTTCCTGTTCTAGAATAGTACCTAACCACAATCTTCATGGTAATCTCCTTCAGTTTCCTCATCCTCAGGCTCGTCCTCTTCGTACTCACCATCGGTCTCAGCTATTATTTCGTCGGCTAAGGCTGCCGCCTCCATTTCGTAATCAGGTTCCGGATCTTCACCATCTAACAGCGTATTGCCTGCGGCCTTCTTCATGTTCTTTCTTACAAAGAAGAACACCACCACTCCAATGACTGCAATCGCACCTATCAGGGCAAAAACAAGGGCCTTTGAGGTCTTATCAACCTTCTCTTCCTTTTTTTCCTTGCTGGTGGCACTGGTCTTGCTGTTACTTAAAATGTTCTCTTCCTTACCCTCTTTTTCTGATTCAATCTTTTCAGAATCCTCAGCATCTTCCTCTTCTTCCTCTGCCTCAGGAGTCACATTACTTATAACAATTTCTCCCTCCTCGTTTTCGGCATAGGCTTCTTCGGCGGAAGCTTCTTCTCCGGCATATGCCATTGACACATCCTCCACCACCTCCGACCATCCGGAGTAAGTGTTGTTGTTCACGTTATAAAGTCGAACTCTGATGGAAAGTTTGGAATCGCCGGTAAAGGTCAGCTTGTCATCTGCTCCGTAGCCACATATGTACTCGTTGGAATCAATCATACTCAGGTAACTGTCGTAGGAATTATCCTGTTTTCGAGCAATTAGCTCCATCCAATCACCATCGTCAATTTTCACTTCGCACTGCAGGTTGTAGCCACTGCTATAACTACTTGTCTCATCATTAACGATGTAATAGAACTGGCTAATTATGTCTGACTGATTGATATCCACGTGGAATTTCGCCCACCAGGAACCATTGTCTTTAGATTCAGCTGTTACGTTGGACAGACTTGGCACTGATAAATCCTGAGGTTCTTCAAGGGCCGCCTGGCTGCCGCCAAGGCCTACGGAAGACTCCTCTGACCAATCGCTAACCACCCAAACAGGGTCTGATCCCACGGCTGGATCCACATAACTTACATAGTATCTGTATCTGACTGCAAATTTGTGATTGTCTAAATCCCAAAAGTAAGTTCCATCGTCGGCTTGCACATAGTAATCCTCGAACAGCGCTTCCGTTTCGGTCAGTTCTTCAACCTCATAACCGGTTATATATGCCACATTCGCATTACAAATGGACGAACCAGGCGTTCCATCCGGAAAGTAAGTGTCGGCGATTTCATGGGCATATGCCCCGCCACTCACACCAATGACCGCACAAAGAATTGCGCAAAATTTGATAAGTTTTCTCATAGTCCACCTCCCCAAAGTGGTTAACCTTTTTCTAGTTCTAAAAACCCAAATACCCTTACCACCATAATATAGTATTATAGTGCTATTTGCAAAAGTTTTTCCCTGGAAAACAAAAATCTCCCCGGCATGCCGGAGAGTTTTTGCTTTGCTACGTATTTATTCTAGGAATCGGTTTCTCTTAGCCGAATTTCTAACAGTTTTTAAATGCACCGCTGGTGCCTCAGATGGTTTTAAGTATTAGCACAAATTAGTAATTTTCCAATCAGACCATCGTTATGAAAAGTATACCAATTGGTAGACCTCTAGTCAACCGCTTGAGGAAATTTTTCCCTTAAAATGTATTATTTAAAACCAATCGTCCTGGTCTGCATCAGTCTTTCGGAAAATTCCTTCTCTGCGCTGGCACTAATGAAGTCTTCGCCCTTAAGCACCACGTTTTCCACGTTATTTAAGGTGCATCTAAGGGATGCCTTGGACCAGGTTCTTTCGTAAAGGTTACGGGCAAATCGCGCGTTGGCAAATTCCTTGGAATTAATGTAATCCTCGGACAGACTGTCAAAGTACTTCTTAGCCTCAACCTCAAGGCTTTCATCGTACTTGAAATGCTTCTTCACGAACTTCATGTAAATCTCAAAGAGCTGCTCCTTGGTGTAGCTCTTAAACTCGATAAGATAAGGCATACGGCTTCTAAGACCTGTATTTCCTTTCATGAGTTCTTCCATCTCATCGATGTAGCCTGCCATGATAACCACCATGTCATCTCGATGGTTTTCCATCTCGGCAATAAGGGTGGTGAGTGCCTCACGTCCGTAATCCTTGTCGTCGCTGGCACCTGTATACAGTGAATAGGCCTCGTCGATAAAGAGAACTGAGCCGTAGGCGTCGCGGCATATGCCTGATGTCTTTGGCGCGGTCTGACCTACATAGCCACCGACTAAGTCACGGCCGGCATATTCAAAGAAATAACCGTTTCTAAGAATGCCCTGCTCTCTGAAAATCTTACCGATAATTCGTGCAACGGTAGTTTTACCTGTACCGGGCGCGCCGACAAAACGCATGTGAATACATGGTCGCTCTGAATTCTTCTCCTTAATGGCAAGAGTGATCTGCGCCACGATTTCACGAATTCGCTCTGTGATTTTTTCCATGCCGACAAGGTCAGCCAGTTCGGAGAATCCATCCACAGGTTCTCTTTCGTAGGTGTTAGAAAGATCCTTAATGTCTTCGGCCATAATCATAACGCGACCACTGGTTTTCTCACTGTCATCTGAAACGCCCTTAGCCACATCAGATTTACATTTTAGCCACTCAATTTCCATGGCTACCTTGTGTACGCTTCTAACGCCGTAAAACTTACCGTCGGTCTTTTCTTCGCGGATTCTGGCATCGAAAATCTTGAGAGCCTCCTCATCTATTTCAAAGCCATTTTCCATGACCTTCTTAACAACAATTTTTCTGAGCTCACCATTGGTAAACGGTGGTGTAGAAATAACTCTGGTGTACTGTACGTCAGAAATCAGGTTTTTGATTTTTTCCAACGCTTCGTTTTCCAGATAAGGAACTCTGAAAACAAATATATTTTTGCCCTGGAACTTGCACAGCTGCATCAGGAAGGGCTTAAGTAAAGGCACATCGGCATTTGTCATAAAGTCACTGATATCATAGCTGATAATGCAGTTCGGATTTTCGTTTTTTCTAAGAGATACAAGCGCATCATCAAGTGTGAAGGTGCTTGGCTTGTCCTCCTTTGTCAGGGTATATTCGCACCAGGTCTGATTATCGTCAAACTTGAAAACGCCCAGAACATCATATAGTTTCTGCAGGTAATCCACCTGAGTTGTGTGTCCGGAGCCGGAGTCAATGGAAAGAAGGAAGCTCTGGTTTATCAAACTGCTTTCTGCGCCTCGCTGCTTTGCAAGAGGTGCAACTTCTGCCAGTTCTCTACAAACCTTCTTGAATTCCTCTGCACCAACTAAGGAATTAATTTGAGAGATTAATTCTCTTACTTTTTCATCCATCTTTGGATTAATTTCACTACTATTCTTTACCAGTTCCAAAACTTCGGCCTTAGAGTTTTCCACATTCTCAAAAACGTAGTCCAGTCCGTAGCTTAGTGTTTCGTAGGCTATGTCATATTCCTTGCAGTTGAAATTTGCAGAAAACGTAACTGACTTATTAGGAGCACTATAGTGCAGATTGCCGTATTTAAATCGGCCATAGTTAAACTCTGCGAGTTTCTGCTTAAAATCAGTTTCCTTGTCAGGCTCCACTTCCAAAGTGTAACTGCCGATTACCTCCACGCTATCGCTTTTGCTTTCCGTGTGAAGGCTGACCAAAGTATCATCGGTTGCATCCTTCTTTACAAGGCTGATTCTTGTGTCTGCCTCATTGTAGGTTGCTACGCAGTTTTTCTCTGTGCAGTAAGTTGATACCTGCTCTTCCAAAGTCTTGTAGAGATCTTTGTAATCTTTTCCGCCAAACATAATTGTCCCCCGTTAATTAGTTTTAAAAAATTCTGGTTGTCCACTTGGTGCAATCCCAAATTTCAGTTGCGATGTCCTGATAGAATTCCGGTTCGTGGCAAACCATTAATATGCTGCCCTTGTACTCCAGGAGCGCACGTTTAAGTTCATCCTTTGCATCCTGATCTAAATGGTTCGTAGGCTCGTCTAAAACCAGCAGATTGGATTCGCGGTTAATGAGCTTACAGAGTCTTACCTTCGCCTGCTCACCGCCTGAAAGGACGCTTACGCGGCTCTCAATGTGCTGTGTGGTGAGTCCGCACTTTGCCAGCGCTGAACGCACCTCGTACTGTGAGAAGCCTGGAAACTCATTCCAGATTTCCTCCATGCAGGTGGTTTCGATGCCGGAAGGTGTCTCCTGCTCAAAATAACCGATGTTTAAGTTCTCGCCCAGCTCCACATTGCCCTTAAGAGGCTTCACAATGCCCAAAAGGCTCTTTAAAAGTGTGGACTTACCAATTCCGTTGGCGCCGGTAAGAACGATTCTCTGGCCTCTCTCCATCACTAAATTAAGCGAAGAGGAAAGTGGCTCGTCGTAGCCGATAATTAAATCCTTGGTAGTGAAAAGGAATTTGCCCGGAGCCTTGGAGTACTTAAAGTTAAACTCTGGCTTTGGCTTTTCGTAAACCTTTTCAATTCGCTCCATCTTGTCCAGCTTTTTCTGACGTGACATAGCCATGTTTCTGGTCGCAACTCTCGCCTTGTTTCTCGCTACGAAATCCTCGAGTTCAGCGATTTCCTGCTGCTGTCTGGCATATGCACTCTCCTGCTGCTGTTTCTGCATCTCATAGACTTCCTGGAAGTGGTCATAGTCACCTACATAGCGGTTAAGCTTCTTGTTGTTCATGTGGTAGATGATGTTGATTACACTGTTAAGGAATGGTATGTCATGCGAAATCAGAATGAAGGCATTTTCATATTCCTGAAGGTAGCGGGTAAGCCAGGTGATGTGTTCCTCATCGAGATAATTTGTAGGCTCGTCCAGGAGGAGAATTTCCGGCTTCGCAAGAAGCAGTTTAGCCAGAAGTACTTTAGTTCTCTGGCCACCGGAAAGTTCCGTTACATCACGATCAAGCCCTAAATCTGAAAGACCTAAGGCTCTTGCTACTTCGCTGACTTTTGCGTCAATCATATAGAAATCATGGGCAGTAAGAAGTTCCTGAATCAAACCGGTTTCTTCCATGTACTCCGCCATTTTTTCATCGTCTGCATCTGCCATAAGCTCATAGAGCTCGTTGCAGTGATTTTCCATTTCAAAAAGATTATCGAAGGCGCTCTTTAACACGTCTTCGATGGTCATGCCTGCCTGAAGCACTGCGTGCTGATCCAGGTATCCAACGGAAACATTTTTGTTCCATTCAACGGTTCCCTCGTCAGGCTGAAGTTTGCCGGTAATAATGCTCATGAAGGTAGACTTACCTTCACCGTTGGCACCGACTAAACCAATGTGCTCTCCCTTTAAAAGTCTGAAGGATACATCCTCAAAAATTGCTCTGTCTCCAAACCCGTGGGACAGGTGCTCTACGTTTAAAATCATTTGTGTTTCCTTTACATTAAAAAATCACCTTCTATTTTATCAGACTTAAAGGGTATTTTACAAACCTATTTTAAGCTGAATTAGAAAGTGATTTTTAAAGAGGTTTATTTAGTTTTGTTAAAGCCGCAAACCACTCTGTTTTCGTCCAAATAAACTAACAGTTTGCCTCCGGAAATTTCAAAGCTTACTACGGTAAAACTTTCGGTCTCAAACTCTGCGCTGTCCTCATTTACTTTAGTTACATCTTCCGGCAGTTCTGAAACCGTATCCGTAGTTGCAACCTCTAAGTAGTCCTCGGTCGCCTGCACTTCTTCCGCCAGTTCCTTCTGGTTTTCTGCAAGATAGCCAAACGCAATTTCACCAGCTGTGGATGCTTCGCTACTTGATGCTTCATCAATTGAAGATTCGTCATCTGCTTCATCAATTACTATTTCGTCAGTACCTGATTCGCCAATTACTTCTTTGTCATTTTCGTCTTCGATAGTTGCTTCCTCGGTAGTGTCTACACCGATTTCAGTTTCGTTGTATTCTTCTTCCGTTTCCTTTAAATCTGCATCGTCCTCAAAAGCATCAGAGGCATATTCCTGCACCTTAGAGAAATTCGCTGAATCGTCTTCAGTCTTGTTTTCCGTGTTGTCTGCCACTTCCATCACGCTGTCTGAAGCGCTCATGCTCTTGTCGCTGGTCGACTTGCTGTTTAAACCGTTTAAAAGCGTTGGTGCTGCAATAACAGCAATCAGGACAGCTGCAGCAATTCCGCCCCATGCATAGTAATTAGTTCTCTTTTTCGGTGCCGTTCTGTGGATGTCATAGGTATCTAACATCTTAGCCTTTTTCTTCTCATAAAGATCTGAGAATTCATGAGTGTCGTCTAAATTATCGAACTCTTCCAAAGTCATGTTTTCAAATGCTTTAAGTTCGTCATTTGTGAATTTCTCATCCTTCATCTCCGGCACCTCCTTTCAACTTTTCTTTTAACATTTTTCTGGCCCGTTCAAATCGTTTTCTGACTCCGGCCTCGGATATATCAAGCCTGTCCGCCGTCTCCCTGACGGAAATCTCCTCAATTACCAGACATCGCATCACGTCGCGGTATTTGTCCGGCAAAAGTTTTAGCATTACCTCTGCGCGGTCATCTTCTCCGCCCAGTGCCTCAGCTTCAGTGCTGTTTTCGCCACCGGCGTTCTCTCCAATGAAGGTCAAGGTTTCTTCCTCTGCCAACATCTCGTGCTCGCGCTCTCTTTGATTTTTTCGGTAGCGGTTTATCGCTACATTTTTAATGACCGTTAAGATGAACCTTCTGCAATCCTCCGAGGTCGCGTCCTCGAAGTAGACTTCCTTCCTGAGTAAGTTTAGGAAGGTGTCCTGTACCGCGTCTTCAGCCTGGCCTTCGTCCTTCAGGATGGCATATGCCGCTGAATACAGTTTCCGTTCATAAAGACGATAACAGTCATCAATGAATTTGGTCTGTTGTTTCTTTGTGATCACGTTAATCTCCCAACTCGGAGTCATCATTCCCTTTCAAAAATAGTAACAATTTGAAATCGCGGAATGTGACAAAATTTAAAAATTAATTTTACATTTAAAAAGTCTGCCGTCGCCGTCGCCCGTTTGGTCTTCGCCGGAGGTGGTGATAAACAGGGTTTCCCTGTCCACAAAACAGCAGCTGGTTACATTTTCTGCGTCCACATTAATCTGGGCAATCTGCTCGCCGGTTGACGAGTCGTGGCACTCAATTCGTCTGCCACCCCACACAGCCAGCCAGAGGTTGTCCTTCTCGTCGATACACATGCCGTCCGGCACTCCGTCGTGAACTTCAAAAAGAACCGTTCTGTTGCTAATCAGGCCTGTTTCCACGTCATAGTCGTATTTAAACACGGCGTGTTCCGTTGAGTCAGAGAAGAAAAAGTATTTGTTGTCTGCTGACCAGGCCATGCCGTTTGCGATCTTTGTATTAGGCTGTAAAAGCTTGACTTCTCCCTTGTCGTAAAGGTAAAGATTTCCGCCCTCGCCGTGGCCTTCCATGTAGGTAGTGGAACCGAAAAAGAGTCTTCCTCCTGGGTCCATTTTGGCATCGTTGGAACGGTGGTGTTTTTCGTAAACGCCCTCCAGATTTTTAAGGAGTTTCAGTTCTCCGTTCTCAAACTCATAGAGTCCATCCACCATGGCTGCGATGAACTTTTCCGTTCCCGGCACAGGCACGCAGGCGCCTACCATCTGTCCTGTTTCAGTCACCGTGGTTTCGCCCTTACAGGACTGATATATCTTCCCATCAATAATGTCCACCCAAGTGTAGCAGTCCTTCTCAGCATCGTAAAAAGGTGCTTCCGCGAGGCGGTACTTTGTATTGCTAATTTTTTCTGCGGTAAATGTTTTCATGTGTCTCCTTCTCCACTCCCAAATGATTCTTTCACTTTTCAAAACCCAAATCCAACTTGTATGTCTCAATCACCCTAAACTTAATTATAAACAAAAAAGACCGACACTTCCATCATCAATTACTATGATAAAAGTTCGGTCTTAAATTTAAAATCTCTTAAGGTAAGCTTCCACCGGAAATCCCACCACGTTGTCGAAGTCGCCTTCGATTTCTTCCACCAGTTTTCCGCCGATGCCCTGGATTCCATAGGCACCCGCCTTGTCCATTGGTTCGCCCGTAGCCACATAATCTCTGGCTTCTTCCTCGGTAAACGGCTTCATCTTGACCTTGGTGCATTCGAAGAATTCGTCGATGACGTCTCCCTTTAAAATGCATACTCCCGTGTAAACCTCGTGCACTTTTCCAGAAAGCATCATGAGCATTTTCACCGCGTCCTCTTCGTCTTTAGGTTTTCCGAGGGCAAGTCCGGCATATGCCACAATCGTGTCCGCCGAAACTATCCTTCTGTCGCCAACGGCTGCACCCAGTTCCTTCGCCACCGCCTTGGCCTTTAAGGTGGCGTTTTCCATGGCGCGCTGACCGGGATGCTTCGCGGTGCTGTCCTCGCTGGCATTACTGATAAAAACAGAAAACTTAACGCCCGCTGCCCCTAAAAGTTCGCTGCGTCTTGGTGATGCGGAGGCGAGAATAATCTCCTCTCTTGCCGCTGCCGGAAGGTTGTTAAAACACTCCTCATCCGCAGCGCCCTTGCGACCAAACCTTGAAGAAACCTGCTGTGCAAATTTGTTCCATCTCGTGCGGAGATCGACATTTACCACATTGCCCGCCATGCCCATGAATGAGCTAAGCATTCCTGCAAACTGAGCCCGCTCCTCTGCATTCATGTTTCTGTAATTACTAAGCATAAACTTAAAGGCAGCTGCCTTGTCGTTCCACATTTCATGTATGTCGTCCTTTTCGGAACTGTCGTAGAAGGAGAAAAGCATATCCACAAATTTTCTGCGATCCTCATCAGGGATTTCGTTAAGCCAGTTGTGCATTGCCTCCTCTAAAATGTAGGAGTCTTCCTCTCTGTGTTCGCACTCTTCAAAGTGGTTTCCGAGAACCTGCCAGCCGGTGCCGTCGTGGCCCCATATGCCCTTCTTTTCCGTCTTGACCACGATGTGTTTGTAGTCGTTAAACAAGAGGATTCCAATCATGGAATTCACAGGCACAATACTGGTGACTTTAGGCAGCACGTTTTTGTAGGCTTCGCTTTCCACGATTTCCTTCCTAAAGCCCGGACCATCGTTAGAGAAAACTCTGGTCACTCTTTTTGCCACATTGGGGTCACAGTACATGGCGGCAAAAACCGCAAGATTTCCACCCTTCGAATGACCGCCCAGCATGAGCTCGCAGTCGTCATTCTTAAAGTAGCTGTTCAGGTAGTCTGCGGCCGATTTCTGCGCTGCGGTAGAGTTCATGTAACTCATGTTAAAGTCTTCCTTCCAGCCCGTAATCGTGCTGTCAGTGCCTCTAAATGCAACATAAATCTGGCCGTTAGGAAGTTCAAAAGTCATGGCTGAAAACTGCTCAACATTTTCCGCAGAAATCTTTTCCACGTAGTTGCCAATCAGCATTCCGCCAAAACGTTTAGTTCCCGCAAGAGCTTTAGTTATTGGCGGACAAAATCTGGTAAAGTCAGGGGAATTTTGAATCTCCTCTTCCGTGTGTGTGGCCCAGAACTTTTCGTTAAGTTCTTCGATGGTAATCACAGAGTTTTTCTCCATGATGCCCTTCATGTCCACGTAGCTTAGTTCTGCCAGAATAAGGTTGTCCACCTCGTTAAATTTGTCTACTTCAAAGGAGAGGTCACCCCTCCATTTGAGATAATCAAATAGGTTTGCCATTTTAATGTTCTTTCTTGTGAATAGTCTCAACACGGATCATGTTTGTCTGACCCTTTGCTGCTCCAATCTTTCCGCCTGTAAGAACTACGTTGTCTCCGTTCTCAAGTTTAAGAAGGTCTGTTGCCATGTGAAGTGCATGGTAAAAGAGAACGTCGATGGATTCATATTCCTCACAAAGAATAGGAATGACACCCCAGGAAAGACCTAACTTTCTAAAGGCCTTCTTGGAGGTTGTGGTTCCGATAATCTGAACAGGACATCTGAAGCGGCTTACCATTCTTGCGGTAAGTCCACTGACGGAATTTACAACAATTGCCTTTGCACCAACGTCCACAGCCATCTGACAGGTAGAGTGGGATATGGCGTCCAAAATGTTTCTGTTTACAAACTCAGTGTTCTTAAAACGCTTTTCGTAGTTGATATGGTTTTCAGTATATTCTGCAACTTCTGCCATGGTCTTAACAGCTTCCACAGGGTACTTTCCTGCCGCACTTTCTCCGGAGAGCATGATAGCTGAAGCACCGTCATAAACTGCGTTTGCCACGTCTGAAATTTCTGCTCTGGTTGGACGGATGTTTGTAATCATGGATTCCAGCATTTCTGTTGCAATAATTACGCGCTTGCCCAGGAGACGGCACTTAGAAACAATACCCTTCTGAATTGAAGGCACTTCCATGAATGGAACTTCAACACCCAGGTCACCTCGTGCAACCATGATGCCATCCACCACGCTGGAGATTTCTTCAATATTTTCAACGCCGGAACGGTTTTCAATCTTAGCAATTACGTCAATTTCCTGACCACCGTTTTCATTAAGGAAATTACGAAGGTCTTCAGCGTCCTGCTTTGTAGATACAAAGGAAGCCGCTACAAAATCCACATCCTGCTCAATACCGAAAAGGAGGTCTGCCTTGTCCTGCTCGCTGAGGAAATCGTTGCTTAAAACTTTGCCTGGGAAGTTCATGCTCTTTCTGTCTGAAAGAACTCCACCTGCCTGTACGGTTGTGATAACTTCGTGGCCCTTAACTTCCTTTACTTCACAAACCACCAGTCCGTTGTTAACCAAAACTGTATCACCAACTTTAAGGTCATCCGCAAAGCCCTTGTAGCTAACTGACACCTTTGTCTCGTCACCAATGATGTCGTCAGTTGTGAAGGTGAATTCCTGTCCCTCTTCCACGGTAATCTTGTGGTTTTCAAAGACACCAATTCTGTATTCCGGTCCCTTTGTATCCAACATGATTGCGATAGGAAGACCCAGTTCTTCGCGCACTTCCTTTATCATGGCAATTTTCTTTGCATGCTCCTCATGACTTCCATGGGAGAAGTTAAGTCTTGCCACGTTAAGTCCTGCCTTACATAATTCTCTGAATACTTCAGGAGACTCACTGGCAGGTCCGATTGTACAAATGATTTTTGTTTTTCTCATAATGTTACCAATACTTTCTCTAATAATAAATGCCGTTCACCACACAGTATTCACTCATGTTAGTAACGGCAAATCAATCTCAGTTGTCATTTTACCACATAAGACTCATAAATGCTAATTATTTATAATTGAAAAACCTCTGGGAAATTAATCCCAGAGGTCAAATTCAGTTTATTGATCTTCTTCCTTAAATGAAAGAATCACAACTAAAACAGACATTCCGCCTGTCACAGGATTAACAGCCAGTTTCTTTACAAACGCGTTAATCGCAATTCCTCCTTCATAACCGTTGGTAATATCAACCCACAATCCTGTCTTGGCGGTTAATTCCACCGCATTTCGGAAGTTAATATCCGGTTGTCTTAGCATTGGTCGTTCCTTAAAGGCATATGCATCCTCTTCGAGAAGCCCTGCTTTCCTCATGAAATCATTGTAGGTTCTGTTACCACGAAGCACATAGTACTCATCATCCTTGTGCTCAACAATGCCCATTGGAATCATGTTAAAATACTTGTAAACTATGTCGTCCGGACTACCGGTAATGGCAGGATCAGTAAGACTTGTCTTGCTGATGTTTTCAAAGTACTCAGCTTCTCTGGTGTTTTCAAAACCAATGCCGATACCTGCTTCGTAGCGGTCAATAACCACTTCCAAAGGATTTGGTTTGCTGTAATAGAATCCCTGCAACTTATCGCAGCCGATTTCTCTAAGGAATTCTACCTGATCATCACGCTCGACACCCTCTGCTACCGTGTCTAAACCTAAACGGATGGCCATCTGCATAAGCTCGTTTAGAATGATTGGATTCTTGCCATAAAGGGAGAATTTTCTCATGAACTTCATGTCGAACTTAATCAGGTCAAAATCAAATCCCTCCAAGGTGTTAAGTGAGGAGTACTCACTTCCGAAGTCGTCCATCCAAACCTTAAAACCTGCATCATGAAAACGCTGCAGTTCCTTCTTGATAAACTCAGGATTGCTGCCAAGCACGCTTTCCGTAACCTCAATGTTAATCATGCTGTGGGATATGTTAGCCTTGTCGAGACGACTGCATATCTCCGTTACCATGTCGCAAAGCATGAAATCATGCCTTGAAAGGTTAATGGAAACAGGTACAACCTTAAGACCGATGCACTCCTTGCGTTTCATGTCTTCGATGATTCTGTCCACCATGTAAAGATCCATCTTGTAGAGAAGCTTTGCATCTTCTAACACGTGGATGAAATCTGCAGGGTTGTACATTCCTCGTGCAGGATCAATCCAACGCGCCAATGCTTCTTCGTCACAGACAAGACCATTTACGGTTCTAACGATTGGCTGGTAGTAAACTTTGATCCAGCGGTCTCTGATTGCCTGTTCAAAATGGCTAAGCACGTAGTCCTTGTTAAGTGATTCCTGACGCATGTTCTCGTCATAGTAAATAATCTGAGAAGCAAAAGTGTTTCTTTCCTTGTCACAGGCAATTTTTGCTCTGTCACAGGCAATACTGGCAGATACTTTTTCAAATCTGTTTTTGTAAACACCAATTCTTACAGGTAAATTTTTACCATTGTTGATTTGTTCAAAATCACTAACTAATTTGTGCAATTTGTCCTCCAGACCTTCATCTTTTGTATAAACTGCAAAATGATCTTGACCAAAACGTCCACAATTCTCGTTTGAAAAATTACTTTTCAGGACTTTAGCCGCCTCAATTAACAAACGGTCGCCTTCTTCAAAACCGTACTTCTCGTTAAAACTCTTCATTCCGGTCAAGTCAATGAAAAGCGTTACAGGCACTTTCTTATCATCCTGAATGGCTCTCTGACCAGCTTCCGACAGTGTAAGGAAATAGGTCATGCTTGGAAGTCCCGTTAACTTATCGTAATAATTCTCTCGAATGAGACTTTCTTCGTGCATTTCCTCATTAACTCTGTCCTGAATTCTCTTCTGGATGCTTTCGGTCTTGCTTCTGAATTTTGAGCTTTCTTCATAGGGGCCTTCAGGCATGTAATAGGTCACAATCAGCTCTGTTCCGTCTTCAGCCTTGACTCTGTCACCCTTAGCATGAACCATCACGTAATCCTTTGTTCTTGAGCTTCTACTCCTGTAGACTACATCGTAAGACTGCTCTCCTTGCGCAAATCTTAAGGACGCATTGGCAACACGTGCCAAGTCATCCGGATGAGTGTCATGGTACATGTCGTTATCCATGAGCTCAACGACTTCCTCACGTGTCAGTTTCAGTAAATCACATAATCCATCTGTCGCTAAAAGCGTAACTATTCTGTTGTCAATAAATTGGTAAATAGCGAATGGAACCGTCATTTTCTCTAAAATGAGCCGCTTCCCCTCTTCGATGTGATATTTCTTCATAGCCCCTATCCCCTCATTATATTTTTTGAACATTTCGCAAAATGTCCCCCACAATTAGATTATAGCATTAAAAAAAGACGTGACAACCTGTATAACGTACAATTGTTATACAAAATTTATCACGTCTTGTTGTTGTTTGATTTTTTTAACTATTTTGTAGTAAAAACTGACAATTTTCTAGGCTGCCTCCCAATCTTCTGTAAGAGCATCCAGGAAGACCTTGAGTCTTTCGTTCATTTCCACATAACTATGCTCCATGATTTCCTCTGCGGTGTTGATGTAAGGCATAGTTGCCGCATCCTTTAAGGCCCCAGGGCTTTCAATAATCATGAAAGGAAGTGTTCTGTGGTTAAACTCCGGATGGCACTGAATACCGTAGACATACTTGCCATAACGCACAATCTGTCTTGGGCATCCTTCACTGGAAGCCAGCACTTCACTGTCGGCAGTAAGTCCGGGCATATCCCCATGCCACACACCACAATCCATCTTCTCAGGCAGTTTGCCCAGGAATGGGTCGTTCTTACCAGCCTGTGTGAGTTCGATGTCGATTACGCCGATTTCCCTGTTTGGGCTGTGCTCATAAGGGGCGCCAAGGGCTTCTCCAATAAGCTGTGCACCGAGACATGCGCCAACAACGATTTTGCCTGATTCAATCGCCTTCTTAATTAAGGCCTGTTCTGCCTCAGAATCGTAGTAAGGGCATTCTTCCTTTGTGGTTGCAGGGCTCTGTGGACCTCCAAGTACAATTAGCATGTCAAAGCCATCTGCATCTGTAGGCACCTTTTCTCCCAGCCAGCACTGAGTGTATTCAATTATATATCCATGTTCCTTTGCCCACTCAGCATAGGCACCAGGTGCTACAAAAGATTCTTGCTGAATGATGTGAATTCTCATAATTCTCTCTCCTGATCGATAAAAGTAAATTAATTGTCTTCCCTTTTCCCTTTTTCGATTACCGCATTTGCCAGACGGTCGGAGTGGTCTTTAGACCAATAGTTCCTAATAATATACGTTTAAAAAAACGGGGAGCGTATAGTGCGCTCCCCCATTCGTTATCTTTATATTATCAATTATTTTTAATTTTTCAATTATCAAACTTAACCAATCTTAATGCCAAGTTTTCCCAAATTTTGTGAATTTTATGGTGGAAATGGCACATCTTGTGCTATTCTACCCCTTCTTCAAGGCGTATGCGCTCCTGATGCAGCACTTCCTCATAGACTTCAACGCAGTTTTCAGCAAACCCTTCTACCGAAAAATCTTCAATCATGCTTTTTCTTGCTGCTTTACCGACAGATTCCCGCTTCTCAGGATTGCTTATTAATTCTTCAAGTACGGTTAAGAATTCTTCCTTGTTTTCAAATGTGTATCCATTCTTACCGTAGTCGATTACATCGTCTAAGCACTCATCCTTTTTGCAGAGAATTGGCAATCCGGAAGCCATGGCTTCCATGTAGGTAAGTCCCTGAGTCTCTGAATTGGAAGCGCTGACAAATATGTCGCCTGCCTTGTAGTAATCTGCGATTTCCCTGTTTTTAACCATGCCTGCAAAAACAACTCTGTCGCCCAAGTTACGCCTGATCACTGCGTCCTCCAGGTCTTCCTGGTAAGGGCCACCGCCCACAATTATGAGACGAATCCTCTTGCTTCTCTTGTCCTTCATGTAATCCAGAATTTCTTCCAGATTCTTTTCCTTGGCGAGACGTCCGACGTAAATTAAAACGCACTCGTCCTGACGTATTCCCAACTTTTCACGAACGGCCTTTACTTTTGCCGGTCTTTCTTTTACAAAACGATCAATGTCGATGCCACTTGGAATGGTGTACATAGGAATTGTAACGTCATATCTTGCCAGCATGTTGTAGGTCTTCTTGGAAGGTACAATAAAGGCTCTGGTCTTTTTTGCAACGTGACGCGTAAACGTAACTACAGCCTTTTTACCTGCCCACTTGTTAGGTGAGAAGTAATGTGTGTAGTCCTCGTAAACAGTATGATAGGTGTGCACAATTGGTGCACCTGTTGCCTTTGAAATCTTCTTTGCCAGCTTAAAGCTTGAAAACTCACACTGACTGTGAATTACATCCGGTCTCCACTCAATAATGTCCTCAAGAAACGGATGCTTTACCGGAATCATGTAACGTGCTCCCGGATAAATCATTCCGATTGGCACTGAACCAACCAGGTACTCCCCTTTAGCTGTCTTGGTATGGTAAGTATCAGATAAAGTTAAAATCTTCACATCATGTCCTTCTGCCCTTAACCCACTTGCCAAATTCAGGATTGATGTGACCACACCATTAATTACCGGCTTGTACCAGTCTGTCGTAATTAATATTTTCATTTTTTCCCCTTCGATAAACTTCTATTTCCTATAAATTAGGGCCGACTTGCATCGGCCCCAACTAATTATCCTAATTCTATTTACTAAATACATCCTGCGCTCTTGACTTCTCAAAAGCCGCACCCATGGTCTTCTTAACACCTTTTTCAAGTTTCAAAACGTCTGCACCCTTAACTATCTGGGCCAGGTCCTTCACAAGCTGATTTGCCATTCTAACATACAATACATTGGACTTGTCTACGTTATCAGCAATTTCAATTACCTTTGCAAGAACTTCCGGTTCTTCATCCACTCCCTTAAGCAGTTTCTTTCTCTTGTCGAAATCATTGTTGCTTAAAATAGTATAAAGTCCCATGAAATTTGAAGGAAGGTAAAGCTTGTCTCCCAAAATGTAGAGAGCCTTGTCAATGTCTCCCGCAGGAACCGTTGGCATTCCTTCTCTTGCAGTTGTAACAATAATTTTGGCATAGTCCGGAGCCTTTGCCTTCTGAAGCTCATAAATCATTACAACAAATGTAGATCTTGCTGCACGATACTGCATGCTTCGTCTTAATGCCTCAAAAATTCTTGATAAAGCATAGAGCTCATCATTTAAGTTCATGGCATCAATCTTTTCGTTTATTAACTTGTAGCTAAGTTCTACGGTTTCATTACTAAAATCGTACTGTCCCAAAAGATAACAAATCTTTGCCAAAGTCTGGGCGTTTCCGCCGTTCTTGGAAATCATCATCTTAAGGATGTCCTGACCAAAGCCAAAATCATCTGAACAGTACTTGTCCAAGCCGTTAAGCATCAGTTTCATGATTTTGTCAATGCTTCGTCCCCTGTCGCAGAGCTGACAGATAAATGCCTCATAGGCAGGTCCGTCCACGTTCTCGTTCTTCAGGAAAAGAGCTGCATAAAACTCATCTTTTTCAGTCGGCATATCCTTAGCCGTCATCACAAGACAATCCGCAACAGGTATAAACTCTGCTGCAATAATATAATTAATAACACCCATGTAGAGATTTGACTCGCTAATGGATTTAAGAAGTGGCTTTAAGTTTTCGGGCTTCTCACCAATCTTGTCCATCAGATTGTAAATGAAACGAAGGTTATCCATTTCATTGTACCAACCACTGGCTTCTCCGTTTACCAGATTGTTAGCATTAAAATAATCCTCAAATACAGACGCTGATTTGTCTGCATCATAGGTGTCCACCTGCGCAATGAGTTCTTCCTTTTTCACTAAGAACTCCTCTGCAGATTTCTGATCAAATTTTTGTCCCATATCATTCTTCCTTATATAGTTTTTGGATCCCCGTCCGTTTCTATTTTAACTGTAAATCCTTAATTTTGCTACCAAAAATTGAATAATCGTCAATTTCTTCTGCGACCGCCGCCGTTAACAAGCATTACAAGTCTTAAAAGCTGAAGGATTGAAGCAAAAAGTGCTGCCACATAGGTCATGGCCGCTGCCGTAAGCAGTTTCTTTCCCGCCTTGTACTCCTCACCTTCCATCATGCCGCTCTGTTTAATGATTCTGAGTGCTCTGCTTGAAGCATCAAACTCTACAGGCAGTGTAATTAACTGGAATAAAACAACAAAAGCAAAAAGGAAAACTCCTAATCTTGCAAAACCCATATTGCCTAAGAGAATACCGATAATGATGACAGGCCAGGATACCTTTGAACCGATGTTTGCAGCCGGTACGGAGGCACTTCTAAGCTTAAGAGGGGCATATCCCTGCTGGTGCTGAATCGCGTGACCGCACTCGTGGGCTGCAACTGCTACTGCCACAACTGAAGTTGAACCATAGGTCGCATCAGAAAGTCTGAGCACTTTTTCGTTAGGTGAATAGTGGTCTGTCAGGTTGCCTCTGATGCGCTCAATTCTCACATCATAGATGCCGGAGGTGTGAAGTATATATTCCGCAGCCTCCTCTGCTCTAAGGCCTCTACTGTTGTAGAATTTACTGTATTTCTTATAAGTTGCATTAACTTTTAAAGATGCAATTCCACTAATGATTGCACCAATGATTACTAAAATGTAAGTTGGATCCCAGTACATAATTTTTCCTTTCTTCTCTAGAAACCAGGGGCATATGCCTGCCTGATTTCACTTTTCTTAATAAGATAATAATAAAGTTAGGAATTTAGGTCAACCAACCGCACCGAAAAATCACAAAAAAACCCCGAAGTCATTTGCATGACTCCGGGACTGAATTTACTAAATCTGGTTAACTAATTTGATTAGTCTTCCCACTTCCAGTTAGCAACTTCTGGAAGATCCACACCCTTGTCGTGGATGTACTGCTTGTGCTCAACAAGCTTGTCTGCCATCTTCTGGTAGAGGTAAGCGCCTCTGTTTCCAAGCTGTGGAAGGAACTTGATAGCATCCTGTACAAGGTGGAAACGGTCAACGTCGTTCTGTACTCTTACGTCGAAAGCTGTAGTAATTGTACCCTCTTCCTTGTAACCTCTTACGTGCATAAGACGGTTATTGTGACGACGATATGTAAGCTCATGGATAAGTGTTGCATATCCGTGGAAGTTGAAGATTACAGGCTTATCCTTTGTGAAGAGCATGTCGTACTCAGCATCGCTAAGACCGTGTGGATGCTCGCTCTGTGGCTGAAGCTTGAAAAGGTCAACTACGTTGATGAAACGAATCTTAAGTTCTGGAAGTTCCTTTCTTAAGATGTCAACTGCTGCAAGAGCCTCAAGTGTAGGTGTTTCACCTGCGCAGGCAAATACGATGTCAGGTTCTTCACCCTGGTCATTAGAAGCCCAATCCCAGATGCCGATACCCTGTGTACAATGCTTAACTGCTTCAGGCATTGATAACCACTGTGGTCTTGGGTGCTTGCTGGCAATGATTACATTTACATAGTCACGACTTCTTAAGCAGTGATCCATGGTTGAAAGTAATGTATTTGTATCAACCGGAAGGTAGATTCTAACTACGTCTGCCTTCTTGTTTGCAATGTGATCCATGAAACCGGGATCCTGATGTGTGAAACCGTTGTGATCCTGCTGCCATACTGTTGAACACATCATGAGGTTAAGAGATGCAATCTCCTCTCTCCAAGGAAGCTGGCTGCAAACCTTTAACCACTTAGCATGCTGAGCTGCCATTGAATCTACGATTCTTGAGAAAGCTTCGTAAGTGTTAAAGAAACCATGACGACCTGTAAGAAGGTAACCTTCTAACCAGCCTTCGCACATATGCTCTGAAAGCATTGAGTCCATAACACGACCGAATCTTGAAAGATGGTCATCCATTTCAGACTGATCTGCATTCCAGTCTCTGTTTTCAACTTCGAATACGGCGCTGAATCTGTTGGAATTGTTCTCATCAGGTGAGAAAATTCTGAAGTTCTTTGCTTCTGCATTCATCTTGAAGATGTCACGGATAAATGGAGCAAGGTTTGATGTATCCTGTCCATCCTTTGCACCATGGCCTTCGATATCGAAAGCATAGTCACGGAAATCTGGGAGACGAAGGTCGCGAAGAAGCTTACCACCATTTGCATGTGGGTTCATACCGAGTCTTCTGTCACCGCTTGGTGTAAGGTCTGTAATTTCCTTGATAGCCTTTCCGTTTTCATCGAAAAGTTCTTCTGCGTGGTAGCTCTTTAACCACTCTTCAAGCATTCCAAGATGCTCTGGCTTGTCCATCATGATTGGAACCTGATGAGCAAGGAAGTTGCCTTCGATTCTGTTTCCATCAACTACCTTAGGACCTGTCCAGCCCTTTGGAGTTCTAAGAACGATCATAGGCCAAACCGGACGTGTAGCATCATTGTTCTCTCTTGCATTCTTCTGGATAGCCTTGATGCTCTCAATAACTGTATCAAGAGTTTCAGCCATTGCCTTGTGCATGGTCATTGGATCATCACCTTCAACAAAGTAAGGCTCCCAACCATTACCATGGAAGAAATCAACGAGTTCCTGATGTGAAAGTCTTCCGAAGATTGTAGGGTTAGCAATCTTGTAGCCGTTAAGGTGAAGAATTGGAAGAACTGCACCGTCATCAACAGGGTTGATGAACTTGTTTGTCTGCCATGATGTAGCAAGAGGACCTGTTTCAGCCTCGCCATCACCTACAACTACTGTTGCAATAAGATCAGGGTTATCGAAGATAGCACCACAGCCATGTGCGATTGAATATCCAAGTTCTCCACCTTCGTGAATTGAACCAGGTGTTTCAGGTGCACAGTGGCTAGGAGTACCGCCTGGGAATGAGAACTGCTTGAAGAGCTTCTGCATTCCTTCTTCGTCCTGAGAAATGTTAGGATAGATCTCGCTATAAGATCCATCAAGATAGTCATTTGCAATAAAGAAGTTACCACCATGTCCAGGTCCTGAAAGAAGGATCATGTCCAGGTCATAACGCTTGATAGCACGATTAAGATGAGTAAAGATGAAGTTCTGTCCAGGAACTGTTCCCCAGTGTCCTACGATTTTCTTCTTTACCATATCTGCTGTTAAAGGTTTCTTGAGAAGTGGATTCTCAAGTAAGTAAAGCTGTCCTGCTGACAGATAATTAGCTGCTCTGAAGTATTTGTCCATTTTTGCGAGTAATTCGTCAGTAATAGGACCCTTTTCTTCAATAAAGTCACTCATAAAGTTATCTCCTCTCGTAATAAAAACAAGTCATTTTCATACAAAATAATAATAAAATAATTGGTCTTACCTCGTCAATTCCAATAATTACCAATAATTTCCCCTATAAGAAAAAAGTTTTATAAAAAATCCCCAAGCGACCGGTAATCGCCTGGGGAATATACTAATGAAATTATTTTATTTCAGACTTAAATAATCCATTTCCTCCCGGCTAAGCACTATGTCTAACGCCGCCACATTCTGCTTCATGCGCTCTAATGACCTGGTGCTTACGATGGCACAGGCGTTAAGCCCCGAGTTGAAGATATAGGCCAGCGCGATCTGTGACACCGTCGCGGCCTTTTTCACCGCCAGTTCTTCAGCACGTTTTAGACGTTTAAAGTTCTCAGGATGGGCATATGCCTTCACTGCGAACACGTCGATCAAACTCTCCACATTCGTTTCGTCAGTGCTTTTTACCTTGCCACTAAAAAAGCCTCTTGCCAGACCTGAATAGGCAATTACCGCCATCTGGTTTTCTGCGTACCACTTGCGGTCCTCCGCATGCTCCTCACCGGTGATTCCGATACAGCCACCACCGTAAGGATCAACCACCTGACGCGCCACGCCAAAATTAGGGCTGGAAACGGTGAAGGGGATGAGGTTGTGGGCATATGCATACTCGTTTGCCGCTTCAATCCTTCTAAAATCCCAATTTGAGCCACCAAATGCCCTGATTTTGCCCTCTGCGTGCATCGCATTGAAAACTTCTACTGCTACGCCCACATCGGTCTTTAAATCGTCTCTGTGAAGCAGATAGATGTCAATGTAATCAGTCTTTAGGTCGCGCAGGGAGCCGTTTAAGTCCTGTCGCATCTCCTTTTCATTCACGCGAGGAATCCAGTTAGAAGTGTCGGGATGACCACACTTGGAAAGAATGGTTACCTGCTCACGACGACCTGTTCGGGCGAGCCACTTACCGATGGACACTTCAGCCCCTGTGTAATTCTGAGCAGTGTCTATCGTGGTGATGCCAAGAGAAAGCATTGCCTCAAACAGCTCATCCCCATCGCCACCACCCATGAAAGGTTCCGTAGCAGTACCGTAGACAATTTTTGAAACCGGCAGTTTTACGCCGGGAATGTTTATATATTTCATGTTAATTTTCTCCAATACAAAAAACCACGCTACAGAACCATTATAGTAGACATTTGACCAAAAAGCATCTTGTTCTTCCTCTGATGAGTTTCTCGATGTTGTTGCCATTGCTGAATCCACGCCTGGCCCGGTTGCGATAAATGCTGCCACCTACATTGGCTACAAGTTGGTCGGTTTTAAAGGAGCTCTTACGGCTACCCTCGCAGTGAGCATGCCATCCTTTATGATCATCTTTGTGATTTCACTTTTCTTTGATCAGTTCATGAGATTAAAGTATGTGGCATATGCCTTCGAGGGCATTAAAGCCTGCGTAATCTATCTGATTTTCAGCGCTGGTTTAAAGCTATTTAAATCACTTGAGAAGAACGCTTTTAATCTAATAATTATCGGCGCCGTAGTAGTGATTTTCTCACTGTTCACCATCTTCTCAGTCAAATTTTCTTCAGTATTTTTCATACTGATTTGCGGTGGCATCGGTGTACTTTTCTACCTGATAAAAAATTTCAAACAACCTAACGAAGCGACAGGAGGTGCCAAATGATTTACCTCAAGCTTTTCCTGACCTTCATGAAAATTGGCATGTTCTCCTTTGGTGGCTACAGCATGATTCCGCTGATTCGAGAGGCGGCACTTTCCCACGGCTGGCTTACCGAAAGCGAACTGGTGGATTTCATCGCGCTTTCTGAATCCACGCCGGGACCGATTGCCGTAAACATCGCCACTTTCGTCGGCTCATCACAGGCCGGAGTACTTGGCGCGCTGGTAGCAACTTTGGGTGTAATCCTGCCCTCCTTCATCATCATTCTGGTAATTGCTGCTCTTGTAAGAAATCTCTTGAAATATGCAGGTGTTCAGGCACTGCTCAGCGGAATGCGTCCCTGCATCGTGGCACTTATACTTTCCACAGCCCTTACAATGGGACTTGAAACGCTCCTGCATTTTGGCAGTGTTGACGACAAATTAAATCTCGATTTCAGGAAACTGATCATCCTTGCAATCCTGATTTTAACAGTCGTTTTAAGCAAAAAAATAAAGAAGGTAACACCTTCTCCAATCACCCTGATTATCCTTTCGGCAATCATGGGAATCGTGATGTACGGAGTTTTTTAAACTTCGTACACCACGCCATATTTAAATCATTAGCCCTCTAAAAGCTGTAACGTCTTTTGGAGGGTTTCTTCAAGGCTTAGGCCGGCTTCGTCTACAACCAGGTCGGCATATGCCTCATAAAGTTCACACCTTTCCTCAAACAAAGTATCTAAATTTTGTCCATTCTTTAGAACTACACCGCGATTGTTTATATCGGACAGACGCGCCTTTAGTTCGGTAAGATTCTGCTTAAGATAAACAATGGTTCCAATCTCTTTAAAATGGGCCATGGCTTCCTTACCATAGACTGCGCTACCACCTGTGGCAATTACGGAATGAGTTACGTTGATGTTGGCATTCACCTGGTTTTCTACTTCAATAAATCCCTCCGCGCCCTTTTCCACAATAATGTCTTTAAGGAGTTTCCCTTCGGCCTTCTGAATCAGCAAATCCGAGTCCACAAACTCGTAGCCCAACACCTTTGCCAGCACAACGCCGACCGTGCTCTTGCCTACGCCGGGCATTCCGATTAAAACTATATTATTCTTCATAATCAATCTCTCTTTATACTAAATTTAGAAAAGCCCGACGCTTAGCGCCGGGCCATCTACACTTAATTATTTTAAATTATTTAAGACAGTTTATCAAGTCGAGAATTAAGCTCTTCTCTTCTTAGTAAGAACTACTGCACCTGAAAGTGATACAAGCGCAAGTGCTGCAACCATCATGTTCATGTTGTCGCCTGTGGTTGGGCTGTCTGTTGATGCTGTTGGAGTTGCTGTAGCTGTAGCTGTTGCTGTTGCCTCGGCTTCTTCCTCTTCAGTAT